>Ga0193742_1000025_pt1 | contig 101877 bp, 95 predicted proteins | sample L2c1metaG_FD_165511 | JGI IMG/M metagenome (GOLD analysis project Ga0193742, IMG submission 165511) | Soil microbial communities from a riparian zone of the East river system, Colorado, United States - L2c1 | ecosystem: Environmental > Terrestrial > Soil > Riparian zone | place: USA: East... | reverse complement strand
CGGTCGGCGGATCTGCTTCCGCCACTTTCTCGGTGAACGCCGGGTTGCTCGCGCTGGGGTCCTTCTCCGCCTCCGTTGCCCGCACCTCCTCCAGCCCTTCCGATCCGAATAGTGGTAACGACAGCGCCCGCCGGTCCTGCACGGCACTCACCGGCCTGCTCGTGCGGTGCTGACGGATCGAACCCGGACCAGGCCCCGGCCGCCGTTGGGCGGTCGGGGCCCGGTCGCTTCTCGAACCGAAACTGTCGGTGGTGGCGGGTAGCTTCCGGCCATGGCTACTCCATGGACCGTGACCTTTGACTGCGACTCGCCCCGGCGGGTCGCCTCCTTCTGGGCCCTCGCGCTCGGCTACGTCGAACCGCCGCCGCCCACCGGGTTCGACACCTGGGAAGGCTGGTTCCGGCACCACGGCGTGCCCGAGGACGAATGGGAGGACGGGGCCTACCTCCACGACCCGGACGGAGTCGGGCCACGGCTGTCGTTCCTGAAGGTGCCCGAGGCCAAGGTCGCCAAGAACCGGGTGCACATCGACGTGCAGGCCGGCGGCGGGCGCCAGACCCCGTGGGAACAACGGTGGCCCCGAGTGATCGCCGCCGTCGGGAAGCTGACCGCCGCCGGGGCCACCGTCATCCAGGAACACGCCTTGGACGGGCGGCCCGACCACGTGTTCATGGTCGACCCGGAAGGCAACGAGTTCTGTGTGCTCTAGTCGAGCCGCGACTACAACCGCGCGGCCACCACGAACGTCCGCACGTCCCGCACCACCGACTCCCACGGCCGCGTCAGCTCGGCAAGCAGCTCGTGCCGCCCCGGCGAGCTGACCGCCACCTCGAACACCCGCTCCCCGCCCGCCCCCGGCGCCGCACCGGGGGCGAACGAGTCCGACACGACCGGCAACGGCGACGTCAGTCGCCAGCGGTAGCCGGTGCCCGGTGTCTCCGGCAACGCAAGAGACACCGTCTCACCGACCCGCGCGTCGATCGTCCGGCTCACACGAGGAGCTGGTCGATCTGGCCCGCGGCGTCCTCGTGGTAGTCGACCGCCAGGTTCCGGTCCGTCGCGACGGTCGCGAGCACCGTCATGTGCGAGTGGCCGAACTCCGAGGTCGGCGACAGCCGCTTCCAGCCGATCCCGTCGACCCACACCCACACGCCCGTCGACGCGTCGTAGGACCACAGGTGCGTGATCGCGCGGTTGTAGACCCAGCCCACGGCGACGGCCGACAGGCCCGCCGCCTCGTCGAGCGCCGGCGGCATCGGGGCGCTCACGTCCCGCCCCGTCGTCACCGCCGCGGTCCCGATCATCGCGGTCGGCATCGGTGGCGGGGTCTCCGGACCCGCCGGGGCCATCGGCTCTGGCGGGGCCTGCGTGGCTTCCGCCCCGCCGCGGACCGGTTTGCGTGTCTTGCGGGCAACAGGGGTTGCCATGACGAGGTCCTCTCAGTCTGCGACGAGCACCGAGCTCAGCTCGGCGCCGTTGATGAACGGGCTGACCGTGTGCCCGCTGGCCCGCGCGTGGGTCAGCTCGGCCAGCTTGGTGGTCGTCGTGTGCGAGCCGCCCGCGAGGTGTGCCCACCCGTAGTTCTCCAGGTAGGCCCAGCCGTTGGCGTCGTTGGCGGTGGCGAACAGCCGCAGCGCACGCTGTGCGGGCAGCCACGCCCGCAGGCTCACCGACGTGCAGCCGAACACCGTCGGCCGCGCGCCCGGGTAGTCCTCCATGAACGAGTCGCCGTACGCGATGCGGAAGAACCCGCCGTCGCCCCAGCCGGTGCCCCACGAGTTCTTGCCGATCCAGCAACCAGCCGCGTCGTCCCAGCCGATCAGCGCGACGCAGTGGCCGCCCGCGACCGTCTCGGTCGTGTGCTTGTACACGCCGGTCTTGTAGTGGAAGAAGTCGTTGTAGACGACGAAGCAGGACACCACCCCGCCGTAGCTGTAGATGTGCTGCTTGATCGCGGCCGGGTTGCCGGTCAGGTTCGTCACGCCGGCCGTCTTCGCGAGCCGGTTCGGCCAGTCCGCGTTCAGCGTGCCGGCGCCGGCGTCGCTGTAGGGGAAGTAGTCCTCGAACGTGACGCCCTTAGTCACACAGTCCGAGTACAGGTCGTCCGGCCACGAGCCGGACGCGCACGTGTAGCCGCGTGCCTTCGCGTGCACGTGGTACAGGTGCGACTCGGAGAGGTTGAGCGCAAGTCCCGCGGCGCCACGGGTGTACGCGGCGGTGCTCTCGATCGACGCGAGGACGCCGAACGCGACGCACGAACCACAGCCGCCCTGGTCCCGGATGCCGGTGACGTAGCCGCGGCCGCCGACGTTGCGCAGGTCGAACGCGGCGGGCAGCGACACGCCGGGCGCGTGCATGGCGGACACCGACTGGCCGACGGCGGCCCGCGCGGCCGCGGCCATGGCGCTCGGCTGGCCGGCGCGCTCGGCGATCTCCTCATCGGTCGGCGCCGGCACGCCGAGGCGGGCGGCACGCCAGTCGTCCGGCAGCCTGCTCATCCGCGTCTCGGCGGCCTGCCACGGGTTGCCCAACTCGGCGAGCGTCTCGCGGACGCTCGCGATCTCTGCGGTGTGGGGTCTTTCTGAACTCATCTGTCCTCCCGTTCGGGAGTTGCGTGATGGATACTCCATTAGAGTCCCGCCACCACCGCCTGGATACCGCCATTGCTTATATAGCAAGGATTTTCGACATGTCGGGAACACCAGCACCAGGATTTTCCGACGGTGTGCGCGGTGCAGGCGGTTGGCGGCTGCGCGACGCGGCGGCGATGAGGCAGGATCGTGGGGTGAGCAACCATCCGCCCGCCGCGGTACCCGACACCCTGTTCGCCGACGCCGACGACGAGGCCCGCTGGCGGGCGCGGTTCACCGCGGCACGCGTGTCCCTGCCGAACTGGGCGCGGGACGCGCCGGACCGCAACATCTACATCTCCAACGTGAGCGGCGTGTTCGAGGTCTACGCCTGGGACCGGGCGACCGACACGCACCGGCAGGTCACCGACCGGCCCAACGGCACCTACAACAGCACCATCACCCCGGACGGCCAGCACGTCTGGTGGTTCGCCGACTCCGACGGCGACGAGCTCGGCAGCTGGGTGTCCGAGCCGTTCGCCGGGCGGCCCGCCGACAAGCAGCCGGTGGCCGCCGTGCCGGGCACCGTGCCGGGATACCCCGCCGGTCTCGGCGTCGGCCGCGACGTCGTCGCCGTCGGCGTCTCGAACGACGACGGCACCACGATCTTCGTCGCGAAGGCCGGCGCGCCGGCCGAGGTCGTCTACCGCGACGAGCACGACGGCGGCGTGGCGGCGCTGTCCCGCGACGAGACGCTGCTCGCCATCGAGCACTCCGAGCACGGCGACAACCGGCACCCGGCGCTGCGGGTCCTCGCGGTGGCCGACGGCTCGACGGTCGCCGAGAAGTGGGACGGCAAGGGCAAAGGCCTCGACGCGGTCGGCTTCAGCCCGGTCGCGGGCGATCAGCGGCTGCTGGTCCGGCACGAGCGGCGCGGCCGCGAGGAGCTCCTGATCTGGGACCTCGCGCGGGACACCGAGGTCGAGCTGACCATCGACCTGCCAGGTGAGCTCGCCGCCGACTGGTACCCGGACGGCCGGGCGCTGATCGTCGTGCACACGCACGAGGCCCGCAACACCCTGCACCGCTACGACCTCGGCTCCGGCACGCTGACCCGCCTCGACACCCCGCAGGGCACCGTCGGGTCGGCGGACGTGCGGCCCGACCACACGGTCGAGTACTCGTGGTCCAACGCGGCACGGCCCGGCGTGGTGCGCGCACTGTTCACCGACGGCACCGAGCGGGTGCTGCTCGAGCCGCCCGGCCACAAGGCGCCGCCGTCGATCGAGCTGAGCGACGTGTTCGTGCCGAGCGAGGGCGGGCAGGTGCACGCGCTCTACGCGCGGCCGGCGAACGCCCCCGACGGCCCCCTGCCGACCGTGTTCACGCTGCACGGCGGCCCGCACTCGCACGACGAGGACCGCTTCTCCGCGTACCGCGCGGTCTGGCTGGACGCCGGGTTCGCCGTGGTGCACGTCAACTACCGCGGCTCGTCGGGCTACGGCTCGCAGTGGCGGGACGCCATCGAGGGGCGGCCCGGCCTCACCGAACTGGCCGACGTGGCCGCGGTGCACGCGTGGGCGGTGGAGAAGCAGCTCGCCGACCCAGCGAAGTGCGTGGTCAACGGCGCGTCGTGGGGCGGGTACCTCAGCCTGCTCGCGCTCGGCACCCAGCCCACGCTGTGGGCCGCGGGCGTCGCGGGCGTGCCGGTCGCCGACTACCTCGCCGCGTACGAGGACGAGATGGAGCCGCTGCGGGCGTTCGACCGGGCGCTGTTCGGCGGCTCACCGGACGAGGTGCCCGACCGGTACGTCGAGTGCTCGCCGATCACCTACGTCGACCGGGTGCGGGTGCCGGTGCTCGTGGTGGCGGGCGAGAACGACCCGCGCTGCCCGATCCGCCAGATCGACAACTACCTGGACAAGCTGGCGGAACGGGACAGCCCGTACGAGGTGTACCGATACGACGCGGGCCACGGCTCGCTAGTGGTGGCCGAGACGATCAAGCAGACCGCGATCGAGGTGGACTTCACGCGGCGGGCGCTGGGCCGCTAGGCCGTCTGCGCCTGCCACATCCAGTGCTGCTTCTCGAGCTCGGCGGCGATCGCGATCAGCAGATCCTGGGTGACCAGGTCCGTCTTGTCGGTCTCGTCGATGCTCTTGCGCAGCCGCTTGATGACCTCGCCGAGGATGCCGACGATCGCGGCGACCGTCGACTCGACGGTCTGCCAGTTGTCGGGGTAGTCCGGGATGCCCGAGCTCTCGACGACCGTCTTGGCCTTGCCGTTCGGCGAGACACCGATGGCGTTCGCGCGCTCCGCCACCTCGTCGACGAACTGGCGTGCGGCGCTGACCAGCTCGTCGAGCTGGAGGTGGGCGCTGCGGAAGTTCGTGCCCACGACGTTCCAGTGGGCCTGCTTGGCGATCAGGGACAGGTCGACGAGGTCGACGAGGGTCGCCTGCAGAACGGCTCCGGTCGCCTCGCGCTCGGCGCCGCCGAGGGGGCTGGTAATGGGAGACTTGGCCATTTTGACGCTCCTTTCGTACACCTGGAAGAACGACGGTGTACCCGCGCCGATTCCGCTCACACCCGTGCTGTGGCGAACTCCACGACCTGTAGCCCAATCGTGCGAAGGGTGGCGGTGACCTGCTCGTCCGAGCAGGCGCCGGCCGGCCCGAACATGACCTGCGCCGAGTTGACCGCGGCGCCGAGCGGGGTGGGCCAGCCGCGTAACGCGTGGACGATCGAGCGCAGCGACGTCAGCGTCGTCACCGACGCCTGCCAGCCCCGCGCGGCGGCGACGCAGCCGACCGCGCGGCCGTCGAGGTAGGGGCGGCTGTCGTCGCGGAGGTCTTCCACGTAGTCCAGGGCGTTCTTGACCAGGCCGGAGATCGTGCCGTGGTAGCCGGGCGAGACCAGCACCACGCCGTCGGCGTTGCGGAGCTCCTCGACCAGCCGGTACGCGGCCGGCGAGCGCTCCGGCTCGGCCGGGTCGTAGAACGGCAGCACGAGGTCGGCGCCGGAGATGACGGTCGTCTTGGCGCCGGCCCGCTCGGCCCCGTCCAGCGCGATGCGCAACGCGCGCTCGGACTGCGAGTCGGTGCGCAGCGACCCGCCGATGCCCACCACGTTGACCGTCACGACACTCCTTCCGCCCCACCCTCGATCATCCTCCATTCTCGACCGTATCGGTGGACCGTCCACCGCCGATGGGACGGCAGTGGGACAGGACCACCGGTCCGACACGGCCCGGCACGTCGAATACCGGCGATTCCGGCACCACTGGGTAGCCTCCCTCTCGTAACCGCCTGGGAGGCCCTCATGTCGACGCTGATGGACAGGGTTCCGCTGCCGATCCAGGGTGCCGCGCTGCACACCGTGTTCGCCCTCCCCCAGGCGATGCGCAGGCTCATCGCCGGCGCGCCGATCCGGCGGGACGGGCTCGAGCTGGCGCTGGACGCGCAGCTGCTGCTGCGCATGATGGCGCTGACCGACAACGACCTCGCCCGCGGCACCGCCGCGGAGGCCCGCGCCTCACTCGACCTGCGCCGGGCCCTTGTCGCGAGCCCCGCGGTGACGGGGGTGCGCAGCAAGGAGCTGCAGATCCCGTCCGACGGCGATCCCGTGCCCGCCCGCCTCTACGAGCCGGCCAACCTCGCCGCCGACTCCCCCCTGCTGATGTACTTCCACGGCGGCGGCTGGGTCATTGGCAGCCTCGACACCCACGACCCGATCTGCCGGTACCTCGCCCGCAACGCGCAGGTCCGGGTGCTGTCGGTCGGCTACCGGCTCGCCCCGGAGCACCACTTCCCCGCCGCCGCGGACGACGCGTACACGGCGTTCCGGTTCGCGGCCGCCAACGCGGAGGCGCTCGGCGCGGACCCGTCGGCGATCGCGGTCGGCGGGGACAGCGCGGGCGCCAACCTGGCCGCCGCCGTCTGTCTCGACGCGGTGCGGGCCAGTGGGCCGCGGCCGGTGTTCCAGCTGCTGTTCTACCCGGCGACCGACATGACGACGCGGCGGCGCTCGCGGGACGTGTTCGCCGACGGGTTCTTCCTCACCGACGACGACATGACGTGGTTCCTCGACCAGTACGTCCCGGACGTCGACACGAGGTCCGACCCGCGCGTGTCCGTGCTGCTCGCGGACGACCTGCGTGGGCTGCCGCCAGCCTACGTGGCGACCGCGGGGTTCGACCCGCTGCGCGACGAGGGCAACGCGTTCGCCGACCGGTTGCGCGAGGCCGGCGTGCCCGTGGTGAAACGCCAGCACGACGACCTGATCCACGGTTTCGTCAGTTTCATCAACCTCGGCACGCGATTCCGGGAAGCGGTCTCGGAAGCCGCCGGCGCACTCCGTACGGGCCTCGCGCTGCGGTCACGTGCCAATGTAGTGGACATTTTCCGGCCGACCGCGTAATTGTTTCGGACGCGCCGAACCGCGGTAATCCACACCCCTCGAGGGATTACCGCGGTCCGGTTTCTCTTTCGGATTCGGTCAGGGCAGCGGCACGGCCGGGACCTCGGGAGCCGGGACCGGCGCGTCGACCGGCGGGACCGGCACGTCGACCGGGGGCGCCGGCACGTCGACCGGCGGGACCGGAACATCGACCGGCGGAGCGGGCACGTCGACCGGCGGGACCGGCACGTCGGGCGCTCCCGGCACCTCGGGCAGCTCGGGCAGCGGCGCGCCCGGCACCTCCGGCAGCGGCAGCCCCGGCAGCTCCGGCAGCGGCAGCGGCAGTGGCACCGGCAGACCGCCCAGCAGGCTCGACACCAGGTCCAGCAGCGTCGTCAGCAGCGACGTCACAAGGCCGGTGATCGGCGCCAACAGGGTCAGTCCCGGCAGGTCCCGCTCGACCTGGGCCGCCTGGACGTCGGCCCGGTCGTTCAGTACCGCCGCGGCCCGCTCCACCGGGGCCTTGGCCACCGCGCCGAGCACCGGACGCAGGTGCTTGACCGCCGCCTCGACCGCGGCGACGTCGTCGGCGTCGACGGCGGCCTGGACGTAGTCGTGCAACTGCTTGAGGTACTCACCCGCGGTGTGCGTGGTCTGCTGACCGGTCGCTGCCGCGATCTCGGACTCCAGCCGGTCGGCGGCCGACGCATTCGCGAGACCGGCACCCAGCACGGAAACGACGGCGGCGGTCGCCACCGTGGCGACAATACGAATTAGTCTGATGTTCATTCGCGAACTTCTCCCTTAGGGTGTTGAAAAACTCCCTCCGGAAAACATGGTCACCGCACCGGGCCGGTCGCGCCAGGCAGAAATCGGTCGGATTCGATAAGCGATTAGCAATGCGTGAATAAATGCGGCCAAGCAGGCGGCGGCCGCCGCCCCGTACGGGTGAGGCGAGCCACGGCCGGTTACCGCGCTCTCGTTGACCAGCGAAGACGGCACGCCACCTGTGACACGATCGAGTCGCCGAACAACCCTGGTGGTGGATTTACCCAGGTCTTCCCGTGTGCCTGCTTGACCACCTTCTCTGGAACGAGTCAAGAAAACACTCCTGGGACTGTCGGTGGTCCGCCGTAAATTGGTTGCCGCCGGCCACCCACGAGAGGTCACATCCATCCATGCAGCTCTACCGCCGAATGTTGGCACTGCCCGGGGTGCGGACCCTGATGGTGCTCACGTTCTTCGCCCGCATCCCGGCCACGGCCGCCGGGATGATCCTCACACTGCACATCGCCGTCGAGATGGGGCGCGGCTACGGCGCGGCGGGCACCGTCGGCGCGGTGTGCACCATCGGGATCGCACTGGGCGCGCCGGTGATGGGCCGCGTCGTCGACCGGTTCGGCCTGCGTCCGATGCTCGCGGTCACCACGGTCGGCGAGGCCACGTTCTGGGTCGTCGCACCGCACCTGTCGTACACCTCGCTGCTGGTGTGCGGTTTCGTCGGCGGCATGCTCGTGCTGCCCGCCATGTCGATCGGCCGCCAGGCCATCGCCGCGCTGGTTCCGGACGACCTGCGCAGGACCGCGTACTCGACCGACTCCGTGTCGACCGAGCTGTCGTTCATGGTCGGCCCGGCGGCGGCGGTGTTCGTGAGCACGCAGTTCACGACGGAGACGGCGATGCTGGCGATGGCGTGCGGCATCGTGCTGGTCGGCGGCGCCCTGTTCGCGGTGAACCCGGCCGTGCGCAGCGAGTCGGAGAAGGCGGCCCACACCGGTGAGCGCGTCCCCCGCCGCACATGGCTGACGCCGCGGCTGGTCGGCGTGCTGGTCGTCGGCGCGGGCGCGGTGTTCATCCTGGCGGGCACCGAGGTGGCGATCGTGGCGCAGCTGCGCGCGTCCGACGAGCTGGGGTGGACCGGCCTCGTGGTGGCGGTGTGGGCGGCGGGCTCGGCGATCGGCGGGTTCGTGTACGGGGCGGTGAAGCGCTCGTTCCGTCAGGTGACGCTGATGGCGTGGCTCGGCGCGCTGACCATCCCGATCGGCCTGGCCGGCGGCGCGTGGTGGGCGTTGATGATCGTGTTGGTGCCGGCGGCGTTCCTGTGCGCGCCGACGGTGGCCGCCACCGGCGAGGAGGTGGCTCGGCTCGCACCGGCGGCCGTGCGCGGGGAGGCGACCGGGTTGCAGTCCTCGGCGTTCACCCTGGGGGCCGCGGCCGGGGCGCCGCTGGTGGGGTTCGTGGTCGACCACTCCTCGCCGGGGTGGGGGTTCGCGCTGGCCGGGGTCGGCGGGGTGGTCGTGGCCGGGGTGGCGGCGCTGCTCGCCGTTCGGCAGCGGGTGGTGGCGACTGTCTGAGGCTTTAGTGGTCGGTTTCGGAAGTTCTTCGGGGGTCGGTCTGGCTGGGTGTAGAGGCCCGCCGTTAGGCGCTTTCGAACCCGAACGTCTCGGGCCTGCAGCCCGGCGCGGCGCGGCCGTGAAGGGCGCGTTCGGGACGCGGCCAACGCCCTGAAGGACCCCTTCATGTCACTCAACGACATGAAGGGGTCCTTCAGGACATCGGCTTACGTCTCGAAAGCGCCCTTCACGACACCGCCGCGTGATCAACCCCCGAAAGACTTCCGGCGGCGACCACTTACGACGGCGGCCGCAGCCGGAGGTTGGGCGGGCTCGTCGGCGTCACCCGGGTCGTCAGCGGCCCTGGCTGTTCCGCGATGCTCACCACCGTGTTGCGGCCGGCCCGTTTGGCGCGGTACATCGCCGTGTCGGCCCCGTGCACCAGCCCCTCCACGGTCGTCCCCGTCTCCGGGAACGCCGCCACCCCGACCGACGCAGACAGGCCGTCGATCACGTGCGAGGTGTCGTCGACCGTCACCTTCACCTCGAGGGCGGCGACCGCCGCACGGATGCGTTCCGCGACGTCGCGGGTGCCGCGTTCCGGGATCTGCGGCAGTAGCACGGCGAACTCCTCGCCGCCCCACCGGCCGACCGAGTCGTACGCCCGCAGCTGACCCGTGATCGTCTCCGCCACCGCGCGCAGCACGACGTCGCCCGCCATGTGGCCGTACGTGTCGTTCACCCGCTTGAAGCGGTCCAGGTCGATGATCAGCACGCCGAACGGCTCCATCCGCTTGGCGTTGCGTGCCAGCTCGCCGGCGAGGCGCAGCTGCCACTCCTCCGCGGTGAGCAGCCCGGTCTTGAAGTCCTGCGCCGCCTTCTCCTCCAGCTGCCGCATCAGGATGTTGCGGTGCAGGACGATCACCGGCAACAACATCAGCGCGACGAGCGCCGGCTGCGTCACGAGCACCACCGCGGTCGCACCGCCGAGGCTGAGCGTCGCCAGCTCCAGCGCGTTCTCCGCCTTGGTGCCGTACGTGCGGGCCCACGGGCGCAGCGGGTGGTGCAGCTTGATCCCGATCGCCACGAGGACGCCGTTGATCGTCGTGTAGACGAGCGCCCCGGCCGCGATCGCGAGCAGGATCAGGCCACCGTGCCAGCTGTCGACGAGCACGCCCGGCGGGCCGAACAGGCGCAGCACGGGCTCGACCGTGAGGCACGCCAGCACGACCGTGCTCGCCGAGAACGCCGCCCGGTAAGCGGAACGGCGCTGGATCGGCCACCACACCCGCAGCCACAGGTGCAGGTAGATCACCACCGTCAGGCCGACCGCCATGGCCGCCGGCAGCACCACCGCGCCGGCGAACATCCAGACGGACGTCATGCTGATGTGCGGGCCGTCCGCCAGGTACCGGCGGGCCTTCTCGGTACCCAGCGACAGCTCGGTCTGCAGGGTCGACACCACGAACAGGGCGCCGAGCCGGGTCCAGTCGCCGGCCGTCGGAGCCGGGCCGGGGAACAGGACCACGAGCGCGAGCACGACCGCCTCGGTCGTGAGGTAGAAGGGAAGCACCCCGCGTGGGGCGTTGGACAGCGCCCATCGCGCCGGCCGTAGGGCCCGCGGCAGGGCTGCGGTCATGCTCGCTCCACGGTGTCGTCCCCGACCAGAAAGGGCTGAAGGTACCCGAAGCCCGACGCCACGATCGGGTAGCGCGCCGCCCAACACCAGAAGTTAACGTCGGCCGGCCCAGACCGCGCTCTCCGCGTAGTGGTTGTCGTAGCGGTCCTGCGTCTCGGCGAGCTCGGCCGCGTCCGCGGCGCCGGTGTAGAGGCGCTCCAGCAACCGGTAGTAGTCGAACCGCGGCTTGCTCGGCGTGTAGACGAACAGGACGTCGGCGGTGCGCCCCGGCGCGGGCGCGAACGCGTGCGTCACCCCGGCCGGCACGACGAGCAGGTCGTTCGCGGTGACGGTGATGATCTCCTCGTCCACCAGCACCTCCAACGCCCCACCCAGCACGAAGAACAACTCGGCCGCCCCGGAGTGGAAGTGTGGTGGCGCCCCGTCCGAGCCCTCGGCGAACCACGAGCGGTTGCTGGTGAGCAGGCAGTCGGTGTCCTCTGCCTCGACGAGCAGGGTGACCCCGCTCGCGGGCAGCACCTCGGCGTCCGCGGCCCGAACCAGCGTGTGCTTCGACATGATCGCTCCTTCGTATTCTGGATGTTTGATATCCAGGACTCTACGTATCCAGAATCGACGCGTCAAGGGCCCCTGCGCGAACCGGCGACTCACTGGTCCTGAAACGGGGACTCGCGGGGTTACCAGGGGTTGCGGCGGGCTTTCTGGATACGTAACGTCCAGGACTATGCGGATGGCCGAGGGCGTCGAGTGGGCGCTGCACAGCTGCCTCAACCTGTCCTGGATGGACCGGCCCGTGCCGGCGGCCCGGCTGGCGGCCTACTTCGGCCTCCCGGCGCCCTACCTGAACAAACAGCTGCAGGCGCTCGCGAAGGCGGGCATCGTCAGCTCGACCTCCGGGCCCAAGGGCGGCTTCCGCCTCGAGCGGGCGCCCCGGAAGATCACCCTGCTGGACGTGGTCGTCGCCATCGAGGGGCCGGAGCCGGCGTTCCGCTGCACGGAGATCCTGCACGCGTCCCCGTTCGGGGACCCGAAGGGCGACTACCTCGCGGGCTGCGTCATCTCACAGGCCATGACCGCGGCCGAGCTGGCGTGGCGGCGTGAGCTCGCCGCCACGACCGTCGGGGACCTGGCCGCCGACGTCGAGCGGAAGTACCCCGGTTCGGCGCGACAGTCCCAGGAGTGGATGGCTCAGGCGCGGTCCTGAGCGGCGAGCGCGGCCGCGATCTCGTACGTGTTGAGCGCCGCGCCCTTGCGCAGGTTGTCCCCGCACACGAAGAAGTCCAGCGCGTTCGGGAAGTCCAGCGCCTGCCGGATCCGACCGACATAGGTCGGGTCGCCGCCGACGACGTCCGCCGGCGTCGGGAAGACACCGTGCTCCGCGTCGTCCATCAGCACGATCGACGGCTGCGCCTCGAACACCTCGCGGGCCCGCGCCACCGTCACCGGCGAGTCGAACACCGCGTGGACCGCCAGCGAGTGGGTCGTCACCACGGGCACCCGGACACAGGTGGCCGACACCTTCAGCGACGGAATGCCCAGGATCTTGCGGGACTCGTTGCGGACCTTCAGCTCTTCGGAGTACCAACCGTCGCCCTTGTACGAGCCGGCGGACGGCACGACGTTCAGCGCGAGCGGGGCCGGGAACGGCGAGTCGGACTGCGCGAGACCGGCGGCCTCGAGCGCCTCGCGCACGTCACCCGCGCGCACGCCGACGCCCTTGCCCGCGACCGCGGCGATCTCCGCGTACAGCCGCTCGACGCCGGCGACCCCCGCGCCGGACACCGCCTGGTAGGACGCCACGACCAGCTCGCTCAGCCCGAACGACCGGTGCAGCGCGCCGAGCGCCGCCATCATCGACAGCGTCGTGCAGTTCGGGTTGGCGATGATCCCGCGCGGCCGGTCGGCGATCTTGTCGACGTTGCACTCCGGCACCACCAGCGGCACGTCGTCGTCCATGCGGAACGCGCCGGAGTTGTCGACGACCACCGCGCCGCGGGCGGCCGCGACGGGCGCCCACTGCGCGGAGACCTCGTCCGGCACGTCGAACATCGCGACGTCGACGCCGTCGAACGCCTCCGGCGACAGCTCGACGACGGTCAGCTCCTCGCCGCGGACGGTCAGGCGGCGGCCCGCCGAACGCGCGGACGCGATCAGGCGCACCTCGCCCCACGGCCAGTCCGCCCGGTCGCCGAAGATGTCGATCATCACGGTGCCGACGGCGCCGGTGGCGCCGACGAGCGCGAGCGTGGGCGCCATCAGCGGCCACTCCCCGCGTACACGTTGGCGACCTCGTCACCGCCGAGCTCGAACGCGCCGTGGATCGCGCGCACGGCCTCGTCCAGCTCGGTGTCGCGGATGAGCACCGAGATGCGGATCTCCGACGTGTTGATGATCTCGATGTTCACGCCGGCCTTCGCGAGCGCCTCGCAGAACGTGGCCGTGACCCCGGGGTGCGACCGCATGCCGGCGCCGACGAGCGACACCTTGCCGACGTGGTCGTCGTAGAGCACCGCCTTGAAGCCGAGCTCGTCCTTGATCTTCTCGAGCGCGCCGACGGCGGTCGGGCCGTTGTCCTTCGACAGGGTGAACGTGATGTCGGTGCGGCCGGAGACCGTGCTGGACACGTTCTGCAGCACCATGTCGATGTCGATCTCGGCGTCCGCGACCACGCGGAAGATCCGGGCCGCGACACCGGCCTGGTCGGGCACGCCGGTCACGGTGACCTTGGCCTCCGAGCGGTCGTGCGCGACGCCGGTGATCATCGCCTGTTCCACGGGAATGTCCTCCACTGAGCCGGTCACGATGGTCCCCGGCTTGTTGGTGTACGACGAGCGGACGTGGATCGTGACGCCGTAGCGGCGGGCGTACTCCACGCAGCGCAGCATCAGGACCTTGGCTCCCGAGGCCGCCATCTCCAGCATCTCCTCGTAGGGCACCTGGTCGAGTCGCCGCGCGTCGGTCACGATCCTCGGGTCCGCGGTGTAGACGCCGTCCACGTCCGTATAGATCTCGCACACGTCGGCGTTCAGCGCGGCGGCCAGTGCGACGGCGGTGGTGTCCGAGCCGCCCCGGCCGAGCGTGGTGATGTCCTTGGTGTCCTGGCTTACGCCCTGGAAGCCCGCGACCAGGCAGATGTAGCCCTCGTCCAGCGCCTGCTGCACCCGGCTCGGCGTGACGTCGATGATCCGCGCCTTGCCGTGCATGGAGTCGGTGATGACACCGGCCTGCGAGCCGGTGAACGACAACGCCTCCGCGCCGAGCGCGCTGATGGCCATCGCGACGAGTGAGTTGGAGATGCGCTCACCGGCGGTGAGCAACATGTCCATCTCGCGTTCCGGGGGCACCGGGTTGACCCGCTGAGCGAGGTCGAGCAGCTCGTCGGTGGTGTCGCCCATCGCTGAGCACACGACCACGACGTCATTGCCGGCCTTGCGGGTCGCCACGATCCGCTCGGCCACCCGCTTGATCCGGTCCGCGTTCTCCAGCGATGAGCCGCCGTACTTCTGGACCACGAGCGCCACTGGCTTGCAACCTCCTCCAAGCGTCCCCGGCCGAGCCTAACGGAGTGGGCGAATCGTTTCGGTCGTCCGTGTGGCGGCCGCCACGTGCGACAACGCTCGCCCTAGTCTGTAACGCGACGGCCAGCAGATATGTGTATGGGAAGGATCGGGGTGTCTGCGACGGACGTGACGCGTGCGGAGTCCGAACCGGGTGAGCTGCCCTCCTCGGACGAGCCAGCGCTGCCCGAGTCGGGCGAACCGGAGTGGACCGTGCGCAGGGTCGGGACGATCCTCGCGCCCGCGCTGATCTTCCTCGGCATCCGCGAGCTGGGGCTGCTCGTGCTGACGTGGATGGCCGCGCGGAACTCGAACTCGGTGTCCGAGGCGCTGCGGTCCTGGGACGGCCAGTGGTTCCTCGCGATCGCGGACGGCGGGTACGCGGGCGTGCCCGCCGGCCTCGTCGACGCGTTCGGGCGGCGCAGCGCCGAGACGCCGCTCGCGTTCTTCCCCGGCTACCCGACGGTCGTGCGCTGGTTCGCGTCGATCGACGGCAGCGGCGGGATCGGCCTGGTCACGTCCGCGTTCACGGTCACGATCGTGTCCGGCGTGGTGTGCGCGTACGCACTGGCCCGGATCGGCCGGCACATCCGGGGCGGCTCGCCGCACACCGGGCTGATCCTGGTGGCGCTGTTCGCGGCGTCGCCGATGTCGATCGTGCTGTCGATGGCGTACTCGGAGGCGATGTTCTGCGCGCTGGCCGCGTGGACGCTGGTCGGGGTGCTCGAGAAGCGCTGGGTGCTCGCCGGGGTGTGCTGCACGGCGGCCGGGCTGGTCCGGTCGACCGGCGCGGCGCTCGTGCTGGCCCTCGGCCTCGCGGTGGTCGTGGCGATCTCGAAGCGGCGGGACGGGCTGTGGCCGTGGGTCGGCGGGATGATCGCGCCGCTCGGGCTGCTCGGCTACCTCGCGTGGGTCGGCACGCGGACCGGCGAGTGGGACGGCTGGTTCGCGCTGCAGCAGCGCGGCTGGGGCACGGGCTTCGACGGCGGCTCCGCGACCGTGCGGTTCAGCCTGGACGCGCTGGCCGACGCCAGGTCGGTGCTCGAGGTCGTGACCGTGGCGTTGATCGTCGTCGCGCTGGTGCTACTGGTGATCGGGATCGTGCGGAAGGTCGAGTGGCCGCTGCTCGTGTACTCGGCGGGTGTGCTGGCGATGGACCTGGCGTCGAACGGGCTGATGAACTCGAAGGCGCGGCTGATGGTGCCGGCGTTCACCCTGCTCATCCCGGTGGCGCTGGCGCTGGCGAAACGGCGGCCGGCCACGATCGTGCTGACGCTGTGCGCGCTCGCCGTGGCCAGTTCGTGGTTCGGGGCATACGCGCTGACCTCGTGGGGTTACGCGATCTGATGACTTCCCGAGATGCTTCGACGAGTGTGCCCGTCCACCCGCTGATCGCCGCGCGGTGGAGCCCCCGAGCGCTGGACCCGGCCGGTGAGGTCACCGACACCGCCCTGCGCGCGGTGCTGGAGGCCGCCCGCTGGGCCCCGTCCAACGGCAACACCCAACCGGCCCGTTTCCTGGTCGGCCGCCGCGGCGATGAGACGTACAAGCGGATCTTCGCGCTGCTGTCGAAACGCAACCAGGGCTGGGCCCACGCGGCGGCCGTCCTGCTGCTGACGTGTGCCGTGACCACGAACGAGAAGGGCACCCTCCCGATGCCGGAGTACGGCGTCGGCCTCGCGGCGGAGAACCTGGCGCTCCAGGCGGTGGCGGAGGGGCTGGTCGCGCACCAGATGGGCGGGTTCAACAAGGAGGGCGCCGCGCTGGTGTTCTCCTTGCCGCTGGACGTGGTGCCGCAGGTGGTGATCGCGCTGGGCACGCTGGGTTCGCCGGAGCTGCTCGACGAGGACCGCCGTGCGCGCGAGACAGCGCCCCGCCGACGGCTGCCACTGAGCGAGATCGCCTTCACCGGCGAGTGGGGCAACCCGGTCTTCTAGCCCCGGCGTGGCCTCCGGCCCCCGGTTTCCACGCTACGGCAAGGGACCGACGGTTCCGGACGCCCGCGGCGCGGTAGTCCACAGCGGACGAACCTGTCCACAGGGCCGCCCGCCGACACCGCCCGTTTGTCGGTGGCCGCCGGTAGCGTGGATTCCGGGGGGCCGGAGGCCGCGCCGGGCACCGCGTTGACTGCTAGGCCTGGTCATGGCCGGTTCGGGAAGCCAGTGCCCTGAAGGACCCCGTCATGTCACTCAACGCCCTGAAGGGGTCCTTCATGGCATCGGGCCTTCCTCGACCCGGCGCGCGCCACCGGGACGTCCAGCGCCGACCGCAGCGACGCCACCAGCTGTTCGGTCGGCTCGTCGACCGACACGAACCAGCGGACGCCCGACGTGTCGACGACCTCCCAGCTGTGGCTGCCGAACCCCGCCGGCCGGTACGTGACCGACGCCGCCGCCAGGCGCCACCCCGAGGCCAGCGCGTCGGTCAACACACGAACCGACAGGTCGGCGGGCGGACTCAGCACTCACGCACCGTAGACGGGCACCTCCGCCGGCGTCTTCGCGATAAGCTCCGCCACCGCCGCGCCGACCTCGTCGACCGGCCAGCGACCGCCCCGGTCGACCGACGGCCCGCGCTGGTGCCCGGTCACCACCCCGATGCGACCCGCCTCGACCTCGAAGACCCGGCCGGTCACGCCGGCGGACGCCGTGCTGCCCAACCAGACCACCAGCGGCGCGACGTCCTCCGGGCCGGGCAGGTCGGGGAACAGCTCCTCGGTCATCCTGGTCCGCGCCGACGGGGCGATCGCGTTCACCGTCACCCCGTACCTGGCCAGCTCCGCGGCCGCGACCAGCGTCAGCCCGACGATCCCCGCCTTCGCCGCGGAGTAGTTCGCCTGGCCGACGCTGCCGAACAGGCCCGCACCCGAGCTGGTGTTGATCACGCGCGCGGCCACCGGCGTGCCCGCCTTCGACCGCGCGCGCCAGTACTCCGCCGCGTGCCGCATGGTCAGGAAATGCCCGCCGAGGTGCACGCGCACCACGTCGTGCCACTCCTGCTCACTGGTCGACACCAGCATCCGGTCCCGCACGAGGCCGGCGTTGTTCACCAGCACGTCAAGGCGGCCGAACTCCGAAACGGCCTTGTCCACCAACGACTTCGCACCGTCCCATGTGGACACGTCGCCGGTGTGCGGCACCGCGCCGGGCAGGTCGACCGCGTCGAGGTCGTTCACGACCACGTGCGCGCCCTGCCGGAGGAACTCCTCGGCGTGCGCCCGTCCGATGCCGCGGGCGGCCCCGGTCACGACCACGACCCGGCCGTCGCAGATCATGACGGCCCCGCGTTCGACGCCGCCAGGAACGCCGGCCGCTCGCCCCCGCCGTGCAGCGTCAGGGTGCTGCCGCTTACATACCCCGCGGCCGGCGACGCCAGCCACACGCACGCCGCCGCGACGTCGGCCGGCACCGCCATGCGCCCCAACGGAATTGTCGCGCCGACCGCCGCGATCCCGGCCTCGTCGCCGTAGTGCAGGTGCGACCGCTCGGTGTCCACCGGGCCGACGACCACCGTGTTGACCCGCACCTTCGGCGCCCACTCCACCGCGAGCGACGTGGCGAGGTTCGCGAGGCCGGCCTTGGCCGCGCCGTACGCTGCCGTGCCCGGCGACGGCCGGGTGCCGCTCACGCTGCCGATCATCACGATCGAACCGCCCGAATCCTGTTGCTGCATCACGACATTCGCGCGCTGCGACACGTGCAGCGGCGCGACGAGGTTCAGCTCGATGATCTTCGCGTGCAGCCGGGGCGACGCGGCCGCGGCCTCGACGGGCGGAGCGCCGCCCGCGTTGTTGACCACCACGTCGAGGCCGCCGTACTCGTCGACCACAGTGGACACCAGACTGTCCACCTGGGACACGTCACGCACGTCGGCTCTGATGAACCTGGCGCCACCGAGGTCCGCGGTCGGGTCGTGCCGGCTGCACGTCACGACGTTCGCGCCGGCCGCGAGGAACCCCCGCACGATCCCGAGTCCGACGCCGCGTCCGCCGCCCGTCACCAACACCGTGGTCATAACCGCTCCAGGATCGTCACGTTCGCCTGCCCGCCGCCCTCGCACATCGTCAGCAGTCCGTACCGGCCCCCGGTGCGCTCGAGGTTGTGCAGCAATGTGGTCATCAGCCGCGCGCCTGTGGCGCCGAGCGGGTGCCCGAGCGCGATCGCGCCGCCGGTCACGTTGACGCGCTCCGGATCGGCGCCGGTCTCCCGCTGCCACGCGAGCACGACGCTCGCGAACGCCTCGTTGATCTCCACGAGGTCGATGTCGTCGATGGACAGGCCGGCCCGCCGCAGTGCGTGGGCCGTTGCCGCGATGGGCGCGTCGAGCATCACCACGGGATCGCCGCCACGAGCTGAAACATGGTGCACGCGGGCTCGCGGCGTGAGACCGAACTCAGCCACCGCACGTTCGGACACGACCAGCAACGCCGCCGCACCGTCTGAGAGCTGACTCGCGAGCGCCGCGGTGAGCCGGCCACCGGCACGCAACGGCGACAACCCGGCCATCTTCGTGAGACTGGTTTCACGACGTGGGCATTCGTCCACCGCCACCGCGCCGACCGGGGCGATCTCACCCGTGAACCAGCCACTGTCGATCGCTGAGACAGCACGCTGGTGGCTGAGCAGCGCGAACTCCTCCATCGCCGCCCGGGAGATGTTCCACTTCTCGGCGATCATCTCAGCGCCGTGAAACTGAGAGATTTCCTGATCGCCGTAGCGGGCGACCCAGCCGCGTGAGGTCGAGAACGGGTCCGGGAAGCCGTGCTCGCGCCCGGCGAGCATCGCCGCCGAGATCGGGATCGCGCTCATGTTCTGCACACCGCCGGCGACCACGACGTCGGCGGTCCCCGACAGCACCGCCTGCGCGGCGAAGTGGACCGCCTGCTGGGACGAGCCGCACTGCCGGTCGACGGTGACGCCCGGCACCTCCTCGGGGAGACCGGCCGCGAGCCAGCAGGTCCGCGCCACGTCACCCGCCTGCGGGCCGATCGTGTCGACGCAGCCGAAGATCACGTCGGCGACCGCGGCCGGGTCGAGGTCGACCCGGTCGAACAACGCGCGCAGGACGTGCGCGCCCAGGTCGGCGGGATGCTCCGCGGACAGCCCGCCGCCGCGCCGGCCTACCGGCGTGCGGACCGCGTCGACGATGAAGGCGTCTGGCACGGTGCTAGGCTACCAAGCTAGCGCTTGGGTGTGGGAGTGGAGAACATGGCTGGTTCGAGCGGCAGGACGTCGGAGCGGCGCGCCGACCTGGTGCGGATCGCGGCGGAGCTGTTCGCCGAGCGTGGCTACCGCGCCACGACGGTCCGGCACATCGGCGACGCCGCCGGGGTGCTGTCCGGCAGCCTGTACCACCACTTCGACTCCAAGGAGACCATCCTCGACGAGCTGCTGTCGAGCTACCTGGACACGCTGCTGGAGACCTACCGGCGCATCGCCGGCGCCGAACCGGCGACCGCGCTGCGCGGCCTGGTCACCGAGGCGTTCCGGTCGCTCGGTGAGCACCGCGCGGCGATCACCGTGCTGCAGAACGAACGCAACTACCTGCGCGGCCTGCCCCGTTTCGAGTACCTGACGAAGGCCGAGGCGGAGGTCCGCCGGATCTGGATCACCGTGCTGCGCGACGGCATCGCCGCGGGCCGGTTCCGCGCCGACCTCGACCCGACGGTCACCTACCGGTTCCTGCGCGACTCGGTGTGGGTCGCGGTGCGCTGGTTCCGCCAGGACGGCCCGCTGACCCCGGAGCAGCTCGCGGACCACTACCTGAAGATGATCTTCGACGGCATCTCCGCGTAGCCTCACTGCCGGAGCAGGCGTTTGAGCACCTTGCCGGACGGGTTGCGCGGCAGCTCGTCGCGGAACTCGACCGCCCGCGGGACCTTGTAGTTCGCCAGCTCGCGCTTGCAGTGCGCCAGGATGTCCGCTGTGGACAGTGCGGGGTCGCGGCGGACGACGTACGCCTTGCCGACCTCGCCGAGGCGCTGGTCCGGCACCCCGACCACGGCCGACTCGGCGACGCCGGGCAGCCGCGCGAGCGCCTGCTCCACCTCCGCCGGGTACACGTTGAAGCCGCCGCTGATGTACATGTCCTTGAGGCGGTCGGTGATCGTGAGGTAGCCACGCTCGTCGACCCGGCCGACGTCGCCGGTGTGCAGCCAGCCGTCCGCGTCGATCGCGGCCGCCGTGGCGGCCGGGTCGTCGAGGTAGCCGAGCATGACGTTGGGGCCACGCAACAGGATCTCGCCCTGGTCGCCGATGCGGAGCTCGAAGCCGGCGGTCGGGCGACCACACGTGGTGGCCACGGTCGCGGCGTCGTCGGCCGGCGTGCACATGGTCGCGACCACGGCCTCGGTCAGGCCGTACGCGGTCAGGACGGTGCCGAACTCCTGCTGCATCCGTTCGACCAGCGGCACCGGCACGGTCGCGGCGCCGGTGACCGCGAGGCGCAGGCTCGACAGGTCGGCGTCGGGCAGGTCGAGCATGGTCTGGTAGATCGTCGGCGGACCGGGCAGGACGGTGATCCGCTCGGCCCGCACCAGGTTCGCCACCGCCGGCACGTCGAACGTCGCCTGCGGCACGATCGTCGCGCCGGTCAGCAGACACGCCAGAATGCCGGCCTTGTAACCGAAACTGTGGAAGAACGGGTTGATCACGAGGTAGCGGTCGGCCTCGGTGACCTCGCCGAGCGACGCCCACGCGCGGGCCACGTCGAGCGCCTGCCGGTGCGCGCTCATGGCGCCCTTGCTGCGCCCGGTGGTGCCGGAGGTGAAGAGCACGTCGCTGACGTCGTCCGGACCGACGCTGGCCGCCCGAATGTCCACATCGGACGGTGCGGGATCCAGTGTCCGCCACGGCTTTCCCGGTGACACCGGCAGCACGAAGGCCGGCACGCGGTGGCCGCCGGCACGCAGCTCGGCCAGCCGGTCGCGGCCGAGGAACTCGTCGGCCACCACCAGCGCCGCGGCGCCCGTCCGGTCGAGGAGGTCGGCCGTCTCCACGGCGGTGAACCGGGTGTTGACGGGCACGAGCGTCGCGCCCGCGTAGGAGGCGCCGAGCGCGGCGAGCACCCAGTGGTGCGTGTTGGGCGCGCAGATCGCGACGCGGTCGCCGGGCCGCACCCCCGCGCCGGCGAACACGCCCGCGACGGCGCGCACCTGGTCGTGCAGCTGCCGCCAGCCCATCCGCACCGGCCCGTCGACCAGGGCCTCGGCGTCGCCGAACCGACTGGCGGCACTCGCGACGGCGGCCGGAATGGTGTCCACCCGGCCATAATAGAACACGTTCTAGCGTGCGCGGTCTCAGCCGAGTCGGCGGATCAGGCGGGACAGCACAGCGGAGACGATCAGCCAGAACAACGCCGCCAGCCCGTAGTTGACGAGCACCCGCAGCTCGACGTTCTCCGGCGTGAACAGGTTCCGGAAAGCCAGGGCGAGCGGGTCGGCGACCGAGTCGAAGAACTGCGTGATGCCGTTGTCCGGGTTGGCGCTACCGACCGTCAGCAGGACGTGCACCACGAGGACCAGCGCGAACACCAAGCCGACCCAGCGCACCACGCCGGCCAGGACTCCCACCACGTTCGCCCGTGTCACGGTGGACATGGTGGGAGTCTGACACGTTCGTCAGCGAGAAACGAGTCGTGCGAGCAGGCTCGCCACGACCAGCCAGAACACCGCCGCGAGACCGTAGTTCACGATCGTCTCGAGGCTCTTGTTGGCGAAGGTGAAAAGGCCGGGGAAGAACAGGGCGAGCGGCTCTGCGATCGACTGCATGAAGCGGAAGAAGGCGTTGGTCGCGTTGGCGCCGAACAGGTTCAGCAGAATGTAGACGATCTCGATCAGCGCGAAGACCGCTCCGATGAGCGTAACGACGCGACCGGCCGTGCCGCTGTGGCTGTAACCCCATCCATGAGTAGTCATGAGAACTGGATGCCCCCGTTTCATGTGACGAAACTGCGCACTGGGAGCAATCTGGTACGCCGTTCGGCCCACGATGTGGACGCCGGGTTTCTGGTTGGCCCGCAACTGTGGCTAGGCTGTCGGCCGTGGCGCGTGCTCTTCTCCTTCGTTGCCGCGACGGGGCCTGACCAGACCGGCTCCCCGCCGCGGGGCGAAGCGTGCCGGTCGTTTCATCGATGACCAGCATGGAGAGCGTCCCAATCATGAGCATCCCTGACGTACAACGCGCCGCCAGCAGCAACCTCCGCACGCCGTCCCGGCCGGCGCCCGCCGATCAGCCCGCGTGGAACACCCAGCGCGGCTCGTCGATGCCGGTGCACCGGTACAAGCCGTTCGCCGAGCTGATCGAACCGATCATGCTGCCGGACCGGACCTGGCCGGACAAGGTCATCACCACCGCGCCGCAATGGTGCGCGGTCGACCTGCGCGACGGTAACCAGGCGCTGATCGACCCGATGTCCCCGGCGCGCAAGCGACGCATGTTCGAGCTGCTGGTTCGCATGGGCTACAAGGAGATCGAGGTCGGCTTCCCGGCCGCGTCGCAGACGGACTTCGACTTCGTCCGCGAGATCATCGCCGACGGCGCGGTGCCGGACGACGTGTCGATCCAGGTGCTGTCCCAGTGCCGGCCCGAGCTGATCGAGCGGACGTTCGAGGCGCTGCAGGGCGCCCACAAGGCGATCGTCCACATCTACAACTCGACGTCGATCCTGCAGCGGCGCGTGGTGTTCCGCGAGGAGCGCGAGGGCATCAAGAAGATCGCGACCTCGGCGGCGGAGATGGTCGTCGAGCTGGCCGGCAAGTACAGCGACACCTACTTCCGGTTCGAGTACTCCCCCGAGTCCTACACCGGCACCGAGCTGTCCTACGCGGCCGAGGTGTGCAACGCGGTCACCGAGATCTGGCGGCCGACACCGGAGCAGCCGGTGATCATCAACCTGCCGGCGACCGTGGAGATGGCCACCCCCAACGTCTACGCCGACTCGATCGAGTGGATGAACCGCAACCTGGAGCGCCGCGACTCGGTCGTGCTGTCGCTGCACCCGCACAACGACCGCGGCACCGGCGTCGCCGCGGCCGAGCTGGGCTACCAGGCCGGCGCGGACCGCATCGAGGGCTGCCTGTTCGGCAACGGCGAGCGGACCGGCAACGTGTGCCTGGTGACGCTCGGCATGAACCTGTTCAGCCAGGGCGTCGACCCGCAGATCGACTTCTCGGACATCGACGAGATCCGCAGGACCGTCGAGTACTGCAACCAGCTGCCGGTCGGCGAGCGGCACCCGTGGGGCGGCGACCTGGTGTTCACGGCGTTCTCCGGTTCGCACCAGGACGCGATCAACAAAGGCTTCGACGCGCTGGGCGACGCCGCGTCCCGCGCCGGGCACCCGGTGGCGGACCACCCGTGGGAGGTCCCGTACCTGCCGATCGACCCGAAGGACATCGGCCGCACCTACGAAGCCGTCATCCGCGTGAACTCGCAGTCCGGCAAGGGCGGCGTGGCGTACGTGATGAAGACCGAGCACCAGCTCGACCTGCCGCGACGCCTGCAGATCGAGTTCTCGCAGGTCGTGCAGCGGCACACGGACAACGAGGGCGGCGAGGTCAGCCCGACGCTGATGTGGGACACGTTCGCCACCGAGTACCTGACGCTGTCCGCGCCGCTGGTGCTGCGCGAGCACCGCATCGCCGACGACGGCCGCGGCCACGACGAGCTCCACGCGGTGGTCGAGGTCGAGGGAGACCGGCACGAGATCAGCGGCGCCGGCAACGGTCCGATCGCGGCGTTCGTCGACGCGCTGGCGTCGGTCGGGTACGACGTCCGCGTCCTCGACTACACCGAACACGCGCTGACCGCGGGCGACGACGCCCGCGCGGCGGCCTACGTGGAGTGCGCCATCGGCGACCGGACACTGTGGGGGGTCGGCGTGCACAGCTCGATCGTCACGGCGTCGCTGCGTGCCGTGGTGTCGGCGGTGAACCGCGCGCATCGGTAGTCGATGTCGGTGCTGGGGCAGATCACGGCAACCCCTTGCGAGACCTGCCCCAGCACTTGGCATCCGTCGATTTCCGAACGACCCCCTTTCGTGCTCGGCGTTTCGATCATGCTCGAGTGTCCGGCTCGAGTCTCGCTCGAGGCTCAGTCGAGCGCGGCCAAGGCGGCGCTCACCGGCAACGCGCCGGACCGGACGTCGAAGCCCCGGTTGTCGAAAACCTGCTTGGCGTAAAGGATCGAGCGCACCAGCCGGGTGCCCTGGTCAGGCGCGTCGGCGAACTGGACGAACCGCCGGACCGCCGCCCGCTCGGCGGCGGCCTCCTTGCGCCGCCAGCGCCCTGAAGGACCCCTTCATGTCACTCAACGACATGAAGGGGTCCTTCAGGGCAGGTCTTCCTCGACCCGACCCTGCACTGTCACATCGGCCCCGCGCGCGATGCAGCCCCCACCCGATCCCGGGGGCGGCCCAATGCCCAGTCTACCGGCTGGGTACGACAATCCACGGGTTGTGGATCTTGCCTGTGGATAACCTCGGACTGGGTTGTCGCGAGTGGGCGACGTTGTCGTCGGGTCGCTGCCAGATGACGCCGAAGGCGCCCGAGGCGGCCGTGAGCCCGGCGATCAGTCGGTGGCCGGGGCAGTGGTGGCGGGGGCGTTCTCCGGGAAGTGGCACGCGACCTGGTGTCCGGGTGCGAGATCCACCAGCGGCGGTTCCTCGGTGGAGCAGATCTCCTGCGCCTTCCAGCAGCGGGTGTGGAAGCGGCACGCGGGCGGTGGGTTGATCGGGCTGGGCACGTCGCCGGTGAGCCGGATCCGTTCCCGCTTGCGGCGCCGCGAGGTGTCCGGGATCGGGACGGCCGAGAGCAGCGCCACCGTGTACGGGTGCATCGGCTGCTCGTACAGCGACGTGCGGTCGGCGATCTCGACGATCTTGCCCAGGTACATCACCGCGACGCGGTCCGAGACGTGCCGGACGACGGACAGGTCGTGGGCGATCATCACGTACGTCAGGTTCAGCTCGTTCTGCAGGTCTTCCAGCAGGTTCACGACCTGCGCCTGGATCGACACATCGAGAGCGGACACCGGCTCGTCGGCGATGATGAGCTTCGGGCGCAGCGCCAGTGTCCGCGCGATGCCGATGCGTTGCCGCTGGCCGCCGGAGAACTCGTGCGGGTAGCGGTTGTAGTGCTCCGGCGACAGGCCGACGAGCTCCAGCAGCTCCTGCACGGCCTTCTTGGTGCCGTGCTCGGTCTGGACCTTCTGCAGCTTGAACGGGGCGCCGACGATGGTGCCGACCGTGTGCCGGGGGTTCAGCGACGAGTACGGGTCCTGGAAGATCATCTGCACGTCGCGGCGCAGGGGGCGCATGGCGGAGTTCGAGATGTGCGTGATGTCCCGGCCGTCGAAGACGATCTTCCCGTCGGTGGGCTCCAGCAGGCGGGTCAGCAGGCGGCCGGTGGTCGTCTTGCCGCAGCCGGACTCCCCCACCAGCGACAGCGTCTCGCCCTTGAGGACGGTGAAGTCCAGACCATCCACCGCCTGCACGGCGCCGACCCTGCGTTGCAGCAAGCCCTTCCGGATGGGGAAGTGCTTCTGCAGCCCCGTGACGGACAGCAGCTCCGTCCTGGTGCCCTGCCCGGTCCCGGCCGCCTCGGTCGCGTCCGCAGTCAACGTCGTTCCCCTCTTACAGCTTCGGCTTGATCTCGGTGTCCCACAGCCGCAGGCGGTCCGCCGCGGACAGGTGACACGCGATCTGGTGCCCGTTGCCGACATCGCGCAGCGCCGGCCTCTCGGTCTCGCTCGCGCCGCCGTTGAGGTGCCCGAACGAGCACCTCGGGTGGAACGAGCAGCCCGGCGGCACGTTGATGAGGCTCGGCGGCGTGCCCTTGATCGGCAGCAGCCGCTCCGAGCGCTCCCGGTCCAGGCGCGGCATCGACCCGAGCAGACCCCAGGTGTACGGGTGCTGCGGCTCGCGGAAGATGTCGTCCGCCGTGCCGTACTCGATGCAGCGGCCGGCGTACATGACCAGGATGTCGTCGGCGAGCTCGGCCACCACGCCGAGGTCGTGCGTGATGATGATGACCGCGGAGTTGAACTCCCCCTGCAGGTCCCGGATCAGGTCCAGGATCTGCGCCTGCACGGTCACGTCGAGCGCGGTGGTCGGCTCGTCCGCGATGAGCAGCTCCGGGTCGCACGACAGCGCCATCGCGATCATCGCGCGCTGCCGCATGCCGCCGGAGAACTGGTGCGGGTAGTCGTCGACGCGATGGGCCGGGTTGGGGATGCCGACGCGGTCGAGCAGGTCGATGGCGTGCTTGCGTGCCACGCCTTTCGAGACCTGGTGGTGGATCCGGTACGCCTCGATGATCTGGTTGCCGATCGAGTAGTACGGGTGCATGGCCGACAGCGGGTCCTGGAAGATCATCGCCATGTTCTTGCCGCGCAGCTGACGCACGTGCTCGCGGCTGGCGCCGACCAGGTTGTCCCCGTTCAGCAGGATCTCGCCGTCGATCCGAGCCGTGCCCTCCTTGTGGAGGCCCATGATCGACAGGCTGGTGACGCTCTTGCCGGACCCCGACTCGCCGACGATGCCGAGCGTCTTGCCCTTCTCCAGCGCGAAGGAGAGCCCGTCGACGGACTTGACCACGCCGTCGTCGGTCGGGAAGTGCACGTGGAGGTCGCGGACCTCGAGGAAGTGCTCGGCCGTGGACTCGGTCATGACTTCCGCACCCTCGGGTCGACGACGGCGTACAAGAGGTCCACGACCAGGTTCGCGATCACGACGAAGAACGCGGCGAACAGCACCACGCCCATCACCTTCGGCAGGTCGTTCCCGGAGATCGCGCGCACGGCGTAGTCACCGAGCCCCTTGAGGGAGAACGCGGTCTCGGTAAGGATCGCGCCGCCGAGCAGCAGACCGACGTCGAGACCGAAGATCGTGAGGATCGGTGTCAGCGCGCCACGCAGACCGTGTTTGACCACGACCCGGTGCTCGCGCAGACCCTTCGCTCGCGCCGTGCGGATGTAGTCCTCGTTCATCGTCTCCAGCATGCCGGCCCTGGTGAGGCGGGCGTACTGGGCGGAGAACAGGAACGCGAGCGTGATCCACGGCAAGATCAGGTCATACGCCCACTCCCCCGGATTCTCGCTGAACGGCGTGAACTGCCCGCCGCGCGCGGTCCAACCCAGGGTGTAGGTGAAGAAGGTGAGCGAGATCAGGCCGGTGAAGAAGATCGGCAGCGAGACGCCGGCCAGCGCGATCCCCATGGTCGCCCGGTCGAACACGGTGCCGCGTTTCAGCGCCGACAGCACGCCGATGGAGACACCGGCGACCAGCCAGAGGACCGCCGCGCCGACGGCGAGCGACATGGTCACCGGCGCGCGGTCGAGCAGGTCCTCCCACACCGGCTGTCTGGTGATGAACGAGTACCCGAGGCAGGGCGCCGGGCAGTCCGCCACCGTCGACCCGAGGTCGTACTGGGTGCCGACGAAGACGCCCTTGACCCAGTTGCCGTACTGGACGACCACCGGGTCGTAGAAGCCGAGCCGGTCGGCGACCAGCTTGACCGTCTCCTCGGTGGCCGCGCGACCCGCGTAGCGCGACGCCATCGACTCTGGCGTGCCACCGGCGATCTTGGGCACCAGGAAGAAGATCGAGAAGGTGATGGCACTGACGATGAACAGCAGCACCACGGCCGCGAACAGCCGCCGGACGATGTAAGTGATCACTGTGGGTGGCACCGGTGTCCGGCCCGGGACCGAGTCCCGGACCGGACACCTGCTGCCTTCACCTGCCTAACGTGCCTCGCTGATACCTGTTCGGCGGACTACTGCTCGAGACCAAGCGACACGTAGTCGTAGTAGCCGAACTGTTCGTTGACGTACACGTTGGTCAGGCCCTTACCGCGGTAGAGCAGCACCTTGGCGACGACACCCGGCAGGATGAACGCGTCGTCCATGACCTGGCGGTCGATGTCGCTCCACAGCTTCTCGCGCTTGGCGTCGTCGAGCTCGGCGACCGCCTCGTCGAGCATCTGGTCGACCTTCGGGTCCCGCACGGAGACGTTGGACGAGCCGCCGGTCTCCCGGATCACGCGGCTGTCCACGATCTGCGACAGGTAGCCGAAGCCGTCGTTCCAGTCCGCGCCCCAGCCGTTGACGACCAGGCCGAGGCCGTTGCTCTTCGCGAACGAGGGCAGGCCGACGAACTGCGAGAAGTAGTCACCCTGCGCGTAGCCCTTGAGGGTCAGGTTGATGCCGACCCGCTTGAGGGACTGCTGCAGCGACTCCGCGACGGCCTTCTCCGCGTCCCGCTCGTTGCGGTAGGCGATGTTCATGTCGAATCCGTCCGGCTTGCCGCACTTCTTCAGGTGGTCCTTGGCCTTCTCGAGGTCGCCCTTGTTGTCCTGGCCGGCCGGGTACAGGTCGAACTTCTTGTAGCCCGGGATGGCCGGCGGGAGGAGGTTGGTCGCGATGTCGCCACCGGCGAGCTCGCCACCCATCGCGCGCTGGTAGCTCGTGCGGTCGGTCGCGTACTCGATCGCGATGCGGCAGTCCTTGTTGTCGAAGGGCGCCACGTTCGAGTTGATCGACGTGTACCAGAGCCGCGAGATCGTCGGGTTGTCCGCGTTCTCCTTGGACGTCTCGTCGGCGAGGACCTGCGACTGCGCGGCCGAACCGACGCCCGTGCCGGTGACGTGCACGTGCAGGTCGCCGGACATGAGCTGGTTGTCGATCTCGCTCTGCGCCAGGTTCAGCGTGACCTCGTAGCCGTCCGGCAGCGCCGGGCGGTTCGGGTCGGACTTCGCGTCCCACTGGTCGTTGCGGACCAGGGTGAACTGCTTGCCCTGCTCGACCTTGTCGAACTTGTACGGGCCGCTGGAGATCACGTGGTCGCGGTAGTTGACGCCGGTGTCCTTGGCCTCGGGGACCGGGAACGTCTGCGGCAGCATCGCGAGGTAGTCGAACCCGGCGAACGGCGTCTTCAGGTGGAAGACCACCGTGTAGTCGTCCGGGGTCTCGATCGCCGAGCTGGTGTCGACGCCCTTGGACTTGTACGGGCCGGCGTAGCCCTCCGGCAGGTTCAGGAACTGCTTGAAGTACTCGGGGCCGTTCGGGAACGCCTCCCGGTCCAGGGTCCGCAGCACGCCGTACTTGACGTCCGCGGCCTTGACCTCGGTGCCGTCCTCGTACTTGATGCCCTTGCGGATCTTGTACGTCCAGGTCTTGCCCTCGTCGCTCGCCTCACCGAGATCCTCGGCCAGGTCCGGGACGAGCTCCTCGGACGCCTTGCCCGGCGCCGGCTTGAACATCACCAGCGAACGGCCGTACAGGCGGGCGAAGTCCCACATGTAGCCGTAGTAGGTGTCGGCCGGGTCCAGCGAGTCCGGCTCGCCGTTGTCGGCCATCTTGATGATGCCGCCCTTGGCGTCGGACTGGTTGAACACCTTGCCGACGCCGGCGTTGAAGGCCGGCGTCTTGTTGTCGCCGCCGCTCCCGTCGCCGTTGCCGTCGTCGCTCCCGCCACACGCGGAGAGAACCATGACGAACGCCGCGCCCGCGGCGATCGCTGGTATCAGGCGCTTATGTTTCATCGTGCTGTTGCACCCCTATCTTGTCGGGAGCCGGTCATCTCTGGGACCTGAGCTGTCATCGGGACCGCGGGTCGAGTGCGTCGCGAAGGCCGTCACCGAAGAGGTTGAAGGCCAACACGGTTATGAAGATCGCCAAGCCGGGCCACAGCATGAAGTGCGGCATGGTGTAGTAGTCGACCGCCTCGGAGAGCATGCCGCCCCAGGTGGGGGTCGGTGGGCGGATGCCGACGCCGAGGAACGACAGCGCGGCCTCGAACAAGATGTTCGTGGGGATCAGCAGCGTCGAGTAGACGAGGATCGGCGCGAGCAGGTTCGGCAGCAGCTCGCGGAACAGGATGTAGCCGCCGCGCGCGCCGAGACTGCGGGCCGCGTCGACGAACTCCCGTTCGCGCAGCGACAGTGTCTGCCCACGCACGATCCGGCCGATGTAGGGCCAGTTGAAGAAGCCGATGATGAAGATCAGCATGACGATCCGCAGCTGCTCGCCGTCCAGCCCGAACGCCGTGTCCGGCACGACGCCGGCCAGCGCGATCGCGAACACGAGCAGCGGGAACGCCAGGAAGATGTCCATCAGGCGGCTGATCAGTGCGTCGACCCAGCCGCCGAAGAAGCCGGCGATGATGCCCATGACCGTGCCGATGGCGACCGAGAGCAGGGTGGCGCAGACCGCGATCAGCAGGGAGATCCAGGAGCCGGCGAAGACCCGGGTGAGGATGTCGCGGCCGTTCTTGGGTTCGACGCCGAGCGGGTGGTCCCAGCTCATGCCGCCGAAGAAGCCGATCGGCTTCATGGTGGAGCCGTCGACGAGGTCCTCGTTGAACTGGTCCGGGTTGATCACGCCGAACACGCGGTCCATCAGCACCGCGACGATGGCGACGACCACCAGCACGACGATGACGATGCCGCCCGCCATCGCGACCTTGTCGCGTTTCAGGCGCAGCCAGGCGATCTGGCCGAGTGAGCGTCCCTCGATCGCCTTGCCGGTCTGTCCCGCGAGCACGGCCTCCGGGCCGGCCGCCGCGCCGCTAGGGGCGTCGAGCGGTGCACTCATCCCATGACCCACCGGGTGGCGGCCAGGTCACAGGCTCGCGCGGACCGCGGGAACGGCATCTCCGCATCCTCCGGGTTAGCTCGGCGTCTCACCATTCGGTCGGAGACACTAACCCTTACGTTCGCTCGGTATTAACCGGGTGAGGTCACGATCCGAGAACGCGGGCGCATTCCGGCCACGCAGCACGGGTGACGCCGTCACCGGCTGTGATCAGCGGCTTCTTTGGTGCCGTCCACGGCGAACCAACCCGACTCGAACGCCTGCCAGGTCAGCAGGGATGCCCGGCTCGCCGCGCCGTCCCGCGCGACCGCCCGCGCCAGCCGTGCCGCCGGATCGGGGTGCTCGCACCAGATCAGATACGACAGGTGGGGGCGCACCGAACGGCGACCGGAGGACACGCCTTCCACCAGAAGGACGCCCGGCACTACGACGTCGACGTGCGCGCCGGGGTGCGGGCGGCCGTCGGTCCACTCCGTCTTCCGGTAGCGACCGGGGCGGCCCGCCGCGATCGGGGTGAGCACGCCGTCGACCAGCCTCGGCCACCAGGAGACCGGGTCGTCCCAGATGGCGAAGTCGTCGGTGCTGATCAGCGTCGCGCCAAGCTCGTCGCGCAGCGCCGCCGCGAACACCGACTTGCCGGAGCCGGACGGCCCGTCGATCGCGACGAGCCGTGTGCGCCCGAGCCGGGGCGGCGCCGCCAGGATGCCGGCTGTAACACTCGGTCGCTGCGCTCCCTGGCTCACACCGCGCGGCGGCCGGTCAGCGCGCGGCCGAGCGTGAGCTCGTCCGCGAACTCGAGGTCGCCGCCCATCGGCAGCCCGGACGCGAGCCGGGTGACCGTAAGGTCGGGGAAGTCCCGCAGCATCCGCACCAGGTAGGTCGCCGTGGCCTCACCCTCGGTGTTCGGATCCGTGGCGAGGATGACCTCCGTCACCTCCTGCGCGGAGATGCGCTGCAGGAGCTCCCGCACCCGCAGCTGGTCGGGACCGATGCCGGACAACGGGTCGAGCGCGCCGCCGAGCACGTGGTAGCGGCCCTTGAACTCACGGGTCCGCTCGATCGCCAGGACGTCCTTCGGCTCCTCGACGACACACACCGCGCTCGGGTCGCGGCGCGCGTCGCGGCAGATCCGGCAGGTGGGCTGCTCGGACACGTTGCCGCAGATGTCGCAGAAGACCACGCCCTCCTTGACCTTCTGCAGCGCCTGCTGCAGCCGGGTCACGTCGGCCGGGTCGGCGCCGAGCAGGTGGAACGCGATCCGCTGCGCGCTCTTCGGACCGACGCCGGGCAGCCGCCCGAGCTCGTCGATCAGGTCCTGTACCGGTCCCTCGTACATTCCCGGTCGCTACATGCCGGGCAGGCCGAGCCCGCCCATCCCGCCGGCGAGCGGGCCCATCGCGTCCGCGGCGAGCTGCTGCGCGTTGGCGCTGGCGTCCCGCACCGCGGCGACGACCAGGTCGGCCAGCGTCTCCGTGTCCTCCGGGTCGACGACCTTCGGGTCGATGGTGAGCGACTTCAGCTCACCGGCGCCCGACACGGTCGCGGTCACCAGGCCGCCGCCCGCCGAGCCGGTCGCTTCCGCGTTGGCCAGCTCCTCCTGCGCGGACATCAGCTGTTCCTGCATCTTCTGCGCCTGCTGCAAGATCTGCTGCATGTCGGGCACGCCACCGGGTTGCACCGCGGCTCCTCTCGTCGGCCAAGTCTTGAGTTCCAGCGTAGCCGCGTGCTGGTGTGGCAAGGTGAGCGCCGTGCGGAGACCAGTACTCGCGGTGACCTGCCTGCTCGTGCTCGCCGGCTGCGGCAGCCCGGCGGCGGGAACCGCGCGACCGGCGTCGACGCCGCCGGCGACCACCTCCCCGACGGCGATCACCACCACTGACGTGGCCCCGCCGACGCCGCCGCCCGCCAACTCGACGCCGCCGGACGCGAAGCCGCAGCCGGTGGTCGTGCTGGACCCGGGCCACAACGGCGCGAACGCGGCGAACCCCGGTGCGATCAACAAGCTGGTGCCGGCCGGGCGCGGGCGGATGAAGCCGTGCAACACGACCGGCACCGCGACCAACGCCGGCTACCCAGAGCACGCGTTCACCTGGGACGTGGCCGTGCGGGTGCGTGATCTCCTTGCCGCGCAAGGGGTTCGGGTCGTGCTGACCAGGCCGGACGACAACGGCGTCGGCCCGTGCGTCGACCAGCGCGCGGCGGTCGGCAACCAGTCCGGCGCGAACGCCGTGGTGTCGATCCACGCCGACGGGTCGACCAACGCGTCGGCGCACGGCTTCCACGTCGCCTACTCGGCGCCGCCGCTGAACGAGGCGCAGGGCGAGCCGTCGCTGCGGCTGGCGTCGACCATGCGGGACACCCTGTCGTCGAACGGCTTCGCGACGTCGACCTACATCGGCTCGGCGGGCCTGTCCCCGCGCGACGACCTCGGTGGGCTCAACCTGTCGGAGCGCCCGATGGTGCTGGTCGAGTGCGGCAACATGCGCAACGCGACGGAGGCCGCTGCCTTCGCGAGCCCGGACGGCCGGCAGGGCTACGCGGCCGCGATCGCGGCCGGCATCCTCGCGTACCTCAGCTGACCGAAGCTCGAGCGCGGACGAGCTCGGGTCGAGGAAGTCCGATGCCCTGAAGGACCCCTTCCTGTCACTCAGCGCCATGAAGGGGTCCTTCATGGCGCTGGCCTCCGAACCGTGCACGGCGCGACCCCGTCGACACCCGCACCGACGACCCGACCATGACCCGGGTGCGCTGCTCACGCCCGAGCAGCGCACCGGGTTCGGTCTGAGCGGGCCATGGCCAATGTCGCGAACGTGTCAGCGGTCGATGGGGCGGGCGCCCAGCTTGTCGGTCAGCAGTTTGACCATGTCCGCCTCCGGGTTGGGTTCCGCGGGGGGCGGGGCGCCGTTGTCCGGTTCGAAGTAGTCCTCGTCCGCCGGGGGTTCCGGGGGGAGCGGCTCGTCCGGGGGCGGCGGGGGCGCGGGCGCCTTCGGCTGTTCCGGCGCGGGTGCGGCGGCCGCGGGCTGTGTCGGGCGCGTGTAGGTCGGCGGCTCCGCGCGTGGCTTCTGCGCCACCACCGGACCGCCCGTGCTCTGTTCCGCGTGCACGCACTTCACGACCCACCTGCCGCCCAGCACCTCGCCGAGGGCCTGCGCCACCGCGTCCACGTTGCGTGGCTCGCCGAGGCGCCTGGCCAGCGGCGCGGCGGTGTGCGCGATCACGACCGTGTCGCCCTCGACGGACTGCACGGTCGCGTTCGTGAGCATCGCCTCGGTGCTGCGGCTGTTCTTGCGCACCACCGTGAGCAGCTCCGACCAGAGCCTGCGCACGGCGGTCGCGTCGATCGAACCGTCCGCGGCCGGGGCGGGCGCGGGAGCGGGCTCCGGCACGGCGGGCTGCTGGGTCGTCGCGGGTGGCGGCGGGGCCACCACCGCGCGCTCGTGCGCCGGTGCGGCGGGCGCGGGCGCCGGCCGCGGGTCCGGCTGGGCGGCGGCCGGCGGCGCCGACACGGCAGGCGCGGCAACAGGCTGCGGGGCCGGCGCGGCGGCAGGAGCTGCGGCGGCCGACTGGCCCGACGCCGTCACCCTGCGCTCGATGCGTTCCAGTCGCTGCAGCACCGCGGAGTCCGCGGCCGCGTCGGTGGGCACCGCGCCAGGCAACAGCATCCGCGCGCACAACAGCTCGAGCAGCAGCCGCGGCGCGGTGGCGCCACGCATGTCGACCAGTCCGGTGTGGACGATCTCGGCGAACCTGGTCAGCGTGCCCGGCCCGAGACGCTCGGACTGCGCGACCATCCGGTCCAGCTCGTCGCCCGGCGCGGCGACCAGGCCGCGGGCGCCCGCGTCCGGCACGGCACGCAGCAGCACCAGGTCCCGCAGGCGGTCCAGCAGGTCGGAGGCGAACCGACGCGGGTCGTGGCCGGCCTCGACGAGCCGGTCGACCGTGCCGTAGACGGCCGTCGCGTCGTTGGCGGCCAGCCCGTCGACCATGTCGTCGATCAGCGCGACGTCGGTGACGCCGAGCAGCGCGACCGCCCGGTCGTACGTGACGCCCTCAGGTCCGGCGCCGGCGAGCAGCTGGTCGAGCACCGACTGGGTGTCCCGCGCGGAACCTCCGCCGGCGCGGATGACCAGCGGGAACACCGGCGGCGCCACAGTCGCGCCCTCGTCGGCGACGTTGCGCTCCAGCAGCTCGCGCATCGCGCCGGGCGGGATCAGCCGGAACGGGTAGTGGTGGGTGCGCGACCGGATGGTCGGCAGCACCTTGTCCGGCTCGGTGGTCGCGAAGATGAAGACCAGGTGCTCCGGCGGCTCCTCCACGATCTTCAGCAGCGCGTTGAAGCCCTGCGTGGTGACCATGTGCGCCTCGTCGATGATGAACACCCGGTAGGTCGACGACGCGGGCGCGTAGAACGCCCGGTCGCGCAGCTCGCGGGCGTCGTCGACGCCACCGTGGCTTGCCGCGTCGAGCTCGACCACGTCGACGTTGCCCGGGCCCTCCGGCGCGAGCGAGATGCACGAGTCGCACTCGCCGCACGGCTCGGGCGTCGGGCCCTGCTCGCAGTTGAGCGAGCGGGCCAGGATGCGCGCGCTGGACGTCTTGCCACAGCCGCGCGGACCCGAGAACAGGTAGGCGTGGTTGACGCGCTTCGCGGCGAGCGCCGTGCGGAGCGGTTCGGTGACGTGTTCCTGCCCGACGACCTCGGCGAAGGTTGCCGGACGGTACTTGCGGTAAAGGGCGAGCGCCACGCCAGGACCATACCCGCCACCACCGACGGCCCCGGCACCCACGGGCCGCTCCCATCCGGGGCGGCTACAATGACCAAGGACCCCATGCGGCGTTCATCTCGTGAACCTCCCCAGGGCCGGAAGGCAGCAAGGATAAGCGGGCTCTGTCGGGTGCGTGGGGTCCCTTTATGCCCTGGTGACCTCGACGAGGATCTCCAGCAGCAGGCTCTCGCCGGCCACCAGCTCCCGCCGCGCCCGCACCAGGTCGCCGCTGGCCACCTTGCGCCGCAGCAGCTCGACGATCCGCCGGTCCGGCACCGACCACGGCTCGGCCCGCAGCCCCTTGAAGATCGTGTCGAGCTCGGTCAGCCGCCCGGTCAGCGTCACGAACCCGTAGTGCGCGGTCACGGTCCGCCGGGCCATGACGCCGGCCGCCTCGTGCACCGCCGCCTCGTCCGGCGACGTCTCGCAGCAGCCGAGCGCGCCGGCCGCGTTGCCCGTCGCGACCGCCGCGCTCTCCACCATCAGCCGGACCCCCGCCAGCCCGTCGCGCAGCTCCCTGGCCAGTGTGAACAGGGTGCCGGTCCGCCACCGCCGCGCGAGGCCGGCGGCGGGGTGGCCGGGGCGGGCGGCCCACCCCTCCAGCTCGGCGACCGCCGCGGTCGCCAGGTCCATGGTGACCGCGCTGTCGCGGAAGAAGGTCCGGCAGGAACGCAGCAGGGTCGCGGTCAGCTCCAGGTACTCGGTCGAGGTGTCGAAGTGGGGGTGGGGGGCGATGCGGGCCAGCGTCATGGGAGCTCCGGGGCCGGGGGGTGGGGAGGCCGCTCAAGCGTCCGCCGCGGCCGGGCGGGGCGCCCTGGGGTCGGGCCCTAGGGGCACCTCTAGGTTTTCCGCGACTCCAGCCGGACCCGCAGCTCGCGGCGGGAGCCGATGCCGAGCTTCGCGTACACGTTGCCGAGGTGGTACTCGACGGTCTTCGTGGTGACGTAGAGCCGAGCGCCGATCTCGCGGTTGGTGAGGTTGCGCCCGACGAGCCGCGCCACCTCCCACTCCCGGTCGGTCAGGCCGGCGAGCACGTCGCGGGTGCGGTCCGGCACGCCGCAGCGGTCGAGGTCGCCGTCGACGCGGAGCTCGAACGGTGTCGCGCCGAGAAGGTGCAGGCGCGCCTTCGCCGACCGCAGCAGCGTGGTCGCCTCGTCGACGCGGCGCGCGGCGAGCAGGCGGCGGGCGTGGTCGTGCTCGAGGAGACTGTCGGCGAGCGGGATGGCGACCGGCCGCGGCCTGCGCAGGAACGCCGCGGTGTCGGCGAGCGCGGCGTCGCCGTCGCCGGTCGCGGTCCGGTGCCACGCGGTCAGCCGCGCGACCGTGCTGTCGAGGTAGGCGACGCCGTCGGCGCGCACCCGCAGCCGGTCGAGCTGTGTCGCGGCCGCGTCGGTCCGGTCGAGCGCGAGCAGCGCCTCCACCAGCAGCGGCCGCCACCACAGGTCCCACCACCGGTGCACGCCGTCGTCCGGCGCGTCGACGCCGGGCAGCCGGGACAGCACGGCGAACACCCGCGCGTGGTCGCCGCGCGCCTGCTCGACCGTGGCCTCGGCGAGCGCCGCGTACCGCAGGTCCTGGGGGCCGCCGAGCCGCTGCGCGAGCCGGTTCGCGGCCCGCACGTGCTCGCCGGCGGCGGCCCAGTCGCCCCGCCCGGCGGGCACGAACGCCGCGACCATCCGCCGCAGCACGCGGTTCTGCGGCTGCTCGTCGTGCTCGTCGAGCGCGGTGGCGTGGCGCATCACGGCGGCCGCCTCGTCCCAGTCGCCGAGCTGGTAGTGGCCGGCGGCGAGGTAGCAGTGCGGCACGGCGCCGCCGATGAGGAAGACGCCGCGCCGCGTGCGGAGCACGACGTTGGTCAGGTCGCGGCGGGCGTCGGTGAAGCGGCCGAGCATGGTGCGGATCGCGCCGCGGCAGGCGAGGGTGTCGAGCTGCTCGGCCGGCACCGCGCTCGGGTTGTGGGGCAGGTGGTCGAGCTCCTCGAGCCCGGCCGCCATCCCGTCGACGCGGCTGCGCGCGGTCGCGGCGAGCAGCTCGGTGTAGTCGCGCAGCACCACCGGCAGGTCGCCGGCCGCGAGCGCCTCCCGAACCGCGGCCATGGCCTCGCGGTCGCGGCCACTCCACGTGTACGCGCCGGCGAGTCCGGCCGCCGCGGTGCTGCGGACCCAGTTCGGCACGTCCGGTCCGGCGTTGGCGCGGGACTCGGTGAACCAGCGTTGCGCGACCGCCCACTCGCCGGACGCGAACAGCGCGGCGAACCCGAGGCACAGCGAGCGCAGGGGCGACGGCGTACACCGCTCGAGCCTCGGCAGCAGCTCGAACACCCGCGTCCGGTCCCAGCTGAACAGCACCTGCACGCCCGACGTCAGCAGCCGCCGCTCCTGGTCCGCGCGGGCCGGCGACAGGTCGGCCGCCCACAGCAGGTACTCGGCGGCGACGCCGTGCTGCCCGAGGTCGGCCTGCTCGGTGGCCGCCGCCTCCAGGTCGGCGGCGAGGTCGGCGTCGGCGCTGGTGGCCGCCGCGACCCGGTGCGCCCACGCGGTCGACCGGTCCACGACCTCGGCCGCGCGGGCGTGCAGCAGACTTCTGCGGGCCGGCGACAGCGCGGAGTAGATCGCCTCGCGCTGCAGCTCGTGCACGATGCCGACCGGGCTGGACGGCTCGTTCGGCCACCACTGCGCGAGGCCGGCGTCGAGGGCGGGCTGCAACGCCTCGCTCGGGTGGGGCACGCCCGCGACGTGTGCGAGGCGGGCGAGCGGGCCTCGGGTGCCGAGCACGGCGAGGCCGTCGAGCAGGTCGCGGGTCGGCTCCGGTAACCGTTCCGTCGTCGCGCGGACGGCGGTCACCAGCGAGCGCGGCACGGCGATGCGGTGCTCGCCGGCGAGCTGGTCGGAGGGCACCTCGGCGAGCAGTGTGCGCAGGTGCAGCGGGTGGCCGCCGGTGTAGGACCGCAGCCGTTCCGCGGCGGGGGCGGGCAGCTCGCGGCCGGCGACCACGAGCGACAGCCGCGCGACCTCCGGTGTGCGCAGACCGGAGAGCTCGATCGTGGTGCTCGTCGGGCCGCTGCGGGCGAGCCTGGCGAGCCGGGGGTCGTCCTCGCGGGCCACGACGATCACGAGCACCTGGTCGGCCCAGATGCGGCGGAGCACGAAACCCAGCGCCTGCACGGACGGCGCGTCGGCCCACTGCGCGTCGTCCACGACCATGGCGACCGAGCCGGTGGCCTGGAGGCGGCCGAGCAGGTCGAGCAGCTGCGCGCCGACCGCGAGCGGGCTCGCGTCGGCCGGCACCGGGTCGGTCAGCAGCGGGGTCCGCAGCTCGGCCGGCACCCGACGCACGAGCTGGCCGACGACGCCGTGGTCGAGCCCGGTCTCGCCGGCGTCCGCGCTCGCCACGAGGACCGTGAAGTCGTGCAGGCCGTTCGCGAACCGCCGCACCACGGACGTCTTGCCGATGCCGGCCGGGCCGCGCACCGACACCACCTGTGGGTCCCCGGCACGCACCTTGTCGCCGAGCTCGGCGAGCCGTGCCAGCTCGGCTTCCCGCCCGACAAAGCCGTCCACGCCCCAAGTCAACTCACCGTGGGACGAACGGTCCAGCGGATCAACCCGATGAGCCCAACCGGGTATGCAGGTATTGCACGAACAAGTCGTTGTTCAGTGCTCGCGCGGACCGTCGCCGCCGGACCAGCTCGACGGCGGCCGCGGTGTCGATCCCGAGCGCGACGAGTGCCAGCGCGACGACGAGCCCCGACCGGTTGAACCCGACCCGGCAACGGACCAGTGTCGTCCGCCTGGCCGACACCCCTGCCGCCACGCGGGCCGCGACCTCGCCGACCGCGACGAGCTGTGTGTCGGTTAGCGGCCCGTCGGGGATCGCGAGCACGTGGTGCTCCACACCGGGCGGCGGTCCGTGACCCGCCTGGTCGATGAGAGTCACCACCAGGTCGAACTCGCCGCGGACGACCGCGTCGCGCAGCTGGCCGGCCGGGTCGAGCCACTGGTGGCCGCCCATCCAGAGGTGCGGGCGGATCTCGTGCCACGGCGCGTCGGGCATCGTGTGGTCGTCCCGCATCCACGCCTCCCCCGGGTCAACCGGGCAACGACCGCCGCGCGAACCGGGTTCCCGGACCCCGGGCGGTTGGGCCGTCCGAGCGAACCGACTGGCTCGTTCGAGTGCAACCGGCATCCGGGCCTTGGCCGGCCACCGCCGCACTGGTTGCCTGCAGTGGTGCGCTGAGCGGACTCGGCACGTCTGCCGCGCGGATCGGCCGGCTGGTTTCCTGAGACTCGCCGGCGCTGCTTGGCCTCCGGCCCCCGGTTGTCCAGCTTACGGGTGGCCACCGACAGCGACGGCCGGCGGAGATCCGTTACGCGCGAGCTGTCCACAGCGGCGGAGTTGTCCACAAGCTCACCCGCGGCCGGCCGCGGCTGTCGGGGTCCGCCGGTAGCGTGGTTCGAGGGGCCGGCGGCCGAGAAAGTTTGCTCGCCGGCCGCCGGCGCACGAAACCGTAGAGAACGTCGTCACCGCTCCGACGTACCCGCGAAACGCACCCCGCCGGGGCACGCGACGTGAGGAGAACACCGTGAAGTACATGCTGCTCATGCAGGCCAGCGAGCGGATCGAGCACCCGCCCATCCACACCTGGGAACCGGCCGACGTGAAGGCCCACCTCGAGTTCATGCGGACCTTCAGCGACAAGCTCATCGCCGACGGGGAGTTCGTCGACGCGCAGGGGCTGGCCGGGCCGGACGAGGCCAAGGTGGTCCGGTCGACGGCCGGCGCGCCCGCGGTGACCGACGGGCCGTTTCCCGAGTCCAAGGAGTTCCTCGCCGGTTTCTGGGTCATCGACGTGGACAGCCTCGACCGCGCCATCGAGGTCGCCGCGGCCGCGTCCGCCGCGCCGGGGCCGAACGGTGTGCGGTTGAACCTGCCCATCGAGGTGCGGCAGGTCATGGCAGCGCCGAGCACCGACGCATGACGACGGTCGAGGACCTGCTGCGCGACCTCGCGCCGCAGGTCCTCGGCGCGCTCCTGCGCCGCTACGACGACTTCGCCGCCGCGGAGGACGCCGTCCAGGACGCGCTCGTCGCGGCCGCCGAGCAGTGGCCGGCCGATGGGCTGCCGGACTACCCGCGCGGCTGGCTCATCCAGGTCGCGTCCCGCCGGATGCTCGACCACCTGCGCAGCGAGCAGGCGCGCCGCAGGCGTGAGGACGCGGTCGCGAACCAGGAGCCGCCGCCCGAGGTGCCCGACCAGGACGACACGCTCGTCCTGCTGTTCCTGTGCTGCCACCCGGCGCTCAAGCCCGCCGCGGCGATCGCGCTCACGCTCCGCGCGGTCGGCGGCCTCACCACCACCGAGATCGCCAACGCGTTCCTCATCCCCGAGGCCACCATGGCCCAGCGGATCAGCCGCGCCAAGCTGAAGGTCAAGGACTCCGGCGTCCCGTTCGGCCTGCCGACGCCCGACGAGCGGGCCGGCCGGCTCGCCGCCGTGCTGCACGTCCTCTACCTCATCTTCAACGAGGGCTACGCCAGCAGCACGGGCCCCGACCTGCAACGCGGCGACCTCGCGGCCGAGGCCATCCGGCTGGCCCGCGCGGTACACGCGCTCCTGCCCGACGACGGCGAGGTCGCCGGCCTGCTCGCGCTGATGCTCCTGACCGACGCCCGCCGCCCGGCGCGCACCGGGCCGAACGGCGAGCTGGTCCCGCTCACCGAGCAGGACCGCGACCGCTGGGACCACGCGGCGATCGACGAGGGCGTCGACCTGATCACCGCGACGCTGCCCCGCGGCCCGCTCGGCCCGTACCAGGTGCAGGCCGCGATCAACGCCGTCCACGACGAGGCGAAGACCGCCGACGACACCGACTGGCCGCAGCTCCTCGCGCTGTACGGCGTGCTGCGCGGCATGTCCGAAAACCCGATGGTGGCGCTCAACCACGCCGTCGCGTTCGCCATGGTGCACGGGCCGGCCGCCGGGCTGGACCTGCTCACCACGCTCGCCGCGGACCGCCGCATCGCCGGCCACCACCGGTTGCACGCGGTCCGCGCGCACCTGCTCGAGATGGCCGGCGAGCACGCGGCAGCCGTCGAGGAGTACCGCGCCGCGGCGGGCCGCACCACGAGCCTGCCCGAACAGCACTACCTCACCATTCGCGCCGCTCAGGTGGCGGCGAGGTGCGCGGGAGCTCAGCCGATCATGCGCGACGGGGGCTGACCGAGGCCCGGCGCGAAGCCGCGCTCGAACGACTCCTCCGGCGAACCGATGTAGTGGTGATCCTTGTCGAAGATGACGGTCAGCAGCGCGCCCTCGTGGTCCGGCAGGCGGTAGCCGGTGCCGCGCTCGCCGTCCAGGTTGGCCAGGTTCTCCGCGACCTGGATACCCGGCGTGGTGGCGATGACCTGCTCGAGCGCCTGCTCGAGGTCGGCCGGCAGGCCGTTGGCGGACAGCACCGAACGCAGGTAGTTGAACGCGAGGTAGTTGAGGTTCTCGTCGCTGAACGTGTCCGCCGTGGCGGTGAAGTCGCCGTCCGGGGCGGTGCGCCGCTCCTCCTCCGCGGTGGCCTCGTCCCGCAGCTGTTGCGTGATCACCGCCGGGTCGCGGGGTGCGCTCGCGAGGAAGTCGACGTTCGGGTTGAACCAGGAGCCGGGCGCGGTGCACGCCGCGTCGGTCGTCGACGGCGCCGGCCAGCACTCGCCCTCGGTCGTCCCGCTGGGCGAGCCATTGACGCCGCTATCCGCCCGGACGGAGATATGCACCATGCCGACCAGCTTCTCCTGCCAGGCGTCGGCGCGGCCCGGCCCCTGCCAGAGCTCCTGCTCGCCCGCGCTTCCGCCTTCCACCTGCGACTTCGTGTGGGAGTAGTAGACCTCGCCGGCCGCGGGCCGGTCCGGCGCGGCGGCCGTGATCCCCGGGGCGTCGGCCGGACCCGCGTCGCCCGGCAGGAACGTGACCGCGGCGGCGGCCGCGAGCCCGACGACGGCCGCCGCGGCGGCGACGGGCACCAGCCAGCCACGGCGGGCCGCGCCCGGCCGGGTCGCGGCACCGAGCGGCGGGCAGGGCGTCTCGGGAACCTCGCCGGCGCGGAACCGCAGCGCCTCGGTGACGTCCTTCTCGAGTTCAGTGCTCATCGTTCGTGTCCTTCATCTTGCGGCGCAGGGTGTTGAGGGCGCGGTGGGCGGCGGCCTTGACGGTCCCGGTGGAGACGCCGAGGGTGGCGGCGGTCTCGGCCTCGGAGAGCTCGCAGTAGTAACGGAGGACGATCACCTCGCGCTGCCGCGTCGGCAGGAGGTCCACGTTGCGCAGCACCTCCCGGTGCCGCTCGGCGGCGAGGAGCTCCCGCTCGGCGGACGGCACGTCCCGGGGGCGCGTCAGCGACGCGAGGTACCGGGTGGCCGTCCGCTGGCGCCGCAGCCGCGACCGCGAACGGTTGATGACCGCCCTGCGCAGGTAGGCGACCAGGTGGGCGCGGTCGTCCAGGTCGGGGCGCAGCCGCAGCACCGCCTCGAGGCAGTCCTGCACGACGTCCCGGGCGTCGGCGTCGTTGACCAGCAGGGTCGCCAACCGCACGAGCGGCATCCACTGCTCCTCCAGCAGGGTGACGAGCGGCGGCTCCGCCGGTCTGAGGTTCACCGGAGCGGCCATGCCGGTCCTCGTGTTCGGCTCATGCCCCGGTACACGCCGGGGTCCGCCGAAGGTTACTTCGATGTGACCCGGGTCACGCACAACGGATGCAGGTGGTCGCGGCCGGCAGAGCCTCCAGCCGGCCGTCGCCGATCGGTCGACCGCACTTCACGCACCGGCCGTAGGTGCCGTCGCGGAGCCGCCGCTCGGCGAGCGCCAGCTGTTCGAGCTCGTCCCGAGCCATCCGCAACAGCCCCGCCGTCTGGGCCCGCTCGAACGCGACGGTCGCGCCCTCCGGGTCGTGCTCGTCGTCGTTCGTCGTCCATGCCGCGGCCTCGACGAAGTCCGCGTGCCGCCGGCTCAACGAGTCGATCGTCGTCTGCACCTCACCGCGGCGCGCCCTGATCCGCTCCTCGTGCACGGCCCGGCCTCCTCACCGTATGGCGCTGAAGCCGCTTTGGGAGGCGACCCCTGCCTCCGGTATCCTCCCCGGCGGAGGATTCGCATAGTGGCCTAGTGCGCACGATTGGAAATCGTGTTGGGTGTTAAAACCCTCGCGGGTTCAAATCCCGCATCCTCCGCGCTCCAGACAGACGCCGGGCCTCCACGGATGCCCGGCGTTCGTCGTCAGGGGGTACCTCGTGCGGGCGCACCATGATCTGGACCTCGTCGGTGTACAGGGCCGGCGCCCGGCAGGCGTGGTTCGCTCCCCATCGGCAGGCGCCGCACACCCTGCCGGCAGGGGATTCCACACCCGCGATGCCACGCCGAAGTTATCCACAGGCAAGATCCACAACCCCGGAACTGTCGTACCCCGCCGGTAGACTGGGCACTGGGCCGCCCCCGGGATCGGGTGGGGGCTGCATCGCGTGAGGCCGCATCGCGGACCTTCAACGCGAGAGCGCCGGCCCCCTCGGTGGCCGGCGCTCGTCGCGCTTACTCGTCTTCCGCGGCGTGGTCCGCGCGGCCGGGGTTCGGATCCCGGTCCAGGTCGATCAGCGGATGGGTCTCGGCGCCGTCCGGGGCCGCGTGCCGACCCGCCTTCGGCTCCTGTTCCTGCTGCTCAGGCTGCATGACGTCCTCCTCGTGTCTCCCACGTCAGCCAGGCAGTATTCCTCATCCCAGCAAGGTCAAACGCACGACCTGCGGGTCGTGGTCGCTCGCCTGGTTCGCGAACTCCGCGTTGACGTGCACCACGTCGTAGTCGAGGCCCACGACTTTGCCCGACACCAGCACGTGGTCGAGCGTCTGCGAGTTGCCCTCGTACACGTAGCCGTACCGCTCGTCCCTCGGCAGCACGTTGATCAGATCGACCAGCGACAGCCGCTCGGTCAGCGTCCGCAGCGCCGGCGCGAACTGGAAGTCGTTCAGGTCGCCGAGCACCACGATGTTCGCGAGCCGGTCCGCGCGCTGCAGGTCCGCGACGAAGTCGTGCACCCGCGTCGCCTGCTTCAACCGCTGCACCTCACTGCCGCGCGCCGGCGGCTGGAACCGGCCGTACATCGGCTGGTCCCCGCCCTTCGAGTTGAAGTGGTTCGCCACCACGAACACCGTCCGCCCACGGAAGGTGAACTCGCCGGCCAGCGGCTTGCGGCTGTCGGTCCACGCGTCGCTGCCCGGGTCGATCCGTCCCGGCGACACCGAAAGGTGCCGGCCGCTCACCGCGACCGGCGTCGTCGCGTCCCCGCCCGGCCGGTCCACGAACGACACCCGCGCCGGGTTGAACAGGAACGCGACACGGATGTTGCCGCCGGGCGCGCCACCGTCCGCGTCGTCGACCGGGTCGATCTGCCGCCACTCGTAGCGGGGCCCGCCGGCCGCGACCACCGCGTCCGCGAACCGCTGCAACGTCTCGTCCGCGGCGACCACGGTGTCGTTCGTCGTGCCGTTGTTGTCCTGGATCTCCTCGAGCGACAGGATGTCCGGGCTCGCCAGGCTTTCGACCACGCCGTGCGCGAGGCGCTGGAACTTCGCGGCCGTGTCCTTCGGCGACAGGTTCTCGACGTTGTAGGTCGCCACCGCGAGCTCGCCGGTGCGCTGCGGCCGCGTGGCCTCCGGCCGCAGGTCGCCCGGCGCCAACGTGCCCAGCGCCGTCGCCTGCAGCAGGTAGCCGCCGAACTCGTCGTAGTCCAGGGGGCCGGAGGTCTCGCCGGTGAGCGAGTCCCCCACGTTGGCCTGCGGGAACGGCCGCTGCGCGAACGGGATGAGCGACTCGACTTTCAGCCGCCCAGTGTTGTCGTCGCGGTAGCTCGAGTAGAGGGTGCCGCCGTGCGCCGACGGGTTCTCGCGCGGCTTCGTGGTGAGCCACAGCTCGTTGAAGGTGGTCGAGGGGCCCACCACGCGCGCGTCGTCGACCCGCATCCGCATGCCCTCGCGGGACTCGTAGTAGTCGACCGCGTAACGCTTGGGCCGCAACGGAAGCGACTCGATGTTGCCACCGCCGGCGTCCGGCGCCATCCGGTCCGGCACGTCGATCCGCTCCGCCGCCGGCAACGCGTTGCCGGCCGAGACGACCGTCCAGGTCGCCCGCACCAGCTCGGTGGTCGACTGGTGCACCGCGGTCTCGGCCGGCCCGTCCGGATAGAACTCGTCCACAGTGCCGTCAAGGGTGACGGCATCACCGACAGCAACCTGCGGCGTAACCGATCCAGTGAAGACGAGAAGACCCTCACTGGTGACCACGTCACCGTCCGGGGTCGGATCTTGGACCCAGAAACCCTTCGCCGACCCGAACACCCGGACACCGGTGACCACGCCCGGCACCCCGGTCACCTGCTGCCCGTCCAGCGGCGACAGTCTCATCGAGCCCTGGATGTCATGAATCCGCACGTCGTCAACGGCATGAGCGACGGGTGCCGCGACACCCAGTGACAGTGTCGCCACTCCGAGCAGTACTAAGCCTGCTTTCCTCACCTGCTGGCCTACCTTCCGTTCCTGAACCCCCGAGTTCGGGACACCGCATACTGCCCCGAACGGGTGAACGAGAGAAGACCAAGGCCCCACACTCTGCGCAGACGCACACGCTCGCCTCCCGAACGAGCCGTCAGTGCCGTCCGGTATCGTTCCCGTCGGTAGCGTGTCCGAGCGGCCGAAGGAGCGCGCCTCGAAAGCGCGTGACGGTTCACCCCGTCCGTGGGTTCAAATCCCACCGCTACCGCTCTGAACAGCCAAAACGCCGATCACCGTGCTCAACGGTGGTCGGCGTTTTGCAGCTGGTTGCAGTTCTGGTTGCAGTTGAGGGCAAGCACGCCACCAGACGCTCATGTTCGAGCCACCACGGGCGAGGGCCGCCCTGTCGGCACACCCTCTCGGGGCACCACGGTCCCCTGCGACTGGCGTGTTCAGATTCTCTCTACTTGTTCAAGGCGGACGCCCTGCGGGCGCCCGCAGGCCCGCTGTGCAGACGCCCGACACGGCGTTGCGCGCTGGGCATGCGGCTGCCGCCGGGTCCCAGCGCGCGTCGGCCGGGCCGAGGCGGGCCACGATGCGCACGAGCTTCTCTCGCGCCTAGCAAGAGACGGCCGGCCATAGGTTCTGAGATCGAGCTGGCGCTGTACACACGAAGCTGCTCGCCGAGGCGAACATCCAACGCGCGCGTTGACGAAGCAGGGCCCACTGCCACCCGTGCCCTCGAACTCACCACCCGAACCATGTCGACCTAGAGCGACGACCGAGTGGCGGTGCTCCGATGGAAGCTGTATCTGCACCGGACACACCCGCTCGTGGTCAAGTTTGAGGAGCGGACACGGGGAGCTAACCTCCATCTGAGTCGAGTACAGAGAAGTTCAGCTCAGCTAATTGGAGCGCCTTCGACATGCAGAAGGGACAACAGGGCCAGGCTGGCGACATCTGCCGTGCACCGCGCAGGTGTTAATCATCGCTAGCTGAGCCCTACGACGCAGGTCATGACCGCACGCATCCTACGGAATCAGGCGGATCCGAGAAGCGGCACGTCAACTCCATATCGGATTCATCAGAGCTGAAATATCGGCCGACACACGCATTCTCATCGGCGATGCCGTGTTGCGAGCAAAACGACAGCGCCTCATGACCGTTGGCGAAATTCCCCTGGTAGAATACGACAAAGTAACCTGACCTCAGCGAGGCATATTGCGAGCTTTGTGCGGTCTGCACATCGACGCCGAGTTTCTCTTCAATCCCAGCCACGGCTGCCTGTAGGTCATCCGAGGAGGTTGTCGCTTCCGCATAGGAGCCAAGCTGCGCTACCCATGTCCCGACGTCAGCATCCTCGGTAGTCGCGGAGGGCGTGTCACTGGTATCTGCGTTTGAATCGGGCATCGCCCCAATCCCAGTGCTTTCGAGGCGATCCAGGAGTTGCCGTATTGATGGAGCGTGCTCTCCAGGCGCTCGCAACGCTTCTTCAAGTACCCCCATGTTCCTTCGAACACAGTCAGCGCGGCTGTTGCCTTGCTGAATTCCTTCATTGACCAGGTCAATGACCCTATCCACCCCGCTGTCATTCATCAAAATGAACTCGCCTGTTGGTAACGGCTTGCCGTCCACAAGAACTAACTCTGCCGAAGCAGAGATGATCCATGGCCAACCGGCTTCGCCGATATACTCCTCGCCGATAGTGACCGCGAGACGATCGTTTGACTGGCCAGCAACTTCGAAGTCGACATTCTTGGACATGGTCAGTGGCAAACTGAAGGGGTCAATATCGCCAGGTACTACAAAATCATAGAGGACCGAGGTCGTTCCAGGACCGGCGCCGTGACATCCCTCCGGAGCCCAAAACTTGGAGACATGCACGCGCAATTCCTTGACAAGAGCCGCTTGTTCACCACTGTTATGCAGGGTTATTTTTGCCGCAGACACGTTTACTTTTCCAGTCTCTACGACCTCTCCAGAGAATTTGCCGTCTTCGTTCAGTTCAACGGTCGACATCACATCCAAATCGACCACCGATAGGTCGGAATTTTGCGCAAACCAATTCCCATCTTGCGAGACACTGACCGATCGAAACGCCGGAACAAGTGCGACCAAAGCAACTATCAGACCGCCGATTCCAGTCAGCCCACCACCCACGGCGATCGCGTTGCTATATCGACTAAGAAATCCTTCCGAAACCCCGCGGCGACGTGACCTCTTCCGCGTGGACTTTTTCACTGCCATAGGCGTACGCCAACCTTTGCTGAACATCGCGACGGTGGAGCGACACCACATGCATCGTTGGACTGAAACATCACGTTACGTGGCCGCACGGCGCAACGCTCGACTGAGCGTGCTTCAGTGAAAGCTGCCACCACACGAGTCCACCACCCAGTGGTGGTCGACCTCTAGGAGCACGTGCAAGACTTGACCTTTACCTGACTCAAACGACCACAGAAGTCAATGATCGATGACCGGAATGTGCGTTTGCGGGTGCGAACTGAGCAGATCACGGCATGCATCGGAGGAGGACATCTGATGACGAAACTGGCCACGCCTATGCTCGGGCGCGCAGGTCCGGGCGCGGCGCGTGCGGCCACAGTACGGATGCCGACCGCGACGAGAACCACCACGAGATGGCACACCTTTGCAGCTCAGACCCACCGACCGGGCGACGTTGTCACCTAGTACGGCAGCCGCACTTTGTTGATCTGGTCATGTTTGTGCTGGTTGGCGGCGTAGGCGGGTCCGGTGGTGGAACCATTTGGCGCGGGCTTGGTGGCGGCGACGCCACCAGATCCAGTGCAGGTGATGAGTCTCGGGCAGGAGCCGGCGGGTGATCAGAATGAAGAGGCGTTTGATCTCGGCGACGGTCAGCGCGATCAATCCGGGGTCCTGCGGTGGTGGCTCGTCAGGTGTGGTGGGCAGACTCGGGGCTGGCATGCGAGTTCTGGCGCCGGCGGCGGTCACGGCGCAGATCGCGAGCGCGGCCATGGTCAGCAGGATATGACGTAACAGTGCTGTGTAGAGCCGGACCTGGGAATGATCGAGTCCGAAGTGGTCCTTGCCGAACTCGAACCCTTCCTCAACCGGCCACCGCAGACACGCCACTCGCACCAGCATCATCAGGGTCACCGGTCGATCGAGTGGCACGTAGCAGTAGTGGTAGGCCAGCTCGCCGGTAGCAAGATGCTTACGGATCAACAGGAAATGCCGGGAACTGGTCGTCGCTACCCACGCCCAGGCGTAGGCGCGTTCGCCTTTGGACCCGGTCACCGAGCAGATCTCCCACCGCTTCGACTGTTGCTTGCGCGAGGACAGATACCGGGTCACCACAGCGTCGGCGCGGAGTCGAACCCCCGATGGGAGTTCGACAGTGAAGGCGCATCCGACGCGCATGACGTATCCGATTCCGTTGTCCTGGATGAAGGTCCGCAGCGGGCCGGAACGGCCATAGACCTCATCACCAGCAACCCACGGCGGCATCGTGGCATCGTGTCATCGGCGATCGCGTCGGCGAGAATGTCTTGTGCCAGTTGAGGTTTGGTCTTGAACGCCACCTTCTGCGGAATACCCAGCGCGGCCCGACGGTCCGGGTCGGTGAGCTGATCTTCGGGCACATAAATCGCGGCGCCGACCAGCGCGTGTCCGCCCGAGGTGGCATACGAGCAGTACACCGTGTTCACGCCGTTAGCGATCCGGCCCGCGCAGCCCATGTACTGCCGCTTGACTCCAGCCGTGGACTGGCCCTGCTTCTCCTGCCCAGACTCGTCCAACGCCGCTACGACCAGATCCTGCCCGCCCAGGTGCTCGGCGACATACCGCCGCACCACGCCCTGAACCTGGTCGTGGTCCCAAACCGCGTGGTTGAGCAACCGCTGCGTAGGGTCCGGAGTCAGGTCGCCGGCATGCTCGGCGATGGTCCACCCGTTCTTGCGAGGCAGATCGCTGATCAACGCCGACATGTACTTCCCTGCCTGGATAAATGGCTTCACCCGGGCAAAGCAAGGCCGCAACCGCCCATGCAGCAGGGCCAAGTTCGACACAGCCAACTGACCCTCTACCATGGCAGCCGCAGCCGCTTCACGAACATCGTGCGTCACAACATGATGATCATGAGGCGGCTGCTTCCATGATCACCCGGGGTCAGTCAAGCCTCTGACCAGCCAAGATCATCAATGTGCGGCTGCCGTACTAGGACCCGCCCCGGACCTGCTTTCAACACGCCGACGATCGGCTGGGCGTCCGTCCCGTTGGGGTCGTGGGTATGCCCGGCCAAGTCGCGATGACGGTAAAATACCTGTGGCCTGCCACCTTTGGTGCGCCACGTTGAACTACCAGTAGGTAGCGACAAGTAACGACGGCGTGCCGGGGCCGCTCGCTGGATCGTACTGTCGGTCGCTCCCTTATCTCGCATGCAAGGCCCACTTTGGGGGACACGATGTCGCGAGCGGACGTCGTCAGGACGATACCGCTGGCCCTAGCGCTCTCCGCTCCAGAACGGCTCGTGCGGCTCCATCCGGGTCTGCACGAATAGCACACTCCCAGAGACGAAGCACGGTCCACCCGTGTTCCTCTGCGAGTGCGGTCGACCGGTCGTCCCGCTCATGGTTCCGGCGCATCTTCTGCTCCCAAAGCTCGGCGTTTGGGCCCGTGAACGGTGTCTTCCTGCCGTGAACTGGGCAAGAGTGCCAGTAGTCCCCGTCGACAAATACAGCGATTCCATGACGAGGCAGGACGATGTCTGGTGTGCAGCCAGGTGCGATACGTCGGTGCAGTCTGAACCGGCCGCCAGCGGCGTGGAGTGCCCGCCGGAGCAGAAGCTCTGGCTCTGTACTGGCCTTCTTACGCCCGCGAAGGTGACGCCCTTCGCTGGTGCTGGTCCAGCCAGAGCCCAACGTTAGTCCTCTTCGGTGAGTGCGGTGATGACCTTCTTAGCAAGGAGCGGAGGCACGGAGTTGCCCAGCTGCGCTTGGATAGAGTTTCGTGAGCCTACGAGCTCGAAGTCCTCGGGGAACGTGAAGAGCCGCTTTAGCTCAGCAACGCGGAGCCGTCGATTCTCCCAGTGGAACGGGCCGACGTAGGGGCCGGGCTGTGCCTGGATCGTCGGGGCGGGTTTCGCAGGGTCGAGCTTGAGGAGGAACGACCAGTAACGGCTCCGCCACTTGAACAACGGGTCCTGATGGCCGCGTTCAGCGGTGTAGTGCAGGTAGTTGCCACCGGGAGGGATACCAGGTAGAAGGTGCCCGTACTGGCCCGCGACCTCGTCAGCGGGCTCGGGCGACGTTCGGAGCCCTTTGAGTGCGTCGCCAGCGGTTACGTGTGGATTGTCAGACTTGCCTACGTCCTGGCGCTCCCAACGGCCACCGTGTGAGGCCTCGGGTAGGCAGGGAGTGCGTTTAGCCTTCGGGGCTCCGACGATCACAAGTCGGGGACGGGCCTGAGGAACCCCGAAGTTGGCAGCGTTGAGGACGTCCCAGGTGCAGTCATAGCCGTACTCGTCGATCTCGCGGAGCAGTCGCTCGAAGTGAGGCCTGCTCTGCCGGTTGTTGTAGGTCAGTGCGTAGACGTTCTCCAGGACGAAGTACTGCGGCTTCAGATCTCGCAAGACGCGGGTGTACTCCTGGAGCAGTGAGGCGTTGGGGTCGAGTCCGTCACGCTTCCAGTCAAGCCAGAAGCTCGACTTGCTGAACGGTGTGCAAGGAGGGCCCCCAATGAGCAGTTGTGGTCTCTCCTTCCGGCCAAGACCGGCGGACTCGCGGATCTGGTCCGACGTCACGTCCAGGATGTTCTGTCGTATGACCGGCGAATGGAGATCGGGGAAGTTCTTCTCCATAGTGTCGGCGGCGTCGTTGTTGTACTCGACGGCAGCCCGGACCCGGTAGCCGGCTTGCTCAGCCCCAAGGTCGAGGCCGCCAGCACCGGAGAAGAGCGAGACTGCTACACCACGTTCTGGAACCACAGCTCCAGACGATGCCATGATCCACTGACACTTCTGGGTTGCCACGCTGTCGGCCTCGCTCACAGCGCACTCTGGAGGGTTGTCGCCCAGTCCTCAGTTACTCGCTGTAGAGGAGCTACCCGGCCGGGATGGCGCCGGTCCTCAGTGAGGAGGTCTGTGCGCCTGTAACGGAACTCCCAGCGACCGGTGGGTCCCTTCAAACAGACCGCCACGATGTCAAACTGGTCTACTCGGTAGAGACGGCCAGCCGGGTCGCCCTGGGTGGCACGCGTCTTCTGGGTCTCGACCTTGATATCGCCGTTGGCGTACCGCTTCGGAGAGGCGTTCTTGCACTCTACGCGAACCCGCTGACCGGTGGTCATCGTGACGTCGAAGTCATGCATGCCGTCCTTATCGATCGGGACAATCGCAGCGACTGAGGCGTCGGTCGCGAGCTGCTTGCCGAGGTGGTACTCGGCGACACCGCCGCGAACAGCGGTGCTGAGTCTGTTAGCTTGGCTAATCATGGTCAAGATCTCGGCGCTGGTCATCTCAAACTGCGCCTCGAGGTCATGTGTTGAAGCCAGGGCATGACCTGTGGCGGGTCTCGGGTCGGCCGCTTCCTGAGCAGCGACGTAGCGTAAGGCGGGCTCAAGGGCAAGGTCAGTCGCGGTGCGCTCGAGTCTGACGTAGTCGAGGAAGCGATCAGGTGCGAACATGACAACTGTCTCGAGCCCAGTCGCAGCGCGCGGGTTGGCGCGCCTGCGTCCGGTGATGTTGTCCCGTTCGAAGACGTGCCAGCCGCTAGTGAGCGCCTCGGTGACGCTCGTGTCCTTGAACTCGATCGAGATACCCATGGGGAGCGGGTCGTAGAGCGATGGGTCTAGACCGATGAAGACGCCCGCCTCAAGGTGAAGACCGACTACAAGTGTCGTGTCGATACCGGCGATGTCGCGGCCGATCGGGTGGTCGACCTTCCAGGAGTCCTCTCCGCCGTACCGGATCTGCATCCGGTGCTCGTCGGCAGGACGGTTCTTGATCTTACGGTGGTTGGCCCTGAACGGGTAGACGAGTACTCCCACGCGCTCGTTGCTGACCGTCTGTAAGCCGAGATAGATCGGACTGCGCTTGGGATCGCTCGCATAGAGCAACTGCCCGCCGGACCGCGCGACGGCCTCGGTGAGGAACTCATGGAGGTCCGTCCGGGTCGGCGTGCTGTAGACGCGCGCATATGCGCGATCAGCTACGAAGTCCGACACTCACCCATTCTCCTGGGTGCCAGCGGGGGACCTTCGGTCAGGGTGTGTCCAGGCGCCAAAGGGCCCATCGCTGCCCGCTGACCCAGGCGGCGGCTCCTGGGACGATGCATCCACCCGACCGGCTCGTCAGCACATGACCTTTGAACGGACGTGCCGCCGAACTAGGAGCTGATGCGTCTCAGCACTGCCAGAGGGAGTCGATCCATCTCGTATGGATCCGACCACATCACTGTCGAGGCTCCCAGTGCCTTGATGCGCGTCTCAGTGGCCCGCTGCATCTTATTTAGGAGGTGCGGCTCTCGCCGCCAGAGCGGATGCCCGAGTACGACCGCCTTCCCATTGCTGGTGTTCAGGACGGTAGGTACTCCGTCGACGTCATGACACGCAAGGTCGGTCTCGTTCGTCGTTATGAAGCCGCGGGCTAGTACGTGACCACGTGCGAACCATCGGTCCGTGGCCAAGGCATCACCCGCAGCAAGAGCGAGCATGTCCAATGCCAGGCGCCAGTCAAGGGCACCATGCAACCGGCGGTTGTCGTAGGACCGCAGGCAGTCAGGGCAAGATGAGGTGCAGCTTCTGTGCTCGACCATCTCCCAGCGTTCCGTTAGCTCGTGGCGAGTGTTCTGGAGAAGCTTTCGAAACACGTCGGCGCGGCCGATCTCCGAGGCGTAACCGGCACCGTTCTCGAGGGCGTCGGCAACGAAGATGTCATAGGTCGGCGTGTCACGGCGCCGGACAGGCTGGAGGCCGACGATCAGCTCCTGAGGATCCACGTCGAGCTGCACCTGCCAAGCAACACGGAGGGACTCGGCGAGAGACCAGAACGCGGTTTTGCCAGCTGGGAGCTGGTGGGGCAACGAGGAGACAACTCCCGTCGGAACGTCGATCTCGGTCAGTTCGACAAGCAACACATCCGTCGTGCGGACCTCCCCGATCGCTGCCCGGCCCCTATCCGTACCTGTGGGGATGTGCCACGTCTTCGGCGAGTAGAGCGACTGCTCCGGTACGACGACCGAGCCGTCCGTCAGCTCAAGCAAGGGAAAGAGATCCCCTCTGTTGTCATTCACCTGGACAACCTGGGCTTGCTCGTACGTCTCGAGCCGCGCACCGCCGACCTGTTCAGAGCTGGTCGGCGGACTGGCCATCGTGACGGCTGGGAGAGCGGCGCCGGGCGCGAACTCGTTCTCGTCGTTGAAGTCCTTCGGCTGGTATGTGGTCCGGAACCCCAGCGGTTGGTACATATCGAAGCGCTGTAGCTCCTCACCGCACGATCCGCACTCGTCCGCCGTCGGGTTTGCCATCAGGGCACCGCACCCGAAGCACCGTCCCATGCTCATCGCGTGGCCGAGCGGGTCCTTCGGCACGACCCTGGGTCCCTTGAACTCGTACGCAGCGAAACCGGCGGCAGTATGGAGGCTCCCGTCGCAGACTACCTGAGCCCCAGGCGCGAAAGACGACACAGCCATGTCAAGTGGCCGGTCAGAAAGCTCTGCCTTGCCGATGTCAGAGCGGCGTCGCATGGAAGAGCTGTAGAGCGGCCGTACCCGGGTTGGGAACCCAAACATGGGCAGCACACCCGCGGTTGCCAGGAGCTCGCTCAGCTCTGCAGGCGGTGGAGACGTCCGCTCAACCGCGGAGTCGATGTCCTGATCGAGACCGGACCGTGCCCACGCCTCGAGGGAGTCCACCTCGCGGGCAGAAAGACCTGTGTAGCTCGAGAGCCTGTGGACAACGTCGTCAACATCCGACGAGGTAGAGAGCCAGTCGGCGACCTCGCGACGGTAGCTCCGCCAGCTGGTCGTGGGGCCGAACGAGCCGTGGATGCTGCCTGGCGTCCACACCGGCGCGTTGGTTGTGACGAGGAACGCCCTGCGGAGAAGCTCAGCCGCGACTACACGCCGGACAATCTGGTGCCGGTTGAGATCCAAGAACGGCTGCGGCGGAACGTCGCCCGTCATGCGGTGCGTGTTGTTGAAGTAGAAGTCATCGTGGGTCCGATCGCGACAGATTGTCATCGCGTAGGAGAAGGCTTGTCCCGCGCGGCCCGCTCGCCCAACCCTCTGCTGGTAGTTAAACCGCTGCGGCGGCATGTTCGCCATGAGCGTCGACCTGAGCGACCCGATGTCGACGCCGACCTCCATGGTTGTCGTGACGCTCAGGACATCAAGACCGCAGGTCAGTGGGTTCTCCATCGGCTCGGGGAGGAGCACCCCGCGGAACCAGCGTTGGCGACGGCGCTGCTCCTCGAGCGGCTTTGTCTGGCCTGTTAGCTCCGCGACTGCGAGCCGACGGGGTTCCTGATGCGACAACCATGCGTAGTAGTCGTCTGCGAGGGTCTCGAGGGTGCCTTCCTGGAGACCTTTGCCCTGGCAACGGCGGTTCGCGCAGACGTCACCCGAGGGGTGGAGGTGGCGGTATGAGCAGGACGGGCAGCGCCACACACGACTGCCGCCAGGAACGATGACGAGCGGTGCGGTGCCGGTCTGGATCTGAAGAAGCCAGCCAGACGCAACTGAGAAAGTCAGCACCTCACTGACCCATTGGACCAGGTCCTTTGGGTCCACACCGAGTTGGCCACCCGCCTTCTCGAGATACTTCCTGACCACCTGCGGCACGGTCGGCTGCATGTCCCCGTACTCCGCGCCGACGTACCGCCGCGCAGTCCCCAGGATACGGACGCAGGAGCTGACGATCTCGTGCGCTCTCGCCTCGTCGACCGGAGCGCCGTTGGTGCGGACGTGCGAAGGGGCTACATAGCCAAGCCCAGCTGACTCGATGTCACGCCCAGCACGGTCGAACAGTGCCTCAGCAAGGCTGATGTTGAGCTGCTCGGAGTAAATGGTTTGGGCGAGGGCAAGGTCTCCAGCTCTGAGCGTTTTCCACATGCCCGGCTTCGGCGGGGCGAAGGCTGCGTACCACGGCGAACCGTCTGGCGTGACTGCCATTGATGGTCCGGGGCCAGCCGGAGGTACTCCCGTGTCCACGAGGCGCCGTGCGAGGCGTTCTCGCAGAGTCGCCCAGCTGGTGCTGGCTGCGCCGGGAGAGCCCTTCTCTGCGTTGTCGAGCTGGAGCTGCTCGTCTTCGGTCAATGCCAGGAACTGCTGTTTCTGGACGAGACTATTGAGGTGCGGGCTGTGGCGCATGACCTCGTCGAGCACCTGGCGCTCGTCGTCGCTCAACGAGCTGGGGTTCGCTGTCGACTTGCGTAGCACATCGACGGGGTTGGGAGGGGCCTCGTCAAGCGACTGCCGTACGAGCTGCCGGAGCAAGTCTCGATAGTGGTTCCGTGCCACGCCGGCAGCGGTACGAGCAGCGTCGTCTCGACTATCGGTGAAGACGATGGTCTTTCCATCTGCGGGCGCGTCGCCCATTGACCTGACCAGCTGGGATAGAAAGACTTGAGTCGACTGCGCCAAGCCAGACGTGTGCGCCCGGATCGGACTGCGAACTGTTCCACGCCAGTACAACTCGAGGTCGGCATTGTAACCCTGCTGCGCGCAGCTCGGGCATACTTCCGGTAGGGCTGGAGGGATGGTCAAGCTTTTGTCTGGAATACCGCGAACGGTCATCATCCAGCCAGTGGCATCGAACGAGTCGAGTCTCAACAAGCCCGTGCTTTTATCAAAGTTGGCGGGACTGAATGTGAAGCGAGCCGTGTTCTTCCTCGAGAGCAGTTGGTGAGACCACTCAGGAGCTGGTTGGAGGGGCTTGTCTCCTGGCCAATACCACATGTACTCGCCATACTTGCGGCGGAAAACCGGCTGCTGGTCTAGAGCAGGGATCTCTACGGTGCTGGGACCGAGAACCCATCCCTGCCCCTCGTCCTCGAAGCGGTCGACGACGAAGCCACCCAGGCTGACATCGCCGCATTCGAAGCAGTAAAGAAGATCCAGTACTCTTGAGCCGCATTCAGGACAGGTGGATGCAGGGATATCGAGAAGCCGACCGACTGTGCGGTCAGCGCGGGGTACGTCCTCAGTGTGGCAGTTCCGGTTCGAGCAGGCCCACATTCCGCGCACAGTTCGTGCAAACAGATGAGCGCGGAGCGGGATCGTCTCGGGCGTAGCCGGATCCTCGGCGATCCTGGTCAGCACCTCCTGCATGGCGAGCTGGTCTTGGACGCCGCCGTCCGCGTCTGAGAAGAGGTTCTGCGCGAGCGCGGTGAGCGGAGTCGCCCTGAAGCGGTTGTCGGTCTCCGAATAGCAGGCTGATGCAATGGCATGGGAGAGTGCCGCCGCACCTACCCACTTTTCGCTGCTATTGAGCGACGCGAGTATCTGCCGACGGGTCCATGTGGGGGCTTCTGCGAGTTCTCGGGGCTTACCCGAGGTGATACGAAACGATTTTCGCGACGCGCCGAAAAAACCTTCAAGATAGGCGCGGCTGTTGTTGTCCTCGGCGAGCGATGCGCTCGTCGCAACGAAGCGTACCTGAGGGCTGTCACCCTCTAGGCCAAGTCTTGACAACAGGTTACGTAGGATCATCGCGACCTCACTGCCCTGCGTGCCGCGATAGAGGTGCAGCTCGTCGACGACGAGAGTCATGACATTCTCAGGCGACTGTTCCAGCCAGCTACGTGTGCGCTCGAAAAGTGGATCATCGACATCACGCATTAGCAGTGCGTTCAACATCGAGTAGTTGGTAACCATGATGTCGGGCGGAGTTACGCGCATATCCCATCGAACGAGCATCTCGTTTTGCCGCGGGTCGGAGAACTGCGCGAGGTCCTCCTCTCCAGCACCCGCACCCTTTAGTTCGTCGAACTCACGGGAGATGTCTCGGAGCTGTTCGGCAACCCGAGCGGCGTCGGATGACGATCCTGCGGGCTGGGCGACTGTCCCTAGCGTCGCCGAGGTGTATCTCCCGAACCAGAGCTGAGATTCTGGACGAAGCTGCGCAATCCGACGCACGGCTCGCCGAAGGCGGACGACCTGGTCCTCGACGAGGGCATTCGTCGGGTACAGCACGATCGCTCGCGTTGCTGCGGGGCGGTTGTCGGTGCGGAGGGGCTGCCACCGGTTTGTGTTGGCAGCCGCCCACCACTCGTGTGCGGGAAGCTGCCTGTCCCAATCCAGCGACTCCTCGACGAGCCGAAGCAGCAGCGGCAGGAGAAAACTCTCGGTCTTACCCGAGCCCGTCCCGGAGGTCACGACCACATGTCGGTTCTCTACGGAGACACCCAACGAGCAACGGACCGAATCGGCTTGGTGTGTGCGGAGGCGGATAGGTTGTCCTGGCGGCGTGAACGCGCCGAAGAGAGCTTGACCGACAATCTCAGCCGCCTCGTCTGATACGCCAACCTCACGCGTGACTTCGAGCAGTGACACTGAGGCGTCGTAGGGAATAACCGGCTCAAGGAGCGGATCTGCAAAGAGGCGCCCGGGCCTCTCCAGGAGCTGACGGCGTTCCGTCATCAGCTGTTCGTCGCGAAGCCAGAACGCAGTGTCGAAGTATCGCAAGTAGGCGTTGCGAATATCGTCGTGAACGCTGGACGGGCTGGCAGACATCGGACCTCAGATCAACTAACAAGTAGGTCGAACAAGCGGGACGCGAACACATCAGGAACGTCGTGGTAGACGAGCGACTGGCTCTTGCTGGCCGTGCCCGGTAGCCGACCGCTGTTGAGCACCGCGGCGCGGCCATAGAGCCCAGGGAGATCGGCTCCGAGCGGAACAGCGAGCCGCTCCGGGCCGGGGTAGTAGCCCAGGAGCGGTCTTCCCATCCGATGGGCTTCGAGGTGTTTGACGAGTTGAGCAGTGCCGACGGCACCCTCGTGCCGTTCGATGTCGGGCTCGGATCGGAACACGTAGAGCGTCCGAAATGCGGACTCCAATCGATACGCCCCTGGCGATGCAGCTGTGCGGACTGGTTCCCACGACGCAGAGGCGACGTCGAATCGCTCCGTCCGCCGCGAGCCAGGTAGCGGGACACGAGGAAGTGCCTGGGCGACTGTGCTGAGCGAAGGCAAAGTCTCCACCAGCGCCATCGCTGCGTGCGGCACCACCTTTGGTGTCGTTCCTTGCGGGAGGAGACTTCGGAGATCAGGGTCCGCGACCAAAACTTCGATCTGATCGCCCGTGAGTTCCTCAACGAACCACGTTGTCGGGCCTTGCCCGGGGTTGTCGTCGTAGGAGAACTTGCCCCCCGCCTCGTTAACCGTGATCTCGAGCTGCCTTCGCGCCGCCTCGGACCATGCTCCGGAGAGGAAGAATGTGTCGTCGCTGGCCTCAGCGAGACAGGGCTGGGCGATCGACCACATCGTGACTTCGAGCCGTTCGCCGCGCCGAAGGTCGACATGGCCAAGCGCTTCAAGGCTGCGGCGGAATGCGTCGGTTGCGATCGCCGACGAGTCGACCTGGTTTGCGACGCGCTCGAGTGATGATGCCGAGCCACCTCCGAGGTGCACGAGTGCGTCGAGTGCCTCATCGCGGGTGATGCTCTCCAGCTTGGCCTTGGCGAGACTTGTGAGCTTGCCGGGCTGGTCAAGCTCGAGGTCCTGCCGCTCCGTCCTCCTCCTACTTGGGCGTGGCCAGGTTGGGTAGCGTTTGACCAACCCGCACTGCGAGCATGAGCCTGAGGTCATGGAAGCAGTGGGCCGCCCCAGTGCGGGAGGAAGCAGCATTCGGTGTGCCCCGGTCACAACACACGATTTCGGGTCCGGCGACGCGATGACGATCGGGACGGTGTCGCGCTTCACTTGGGCCTGGTTGGACCACCAGATCTTCCCGATCTCGTGCTGTCCCTCCGCGCGGTTCCCGAGCGCGGGACGTGGGGACAACGCTCTCTCTACGCCGACATCGGTCGCTCGGTCCAGGCGGCCTGCGGTGAGGGTTCCAAGAGGTGACTGAAGGTCATATGCCAGACGGGACCGGGACGCGATCTCCCAGCTCCATCGATCTGGGCTGTCGGACGAGCGTAGACGGAGAACTGACCGCTGTAGCGCCCGACCGCCGGCTTCCAAACTGAGCTCGTAGTCACCATCCTCGAGTTCCTCCTCGGCGAGGTCGACGAGGAGCACTCCTTGCGAGCTTCGCCACTCACGACATGCGGTCACATCGCCTGAGTCGAGCTGAGCACGCGTGAGTGTCAGCTTCAGGTCTCTGTCCAGCTGAGACACGGCGCGGATCTCAGGTGGGCAGAGGCTGGACCACTTGCGTAGGTTGCCAGGCAGCTTGAACCCGCCGGCGATGGTGAGCTGGGAGGAGATCACTGGGACGAGTGCGTTCAGGTCATGATTTGGCGTCGAGGGCGGCGCGGCAAGGACTTGAAGATCCGTGATGAGTGCCCAGCACTGTGGAAGGCCGTGCATTGAGCTGTGTGTCTTGTAACCAGGGCGCGCGATCTTCTCGAGAAGCTGAGTCACCTGGTTGAGCAGTGATCCTTCATTCTTGATGAGGAGCAGGAAGTCCTCTCCCAGCTGCACTCGCTCGCACTCTACGAATGCGTTCGTCTGCTCGTCTCGCCGGAGTGGGACCACCCTGCGTGGATAACGCCTCGCCTCGATGTCAGTGCGAGGGTCCGCAACATGAAGGACTCCCTCAGCCATCGACTTGGGGTCGATGTCGACGGCGGACCGCGGACGCACAGACCCGCCAGCGAGAGGAAGCATGTCCAGCGAGGGCATCCCCTCGGCACTGAGAACCTTGAGCTCCTCCGGAGGGGAGCCTGCCGGCATTGTGGCAAGAAACGACAGTTGCAGGGCCGAGCGAGGGAAGCGTTGGAGCTGTGCGATCAGATGAACATCGCCGGTCCTCTTTTCCGACGACACAGTAACTCCGTGCGCCAGGGTATTGTCCCAGCTAAGCAGCTCCGTTGCAGCGACCTCTGCGATCCGTTCTTGAGCACCAGATCGCCGCCAGAGCCCCTGGAGATTCTTGCTGGCGTGAGATGGTGTCTGCTGGATCCAAATGTCCAACATCCGCATCATGTCGGCCGGCGGCAGATCGCTGCCTGGCGGGAGCCCGAACTGTCGGAACATCTGTGTGAGATGCCTGCGGTCCGCGGCACGAATGAGTGCTTGAGAAAGTGGAAGACCGACGTAGCGGTGTGTGAGCGCATACGCGGTTGGAACGCCGTAGCGACCGTCGGCCAATGTGAGCCAGTCGTTCAGACCGCGCCAGAGTTGCTCGGCTGCAGACTGGTAAGCGAGCTGCAGACGCTCCCGCCCCTTCTCGCTGCTGACGCCAAGGACTGAGGCGAGACGTGGGTAGTAGGCATGGACGGCGTAAGACGTGTCGCTGCCCATCGCCTCTGCCGCCAAAGTGAATACTGCAAGAAGGGCAATTGTCGGCGGTGGTTTAAGCTGAAGTTCTTGATATTCCGACTGGTTAGCTGATCGTCTCCACCTGCTGAGATGTTGAAGGTGCGACCGGAAGATGTCCGCTTGCCCACGGTCCAGAATGAGTGTTGACCGCACGGAGTCCGTTAGCTCGTCCCCGGCTTTCTCGGCAGCTACCGACAGGCGCGACGACACCTTGGCGAGCACCCCGTCATCCATATCGAGGTAAACTGGTTGGCCCGCCTGCTCTTCAGTGAACACCGTCTCTGAGATTGCAGTGTTCCAGCTCAGGTAGCGCTCCCAGGCACTTGATGTCACGACCACTGGACTCCCTCAGCCGGCTCAATACCGGTCAGCTCCCGTATGACCTGGTCCGGTATCCGTCACGCACCGTACCCACTGGCATAGTCGCCACACACCCAGAGTGAGTTACAGATGTCTCTCGCAAGACCGAGGGCGCCCAGGTACGACTGCAGCAGGACGGCCTCGTGGGGTCAGCACGCACACGGCAATAGCGCGCCGCAGCCTTTACGGCCATCTATTTCGATCTGTGAGAACAGTCGCGCAAGGTTTGTGGCGCGTTACAGTGCGCGTCACAGGCGAACACGCCGGTCGCCGCCCTCACCAATGCGAAGTCACGTGATGCCAGGGCTTCCCGTCTAAGCCGCCACCGAGTCTCCTGCGATGTCGGCGCCTTGGGCACCAAAAAGTTCTATGAGTTGCTGCCGCCAGGGGCCGGAGAGGGTCGACGTCAGTAGTCGGATCGCCGCGCGCTGCTCGTCGGTCAGTACTGGAACCTCCGCCGACGGCTCCTCAACCGGCTGCCACAGCAGGCCCCCGACGCTCGTCGCCACGTCGCGGCGGATGGCGGCGATGATGTGCTGGTAGCGGGCGGCCATGGCGGTCGACGACCAACCCATAATGCCCATGACCGTGCGGTCTGGGATGCCGAGCAGCAAGAGCACAGTCGCGGCCGTGTGGCGCGCGTCGTGAAGCCGGCGTTCCGGCACACCAGCGCGGTCGAGCAAGCGCTTCCACTCCGTGTAGTCGGTACGTGGGTTCAGCGGCTCCCCGAGCGGAGTGGTGAACACATAGCCCGTCTCTCGCCACAGGTCGGCGGCCGTCTCCCGCTCTCGCTGCTGCTCGACCTGGTGCGTCCTCAACATGGCTACCAGCTCGTTGGGTAGACCGACACCGCGCTTGCCTGCCCGTGACTTGGTGCCGGCCGTCTCCGGGCGGAGCGGGAGGCGTTCGGGGCAGTATCCGCCGAACTTGTGGCCGCACGGAGTTGAGCACCCGTGCTTCCACTTCGGGCGTAGCCGACTGCGACGAACGATCAGCGTTCCCGCATCAATGTCGACGTCCGACCACATGAGACCGAGAACCTCGCCTTGCCTGAGCCCGAGAGCGAGCGCGATCGCCCACCGAGCACTGTTGCGCTTCTCCAGGGCGGTTTCCAGCAGCCTCTTCACCTCGTCGACGGAGCACGGCTCAACCTCCTCCTCATCGAGCCTCGGCGCCTTCGCGAGCAGCACCGGGTTCTCCGTGATGTGCTTCCGCCGGAGTGCCACGTTGAGCGCTGCTCGGACTGTCCTGTGCACCTGGTGCACTCGGCCCGGCTGGGCGCCGTTTTTGATCATCTTTCGATACAGCTTCTCGACGTGTTCTGGCTCAAGCTTGTCGAGACGATGTGCACCGATTCCCGGAATCAAGTGCACCCTGACAGCAACCTCGTACGCGACGTAGGAGTTCTCGGTGATAGCTGGCGGCGCGACGATGTTCTCGAGCCAATGCTTGAGCCACTTCTCTACGGTCCACGTCTGGCCAGGCTTCCGGACCTTGCTCGCGCCACGCTCCCCTTCGAGCTTGGTGACCTTCTTGCTGACCTCGGTCTTCGTCTTGCCTCGGACGTGGCGCCGGTCCGGCTTGCCGTTGTCCTTGAGTCCGACCGTCACGTAGCCGTGCCAGGACTTGTCGCTTTCGCTGAAGTAGATGCTGGATCGCCCGTTGGGATTACGGGACTTCTTCGCCTGCGGCATTGAGGTTCTCCTACTCCCCTGGCTGGGCGGCGCGCTGCTCAACGACAAGGCGCGCGGCGTAGTCGTTGATCGCGTCGATGTGGATGCGGCGTAGACGGCCAATGAGCACCGACGCGAGGTCGCCCGACTTGACCAGTGCGTAGGTCTTGGTCTTGCCGATGTGGAGTAGTTCGGCGGCCTCTTCGACCGTCAGCAACGTGCGTCGCGGGGTGCTGCGCGGTCCCGGTACTTCGGGTCGCGGTTGCTCGGCCAGCAGCTCGGCCAGATGACCGAGCAGAGCTTCGATCTCGGCGGCTCTCCTACTGGTCGCCATGGTCGCTCCTTTGTCGGGTCAAGGAGTCCAGCCGTCCCGGACGTCCCTCTCGTCCCCGTGCTGGTACAGCCGGGACGCTTCGCGCTGCTGGGACGATCAGCGCAGGGCAGTACCGCGTCCAGGCGTCCGTGAAGTCGGCCCGCTTATAGCCCTTGGCCTGGAGACCGTCCGGGAAGCGGATGTTGCTGGGCCGGATGTCGAACTCGCGGAGCAGCGCGCCGAGCTTGGCCGGCGTGAGCCCGGCGGGGCCGTAGTCGGCCCATGGCGCGTCCGGTTCGGACTTGAGCCGATCGAGCAGGACGACCGTGGGTAGCGCCGGCTCAGTACTGAACGCGGTCTGGCAGTCGGTCAGCAGCCGCACACGATTTGAGGTCTGCCCACTGTCCTCGGCTTCCGCGGTGAGAGTGACGACGGCGGCTCGCGCTCGGACCGGCCAGTGACCGCCCGCGTGGTCGGCCACGCTGACCAGGGGCTCCCAGGTATCGGCCGCTCGATCCTCCACCGGCATCGCCGGCTCGGCCCGCTCCAGCAACGCGAGATCAGCACGCAACCAAGCGGCGAGCCGTGTGGCCAACCTGTGCAACCGCGGCCGGTCGCGGCGATGCCGGTACGGAACGGCTTGCTCGGCCGGCGCGCGGCGACGCATTCGGACAACGACAGCTCGGTCCTCGATCGTGTCCGGCATCGCGCCGATACCAGCGAGCGCCGCCATGGCGAAGGTGGGAATGGCGACGACCTGGTTGGTCGCCGAGTCGTAGCGCACGGCAGGCCGATTGCGCTGGTGACCCGCGTTGAGCAGACCTCGAAGGCCTTCGTTGCTGTCAGCTTTCGACCCGAAGATCGTGTCTGCCTCATCGACGAGCATGGTCGGCGGGTCGTCCGTGATCGAGCGGTACACAGCAGCCGGTGACGCGTTCACAGTGATCAACGGGCGATGGCACGTGGCTTCGACGATATCCAGCAGCCGGGACTTCCCGCACCGCTTCTCTGGCCCTCGGATGACCAGCCGGGGCGCGTGTGCCCACGCGGGTTGAGCATGCGTCGCGGCGATCCACAGCGTCACCGCGTCGGCGGCCTGCGGCGACGGGAGCACAACGTATGTGGTCAACGCGGCGCGTACGGCGTCCAGCAGCTCGGCGCCCCGGCTTGCGGTGGTCATGCTCGGCTCCTGACAGGTGATTGGTGGCTCAGCGGCTCCCGCCGCGCGAGGTCATCCAGGAGGTGTTCAAGCCGCTCGACGGCGTCGAGCAGGCCGCGGCTGCGGTCGGTGAGCGCCTCGTCTCCGCGCTCGTCGACGGTGCACGTCACAGCTCCGAGCAACTCACTGACCAAGCCGAGGAGCACGTCTGCCGGCACGAGGTGCCGCCGCGCTTCGTCCTGGATCAGCGGCCGGAGATGACCGTGGTCCCAGTCATCCAGCGCAGCTTCCTCGCCGGCGTCGGTGGCCGGGTGCACCAACGTGCTGGCCCATCCGCAGGCACAGTGCGCGCGGTAGCCGCGGAACTCGCGCGTCGCGTACGTCCACGTGCCGGTTTCGGTGCCGTCAGGCAAGATCCGGGCCGCATAGCCTTCGTGGTCGTTGTAGCCGATCGCGTCGGCGTACGGTCCGCAGTAGACAGTCCCCATTGGAATGTGCCCTCCTCTCTGTTGTGGCCGGACAGTCAGCGGTTACGGCGGTTGTTGATGTCGCGGTACAAGCGGCGGAAGGCGTTCCAGACACGCCGGCCGAGCCGCAGGCGCAGCCCTGTTGCGTCGCAGTGCCGGCATAGCCGGATGCCGCCGAACGGGCCGGCGATCTGGCCGAGGCCCTCGCAGCGACGGCATGCCTTGAACGGCCAGAGCACACATGAGGCGACATAACCGAGAGTGATTAGCGGAGCGACAAGCAGGAGAACGTCAGCAAGGGGTTCGAGGGTGTTCACGATGGCCTCCACGGCTGGTTCTTGAGCGCAGGGCACCGAGGCCGCTATCAGCTAGCGTCCTGGTCAAAGCTGGAGTTGGGTGCTAGCGGTAGTGCTAGCGCTAGCAAGGTCAGCCGCTAGCGATAGCGGCCGAACTGGAGCTACAAGTCGCCTCGCCGTCGCTTACGTTCTGCGATTGCGGCTGTGACATCGGCGTGCTTGGGACCGCGCCGAGTAACGGGCTTGCCGTTGATTCGCCGGCCGATCTGGTCGACCTTCACGCCGCACGTGTCCAGTAGTGCCGTGAGCTGCGCCGGCTTCCATCCGGTGTAGACATCGGCGCGGTAGTCGGAGAGCCGCTCGATGAGGGTTTCGTTCCATACCGCGTCCTCGCCGGCGGGCCACACGGTGGCCACATCGGACAACACGTCGTGCGCTGGGTCGGCCTTGCGGGTCTGAGTTCCGGGGTCCGGCATCGTGCCGGCCTCGATCCGCGCGGCGATGGCACGGGCGACAACCTTCGCGGCGTCGTCGTTGTTGACGTAGAACGACCGTCGGGCGCCCGGCTTGCCGAGGCCGGACAGGATGCCCCAGCCTGCCTCGGTCACCGGCTCGAACACCGTGGCCCGGTACCCGTTCTTGTAGGCCGAGGTCCCCAGGATCATGTCGTTGGCGATCTGATCGGCCACCGACAGACAGAACCGGGTGTTGACGTTGCGGGTGATCCCCGGCGGCAGGCTGTCCTTGTCCGGGATCTGCGTACCGAGCAGCAGAATGACACCCAGCGCCCGACCCAGCTTGATCACCTTCTCGGCCAGCTCGGCGGCCACCTTGCCGAACTTCGACCGGAACAGCTCCTGGATCTCGTCGACGAACACAACCAGCGGATGCAGCCCCGATCCCTTCAACGAGGCCAGCTCTGGCGTGACCTTGTTCTCCGGCGCCTTGCCCAGCTCGGCATAGTGCGCGATGCGCTCCGAACGGCGCCGGCACTCGTCGTAGAGCCAGGTGAACATCTGTGCGCAGCGCTCCAACGTGTCATCGTCGAACCCGTTGCCGTACTCGGTGCAGATCGGCTCGATCTGCTTGAAATCACCAACGCCCTTGAGTTCGTAGCCGCGCAGCTCCGCTCGCGGGTCCAATGCCGCGGCGAGCACCTTCAACCGCAGCGCGAACGTCTTGCCCGAGCCAGGTTGGCCACCATCCAGCCAGTTCCGGTACAGCAGCTCGGCGTTGACCACGTCCATGCGCGGGGTGGTGGCGAACGGGAACGGCTTGAACACGTCGACCGTCCCTTCGCGAATCAGGGGCCAGGCCGGTTGCCGCATCTGCGACGCCGGTTCGTGGCCGACCCACAGCGCCAGACGACCGGTGTGTCCGGGTGCCGGCTCAGGCCAGACCTGGTCGAGCGGGAGCCGCAGACCCGAGGCCAGGCGTCCCCGTCGGGCACACACGTCGCCGGCCTCGACGCCGTAGGGCAGGTCGACGATCGCCAGGTGGCCGGGCCCGTCCCGGTGGATCTCCATCGGGAAGCTGATGGCGTTGGCGTCCTTGGCGACCGCCGAGTTGATCGCCCCGAGCTGCACACTCAGCAGTGCCCGACGCACCAGCTCGGCAGTGAGCTTCCGGTATGCCCTGGCCTCGTTCACCCTGTCGGTGATCGGCTTGTCGGCTGGCCGACCGGCCGTAGCGAGCAGCACCACCCCGACTGCCGCGGCGAGCCACCAGCACAGCGCCGGGGCGACATTCGAAGCGATCGCGAGGGTCGGAACCGTTACGACCACGGCGAACGCGAGCAGGAACCAGCGCCACCGGGACTCCTGCTGCCTCTGCATATCGAGCTTCAACCAGGTAGCCGGATCGTCACGGCTGGCCGCGGACTGCCGCAGCGTGTAGTTGCCTTCCTCGGCCGCTGCCCAACGAACCAACTTCGTCACCATCCGCACCGTGCCCACCGGGGCGTAGACGGCGACCTTCCCGACGTACTTGGGGATGCGCAGACCGTGGAACGCCAGCACGTAGACGGCCTGGTTCAGCACCCACCTGACCGTCGCCAGCACGTTCTTCTTGCCGCGCAACCATGCCGGCATGATCGGTTGACGTCGCTGCTGGCGACGGACTTGCAGTCCGCGCGGCTCGTCCGGCGGGTCGACCGGTTCCCCGAGGACCGGGGGATCCTCCGTGATCGACTCGCGATCCTCGTTCACCTCGACATCTGCCTGACCGGGTTGGCGCGGGAACTCGAGCACCTGGCCCCCGCCGTCGTCGGTCGAATCGGTTGTCATCGCGCGTCCTCCGTCCTGTCGAGCTGCGGCTGTTGCAGGTGAACCAAGGCCGCGCCGAAGCCGAGGACCACGACCGGCAGGCAGGACACAACGGCGGTGATCAGCCACGGAGCGGTCGTCAGGTTCGCGGCGGTCATCAGGTGATAGGCGATCTGGCCGAGGCCGCCGAGCACGAACGCGGCAATCGCACTGCGTTTGGCGAACCGCCGTGCGCGGGTCGAGCAGCCGTCCGCTAGCCACACGCGCAGCGCGTACGCGGCGTACGTCTCCATCCCGATCGGCAGCGTGATCGCCGAGTTGATGGTGAAGCCGTCCGCGATTCCCGGCAGTGGGCGCACGGGACCGAAGCCGGCTAACTCCCCCACTCCGACCCACGCGGACCAGATCGCCACGAAGGCGGGTGCGGCCAGCAGTATCACCGGCCAGCGACGTACCGGGCGCCCTGCCGGAAGCGGTTCCCTGGCGGCGTGTCCGGTCGGTTCCGGCGCGGTGTGCCGTGGGTTCCACCGGCTCCACGCCTGTCGCACGCTCGACGGCTCCGGCGAGTTAGATGCGTCCGGTTCCCCAGATCCGTTGACCGGTATGGATAGACCCAGCCGGTGCCCATTGAGACTTGGTTCCGGGCGAACATGCGGAACCAGTTCCGGACCGGCGGTCTCCGGTTCCGGCGCAGTCGGGTCGAATCCGGTCTCCTCAAGCACCTCCAGGACCGCCTTGGCTCGCTCGGCGCGGACGTGGAGCGCGGCCTTGAGCCGATTCTGCGACGGGATGCGTCCCAGCTCGCGGGCCACGAGCTGGGCCTGCGGAACCAGTTCCTCGATCCGCTTGGGATAGGCGCTGGTCACTGCAGCTCACCTCCGTCCACGCGCGGATGCGGGTGGTTGGGCATCATGGGAGTCTCCTGACGTCGTTCGAGGGCTTCGGGAGACCCGGGCCGGCGGAGGTTCTTGGAGGAATGGCCGCCGGTCCGGGGCGAAGTCAGGCGGCCTCGCCACCGGTCGGGGACGCCAACGGGGCACGTCCGTCGGCCGGAAACGGGATGACCGGGGCGACCTCGTCCGGCATGTCCTCGCTCAGCGAGATCGGGTCGATTTCCACCCCGGACTCCGCGAGCAGCGCGTCGATGTCGTTCTCGCTGAGACCGTCCGGGGAGTAAGCAGCATCGATCGACTCACGGGGCAGGGCGATCGAGGGGCGAAGTGAGCCGCGCTTCATCATGATGATCCTTCCGTTGTCTTAAGACATTTGTCTTGTCGCAGACGATAGGCGTGCGATGTCTCAAGCGTCAAGTCATGTCGCAAGACATGGGAGTAAGCTGGGGGTTGTGGCAGATCAGGGTGACGAGGAGGACGGCAAGCGCTTCGCGAGTCGTCGGGTAGCCGACGAGCTCAAGGCCGAGATCGAGGCGGGCACCTACCCGATCGGCGCCGCGCTACCGCCGTACCGACAGCTCGCCGCGCGGCACGGGGTGGCCGTGAACACGGCCATGGCCGCCGTGCGGATGCTCGGCGATGAGGGTTATGTGACCAACAGACCCAACGCCGGCAGCTATGTACGCGACAGGACCAACCAGGCCGATCCCGAACAGGAGCTACGTGCGTTGCGCGCCGAGCTCGGAGAGCTGCGGAGCCAGGTACGTGAGGCCAGCGGGCACTTGGCCGCGGTTGACGGTCGCTTGTCAGCGTTGTCCGAGACGGTCGCCCGGCTCGAGGATCTGACCAAGAGACATTGACCGCGGGAACTACCCGAGTACATCCCGCAGGAACGCACTGAACCCGTCGATCATGCTGCCAAAGATTCGAAAGACGCTCGTCACCCAGGTAGCGGCGTCGCTCGGATGCTTGACCACGAGAGTCAGCACCGCACACGCCACGAGCAGGCCCACAAACTTGCCGAGCGCGCCGCCGGTTTTCATCGGGAGTGCGTTCTTGGCCATCACTGTCTCCTCCGCCCAGAATCAGGAGCGCCCTCGCGACCAGTCGGCCTCGGCGTTCGCTCGTCTCGTTCATGGCTCAAGGAAACCGCGCAAAGGCGGGGGTGCGGCAGTGTGCACGAGGGGGTGCATTTGTGCACGAGGGGGGTGCACGGGGTGCTTTACTTGAGTGGGGTGATGGTCAACTTGGGCACGACGCGAGAACCAAACCTGCTGCTTACAGCGGTGATGGACGAGGCGGGCATTAGCAACAAGGGCCTTGCCTCTCGCGTGCGTGCCGAGGCAGACAAGGTTGGTCTCGCGCTCTTCACAGACCACGTAGCCGTTCGTCGATGGCTCAACGGCGTACAGCCCCACGCCGACACCATCCCGTGCATTGCCGGCGCCCTTAGCGTGAAGCTGGGCCGCAAGATCACGCCCACCGAGATCGGCTTCGACCTGGAGCTGACAGGCGCGGTCGATGGCGTAGATGACGGTGCTCAGTATCCACCCAGGCCCGACCAAGCCATCGACCTGCTCGATACCCTCACGGCCGCCGACCTGTCGGACAGTTCCGCCCTGGCTGCGGCCGGCTGGGTGTCAACAACCGCGCCGAGTGTCATCACTGGCTACCTGTTCGCGGAACCGCAACGGATTGAACTTGCGACCACCCTCGACGAGGCTGGCAAGGATATTGCTGAGCGAATTCGCGCAACTATCAGATACTTTATGGACCTGGACTTCAAGTTCGGCGGCGGACACACCCGCAGAATGCTGCTCTTCTACTGGAAGACAGAAATCGTTCCAGCGCTACGACGGCACCATCCCGAAGCAGTTCGCCGTGAGATATTCGGCGCTGCAGCTGACGCTGCGGAAGTACTCGGGTGGAGCGCCTATGACGATGGCAGACACGGCGCGGGACAGCGCTACTTCATTCAAGGATTGCGCCTTGCGCGCGAGGCTGGCGATGACGTGATGGGTGGCCAGATTCTTGGAAACCTGAGTCATCAGGCCAATTACCTCGGCAACTTCAGCGACGCCATCCAGTTCGCACGAGCAGCTCAGGCAGCCACCACAGGAAAGGCGCCCGCAACAGTGCGGGCAATGTTTCTCGCGATGGAAGCTCGAGCGCTTGCGAGCATTGGTGACGCGCGAGCTTGCGCGGAAGTTCTCCATCGGGCGGAACAAGCATTCGACCAGAGTAACCCAGCCGAAGACCCGGACTGGATCAGCTATTTTGACGCGCTAGAACTGGCCGGCGAGGCGGCTCACTGCTTCAGAGACCTCAGCCTGTCGGCAGAGACGCAGCGGTTCATCACGGAGGCCATCGATCCGATTCGGACGCCGCCGCGGACTCGCGCGTTCATTGACATGGTGAGTGCTGCCGCAACCTTGGGCGCTGGCGATCTGGAGCAGGCCGTGTCCATCGCGACGAATGCCGTCGATCTGGCCAGCGGACTACAATCCAGCAGGTACGTCCGATATCTAGCCGACTTCTATAAGTCGCTTGTCGAGAAGAACGCGTCGCATTCATCGGTGCGCGCGTTCACGGAACTGATGCAGTCGTCCTACCCGCTGTTGCTCATACCGGAACAGGCTAGAACGGGCTCCAGCCAGGAGAAGGGTCGCCCCGAAGGGTCCGCATCCGCAACTGGTACTCCTCAGCTATCTCAGGAGACTCGGCCACGTTCTGCATGAGCCAGGTAGTCATCTTCAGCTCGTGTACCGCTCGCAGAACATCGAAGCCCTCGACCCAGGACGTGACGTCGTAGCCATACGCCTCGGCAAAAAGATGGTATTCCTCTGCCGTCCACCATTTCGCTGTTAGACATTCCGTGGCGGTCATCGCCAGATCCCACTCTGGCTGCCCCCAGGAGAACCGTTCGAAATCAATAAGCACAGGTTGTTCGTCGCAGAACATCAGGTTCTCATTGTGCGCATCCCCATGCGTCGGAGCGGGCGCGAGAGGATAACTCAGTTGGGAAACTCGTGATCGAAGCTCGCTTAACCGGCCCAACAAAAAGGATCTGTCCGCCACAGGTATTTCTGCTTGCTCAAGCCTAGGCAGCACGCGTCCCAGAATGTCTTCTGGCGGCAAGGTGAACGTCGAAGGCGCCGGCATCTCGTGCAAGCGGCGCAGCACTGTCCCCAAGGTGGCGATGTCCCGACGGGCTCCGGGCCGGCCCGTGATGAAATGCCAGAAAGTCACCGGATGATCTTCCGCGTGGACCGGCTGAGACACGTCGCAAGCCTGAGCCGCCGGAAAACGATGCTCCGCCAGCCAGCGAGAGACGTTTACTTCCTTTTCCGCATCGGACCAATAGTCCATCGTGCGTGCGATCCGAACGACAACGTCACCCTTCGGCAGGTGGAACAGAGCGTTCTCGCCGAGCCTCATCAGGCTTGCGTTCGTGTCATCGAATCCGCCAATAGCGCAGGCGGCGCGCAAGACAGCCCAGGACGAGGCGGCACCGAATGACGGCCGGCGGGAGCTGCCCGTTTCACTGGTCACGGGTCTAGCGTACGACGGTGCCGCCCGTGCCCCTGATGGCTAGATCGGCCCTCGGCAGCAGATCTGCCGAGGGCCGCCCTTAGACGCTGGTCAGCGGTCCAAACCGCCTGCCTTGACCGCGGCCAACAGGGCGTCAACGTCGACGGCGAGCACCGGCCCGACGGGGTTCTTGCTGTCACGCACCGCGCCAGTGTTGGCCAACTCGACACACGTGTCTTCCCCTGACGAACGGCTTGACTTGCGCCAGGTCACAACACCGTCCGTTGCCCTCGTCATGTCTGCTCCATTCCTTTGATGAGTTCCCCGATAACATCGGCTGTTAGTTCCGGCGACATCGCCACATCCGCGATTCGCTTCACTGCGTCTCTGAATCCCTGCACGTCCGCTTCCTCCCATAGCGAAGCGCTGGCGCGATGATGCTCCAGGTGAACGATCGACGGCGCGGTGTCGAAGTCGAACAGAATGAACGGGCCAGCGAGCATCGGCGTGTACCGCGCAGCAGTACTGGGAACGAGCTGGATCGTGACATTCGGTAGTTCGGCCATCGCCAGCAAATGCCGCAACTGGTCCGCCATGACATCGGAAGGCGCGAATCCCCTGACGAGAACCTCGTCATCGACCAACGCATGAAACTGAACCGGGTTCCGAGATCGACGCAACACCTCGCTTCGCCCCATGCGCAGCGCGACCCGCGTTTCCACGTCCGAGTGCCTGCCGAGGATCGCACGCGCGTAGTCGGCCGTCTGGAGCAAGCCTGGCACGACCAGCGGTGCCACATCCGTGATGCGCCGCGCCCCTTGCTCCCACTCGATCAGCTTTGCGAGTTGAGCGCCAATCGTCGTTGTCCCGGCCACGAGCACGCCCGGCCCTTCGGCCTCACGACGCATGGAGACGATGCGCTCTCGTTCGTCGCCAACCACCTTCAGTGCATCGAGCACGGTGCCGAGATCGTCGAGAGACGGCAGTCGATGACCGTTCTCCCAGAGGCTGATCTTGGCGTTCGACATGCCGACCAACTTCTCCAACTCCCGCAGAGTCAGGCCGGCAGCTTTCCGCCGCGCCTGTAGCTCTGCGCCAAGCTCCTGCGCTGTCGCTGGCCTGCTTACGGACATGTAGCAAGCCTACGACCACGCGCCGGCAGCGGCGCTATCCCCCAATCGGCGTATTGCTTACGTTGCTTACGTAGCAGATGATCTGCCGTAAGCAACGTAAGCGACCGAGGAGCGGCCATGGCGAGATGGACTGTAGTCAACGGTGATCACGTCATGGTCATCGAGTCCATGGACACAGGACTCATCTCCGTGGACATCCCTTCCGGCCCACCGTTCATCGCGGGCGTGGACAAGATCCGAGACGCGCGCACCAAGCTCGGCCTGGCCATCGGCGACGCGCAATCCGACCCGGGAGCCTCCAATGGCGCCCACTGACCTCAGGTACTCCTGGATCACTGCCCATGCCGACCGCACCGAGCATGCAGTCACCGATGATGCCCAGGTAGCGGGCATGACCGCTGGCGACGGCCGCTATGTGGCGCTATGTGGTGCCGGGTTCCTGGCCGGACCGATGGAAACCGCTCCAAGCGGCGCGTGCTCATCTTGCGTTGCGTTCCTGCGCGCCCGCGCTGAGCTGCGGGACCTCGAACAGCGGATGAGCGAACGCCGGCCGAGCTGGTTCTCCTCGCTGTTCTGTCGCTACAAGCAACCGGCAGACGTGGGCCGTAAGCAACCTCCCACGCCCACGCCTGCCGGTACCCATCGCCGTCATGGAAGGCACACAGCATGAGCGACAACGACCAGGCGTCAGACGCTCAGTCCCAGCTCGGCGACGCACTCCAGGTGCTCCTTGAGAGCGATGACCGGTGGCGCGTCGTGCCGTCGCCCGGCTGCCTGACCGTGACGCGCGGTTGGCCGGACGGTTCGGTGGACACACTGATCATCCTGAGTCCGGAGACCGCGTATGGCCGGCGTGATGACTCTCGCGAGCGGCAGGTATGGGCGGTCAAGGGCAGCGCCGAGCAGATCGTTGCCGCAGCGCGGGCGGTCCCAGCGCCGTTCGCGCCAAATGCTCCGTGCGCCCCCGACTCCTCCGAGCGGACGGGGTTCTGGACATGATGCTGCTTTCGGATGAATGGTGCCTGACCAGGCAACACTGGCACGGCTACTCCGGCCGGTCTTCAACCGACCGCGCGCCGGAAGCCGTGTTGCGGGATCCCTCCGCGGTCGCGACCTGGATCGCCCAACATGAGCACATCAGGCGCGAGTGGAGCGAACACGCACGAGTCGCGTCCCGTGGCGACTCCATCCGCCACCGAGGGGTGGCTGCCGTAGCGGTGGCCGACGACCGGTGCACATACGGGTGCGCGAGCGACTCGTGACGTGCCCCCATGACCCATGCGTGGAGACCCAATGACCCGGAGGTCTGGCCCGGTGTGTTTCGGCCACTCCAGCACTACGTCCCAAACGGTGCCCGGCGCCTACTGCTGCGTGGCGGGCTCGTCGTCTTCGCCGTCTGCGGCTCAGCGTGCACGCCACCGACCGGCCATAACGCGGATCTGCCGTGGTGCCTCGACTGCCGCCGAGAACTTGACCAAACACAAAGGAACTGATCGGTGCCGGCTCATTACTTGCGCACGGCCCGCGGAATGGAGGTCAGACAAGTGAGCGTACGTGCATGGCAAAGGGTGAAGGTGGCTCAGACGTTGCCGCAGGTGGATGAGGGTGCGATGGATATCCTGGACAAAGCTACCGATCAAGCCATCTCGCGAGCACTCGGTGAGGAACTGCGGCGCTCGCGAGAGGCAAACGGCTGGTCACGAGCACAATTTGCGGCCCGACTGCCATCAGGCATCGGTGATCGCACATTGCTTTCCTACGAGCACGGAACACGCCACCTCACAGTGTTCCGACTGCTCGAGCTCTGCCAGGTGCTCGGGGTCGCGTCCCCAAACCTGCTGAGTCAGGCGCTTCAGACAGCTCGAATCCACCTACAGAACCTGGTCCTGCGAATCGACCTCCGCGAGCTACTGAATGATCGGAGCAGCAAGTTCCGCCCGATGTTTCAGTGGGCGCGCAACAAGCTGAATGAGACTCCTGACGGTATTGCGGAGATCGCGCCAATAGTGGTGCTCGAGCTGGCCACATTTCTCGGCTGCTCCCACCACGACCTCGGGAACTACCTCGCCAAGTTCGCACCAAAGGATTCTAGATCCGAGGAGAACTGATGTCGGCGGCAGCAAGTGAATAGAAACGATCAAGAACTGTCTGCTCGCCTGAGGGTGATCAGTCGCAGGCTGGACGCGATCAGCCGGCGCCTCGTTGAGTCGTTGCCGGGGGCGGACGAGCGGCGGACCGACGTGGGCCTGAACGTTGGCGCGTGGCGCGAGATTGGTCGTGAACTGGTGTCGTTGGCTGGTGAGCTGACGACCTTGGGCGTCGAGATGGCACGCAGTGAATGACCTGACCAACCGCCCGGCGGTGAGCAGGCCTTCGTACGCTGGCCAAGCCTTCGTCGGAGTCGACCAGACCGGCACCTGGCGACTCCGACGAAGCTCCGTGCGCGCTTACCGGTCCATGACCCGCCGCATCTCACGTTCGTCGCGGCGCCGGGCGGCGAGTTCAGCGACGTCTACGCAGACGCCGGTCTCGGCAGCTTGCTTGGCCAACTGGTCGACAGCGGACGCGGGTACGACGAACCGCGTTCGGATTCGCACGGCCGGGAATGCGTCGTCATGAATCGCGCGATAGAGGGTGTTCTTGTTGCATCGGAGAATCTCTGCGGCTTCTCCCACCGTGTAGAACGAGGGAGCCTGAGAGATCTGATCCCTACTGATCGCGATCACCTGCTCTCGAATCGCATACATGAAAGCCAGGAAGTGTAGCACATGCCGATATCGGCGCGTTTTCACTTCTTCTTTGACGGTATTGAACGCGAACGGTTCAGGTAGTAAAGCAACGCGACCAAAGTTCCGGAACCGAGAAGCTCACCCCGAGCGGCGAGGGAGAGGATCCCGCCGGCGTCGACCCACTCGACGCGGCCGGCTTCTTCACGGTCGGTCGGCTCACCGACCTTCTCAGCGGCACGCCAGAGGTAGACGTCGACAGGCCCGTTGATCATTCCGGGCATGGGCTCGAACCTGGTCAGGTGCTCTGGCGGCCCGACCGGCCTCCAGCCGCTCTCTTCCTCCGCCTCTCGCGCGGCCGCCTGAACTGGGTCCTCACCTGGCTCGACGATGCCGCCGAGCAGTTCATAGCCAAACCGGTCGACAGCGAACCGGTACCGCCACAACATCAGGATCCGCTCGTAGTGGTCGACGATCAGCGCGATCGCGACGCGGGACAGGTGCACGACGTGGTGTTCGAATCTGCTGCCATCGGGCGGCTCGACGTCGGCCAGCTCGAGACGCACCCACGGACTGTCATAGACCGTTCGGCGGCCGTGGACAGTCCACTTCCACTGAGCGGCATCGTCGTCAATCACGTTGGAAACGTAAGCCTGGTCAACTCGTGTCGCAATGGACGCACTGAGAATCACGGACGCAACGCTCTCCCCGTGCATGACTCCAGTTCGAGAGGGCTTGAGTCAACGAAGGGGCGAATCCAGACGTGCCTATAGTCGGCGGCGTAATTCGAGAGCCTTCGGCCTGACGAAGCGAGTGTGATCACAACCATGACTGACGCGACCAACCTGCCCCAGGGCCCCACGTTCTACACGGTGCGCGAGGCGGCGAAGGTGCTCCGATGCGACGCCGCCACCCTGTACCGGGCCATTCGAGACTACGCGTTCCCCGCAGTCCGCATCCGAACCAGGTACGTCGTCCCCGCCAAGGTCGTGGATCAGATGATCCGGGACGCCGTCGAAACCGGCGCGTGCGTCGACGTCGCCAAGATCGCAGCTCAGCGCCGCACCGACCAGGAACTCAGGCAAGTCGCCGGACGGTGACACCAGTCCTCCAGTCGTACTCAACTGGGTGACTGGACCGCTCCGGAACTGACGGACGGTGCAGACACAGCGGACAACCATCCAGATCGGGCCAGCATCTTCGGGCTGATCGATCGAGTGGCGCCTGCGCTGGCGGAGATCGAACCTGTGCGCGACGTAGCAGTGCAGCCGTGACGGTCGAGTGATGTCGCGGGCCAGTGTGACGTCGATGCGGTTATCAGCGATTGGGGTGGTGTGAGCCATATCTATATGTCGTCAAGGTGGCGGGGTGCGGCGCCAGCGCTCGTGGGCGCGATGCTGTTGTTGGCGGCGGTAACCACCGGTTTGGTCGACTGGAGCGAGGTAGGGCGGTGGCTCAAGCCGCGGGTGGTAATGGCCGCGTTGACCGCAAGTGGGGTAATGATGCTGGCCGTCGGCATGGCCGAGGCCGTGCGGGGGCGGCAACGACGGTCAGGGCGGCCACCGCGACCGCCGTTGAGTTTGTGGGCGATCGCTGCTGGTGCGGTGCTGGTCGCGGCGGTCGCCTACGGTGCGACCGCTTGGCTGTTAGCCGAGGCCGAGCGAGCCCAGGATCCTGCGGCCGCCCGGGTTGAGGCGGTCAAAACCGGGCTGGGGATCGGCGCGGGGACTGGCGGGATACTCGCGCTGTTACTGGCGGTCCGCCGCCAGTGGCACCAGGAGGTCACCGCCGTTGACGCGACCCACGACGCGACCGAACGCCGGCTGACCGAGCTGTACACCAAGGCCGTTGAGCAACTCGGGGCCGAGAAGGCTCCCGTGAGGTTGGGCGGGCTCTATGCCCTCGAACGGCTTGCCCAAGACAACGCGACCCAGCGGCAGACCATCGTCAACGTGCTATGCGCCTACCTGCGCATGCCCTATGAGACTCCGGGGGAGCCGCCAGCGACCAACGCGCAAAAAGACCTGATCACCGAGTACCGCGAGCGTATCCAGGAACAGGAGGTCCGACTCACCGCACAACGCCTGCTGTCGGACCACCTGCGCCCTGGCAAGGATCCGGCTTCCCCAGCTGTGACGTTCTGGAATGACATTGATGTCGATCTAACTGGCGCCACTCTCATCGATCTCAATCTCGAGGGCACCCGAATCCGTTCGGCGACTTTCCGGGAAGGAAACTTCGTCGGAGATGCGAAGTTTGAAAACGCCACCTTTGTCACAACTGCCTGGTTCGGCAATGCTACGTTCACGGGAGACGTCTGGTTTCACGGAGCGACGTTTATTCAGAACGCGGGATTTCGCAGGACACACTTTGAACAAACCGCCATGTTCTACTCGACCACCTTCGGTGGAAACGCGGGGTTCGAGGAAGCGCATTTCGACAACTTCGCCCTGTTTCAATACACTACCTTCATCGGCCCCACATGGTTCCAAGGTGCCACCTTTGCCCAGGAACCTATCCTGGTAAGAAGCCAGTTTAAGGACCGAGTACCTCCCGAGCTTGCAGTGAGTGACGACACCGGCAACTGACTCGGTTGGGGAACAATTTAAACCGGATTTGGGTGCAGGTGCAGGCTCGGCACACGAGTATGTTCAGACTTCCTCCACTCACTCATGGCGCGCGCCTGCCTGCGCCCACTGGCCCGCTGTACTCATGGCCGACACGGCACTGCGCGCTGGGCGTGCGGCTGGCGCCGGTCCCAGCGCGCGGCGGTCGGCGGGAGGCGGGCCAGGAGCTGTAGACCCGCGCTTAACCAAGAAGAGATGTCCTCGCCGGACGGGCAGGTTCCTCCCCGGTGACGCGAGATGATCGACGTCGTGCAGCTGACCGGCGACAGGGCGGCCAGGTCAGCGCTTCAGCTCGCGGAGTGCTTTGTCGAGAATCGGCACCAGCCGCTGCGGAAGCGCGTAGTCGTACACGGTTGGGTCGCGGGGGTTGTCCGGGTTGCGGCCGGGCCGGGCAAGATGACGCTCGCCGCCTAGTTGGCCAGAGCGACGGAACGTCTTGCGCATGGCGCCGTTCAGGGTCTGTGTCATGGGCCCGAGGCTGTCCTCGTCGAGGATCTTGCGTAGTCGGGCCGCGGTCGCGACGCCGCCTTCGTTGATCAGGGCGCGCAGGAACCGGGATCCGGAGGGCAGGGCGTGTCGCAGCATCTGCACCGCCTGGTCCACGGTCCAGTCCTGGCCAAGGAAGCCGTCAGCCAGTTCGTCGTCGGCCGGCGCGGCGGCGGATGACTGCGCGGTCGTAACGGTGACGACTTGGCCGTCGCGCACAAGCTGGGTCAGCGCGGGGCCGGCGCAGGTGCCGCACCAGCGCGGCTGTCGTGGGCGCAGGCCTGGGTAGTGGCCCATCAGGTCGGCGTCGGCACCGCAGACGTCGCATGGGGTCTCTGTGTGTTCAGGCACGGTCGTAGTTTCCCGGGTGCGCGGCGGGCGGCCATGCGGCGACCAGCCCGGCGAGGTGATGGCCCTCGACGACCAGGACGGCCCGCAACTGCTGGAGCTGCTCCTCGAGGAAATGCTCCTCTCGGGATACCCTGATGACGCGACTGTCGTCAGGGATCGGGGACCGGACGTTGTTGGCCTACGAGCACGGGGCCCGCCACCTCACCATGGTGCGATTCACCGAGATATGCCGGTTACCGCGTTCTTGACGGCTACAGGACGTGACGCGCCCTCAGTTGTGGTGAATAACCCTGGACTGGTCACGTACCGACAACGGCCATTTAAACCCGTCGTGACCAGCGGTGACATACCTGGTCGCGGCACCACCTATAGCGTTACTGTGACGACGGTCACGCGTCTTTGAGTTTTGCATTGCGCTTTTCGGGTTCGTAGTCTTGCCGCTGTTACGCCGAGAGAGTCAACGGTTCGACTTTCTGCCTAGCGGCGTCACATGTGGACTAGCAGTCTGTTTCATGCTGGCGTACACCTGCTCATCGGGGCTGATCTACGTAGCGTCCTCGCCGGAGGGCTGCGGCAGTGAGAAGGGTTTGCTACCAGATGTGGGCCATAGTGATCTTGGGTGGCTATGCCGCCCTGGCCGCCGCGCTGGCAGTGTGGTCGGCTCACGTCTGCTTTCGTGCCGATACGAAGCCAGCGGTGCGGAAGGTCGCGTACAAGATGTTTCGGGCAGCGTGGACGAGCGGGGCGGTCACCGGGAGTGCGAGTGGGGTGCTCCGCCTTCACGAAGCGGGGTTTCTGTAGGCGGCGCACCAGAAGGGGTACATCGTGGTCTCGTCCTGCGTTTCCAGTTTTCCGATCCAGCTGGCTCGGCGTGGCCGATCTCAGCGGGTGGCGATGGCCCGGAATTGTTTGAGGCGTTGGAAGCAGAGCTCTTCAACAGGAGGTGTGTTAGCGGGATGTAGCGAGTTATTCCTCGGTGCCTGGTGAGCTGATGGCTTGGACTGCCAGACGCGCCGAGGCAGCACGCTCACTATCACCAGCCTCGATGAACGCCCCTGCGGCTTCCGACCAACACTGCTGTGCCTCGTTGAAACGATGCACCTCCTGCAGCACGCGTCCCCCAGGTCAGTGTGCGCAGAACGCGGTTCACCAACTACCGCTGAACTGACTGCGCTACACACATCTCAAGCTAGGCAGCCAACTCGTCGATGATCTCATCTCGCGTTGACCAAGGTTGCGCTTTTACGGAGTACTCCTCGAATGCGTGGACTATACCCGCTGACACTGTCCGCCGTGTGTCATTGATTAGCGCGTAGTATTCGGTGCCAGCTCCTCGGGCCGTCCGTGTGTCATTGATTGCAAATAGCATGTTCCCGACGCGATCGCGGCGCGGCGTGTTTACGACTTGCACGATGCGTTCAGGTGCCTTGCGGGACTTTGGTATTACAAAGTCCATCATGTGGTCCAAGCCGCTCTTACCCGAGAACTTTGCACTAGGTATGTATCGAATGTCGCGGGTGTCAAGGTACCGTGCGACGTCCTGCGAAAATATCGTCTCGACATTAGTTTGCGACAGAACAAAAAGATCGTCAACACTTAGCATCGCCTGGATCAGGCTGTGCAGCCGTGACCCAAGGTTCTCAGTCGTTGCGCTAGCTTGCAGCTCCGAATCGCGGATAGTGATCCCGTAACCGCTGACTATCTGATTCAGGAGCTCCTCACGCTTGCTACCTCTGCTCTCGACTCCGCTCGACCTGAGTTCAGCGAAGATGTAGCCATCATCTGACAACAGATAGTTTCCTGGGCCTTTGGTCTCCGCGTATACCTGAAGATGATCGTTGTGCCTGTCGAGAAAAGGCGTGGTTAGCTCGGCGACTTCGTCGTCCAATTTCTTAGCCGAGACCGAGTTTTTTAGCCACGATAGATAAGAGTTGACAAGAAGGTGCTCAACCGTGGTCACGAGAGACCTCCTTGGATCTCGGGCAGAGGAAGGTTAATCTGTTGACAGAAATAACCTAGAGCCTCCTCTAAATTATTGAACGGATCAACCTGTTTCGCCCACTTATCGTGATCTGGTTCGCGATATGTGTGGAGGTGAGGAAAGCCGAGGACGATACCGTCTGGATTTCCGTGTGTCACGGCGGTGCAAAGTCGGACTAGCACGATGCTGCGCCTGTACCGAAGTTGAAAGCGCGCCTTGCGTCGGTTCCGGCGGGACGCCAGCACGTCCAGGATGAAGTGCTCGGTACCATCGTCGCTCTCCACTGCGTAGTCCTCGTCCGCTCCCTGCCTCAGGCTTACGCTCAGCGAGTGGCTGTACACTTTAGGCAAGTGGATGAGCTGCTTAGCCTCCCACTGCTCCAGCATGCTGCTCCTACGCTCCTAAGCCCGGCGCGATCTAGGTTACTCGGCAAGCAGTCGTACGGCGAGAGCTGACTGTTACCGTTAGCCACTCGAATGATTACTCTTTGTCATCGCCGCCGGGGTGGCCCATCTGAGGCCCCAGCCGCCACAGCTCCAACTTGGGTGACCCGCGAGCCGCAGCCGAGGCGGCGCCCTACCCGTCGAGCCGGCGGAGTGCGTCGTCGAAGATCGGGACCAGGTCGTCAGGTAACTCGTAGTCGTAGATGGTCGCCTTGCGCGGGTTGTTCGGGTCGCGTCGCGGATGGGCCAGATGACGATACCCGCCGAGGCTCCGACGGCCTGCCGCCTTCTTCGCAGCGCCATTCAAGGTCTGCGTCATGCGGTGCAGTGTGCCGCTGCCGGTTAGGTCCTTGAGTCGTGCAGCCGTCGCCGTTCCGCCTTCGTCGATGAGAGCGCGCAGGAACACCAATCCGGACGGCAGGGCGAGACGTAGCGCCTGCTCGGCGAGATCGACCGCCCACAGCACGGGGTGTCATCGGCGACGGACGTGGCGACCGGACCGCCGAGGGGGTAGATGGACACGGTTTGGCCGGTCAACACGAGCCTCGTGAGCAGTTGGCCGGCGCAGCGGTGGCACCAGCGAGGATCGTGACCGGTCAGCCCGTCGTAGTGCGCGGCCATGTCGGCGTCGAACTCCCCGCAGCCGTCGCAGTCGTCACGGCTGTGCGGGTACGGCTCCTCGACCATGCTGCCCCTCTCGCTCTGGCACTGTACGAGGCGGCAACCACCTCGCAGAAGACGCGTTGGCCTGCCTGTGTCCGGTGCTTGGCACCGCTCGGTCTGGTTGCATTCGTGGTGGCATTCGCCCCTGTTCGCGGGTACCCGCTGCGGTTCGGTCAACAGGGCTGACCAGCGCAAACACCTTCGGCGATCACCGCTGATCGGCTGGTCGCAGACCTCGAAAGCGCGTGACGGTTCACCCCGTCCGTGGGTTCAAATCCCACCGCTACCGCTCTGAACAGCCAAAACGCCGATCACCGTGCTCAACGGTGGTCGGCGTTTTGTAGCGGGGCCGTTGTCGGTCATGTGGTGGCCGGGGACGGGAACGCACTGGCGTTGCGTGCGCACCAGTCCGCGAAAGTCCGTGGCGTGCGCCCGAGCAGCTGCCGCGCCGTGTCGGTGCGCAACCCGACGGTGTCGGCGCGCATGAGCCTCAATCCCTCGATGATGGCGTCGGCGAGCGCCGGCGGCGCTCCATTGGGGTAGCGGAACCGGACCGCCTCGGCCGGCGTGACTACCTCGCGGACCTCGATGTCGCGGCCGAGCGCTTTGGCGAGGATCTGGACCTGCTCTGCGACGGTGAACGCCTCGTCGCCGGTCAGCACGTACTCCTTGCCATGATGGCCCTCCTGGGTCAGCGCGAGAGCGGCGACGGCGGCGATGTCCGCGGGGTCGATCGGCGCGGCGCGGCCGGGGCCGACCGGGTCCAGGACATAGCCGCCCTCGCGGATCGTGGGCAGCCAGTCGAAGGCGTTGGTCATAAAGCCGCACGGCCGCAGGAACGTGGCGGAGAGGCCGGAGGCGCGGATCATCTGCTCGCGCTCGTGGTGCCAGCGACCCATCGCGGGTAGCGGGTCGCCGAGCACGGCATAGGAGGACAAGTACACGATGTGGCGTACACCAGCGGCCTTGGCGGCGGCGATGGCGTGGGCGGTGTGGTCGGTGCCGATACCGGGCACGAGGAGGAACACCCTGTCCACGTTGTCGAACGCGGGTGCCAGGGTTGTGGGCTGCCCGAGATCGCCGACGACGCGTTCGGCCCGCTCGGGCAGTCCGGCGGCGCGGGCCGGGTCGCGGACCAGGACGCGGAACTCGGTGCCTTTGGCGTCGAGTTCGTGGACGAGCTCGCGGCCGACGTGTCCAGTGGCGCCGGTGACCAGCAACATGACAAACTCCGTAAGGTCGTTTACCGGTTAATGATTCCGAAGGGAACGTTAACCGGTAAACGATCGACCGTCAACCGTCCCCACCGTGCCCTGGTCGGCCGGTTCCGCATCACCGCTGGAGGCCCTCGGTGCCCGAGTTCCTTGACCTGCACAGCAAGACGACAAAGGTGCTGCGAGCTGCGGCCGACACGGCGATCCGGCGCCACGGGCTGCGCCTGGGGCAGGACCACCTGCTCGCGGCGTTGTGGGAACGAGACGGCCGCACACCCGGTGAGATCGCGGCCGCGGTCAACGTCACCACGCCTGCCGTCACCAAGACGGCCGCCCGGATGGCCGAGGCCGGCCTGCTCGTCCGGCGGCGTGACGACCGGGACAACCGCCTGGTCCGGCTCTGGCTCACTGACGCCGGACGCGTGTTGCAGGAGCCGATCGAAGCGGAACGGCGGTTGCTGGAGGACACGGTCACCGCGAACCTGACCAAGCCCGAACGTGAGCACCTGTTGAGCGCACTGGCGAAGATCCATCGGTCGGCGTGCGATCTGCTGGACGGGCCGATCGACCACGACGACTCAACCGGCAGTTGAAACTCCGATTGCTGCCAACCGACCCGGCCATCACCCCGAACGCACTGACCGCACCCGACCGGCCCGCGTCCTGCACCACTGGGCCGCTCCTTCCGGCAGCGCCACCTGACGAACGCGGCCGTAGTGAGCGCCCCCGGGCAGCCCGTTGCCGTAAGCCAGAACGAAATGCGTGCCGGATCTCCGGCGACACCCCGGCCCACAACCGTCCGATATTCGGCAGAAGCGGACGTTGGGCCTACTTGAGGGTGAAGGCGTAGTCGTGGCTGCCTTGGTCGTCGGTGTGGTTGAAAACCACGACCGACCAGTCGCCGTCAGCGGTCAGGGTCTGCTCGTCGAGGTCCTCGCAGGCCTGGGTGCGCAGCGAGATGACGTAGCCGTCCGGGCTTTCCAGGCCCCAGTACAGCGGGCCGTCGTCCGTGCAGTCCATTGTGGACTTCGCGGTGACGGTGTCCCCGGCGAGACCGGCGAAGGTGAACCGGTGCTCGGCGCCGGCTCCGCTGAGCGTGCCGGCGCCGGCCGGGGTGCCTTGTCGCACCGTGGCCGGTACGGAGACCGGGAACGTTCGTGTCGCGCCGGCCTCGATGACGCGGAAGGTGAACGTGCCGGCCGCGTCGGCGTTGACGGTGATCGTCCACGTGCCCGGCGTGTCGGTATGCCGGCGGCCGACGTCCTCGCACATGGGGGTGGACAGCGACTCCTGGCCGTCCGGTCCGGTCACCCGCCAGTAGAGCGGTTTGTTCGCGTCGCACTCGGTGTCGGCGGCGAAGTACAGGTCGGTCTCGTCGGTGGTCAGGGTGAAGGACTTCAGCTGCCCCTGCTCGATGTCCTCCGGGCCGACCGGCGTGCCGAGCCGCACCGAGCCGCCGCCGGCCGTGGTGTACTCGTGCACCGCCTGGTAGGCGGGTGCGAACGAGGGGTCGCCGGTGACCGCCGTGTCGTAGACGCAGTGCGCGCGCAGCCGCTCGTCCGCCAGCCCGGCGCACGCCGCCTCGGCGTTCGCCTGCGCGTCCGCAGACGGCACGAACGGCTGGCCGGGCATGTCGTCGCGGGTGAACGTGGCGGTCGACTGGCCGGGTGCGTAGTCGAACAGCGACCCGTCCGCCGGTACCCGCCAGCTCTCACCGATCACGTCGTAGAGTTCGCGGGTGGTGACCGTCGGGTAGCGCCGGCCGGCGCGGTCGGTCATCGCCCGGCCGCCCGGCACGCCTTCGAACGTGCCGAGCATCCCGCGCACGGTGTTCTTCCTGCTCGGCGCCGGCTGAACCAGCACGTTCAGCGCGGTGTTGTTGACCGGGAACACCGCCATGGTGCTGCCGTCCGGCCAGCGCGCCAGGTAGCCGCCCCGGTCCGGGGCGACCGTGCCGCCCTTCGGCAACGCCTGCTCGGTCCGAGGCGTGGCCGGTGTGCCGTTGATCAGCAACACTGGCCGGTCAGGTGCCGCGGTGATCGAGAGCCGATCGCCGTTCACGTTCGCGGCCGCCGCCGTGTTCGCCGACACGGACAGGTTCGGCTTGCCATCCAAGCCGGGGGGCGGCTCCTGCCGTGTCTGTACCTCCATGTCCCCGGCGTCCGCGCGGACCAGGGTGAACTCGCCGCCCTCCTGGAACTCGAAGCCGTGCCCGTCGAAGGTCGTCAGGTGCGGATCGCCGGTGCTGCCCGGGACCGGGGCCGGCCCCTCGGCGCCGGCCGGGGACGGGCTACCCGGCGGCGCGTGCGGGCGGGTGCCAGGCGGCGGGCCGCCGGGTTTCGGCGGGTCTCGCCGGTCCGGTTTCTTCCGGCAGTAGTCCTTCATCGTCATCGTGTCGGTGGTGACCGCGGTTCCGGTTTCGCCGCCCGGCACCGCGAGCCACAGCGGTTGCTGGATCCGTTTGATCTGCTCACCCGCGCGCTCGGTGTCCGAAGGGCACACGCAGCGACCGCCGAGGCAGTAGTCCGCCGCCGCGATGTGCACGTCCTCGACGGTGCCCTGGTCGTGCGCGCGGATCGGCTGGTTGGCGGTCACCAGCAGGATCGTGTCCACGCCGTTGATCGGTTCGGTCACCGGGCTGACCCTGGCAACCCGCGCGTCGTACGCCGGCACTGCCAGCGTCCCGCCGCTCGCCCTGATCCGTTCGAACGGGGGGACGTCGGCCGGCACGTCGGCGCCGTGCACCTCCCACGCGTCGCCGAAGCCCGGGGCGCGCAGGAAGCTGGACGCCCAGGTGTCGTAGACGTCGTCGAGATCGCCGTTCGCGAGGACGTAGGACGTGGAGTCGGCCGTCGTGCTCGCCGCCCAGATGCCGGGCATCGTGCGCCACGGATCGTGCCCCACATGCTGCAGGTGGAACCACCAGCCGACCGCCGAGTAGGTGCGCTTGATCAGGGGCGTCGGAATCTTCAGGTAATTCCGCCAGTTGATACCACCGCGGACGGCATGCTTGGTGTAGTCGGTCCCGATGAACTCGGCGCCGCCCTCGATGACCCATCGGGGCGCGGCGCGGTACGCGCCGAGGGTCGGGTAGCCGAAGCCCTGGTAGCAGTGCCCGATCTCGTGCGCGATCGTGGCGCGTGCGTCCGGCGGGATCGCGGTCGTGGTCGTGCGCCACAACGACGGCGGCAGGTAGATGTTGCAGCCGACCGCCGGCTGGTCGAACTGAATGACCGAGCGAGTGCCACTGGGGAGCAGCACGTCGCCGTTCGCGAACACCATGGACCACCCGAAGGACGGGCTGCCGTCCTCGAAAGTGTTCTCGATGTCGACGAGCTTGACCGTGGGTTTCGGCATGGCACGACCGAGTTTCGCGCCGATGTCGGTCACCATCTGGTCGACCACGGGCCGGAGGACGGCCTCGGCCTTGGTCTTGTCGTCCTGACCGTTCATGCGCAGCCGAGGCGTGTCGACCGGCGCGAGCACCGTGGCGACCGCGGCCTGCTGTTCGGCGGTCAGCTTGTCCCAATGGCGCAGCACCCAACGGATGGGGCCGCTGCCGGAAACGCCGAAGCCCTTCGGCTCCGGTGGTGTGTCGGGAAGCGTCACCCCGGGCAGACCGCCGAAGGTGTAGGCGAACGCCTGCAACGACAGTTCGAGGCCGAGCGGCCCGTCCGGTTCGGACGGGGTCGACTCCAGCCGCTCCCAGAACGTCGCACCGGCGGTCGCTGTGCCGGCGACCTCACGGTCACGCGCGACCACGACGAGTCCGGCGACTACCCCCAGGATGACGACTGCGACCAACGCGATCAGCTTGGTTCGTCGAGACACTCCGCCGACGGTAACGGTGTTGATCACCGAGGCGTCCGTCCCCGAGGACGCCCTTTCGGGCAGGCATGCCCGCCCGGCCGGGCGGTCGTCCATCGACCTTTCATTGACGATCGCCGCAGGTGGCCCGGGGAGTGCGTCTTTTGCGCCGCTCGCGCCGTTCTTCGCTCCGGACATCGTGCTGTACCAAGCTGATGCCCTGCCCTACGGCGGGGTCTGGCGCGGCCATGACGGTCTGGAGCGGTTCTTCCTCGCCATGAACCGAGCATGGGACACCTTCGAGATGGTGGCGCAGGAGTTCCTGACGAACACCAGCCCACTCGTCGTCCTGACCCAGGTGCGCGCACGTGCCGGGGCCACCGGCCGCGAACTTTCATTTCCCGATCCTGCAGACGATCACCGTCGAAGAGGGGCGCATCACCGAGGTGCGCACGTTCTACTGGGACACCGCAGAGGTCGCGAACGCCTGCACGTCCGGGGCGGTGACAACGGGGGCCCTGTGGGGGTAGGGCTAGCCACACCCCGGTCTCGGGTGCTGGCCGCATGGTTTTGGTGCCGGCGCGGCGTCCAGAGTTGGCGCACCACCAACAAAGGAGGCACGGTGTCACGCAGAACCCGCACGATGCTCGGTGCCGCGCTCGTGCTCGCGTCGATCGCTACGGGAGTCACGGTCGCGCAGGCGGATCGGGGGGCGGTGGCGACCGTCCGCTACACCGAGTACGGCATCCCGCATATCGTCGCGAGCGACTACGCCGGCGCCGGATTAGGCCAGGGCTACGCCGCCGCACGCGATCATCTGTGCACGATCGTCGAGGGCGCGGTGTCCATGGACGGCAGGCGGTCGGAGTTCTTCGGACCGGACGGACGACCGGCCGGCACGCCGGTGATGGCCGCGACCAACCTGTCCAGCGACCTGTACTTCCGCAGCATCAACGAAAGCCGGGTGATCGAGCGGCTCGTAGCGCGTCCGGCGCCGCTCGGACCGCAACGTGAGGTGCGCTCGATCGTCCGCGGCTATGTCGAGGGCTTCAACGAGTTCCTCGACACGCGCACCCGCACGTCCTGCCAGGACGCCCCGTGGCTGCGGCCGCTGACCGAGCTCGACGTGTACCGCAGGGCCTACGCGTGGGGCACCGTCCTCGGACAGTCGGGGGTGGCGGACGCGCTGCCCACCGGACCGGGCGCGAGTGCGGCGGTGCCCGAGGCGGCCGGCATGTCCGGGCCGGGCAGCAACTCGATCGCGCTCGGCCGGGACGCCACCGCGAGCGGACGCGGCATCTCGGTGGCCAACCCGCACCTGCCGTGGCGCGGCGACTTCCTGTGGCACCAGTCGCAGCTCACTGTCCCGGGAAAGCTCAACGTGATAGGCGCATCGTTCGTCGGCATGCCGCTCATCGCGCTCGGCCACACCGAGGGGATGGCCTGGAGCGGCACGATCACCGACGGCGTCACCCCGTTCACACTGTTCGAGCTGCGGCTGCGGCCGGGCACACCGACGACCTACCTGGTCGACGGCAAGCCGGAGCCGATGGAACTCCGGGAGGTCACCGTCGGCGCGCGGCAGCCGGACGGCTCGGTGAGCCAGGTGACCCGCAGCCAGTGGTGGACCAGGTACGGTCCGGTCGTCTCCGGCGTCCGCGGCACCGCGCTGCCCTGGACGAGCGAGAAGGCCTACGCGCTGGCCGACCCGAACACCGGGAACATGCGGCTGCTGAACACGTTGTTCGAGTTCAACCGCGCACAGGACGTGCCGGAGTTCGTCGATGCGGCCAAGCGCACCCAGGGCGCGTCGATCTTCAACATGCTCGCCACCGACAACGCCGGCCGCACCGCCTACTCCGGCGCCTCGGTCGTGCCGAACGTGACCGACGAGCTCGCGAACCGGTGCAACACCGAGCTGGGCAAGCAGACGTTCCCCGCCATGGGGCTCGCGGTGCTCGACGGGTCCAGCACCAGCTGCGCGTGGGGCACCGACCGGGACGCGGTGCAGCCGGGCACGTTCGGGCCGGGCAACCTGCCGATCCTGCAACGAAACGACTACGTGGCGAACTCCAACGAGAGCTACTGGCTGACCAACGCCGACGCGCCGATGAAGCGCTACCCGCGCATCCTCGGCACCTGGGCGCAGCAGCGCAACGTGCGTACCCGGGACACGCTGACGGAGATCACCGACCAGCTCGCCAAGGAACCGTTCGATCTGCGCGCGACGCAGGACCTGGTGCTGTCCAACCGGTCCATGGCCGCTGAGCTGGCGTGGGCGGACACGGTGACGATGTGCCGCGACCTCGGCGCTGACGTCGCGGCCGCCTGCGGCGTACTGTCCAACTGGGACGGAAGATCCAACGTGGACAGTCGAGGCGCGCTGTTGTTCAGCCGGTACTGGAACAAGATCGGCCGCCTGCCGAGCGCGCAGCTGTGGCAGGTGCCCTTCGACCCCGCCGACCCGGTGCACACACCGCACACGCTGAACACCGGCAACCCGGTGGTGCGCCAGGCGCTGCTCGACGCGGTGCGAGACCTCCGCACGGCGAACATCCCCCTCGACGCACCGCTCGGCGAGTACCAGTACACCGAGCGCGGTGGCGAACGGTTCCCGATCGGCGGCGGCCGGCCCGAACTCGGCGTGTTCAACGTGGTCGCCAGCGACTGGGACCGCGGTTACCCGTCGATCGGTGCGAACCTCGGCTCGAACAGCTCCAGCTACCTACACGTGGTCGCGTTCGACGGCGACCGGTGCCCGGAGGCAAGGACTGTGATGACCTACTCGCAGTCCTCGGATCCGCTGTCCGCGCACCACGCCGACCAGACCGCGCTGTTCTCTCGCAGCCGATGGGTCACCGAGCGGTTCTGCGAGCGGGACATCCAGCACGCGCCAAACCTGGAGGTGCTCCAGATCGGACAGCGATGACCCCGCGAGCCACCGGCCGCAGCGGCGCAAGGTCGCCCTCGGCGAATGCGGCCGGGCCTACGGCACAAGTTGCCAGCACGAGCACAGTTGTGTCCGTTGCCCAGTTCTTCGCGTTGACCCAGGTCAAAGGCATCGGCTGGAGGAGATCCGCGACAACCTGACAGCGCGGATCGCTGAGGCGGAACGGGAGGGCTGGCGCGGGGAAGCCGAGAACCTGGGCGTGAGCCTGACCCACGCGAACGACAAACTCGCCCAGGTCGAGATCCGCGCTCGCCGCACCGCGGCCATCAACCTCGGCCGGCTGTGGTCGCCTCGTCCGGTCAAGCGGGTGTATGTGCCGAAAAGCAACGGGCGTCGTCGACCACTGGGGATACCGGCGGTCTCTGACAGGTGCTTGCAGGCGGTGGCGGTGAATGCGCTGGAACCGGAGTGGGAAAGCTCGGTTCGAGCCGAAGTCCTATGGGGTTTCGGCCGGTCCGTGGATGTCATGACGCGATCGTGCGATTCAACGCGCCGGAGCTACCCGACGAAGCCGGGTTCGCCGCACTGCGCTACTTCGCCCTCAATGGCACCGACCACCGCACCCACGAGGAGCAGAACGCGGCCATTGCTGCCTACGTCCACTGGCGCAACGCCCGCGCCGGACCGAAGACCAACTTCGCCCAAGACTCACCCCGTCCGTCAGTGGACGCCATATCCGGCCAAAGCGGCGTGACAAGCGGTTATGCGACCAGCAGGAGCACGCTGATCACCAGCATCACCACGGCGGTGGCCCCGTGGATGCCGTAAGCGGCGGCCTTGGGCCCGTTGCTGCGCAACACGATCAGTGCGTCGCCGACGGGTATGCCGCTGGCGGCCAGCATGAACCAGCCCAGCACCTGGGGTGTCGCCGCAACCAGCAAGATGAAGACGAAGACCCCCGAAGCTATGTCGCGCACGGCCTTGACGGACAGCCATGCCTGGAAGGTGCGGTCCTCGGTCGGCGTGCCGGGGATGCCAAAGCCAACCGCGGCCTGCGGCGCCCAAAAGGCGCGCGCGCCTATGAAGATGATGCCTGCGCCGATCAGTCCGGCGAGCACGTTGGCGATGTTGGTGAGCATGGGTTCCTTTCCCCGTTGGTGGCAGCGCCCGCTATCTAGCGGCGCTAGTAGCAATAGCGACGGTACTCTGTCCTCGACAGGATGTCTAGCGTTGCTATGATGTCGTCATGTCCGCCATCAGCGAGCGCCGCGAACGTGAACGTGCCCACCGTCATCAGCTGATCATCACGGCCGCGCGCGAACTCGCGGAGACCGAAGGCTGGGAGGCTGTGACGACACGACGGCTGGCTGAACGCGTCGAGTACAGCCAGCCGGTGCTGTACAGCCACTTCAACGGCAAGGACGCCATCGTGAGCGCCGTCGCCCTAGACGGATTCAGCGAACTCGCCGCCCACCTGCGCCGCGCACGGCAGGCCGCCCCCGAACCCGGGCAGGCCCTGCGCGCCGTGTGCCGCGCCTATCTGGAGTTCGCGACCGAGCGACCTGCCCTGTACCAGGCCATGTTCATCCTGCCCACCGACTTGAAGTTCGCGAGCGCCGAGACACCGCCCCCGCTGCGGGCTGCTTTCGACGAGTTCGTCAGCTGCTTCCGCCCGGACAACAACCGACGCGAACTATTCGCCGAAGTCACCTGGAGCGCGTTGCACGGCATGGCCGTCCTGTCGGACAGCGGCCGCATCCCCCCGGACGGACAGGAGGAACGGCTCGACTTCCTCATCACCCAGATCGCCGACACCCAATGAGGCCAACCACGCCATAAGTGCATGAAAGGCCACAACCTGAGAACCACTCAGCCACGACGCTGACCAAACAGAGAGAACCTTGTCATGCCCAGCTTCGAGGTCACACCGATAGGTATGGTCCGGAACAACCGGACGGACGTCCAGCACACGGACAACTGGGGTGCCGTCCACCCGAACACGCAGTTCGCCCTCAGATTCCAGACACTGATCCGAACGCCACCCCCGGAGAGGTCCCCACCGACCTCGATGTCACCGTCCTCGCCCGCGAACAACACCAACCCAACAGCACCGTCATTGCCATGCTCATCGCCAAACGCCGCTGACCTGGTCCAGATCCCTCAGATCAGCTGACGTAGCTCATCGCTGATTTCGCGGTCGAACACAACGTGCCCGCGGCCGAAGCTTTTGAGGCTCGTGCCTTTTGTCTGCTGTACTCGGTCAGCATGGAAAATCTCTTCCTGCCGGCAGAACTCACAGTAGCGGACGACGACGAATGGTGAGAGTTCGAACGGTCCGTTCGGGCCGAGCGCGAAACAGGCGTTGTCCGGTAACGGATCGGGCGTGGTGAAGGCGTGATGTTCGAACTCAGGATGATCGCCCATTAAGTGCAGTGCGGAGACCTTGAAATCCTGCGTCCTCGGTTGGTACGAGCTGGACTCCGTCAGAATCCACGTGGTACCGACAAGGAATCGCGCCTTGACCAGCGCCCGCTCCAGCGGTATCGACAGCTCAGCGATGCGCGCGGCAGCCTCGTGCCGGTCGCGCGGCCGGCTGCCATGAGCCGCCCGGTTGCGCTCTTGAAGCAGCGTCGCCAGGTCTGTAGCGATTCCCGGATCCTCCAGCCCAGCATCAACCAGTGCGTCGTGTGCTCCGGGCAGGACGTCGGGGTTGGACGCTGCGTACCGACGCAGCCGATTGATGACGTCATGCCACACCCCCTGAGCCACCCCGCGGTTCACATACGCCGCCTGGAGACCAGACAGCTCCTGCCCGCCGAGTTGGAGCGCCCGAAAGAGTCCTGCCGCAGTGATCCCCAACGTGATCGTCAGGGCTTCGGCGGTGTCGAGCAGCGCTTCGTACTGGTCCTTGGGACTGGACGCCAACTGCAACGCACGGGCGGCTCGGGCCACCGGGTACTGCAGCGATGCGCGGGTGTCTTGCAGCACGCTCGACGTCCGCGCATCTGCCGTTGGCGGTGCAACGCTTGTGCGGCTGCCCGTCGCCTCGGTGCTACGTCGTGGACTTGGGCGCGCTGGAGGGCTCGGAGTTGCTGGCGCAGTTGCAACCGATTGATCCGGCGACGGGGGAGCTTCGGCATTGACGTTTTCGGACTTGATCTGGCGTCGTCGCCACAGCCAACGTCTGATGCCCAGCCGCAACCAGGCGGGGAGAATCCCCAGAACCACTACGAAGAAGATCACTGCCAGCAAGGTGTTCAGCCATACAGGAATACCGGTGGTCGACTTGCTGGCTCCGATACTGGCGCCGGCGAGCACGGCCCAGCCGATCGTTGTCCAACACATCCAGTCGCGGTACCAGGGCGCGTCGAACAACAACAAAAGCGAGTTCCGCCGCATCGGAAGTGGTGGCGGCGGTGCTGACGGCACCTCAGACTCCCCTTCCATGGTCCGCCTGAACCCCGACGGACTGACCATTCGAACACCTCAACCACGCACCGGCGACCACCGCGGAAGGCGATCGGATACCGCGGCCGGTACCACAAGACGGCGGCTTGCTGAGATGAGCCTTCAGCGCCAGCTCAACTGCCATGTCATCCTCGTTGTGGATCGACAGACGTCATCATCGACATCTCCGGTCCGGTAGTCGCGTTGACCATCGCGCAGAGCGGCGCGGCGTTACATATCTCGATGAAAGGCGGCCGCCAGGCGTTCGCTTTCGGCCCAGGCCCCATCATCCGCTGATGGCGCGTCGAAGCGCTGGTCGGCCAGGTGCCGCTGCTCAGGACCGCCCGTTGCTGAAGTTGGTGGTCCTTGCTGACGTAGATGCTGGCGGACCCTGGCTTGGAACTAGGTTCACTTCCGGAAGGGTGAAGCTCGTTCCTGCTGCCCGGTCGCGGCAGGTACCGCCGACGCTGTGTGGTGCCGACTCGGCCCGTAAATGAGCAAGTGGTCAGACCCGTGTCCGGATAAGTTGATGATGGTGCCCCGAGGAGGCAGCGGCCGGATTACGCCCAAACTTGCAACCTCCTACGGCGAGTTACCAAAAACCGAATGCAAGGTGTGATGCACCGTGCACGATCCGTGCCCGAGGATCAAGTCCCGACCACTCCTCGTGAGCGCCGCATTGGGCTGAGCTCGCAAAACGATCGGTGGAGACCGCAAGGGAATGTCGGCAAGCGGCGACACGGATCGGCTCATGTGATCATGAAACCCGTGGTTGCTTAAAGACTCGAGCGGTCCAACCGGTTACGAAGCACCTGGTTCCAGCGATGCCAGTTAACGACGCGTTCACGCTGTCGCGCGATGAAATCATGGAGCGTTAGTGCCGATGCCTGAACGACGAGTGGTACAGCCGAACAAGGCCGAGGCCGTCGACCGGGCCCGGAGATCCTGCAGAACTCCGGCGGTGAGGAATGAAGATCCGGGCCGGAATGGCCAGGTCCGTGACAGCGACAAACTGTCACACCGGGCACCGACCCTAACCCCTCGCGACCGACGCTGACCTGTCGCCAACTAATCGCCGGAGATCAATGCGCACGGACCACAGGTACCACCAATTGAGCGAATGCGCCCACAGAAGGTGAGGATATGGCGACGCGAAGAACGATGCTCAAAGTTGCCGGGATCGGAGCATTGGCCGTCGGCGAACTACCAGCTCTCGTCGGGTGTGCCGCACCTGTTGCCGCGCCTGTGGCTGTGGCAGCAGTGCCTGCAGCCAGCGCGTTGGCAACATGGTTCTCCAGCGTTGCCGCCGGCGTCGCAGCAACGCTGATCGCCGAGTCGTTCAAGGATGTCTTCAAGGTGGGCTGGGAGGCTTTCCAGGAGCCAACAAGGAAAGCCCTCAACAAGCAGGTCGATTCGAACTATAAATGGGCTCAAAAACAAGTGTGGGGTCACGATATCCCAGAGGCGTCATTTGTTGCTTGCCAACGGTCCGAGGTTCCGGAACCCGCGACTGATCGACTTCTCATGGTCCATTCGAGTGGTGGAGATGTCGTATTCGAGAGTTGGGCATGGCGCGGAATTCTGGCCTTCATCAATAAAGCAACCGATAAAAAGAAGGGAGACGATCTCATCCACTTGCAGCAACTCCTAGCCAAGGCCGTTCTACCTCACGGGCCGGCGTTCGATTCCGGTGCGACTAGGAACGGCACCGCATCGTGGATCACCTACCCCGCGCGAGACGGTGAAGTCGAGGTCGTCATGACCAAGACCGAGGGCAGTGCCGACAAGGTGACTGTGACGACGACCGGGTTCTTCACGGAGTCGTACGGGCAACCGATGCTCAGGACCTTCGAGCTCAGTTAAGAGCTGCGCCGCACACGGAGGAGGTGAGGATCATGGATCAAGACGACAGCACGACGGAGAAATTGCTTGACCTAGACGGCGCCTTACAGGTCGAGCCGGCGCAGTGCTTCGTCGACGATCGGCACCAAGTCGGTGGGCAACTTGTAGTCGTAGATAGCCGCCTTGCACGGATGGTCGGTCGCGTTGCGGATGAGCCAGATGACGATGCTCGCCGCGGCTCCGATGTCCTGTGGCCTTCAGCGCCTGCTCGGCGAGATCGACCGCCCACAGCACGGGGTGTCATCGGCGACGGACGTGGCGACCGTACCGCCGAGGGGTAGATGGACACGGTTTGGCCGGTCAACACGAGCCTCGTGAGCAGTTGGCCGGCGCAGCGATGGCACCATCGAGGATCGTGGCCGGTCAGCCCGTCATAGGTGCGCGGCCATGTCGGCGTCGAACTCCCCGCAGCCGTCGCAGTCGTCACGGCTGTGCAGGTACGGCTCCTCGGCCATGCCGGCCCCCTCGAACTGACACTGTATGAGGCGGCGACCGCCCTCGCAGAAGACGCGTTGGCCTGCCTGTGTCCGGTGCTTGGCACCGCTCGGTCTGGTTGCATTCGTGGTTGCATTCGCCCCTGTTCGCGGGTACCCGCTGCGGTTCGGTCAACGGTGCTGACCAGCGCAAACACCTTCAGTGATCACCGCTGATCAGCTGGTCTCAGACCTCGAAAGCGCGTGACGGTTCACCCCGTCCGTGGGTTCAAATCCCACCGCTACCGCTCTGAACAGCCAAAACGCTGGTCGCCGCCCTTTTCGGCGGCCATCGTTTCGCAGAGCCCATGAGTCCGGCGTGCCGTCCCCCAGCGCGGTGACGTGCCCGAAATCCGGCGTCTGGCACCGCTTCGTCTGGTTGCACTCGTGGTGATGATCCTGCGCGTGGCGCAACATTTGCGCGAGGCCTATGGCTTAGATTGGTACCGCGCCACCAGCAGATGATGATGAACTGGATCCATCGGTGGATAGCACAAGCTCGTCCAACACCTTGGACAAGTTTTGCAACACGTTTGCAGGCGTGCCGTTGACTGCGTCGAACTCGAATGTGCGATAGTCGAAGTCAGGCCCTACCTCGAGAGAAACAGGCTTTGGAGGTGTCGGGATAGAGTTGATGATCTTGTTCAAGGCCATGTTGACTTCAGTAGTACTGGCTTCCGCCGCCTCCTTCAGTTGATCGCAGGCGTCGAAGTAGGAGACCAAAATGTCAATCGCCTCCCCACCCTTAATCTGCACCTCGCTCTTCGCTTGCCCGGCGAACTCGTCGAGAAAGCTTCCAACAGCATCGTTGATGATTTCTGATGCGACCTTTATTGACCGCTTGACCGTACCCACGAAGACGTCAAGCAGGATATTTGCAATGACCGCGATCGCGGGATCGTCACCATCAACATAGGTCCGTACTGCCTCTTTGAAGGCGTCGACTATCCCTGCGATACCTTCACGCGCGGAAACTAAGATGTCCCTGAATTGGATCAGAACTCCATTCAGCTGACAGAGGACCGTATACAACTCCTCACAGTATTCCTGAAGTCCCGTGATGTACGCGCTCGCAGCTTCGGCCGCGACACCCTGCCATTCCCCGAGTTCATCGTTCACCTGAGCAAGGGAAGGAGATTTCGCCGTAACCTTCTGAATACCCGCTTGAAGCGCGTCAATGCAATCCTGAATCTGGTCGAGATCACCTGCCGACGCAGCGCGTATCGGTTCCACGACATCTGCAGTCACCCAAAGAACCTCCATTTTCGGAGCTTCGCCGGTAGCGCTATCTTCTTCAAATTCCTGGTCGCGCTCTGCCTTCAACGAGTTATATGCCAGCTGTGCCGCGGCTGCTACGCCGAGCAGGTCACTTGAGACACCTTCGAATGTTTTCATCGGCTTCCCTACTCAACCGGCTGGCCGTCTGCGGCCAGATAGACGTTGGCGACGAGTACCAAGCCTGCTTGCAGCGCACGGAGCGTCTCGGCAAACGTGCTGACATCGGCCTTCACCTGACTAACCAGCCTCTCGCATGTCGCAGCGACCTCATCGCATCCCAGTTGGCCGCCGAACACAGAGCCGGTTGACGTACCGACGTACTCGAGTTTGCTCGCCAACTCGTCAAAATTGCCAGCAGCAGGTTCGACGTATTCGTATGCAACCCGCTTGAGATCGGCGGGCTGGGCGCTAAAACCTGTCATATCAGTTCCCCTTTCGTTCTTTCCTCGGCAGACACCTGCCACAAGATTCAGGTCTATGATGTTCCTGCGCGGACGCTGGCGTGGCGTTTCGTCGAATCTTCCGAATCGGACCCTCGGCATCTAGTCTGATCCGGACACTAGGAGGGTGGCCATGCGTGGACTGATAACCGCCGAGTTGCTGCAAGCAGCGGCGCGCCGTCACGACGCTCCCGAGCGATTGCTTAAGGCCGCAGACGCGGTAACCGAAGGAAGGATCACGTGGGACGAACTCGCCAACCCGAACTGCCCTGACCCGCTGGCCCAGGCGTTACACACGGCACGCGCGCGAAAAGTCCTTTCGCCGGTGCTCGAACGGGCAGCGGCCAACCTCGCCGCCGGACCATCAACTCCACCGAATCAGCGACATCCGCAGCGGATCCGCACACAGACCGAGGAAGAAGACTACTCTAACCCGGAGCGCCTCGCCAGTGACCTCTTCGAAAGTACATCGGACCCTCGCGAATACTCGTAATACCAGATACCTGCCGCGTCACTAACACACGCGCCTCCTTCGAGAACAGAAACACGACGGGGCTACCTTTGATCCGGCAGGACGTCAGTGAGTACCTGTACCTGCCGATCGAGATACTGAGTTATGTTCTTCAACGTTGCGGGAGCGTAGGTGGTCCAGTTCCGCCCGTCACGTTCCGAAGTTATCTGGCAAAGATAACGGCCGTGGTCGGTGTCGAACCACCCGAGGGGCTGCGTGCGCCGTTCGGTCTGCGCACGGTTTGTCACGGTCACGCCGAATTGGCCAACGTGGCGGCGTGGTCGTCGGAGGTAGGACCGAGCCGCGAGCGACAGCTGATTCCGGCTCGTCGAGTCGTCCTGCGATATGGTCACCGATTGGCCGCGCCCGGCAGGCTCATTCGGCAGCAAGGCAACAATCGCTGACGCCACACTCGTCGGGTGGATCTGGTCGATCGTCATCTTCTGGCCGTGCAAGACGGCGAGCACGGCCGACCGGCCGTCGGATGCCGATCTGGCACGCAGTTCGCAGTTGTGGCCGAGCAGGCCGACCAGGGTCACCGCGATGTTCGGAACTGCCAGCAAAGTAAGTGGTTGCCGGACGCTGTCCGCGCATCGTCCCCCACTGGCAAGACCCCGTTCGTGCAGGTCGGCGTAGACGGCTTCGCGGATTCCGGCTCGTTCGGCCAGCGTCCGCCCGTTGCGCGGAAGTTCGAACGGGAAAACGGCGCGTCCGAGGCCAAGTTCTTCCCACAAGATGTCAATCGTTGCCAGCGACAACGTGAGTTCCCGACTCATTGTTCACCGATGACGGGTTTCACGGTTGTCTGGTCAGTTCCCCAGACGTCGTGCGGATCTGGTTCGACCAGGTATTCGGCACGGTCGTGCTCATAGTCGTCGTCGCCCTCGCTGCGGCCGCGTCCGGCGAGCGCGGGCGCGAGTCCTTGTCCCGGGCCACCGCGACCGGTCAACGGCACCGGCTGGCCGGACAGCGGCGACCGCCCGCTGCTGGCGCTCGCCCCGAGGCCGGCACGCACCTCCCGGCCCGTGGTCGCCCGCTTGTCGTGTCCTGCGACGGAGCCCCCAGGGTCGCCGCTGGCCCCAGGGCCGGGCGCCCACCCGCCAGCGGTGGCTCCCGCCGCGGTGGTTCCGCCCGCGACGGGGAGGTCGCGGCGTGCCTCGGGCCAGTTCACGGCGTCACGGGGGAACTCCGGAGGAGCCGCGAACGCCGGCATCGTGGCCGCCGACTCGACGAGTCCGGCATCGTAAGCCTCGACAACCTCCGCCGCCGCCTGATGTGCGTCTTGCTGTTGCCCGAATCGCTCCTCGATCGCCATCCCGCGTGCGAAGGCCAGCGGATCGGTCTCACCAAGCTGGCCAGCCTGCGCGTCAGAGATGCTGAACGCCACCGGATCCGGCATCGAATCCCGCGCCCGCTGAGCCAACTCAGCTTGGTGAGCGAGCCGATTTCCGGACAGCTGCGCCCCCTGCGCCGCCGCGCCGAACCACGTGGCGATCTGCCCGGTGGACGCACGAGCCGCCGCGGCGGAAGCTCCCTCCCATTCGCTCTCGTTCTCGGCAAGCGCGATGGCGATGGAATCTCGGAACTGCACCAGGGTGTTGCCCAGCGAGATCCACGCGTCGCTCAGCTGGCCGACCTGCGAGGGCTCGTTCTGCTCGGCCAGCATCTGTTTCAACTCCTCGTGGGAGTAACCGAGGTAGTACGGCTGCTCCCACGGCGGCGCCGGGCGCAGCCACGCACCCTCCAGCAGGGAGTCACCCTGCCGGGCCGCAGCGGCGTCTGCCTGCTGCTGCGCCTCGGTGAGCCGACGCTCGGCGTCCGCCCTCTCAGCCACGCTCAAACTGGAACTGTCCAGCTGCTCCCGCGCGAGATCGATCTTCCGATTGGTCGGATCGACATGCTCGACATGCTCCGAAACATGCGCGCCGGCATGCACTTCACCCGGTGGCGCCACCGACTCACTCACGCCGGCCCCGCCCTCATGATCGCGACCCGGCGCTCATCGTCGACGTCCTGGTAGCCGGCCATCGCGGCGCGCAGACCTGACTCGAGATCGTCCAAGTACGCACGTGCCTTGAGCACCCCGGTTTCAAACGCCCACTCATCACCGGTGGCCACGTTCAACGCATGCGTCGCCGCGTGGTGCGCACCCGGAGACGAACCCAGGAGCGGACGCTGTTTGATCTGCCGCAAGTTCGCCTCATGCGCGTCCAGGTCAGCGCGACAGGCCCGAATCGCATCGAGAATGGCTTTAGCCCCAAGCTCACTGACCCGGAACCCGTCACTCGGCACAACCGACGGCACGGCCTCGGCAGGGCCGTTGAGCCGCTGATCCTCCATCGCTACCTCCTCATGCGACTACGACAAGGTACCAAGCAGGCACAGTGCGTGTGCGCGTTTCGCAGATGCAAGGAACCGGATCAGCTGATCGCCTAATCGATCGCGTCGTCGTGGTCGATGTGCCCGAGACAGTCACGGTCATATCGTCTTCGGCACACCGGGCGACTGCACGCAACTCGGACACTTTCGGACATCGACCACGCGGCCGAGTTCGACTATGTGATCGATTCGCTTGATTCGAGGTCAGCCAGCTTGGCTTGGACGGTTCGGGTCAACGGCAGTCGCGCTTCGCTGTCGCGGTCGAGTAGTTGGTGCCAGCATCGACGCGCCTCGTCGGCCGACCCGGCCGACAGGTGCGCGGTCGCGAGGCCGT
>Ga0193742_1000024_pt1 | contig 102095 bp, 92 predicted proteins | sample L2c1metaG_FD_165511 | JGI IMG/M metagenome (GOLD analysis project Ga0193742, IMG submission 165511) | Soil microbial communities from a riparian zone of the East river system, Colorado, United States - L2c1 | ecosystem: Environmental > Terrestrial > Soil > Riparian zone | place: USA: East... | reverse complement strand
GTTCGCCGGGAAGCCGGAGGTGACGCTCGACAAGGAGGAGGGCTTCGGCCTCCTCGGCGGGCTCGACGTGGTGAACGACCAGGTCGCGGTCGTCGGCACGGTGAACAAGGACGGCGGCAAACCGGTGTCGAGCGACGACCGGGCCGTCGTGATCGTGGTGACCCCCGGCCCCGGCGGTGGCACCGCCGACTAGGACACAGCGAGGCATGTGGTGCGGTCGGCGATGCCATGAAGGGGTGGCATCGCCGACCGTTCCGCGTCACGGCTTCAGCGCAGGGTGTCGAACCAGGTCAGGACCTGGGGCAGCGCCACCTTCGCGGAGCCGAAGTGGTCCACGGCGCCGAGGTTGACCAGCCGCACGTCACGGGTGCCCGTGGCCACCAGGTCCGCCTCGCAGCTCGCCGAGTTCGACAGCACCACGTCGCGGTCGGCGGTGCCCGCGTACAGCCGCACCGGCGCCGTCGGCCGCCACTCGCACGGGTTGTCGTTGGCCTCGAGGACTCGCTTCAGCCCGCCGGTCGGGTGCGCCAGGTTCGCGAGGAACTCGTCGGTGAACAGCTCCCTCGGCGTGCCCGGCAGCGCGGCCGCGATGTCGTCCTCCGAGTGCGAGCCGCCGAACAGGCCCGTCACGATCTTGTCGTACGGCGCCCGGAACGCCTCGGACGGCAAGTCGTACAGCTGATGGGAGCGGTGCCACGTGGTGATCGCGTAGCCGAGGTAGATCACCGCGCTGACCCCGTCGAGCCGCCCGTCTAGCGCGGCCGGCAGCTCCTCGCCCCGGATGTCGTACGGGCCCGCGATGCCGGCGATGCCGCGCACGTCGAACTCCGTCTCCCGCAGCGCGCGGCCGACCACTAGCGACGCCTGGCCGCCCTGCGAGAAGCCCGTCAGCAGCACGCGGCGGTCGAGCCGCTTGCCGTGCCGTGCGGCGAGTGTGCGGCCGGCCCGCAGCGCGTCGACCGTGGCGGTGGCCGTTGGCTTCGACAGCATGTACGGGTGGTGGCCCGGCCCGAGACCGAGGCCGAGGTAGTCGGGCGCGACCACGGCGTGGCCGGACGCGGCGAACAGCACCGCGGCGGCGCGGTCGAGGTTCTCGGCGACCGAGCCGGTGTCCGCGCGCGACGTCCGCGTCCCGTGCAGCCACACCACGGTCGAGGGCGTGCGGGTCTCGGTGCGGGGCAACACCGACAGCGCGCTCGCGGTCGTCGGCCGGCCGTCCACGCCCACGGTCCGGTAGGTGACCAGGTACAGGTCCACGCCGTTCTTCGCGGCTGCCGGGTCCAGCTCGTAGCCGGCGAGGTAGTCGGCGACCTGCTGCCGGTTCAGCTGCATGATGAGCTTCGCCGACACGAGCTCGCCGCGGTTGCCGACGTGGTGCTCGGCGACAGTACCGGCGGCGGCCGGCGTGGCCACCGCCACAGCGGGCACCAACATGCCGGCGGCCAGCACGGCCGCGACGACGCGAGTCCTACGCATCAGGTTTTGTCCTCTCCCAAGGGTTTTTGTGCAGGACCAACCCTTCCGGGCGGCGGCCGGCGCCGGCATGGGGCGGGCAGGCGGATCGGTGGTGGGGCCAGCCCCACCGTTCTGTGTGCGCTCCGTGTGGCCGGCTTCCCTAGCGTGCTGCGCCTGGGTGTCCACACCGGCCCGAGGGGTGCCGTTTCCGTGGCCACCACACCATTTCCGTTCATCACAGAGGAGAATCGTGTCCGCTATTCCTGTGACGCCAACGCCAACGGCGCCGGCGCCCGCCCGCAGGCCGGGTGTGCTCACCGCCGCCATCGGCGTCATCGTCGTCACCGCGCTCGCGGCTGTCGCCAACGGCGTCCTGATCGCCACCGGCGGGGCCGACCTGATCAAGGACGTGCTCGTGCAGGCGGGGCTGCCGGCCGGCATCTCCGACGCCGACCTGGAGCTCGCCGCGCAGATCGCCGGCTACTCGACGCTGGACGAGCTCGTCGACACGTTCGCGATGCGCGGCTACCTCGCGCTCGGCGGCGGGGTGGCGCTGCTGCTGTTCGGTGTGCTCATGCGGGGCGCGGCGAAGTGGGCGCGCGTGCTCGTCACCGTGTCCGCCGCGCTGACGATCGTGTTCAGCATGGTCGTCCTTGGTGACGAGACCACGACGGCGATGGCCGGTCTCGCGATGCTGTCGACGCTGGGGAGCGTCGTCGCGATCGTGCTGACCTGGCTGCCGGCGAACGGCCGGTACGCGAAAGCGACCGCTTAGTCTGTTTCCGGTCGTCGGGGCTGGGGGCCCGGCGACCGGGTCAGGTTCAACAGCAGACGCACCAGCGTGTTGGCGTTCGCGTCGCGGGGGTCGGCGATCCGGTCGGCCTCCGCCCGCGCGCCGGCCGCCCGCGCCCCGTCGCCCGCCGCGTCGTACGCACTGGCCAGCAACCGCGACGTGATCGCGGCCGACGACGTGCTGCCCATCGCCTCGTACGCGTCGCGGCACGCCAGCAGCTCGGCGATCGCCTCGGCCACCCGCCCCTCGCCGACCCAGCCGACCGCGATGGCCCGCCGGCAGGACAGCACGCGCGGCGCCTCGTTCATCTCCTTCGCGATCGCACGGCCCTCGACGAACGCCGCCAGCGCGAGGTCTCGACTGCCCCGGCCGGCGTGGATCGCGCCGAGCGTGCGCAACGACCGCGCGAGCGCCGACCGCGCCGCGGTCCCCCGCAGCAACGCCACAGCCTCGTACGCCGCGGCCGCCGCCCGGTCCAGGTCCCCGGTCAGCGCGAGACTCCACGACAGGCTCTGCAGCGCCCGCGCCACGTCCGTCGGCCGCGCCGACCGCCGGGCCGCGTCCAGCGCCCCCGTGTCGACCCGCAGCGACTCCGCCTGCCGGCCCAGCCGGTTCAGCGCCGCGGACCGCGCGGACAGCGCCGGCGCCGCGCTGTCCACTGTGGACAGTGCAGCCGCGCGGTCGGCGAGCCGCAGCGCCTCCTCCGGCACGCCGAGCCCGGTGAGGCAGTCGGCGAGGTTGGTGAGCACCCACGCGAGCGCGGGCCGGTCGTCGGGCGCGGTCAGCCCGCGCAGGCACCACCGGTACTTCTCGACCGCGTCGGCGTAGCGGCCCCGCACGTGCAGCACCCGCGCGAGCACCGCCTCCGCCCACACCTCGACCCGCTCGTCGCCGGCCGCGCGGGCGCCCGCCGCGAGCGCCTCAGCGCACACCCGCAGGTCCGCGTAGTAGCCCTGCGGCCACAGGTATCTGGCGAGCCGTTCGAGGATTCGCGCCGCGCCCCGGTGCATGCCGGCCCGGCTCATCACCGTGATCCCGCCGACGAGCGTGCGCCGCTCGTTCGCGAACCACGCGGCCGGCGCGGCGCGCAGCCGGGCGACGGTGTCCGCCGGCACCGGCAGCTCGGGCACCGGCTCGGCCGAGTCGAACGCGGGGAACGCCGCGGGCAGCGCACGGCCGAGCAGGTCGGTGAGCGCGAGCGCGGCGTCGATGAGGCGGATGCCGGACAGCGCGCACTCGGCGACGCCGTCGTCGGCGAGCGCCAGCTCACGCGCGAACGTCCGCACGAGGTCGTGGACCTGGTAGCGCGGCTCGCCGCAGTCGTCGACGCCGAGCGGCTGAAGCAGGCTCGACTCGACCAGCTCGTCGACCGCGTCCTCGCCGGCGCGGTCGTCCTGCAGCACGGCGATCGCCCAACCCGGCAGGTCCTTGACGTCCGCGGCGCCGATCAGCCGCAGGGTCTGCCGCGCGGGCTCGGACAGCGACGCGTAGCTCAGCGCGAGGCTGGAGCGCACCTCGAGGTCGCTGACGGTCAGCTCGTCGAGCCTGCGTGCCTCGTCGGCGAGCCGGTCGGCGAGCACACCGGGCCGCAGCTGGGGCCGCAGCGCGAGCCGAGTGCCGGCGATCCGCAGTGCCAGCGGCAGGTTGCCGCACGCGGCCGCGATCCGGGCGACGCCGTCCGGCTCCGCCGCGACCCGGTCGCCGGCCAGGCGCACCAGCAGGTCGCGTGCCTCGGCGTCGGTCAGGGAGCCGACGGTCACCCGGTGCGTGTTGGCCAGCCCGGTGAGCCTGCGGCGGCTGGTGACGAGCACCGCGCTGCTCGTGGTGCCGGGCAGCAGCGGGCGGACCTGCGCGGGGTCGGCGGCGTCGTCGAGGACGAGCAGGACGCGGCGGTCGGCGAGGCGGCTGCGCAGGACCGCGGCCTTCGCATGGGTGTCGTCGGGGATCGCCGGGCCGGTGGTGCCGAGGCCGCGGAGCAGGTCGGCGAGGACGTCGTCGACCGGCCGAGGATTGGTCGCGCCGGCGAGGTGGGCGTAGAGCTGGCCATCCGGGAACACGTCGGCGAGCCGGTGCGCGACCCGCACGGCGAGGGTGGACTTGCCGACCCCCGGCTCGCCGGTCAGCGCGACGACCGGTGGGCGGCCGCGGTCGGCGAGGAGCGCGGTCAGCTCGTCGACGGAGTCGGCGCGGCCGGTGAACACGCGGATCTCGGCCGGGAGCTGGCGGACCGGCCACGGCGGCGCCGTCGGTTCGGTCGCTGTGCCAGTCGCTGTGCCAGTCGCTGTGCCAGTCGCCGTCTCGTCGGCGCGTCGGCCCGCCGGCCGGACTTCTGCAACGCGTGCATCAGCTGGCCGACGAGCCGTTCGCGCAACGGGTGCTCCGCGACCGCCGCCTGGACCTCGCCGACCAACTCGGCGTGCCGGCCGGCGGCGAACTCGGCCTCGACGCAGTCCTCGAAGAGGGTCAGCCGCTCGGTCTCCAGCCGCGCGACCTCCGGGTCGAGCGCGGGCAGCGCGAGGTCGGCGAGCGGCCGGTCCCGCCACTGGGCGAGCGCGGCGCGCAGGTGGGTGGCGGCGGCGTGCGGGTCGCCGTCGCGCAGGGCCGCCCGGCCGCGGTCCCGCGCGGCGCGGAACACGAGCAGGTCCAGGTCGGTGTCGGCGATCCGCAGCCGGTAGCCGGGGCCGGCGTGGTCGATCAGGGCTGGCCCGAGCCGCTCGCGCAGGCGGGAGACGTAGGTGTGCAGGTTGGAGGCGTACGACTTCGGCGGCACATCCGGCCAGAGCGCGTCGACGAGCCGTTCGGTCGGGACGCGCTGGTTGGCGTGGAACAGAAGCATGGCGAGGAGCGAACGCTGCCGGTCGCCGCGCAGCCGCAGCCACCGGCCGTCCGGACCGGTGATCTGCAGTGGGCCGAGCACACCGAACTTCGCTGTCATCGCGCCGCGCATCGTAGCGGCGGCGGTGATTCGGTGTGACAGCTTGGCCTCCGGGCGACGGGGCAAATGCCGTGAAGGACCCCTTCATGTCACTCAACGACATGAAGGGGTGGCGAGTTCAGGGCATCGCCGACCGTCCCGCGCGAGCGGCGCTTGACAGCTGTTCGGGGGAGTGAAGGATCCGAAAGCGATCGGGTGCCGCCGGATCTCGATCAACGACTTGGATCGGCGGCCAAGCCCATTGCCAAACGCTGATGCCTGGCGTGCGGGAGAACTGGATCTGCCCGCGGGTGCCTTCGACTGCGACGCGCGGCCAGGATTCGGCAGTGCGCGCCCGGTCCGCGCCGTGCGAACGCAGCACATCGGCGAGGACGGTGACCGTGTCGTAGCCCTCGAAGGCGACGAAGGAGGGCGCTTCGGCCAGCCGCTCGCGCAGCGCCGTCTCGACTCGTGCGCCGAGTGGGCTGAGGCGCTCGGGCAGGTAGCGCAAGAACGGGATCGCGGCGCCGTCGTCGCCCAGCAACGTCGCCCATTCGGCGAACTCCGGTTGCCCGGCCGGAGCACCAATCATGATCTCGGCGAGGCGCTGGTCGCGGCGGACAGACTTGACGATCGACACGGCCGGCTCCGGGTGGCCGACCAGAAGAAGGAGGGCTGTCGCGCGATTGTCGGCGAGTTCGTCGCACACGGCCGTGGGGGCGAGCGCGCGCATGTCGAGTTCGATGACGGTGCCGCCGCGTTGAGCGAGGTAGTCCCGCAGAATGCGGGCCCCAGATGCCCAGTAGACACTCGGTTCGACTGCTACGGCGATTCGACTGTGGCCCGCGCCGAGGAGGAAGTCCGCGTAGATCTGCCAGCCGTGGGACTGCGCAGGGGCGAGGCGCGCGACCCATTCCGTTGGTTGTTCGGTGAGCGCGTCGAGAACCGCTGACGAGCAGAGGAACGGCAGGCCGAGGGCGTCGGCCCTGGCGGCAGCGGCGCGAGCGACGACGCTGTGATACTCCCCCGCCAGGGCAGCCACGCCCAGGCGAGCCAGTTCATCTACGGCCGCCGCGGCCCTCTGTGGATCAGCCGCGGTGTCTCGGACCACCAGCTCGAGTGGTCTTCCGACGATCCCGCCGGCGTCATTGACTTCGCGAACGGCCAGCTCGAGTCCAGCGAGCAAGTGTTGGCCTGCCTCGACCCAGCCAGGCCGAGTCAGCGGAACGAGAGCGCCGATCTGGACGGATGATCCGTCAGTCCGCGCCGCTCCAGGTGACGATGGTGGCGTACTCATGCGTTGGCGTCTCCTGGCAGGGAGGAGAAGGGGCCGGCGGCCAAGCCGTGCTCGGCCGCCGGCTCCTCGACTACTTGCAGCGCTCCAGGATCAGCTCACGCACGCGCTTGGCGTCCGCCTGTCCCTTCGTCGCCTTCATGACCGCGCCCACGATCGCGCCCGCGGCCTGCACCTTGCCGCCGCGGATCTTGTCCGCCACGTCCGGTTGCGCGGCCAGCGCCTCGTCGATGGCGGTGTACAGGGCGCTGTCGTCGGAGACCACGGCGAGGCCCCGCGCCGCGATGACCTCCGCGGGCTCGCCCTCGCCGGCCAGCACGCCGTCGACGACCTCGCGGGCGAGCTTGTTCGTCAAGTCGCCGGCGGCCACCAGCGCGGCCACCTTCGCCACCTGCGCGGGCGTGATCGGCAGCTCACCCAGCTCGACGCCGCGCGAGTTCGCCTCCTGCGACAGGTAGCTCACCCACCAGGCCCGCGCCTCTGCGGGCGACGCCCCAGCGTCCACAGTGGACGCGACCAGCTCCACGGCGCTCGCGTTGATCAGGTCGCGCATCTCCAGATCCGTGAGCTGCCAGTCGGTCTGGATGCGCTTGCGGCGCTCGGCCGGCATCTCCGGCAGCGTCGCCCGCAGCTTCTCGACCCACTCCTCCGGCGGCGCGATCGGCACCAGGTCGGGCTCCGGGAAGTACCGGTAGTCCTCCGAGGTCTCCTTGCGCCGGCCCGGCGACGTCGTCCCCGTGGTCTCCTGGAAGTGCCTGGTCTCCTGCATGATCTCGCCGCCGCCGACGAGCACCGCGGCGTGCCGCGTCATCTCGTACCGCACGGCCCGCTCGACCGACCGCAGCGAGTTCACGTTCTTCGTCTCGGTGCGGGTGCCGAACTCCGTGGTCCCGCGCGGCATGAGCGACACGTTCGCGTCGCACCGCAGCGAGCCCTGGTCCATCCGCACGTCGGAGACGTCCAGCGCGCGCAACACGTCCCGCAGCGCGGTGACGTACGCGCGCGCCACCTCCGGCGCCCGCTCACGGGTGCCGGTGATCGGCTTCGTGACGATCTCGATCAGCGGCACGCCGGCCCGGTTGTAGTCGAGCAGCGAGTGGTCCGCGCCGTGGATGCGCCCGGTCGCGCCGCCGACGTGCAGCGACTTGCCGGTGTCCTCCTCCATGTGCGCGCGCTCGATCGGCACGGTCACCACCGTGCCGTCCTCGAGCTCGACGTCGAGTGACCCGTTGAACGCGATCGGCTCGTCGTACTGCGACGTCTGGAAGTTCTTCGGCATGTCCGGGTAGAAGTAGTTCTTGCGCGCGAACCGGCACCACGGCGCGATGTCGCAGCCGAGCGCCAGCCCGATCCGCATCGCCGACTCGACGGCCGCGCGGTTCACCACCGGCAGCGCGCCGGGCAGACCGAGGCACACCGGGCACACCTGCGTGTTCGGCTCCGCGCCGAACCCGGTCGGGCAGCCGCAGAACATCTTGGTGTGCGTGTTCAGCTCGACGTGCACCTCGAGCCCCAGCACGGGGTCGAAGCGCTCGAGAACCTCGTCGTAGTCCAGCACGTCCGCGGTGGAGAGTGGCATCGAGCCGGTCATCGGACAACCTCCAGCGACGGCACCTTGCTGATCAACGAACCGGAAGCGGCGTCGCGCGCGACCTCGTAGGCCGCCGCGACCTTGTACATGCGCTGTTCCTGCAACGCGGGCGCCATGATCTGCAGCCCGACCGGCAGACCGTCCTCATCGGACAGTCCGGCCGGGACGCTCATGGCCGGCGTGCCGGCCAGGTTGGCGGGGATCGTGCACAGGTCCGCGCGGTACATGGCCACCGGGTCGTCGACCCGCTCACCGATGCGGAACGCGGTGGTCGGCGTCGTCGGCGACACCAGCACGTCGACATCCTTGAACGCACGCTCGAAGTCCTGCGAGATGAGCGTGCGCACCTTCTGCGCCTGACCGTAGTAGGCGTCGTAGTAGCCGGACGACAGCGCGTACGTGCCGACCATGATGCGCCGCTTCACCTCGGCGCCGAAGCCCGCCTCGCGGGTGAGCGCCATGACCTGCTCCGCGCTGTTGCCGTTCTCGTCGCCGACCCGCAGGCCGTAGCGCATCGCGTCGAAGCGGGCGAGGTTGGAGCTGGCCTCGCTCGGCGCGATCAGGTAGTACGCCGGCATGGCGTAGTCGAAGTGCGGGCAGGACACCTCGACGACGTCCGCGCCGAGCGCCCGCAACGTGGCCACCGACTGCTCGAACGCGGCCGTCACCCCGGCCTGGTACCACTCGCCGGAGAACTCCTTGACCACGCCGATGCGCATGCCGGACAGGTCGCCGTTCATGCCGTCGCGGGCCGCGGCCACCACCGGCGGCACCGGCGCGTCGATGGACGTCGAGTCGAGCGCGTCGTAGCCGCCGATGACCTCGTGCAGCAGTGCCGCGTCGAGGACGTTCCGCGCGCACGGGCCGCCCTGGTCGAGCGAGGACGAGAACGCGACGAGGCCGTAGCGGGACACGCCGCCGTAGGTCGGCTTCACGCCGACGGTGCCGGTGACCGACGCGGGCTGGCGGATCGAGCCGCCGGTGTCGGTGCCGATCGCGAGCGGCGCCTCGAACGCGGCGAGCGACGCGGACGAGCCGCCGCCGGAGCCGCCGGGGACGCGGTCGAGGTCCCACGGGTTGTGGGTGACGCCGTACGCGGAGTTCTCGGTGGAGGAGCCCATGGCGAACTCGTCCATGTTGGTCTTGCCGAGGATCACGATGCCGGCCTCGAGGAGCTTGCGGGTGACCGTCGCGTCGTACGGCGGCACCCAGCCCTCGAGGATCTTCGAGCCGCACGTGGTCGGCAGGCCGGACATGGTGAACACGTCCTTGAGCGCCAGCGGCACGCCGGCGAGCGGCGACGCGGGCGCGCGGCCGGCGGCGACGTCCTCGTCGACGGCCTTCGCCGCCGACAGCGCGCCCTGGGTGTCGACGTGCAGGAAGGCGTGGACGGTCTCGTCGATCGCGTCGATCCGGTTCAGGTGCGCCTGCGCGACCTCGACCGCGGAGACCTCCTTGGCCTGGATCTTCGCCGCCAGCTCGGCGGCGGTCAGGTGCGTCAGGTCACTCATGCCTCGTCCCCCAGAATCCTCGGTACCCGGAACCGGCCCTGCTCGGCGGCCGGCGCGCCGGCGAGTGCCTGCTGCTGCGTGAGGCCGGGTCGGACCAGGTCGTCGCGGAACACGTTGGTCAGCGGCACGGCGTGCGAGGTGGGCGGGATGTCCTCGGCCGCGACCTCGCCGACGCGCGCCACCGACTGGAGGATCACATCCAGCTGACCGGCGAACATGTCCAGTTCGTCGTCGGTGACGGCTAGCCTGGCCAGGCGAGCGAGGTGGGCGACCTCGTCGCGGGAGATGTTTGGCACGGGACGAACTCCTGGATCGTGGGCGTCGTTGTGGCGACTACAAGGTGGGACGAGTCTATTTACGCCGCCCTTCGCCGCACGAACGGGTTATCCAGGTGGCAAGCTGGTCACAAGGCATGGCCGTCCCGGGGACTGGACGGGCGGGCCGACGGGATGCTGGCGTCTGCGACAATCGTCGACCGGCACGAGATCGACACCTAGCAGCGGGAGGCGTTCGCCTTGTCCTTCCTGATCCGGGTTCAGCTCCCGGACGTTCCGGGAGCGCTCGGAGCGGTCGCGACCGCTCTCGGCGCCATCGGAGCCGACATTCTCAGCGTGGACGTGGTGGAGCGGAACTCCGGCTCGGCGATCGACGACCTCGTCGTCGAGTTACCCAAGGGGCGCCTGCCGGACGTACTGATCACCGCGGCCGAATCGGTCAAGGACGTCGAGGTCGACGCCGTGCGACCCTACGCCGGGGTGCTGGACACGCACCGCGAGTTAGAGCTGGTCGAGGATGTGGCCGCTCAGCCCGACGACGGTCTTGCCATCTTCACCGAGGGGGTGCCGAGGATCATCCGCGCGGGATGGGCGATGATCGTCGGCCCGGACGCCGCCGGCGCGAAGACGTTGACCGCGTCGACCGCGGCGCCGCAGCTCAAGACGCTCGACCTGCCGTTCCTGCCGCTGGCGCGGGCGACCGTGCTGGACGGCGAGGAGCAGTGGGTGCCGGAGACGTGGCGGGAGCTGGGCACCGAGCTGGCCGCGACGCCGCTCGGCAAGCCGGAGCGGGTGCTGCTCGTCGGACGGCCCGGCGGGCCGCAGTTCCGCGCCGCCGAGGTGGCGCGGCTCGCGCACCTCGCCGGCATCATCGCGGTGGTGCTGTCCGGCTAGCGGTCCTTGGCGGCAGCCACGAACGAACGCCAGTTGGCCGGCGTGAACGCGAACATCGGACCGGTCACGTTCTTCGAGTCGCGGACCCCGACCGCACGGTCGGTGAGCCGCACCTCGACGCACCCCTCGTCGTTCGACCCGCTGCGAGTGCTCTTGAACCAACCGGTGTCGTGCATGGGTACTACTCCTTAGCCACCTGCGAAATCAACCGGCGAGACTCCTCGCGGCTGAGCGCGAGTTCCCAGACTCGGTGGAACGCTCTCAGCATAATTGTGGTGTCTGCGTTGTTGTCGTAGTAGGCGGATGGTCCGTGCACCGCAGGCGAATAGCCCACTGGCGCGACGCGATCACCGAACCCGAAGATCCACAACCCGCGACCTCGGGCGGGGTTGCCGTAGGTGTCGTTGCGCAGCACCCGAACGGTCAGATCGGGGTGTGCGTCGAGGAGCTTCAACAGATGCTGAAGTTGCTCCTGCATCACGGCAGGCGTGCCGAGGTTGGCCCGCAGCGCGTCCTCGGTGACGACGAATCGGAAGATGCGCTGCGTATCCGACTCCAGCAGCCGGGACTGTCGTTCGATGCGGAAGGCAAGCCGGTCCCGGCCCTGCGCGTCATTGATCTCCCACCACACGCCCTCCCCCTCGCCCACGATCGCGCGCATGTAGCTGGGTGACTGGAGCAGGCCCGGGATGAGGCCCGTCTCGAACCAGTTGATCTCGGTGGCGCTGGCTTCCAGGTCGGCGAAGCGCTGGTACGCGTCCGGCAGCTGGTCGACGTAGATCCGACGTTTCTGCCGTTTCCGCGCCTGGAGGCCGAGTTCGAGGACGGTGGCGCGTTCGTCGCCGGTCACGCCGTAGCCGTCGAGGAGCTTCTCCAACTCCTCCTGGTTGAACGTGGCTGTGCCGTCCTCCAAACCGACGATCCGGGTCCGCGTCCGGCCCACGAGATCAGCCGCGATCTGCTGCGAACTGCCCGCCTGTTCGCGCAGCCTGCGCATCGTGAGGCCCAACTGCCGGCGCTCGAATGTCGGACGGGCCGTGCCCATGTGTCCTCCCAGCGAAGTAGTTCACCCGATCGCGCATTGCGATAAGCGTTACTGTCACCATAAACTCTGGTGACAGTAACGCTTATCATAGGGGAGGTGCCACACGATGGCGCTGTACAAGCAGTCCGGCGTGTCGGTCGAGTCATGGGTGGAGATGACCGCGCGGGTGCCCATGCGCTACGAGACCGACGCCGATAACAACAACGCGACCCTGTACTTCGGGCAGGACAACGACTACGTGCTCGTTCTCAACCGGGACAATCTTGCACAGGTGATCTCGTTGGGCGCCATGGCAATCGCCGAACTCGAGACATCTCGACACGCATGAGTCACATTCGCGCCGTGACCGCGCCGGCCGGTCGCACCCGCGACCGACCGCCCCCGGGTCAGTCGTTGCTGACGATTCGGCCCATCGTGCCGTCGATCACCTCGACCATGCCGAACGCCGCCTCCGCCTCGGGCAGGCGGGCGGCCTGCGTGGCCGTGAGACTCTCCTCCGAGTCCCAGTGCCACACGTCCATCCAGGTCTCCTCGTCCACTCGGGTAAGCACCGTGTGACGCGGGCCCGGCCCGACCTTGCGCGCGGCCGCGAGCAGCACGGTCCTGGTGTCGAGCATCTCCTGCTCCCGCGTCGGGCTGATCTTGAACCGGACGACGTTGACGATCTCCATGACTTCCCTCCGTTGGCGTGCGTTGTACGCGTGCAGTCAGGGTACGCGTACGACGTACACCTTCGCCAGGAACGTCAGCCGGGCAGCGGACTTTCCCGCCTGACGCGCGCCCAGGAGTAGGCGCTGACCGCGATGCCGACGACCGTGACGGCGGCCGCCACCAGGTACAGGGATCGTGGGCCGAGGCCGATCGCCGTGCCGCCGAGCCACGCCGCGAACGCCGCCGCCAGCTGGTAGGCCGACGCGTTCACGGCGATGGCGAGGGTCGGCGCGGCGCCGGCCGTCGCCAGGACGCGGGCCTGCATGCCGGGGATGACCGCGAAGCCGAGCGCGCCGAGCACGAAGACGAGCACCGCGGTGGCCGGTGCGTTGGTGCTGACCAGCCATGTCAGCACCAGTGCCGCGGCGAGTGCGGCCAGCAGCGTGAGTTGTGAGCGCATCGGCGCGCGGTCGGACAGTCGGCCGCCGACGAGGTTGCCGACCGCCGCGCCAACGCCGTAGACCAGCAGCAGGACCGGCACCGTGTCGTCGGCGACGGCGGTTACCTCGGTGAGCAGCGGCGCGAAGTAGGTGAAGACGACGAGCAGGCCGGCGTTGGCGACGGCGGTGACGGCGATCGCGAGCCGGACGTCCGGTGCGCGCAAGACCCGCAGCTCGGCCGTCGCGGAGGTGGGGGCGCCCGTCGTGGCCGGCACCATGCGCGGGATGAGCGCCAGGCCCAGTGCGCAGCAGGCGGCGATCGCGACGAAAGTGGCGCGCCAGCCCGCGTTGTTGCCGATGACGGTGCCGATCGGCGCGCCGAGGACCATGGCCAGGTTCATGCCGAGGACGAGCTTCGAGACGGTGGACGCCTGCTTGTCGGGTGGCGCCGCGGTGGCCGCGATGACGATGGCGTTGGCGAAGAACGTCGAGGTCACCAGCGCGGTGAGGATTCGGGCCGCGAACAGCACCGGGTAGGCGGGCGCGACGGCAGAGGCGAGGTTGCCGACGACCGCGACCGCCAACAGCGCCAGGATGAGCGGTTTGCGCGGGAAGCGGGCGGTGAGCGCGGTCAGCAACGGGCCGCCGACGATCATCCCGAGCGCGTACGCCGTGACGAGGAGGCCGGCGGCGGGGATCGAGACGTCGAGTCCGGTGGCGATGTCCGGCAGGATGCCGGCGATCACGAACTCGCCGGTGGTGATGCCGAAGACGCAGAGCATGAGGGTGGGCAGCATTGTTTACCGTTCAGTACAGAATGCGGACACGGAGAGACGTCAGACGGCCGCGAGGGCGCCCTCCACGACGTCGAGCAGGGCCTTGCGGTCGTCGGTGACCTTCGCGAGGGCGCGCAGGCCGTAGTAGGTGCTCTGGAACATGCGGGCCACCTGCAGAGGCGGCCGGTGTCCCTGGAGTTCGCCGCTGCGCTGACCGACGGCGACCAGGTCGCAGAGGGCTTGTTCGAGGTCGAGGAACTGGCGGCGCACCAGGGCCGGCACCGCACCGACGCGCCCACTGACCTCGATGGCGGCGTTCAGCGCGAGACACCCACGCCGGTTGGGGTCGGCGAGGTCCGCGTCGATGACGCCGACCATCATCTGCCGGAGCCGTTCACGTGCCGTGCCGGGACCGGCCAGCGCTTGGAGCTGCGCCGCGGCCCAGGTCTCGGCGTAGCGACGGACGGACTCCTCGTAGAGGCGATGCTTGCTACCGAACGCGTTGTAGAGACTGCCGCGCCCGAGACCGGTGCGCTCACACAGGTCTTGAGTGGTGGTCGCTTCGTAACCCTTCTCCCAGAACACTTCCATGGCAGCGTCGACCACCGCGGTGTCACTGAACTCGCGCGGCCGTCCTCCCATGCGGAGAACACTAGCGACTTCTGTACTGCTCAGTCAAGAAGCTGAGTCGAGGTGCGCGAAACGACAACTCGCTGGTTCTGAAACGGCGACTCGCGGGTTGGCGGTTAGAAGTCCAGGCGGTAGGTGATCAGTACTACTTCTGGGACCGGGCTCCAGTCGGCTTCTGGGGTGCGGCGGAAGCCCAGGCGTTCGTACAGTCGGTGTGCCGCATGCATTTCTCGCGAGCTGCTCAGCACTACGCCGTTCAGGTTCAGTTCGCTCGCTCGGTCCAGCACGCGGCGGGTCAGTGCTTCGCCCACGCCTCGGCCTCTGGCCGCCGGGGAGACCGCCAGCATGCGGAACTCCAGTTGGTCGGGGCTCGCCACCTGTGCCCACGGGGAGCCGGGCGGCGCGATCGTCACGGTGCCCAGCAATTGGTTCGTGTCGTCTACCGCCACCACCAGTTCCGCCTCCTCGAAGCGCGGGCGGGCGTCGGCCAGTTTCAGCGCGTACGGGGTCGGGGTCTGGCCGTGGTCGTCGAGGAAGCCGTCGGAGCGGTAGGCCGCCACCGTCAGCTCGCCGATCGCCGCCAGCTCCGACTCGTGGGCCGCGCGGATTGTCAGCTCACTCATCGGCCGACGCCTCGGGGTCGCCTATCTGCGCTACCTCCGTGGCCGCTTCCGGGCCCTGCTCCAGCAACACCCGGAAGCCGTCCTCGTCGAGGACCGGGACCTTCAGCTGCACGGCCTTCTCGTACTTCGAGCCCGGCGCGTCGCCCACCACCACGAACGCCGTCTTCTTCGACACCGACCCGGACGCCTTGCCGCCCCGGGCCATGATCGACTCCTTGGCCTCGTCGCGGGAGTACGTCTGCAGACTGCCGGTCACCACGATGGACATGCCTTCCAGGTTGCGGACGATCGAGGTGTCCCGCTCCTCCGCCATCCGCACGCCGGCGGCCTGCCACTTCGCCACGATCTCGCGGCGCCAGTCGGTCGCGAACCACTCCCGCAACGCCGTCACGATCGTTGGGCCCACGCCTTCTGCCTGTGCCAGCTCCTCTTCGGACGCTTCCATAATCCTCGGCAGGGAGCCGAACTCCAGTGCCAGTGCGCGTGCCGCCGTGGGGCCAACGTGCCGGATGGACAGCGCCACTATGACCTTCCACAGTGGACGTTCCTTGACGACCTCCAGGTTCGCCAGCAGTTTCTGCCCGTTGGCCGACAGCGTGCCCGCCTTCGTGCGGAACAGCTCGATCTGGGTCAGCTTCTCCTCGTCGAGGTCGAACAGGTCGCCCTCGTCGGGGAGCAGGCCAGAGCTGACGAGCGCCACCGCGGCCTCGTTGCCCAGCACCTCGATGTCCAGCGCCGACCGGCCGGCGACGTAGGCCAGCCGCTCCGCCCGCTGCCCCGGGCAGAACTGGGCGTTCGGACACCGGATGTCCGCGTCGCCCTCCTTCTCGTACGCCAGCGGCGTGTCGCACGACGGGCAGCGCGTCGGCATCTCGAACTCGCGCTCGTCGCCCGTGCGCGCGTCGACGACCGGACCGAGCACCTCCGGGATCACGTCGCCCGCCTTGCGGATGACCACCCGGTCGCCGATGAGAACACCCTTGCGCTTGACCTCGCTCGCGTTGTGCAGCGTGGCCATCTCGACCGTCGAACCCGCCACCTTCACCGGCGTCATCACCGCGAACGGCGTGACCCGGCCGGTGCGGCCCACGTTCACCTCGATGTTCAGGAGCTGGGTCGTCGCCTCCTCCGGCGCGTACTTGTACGCGATCGCCCACCGCGGCGCCCGCGACGTCGTGCCCAGCCGCCGCTGCTTCGACACCTCGTCGACCTTGACGACGATGCCGTCGATCTCGTGCTCGACGTCGTGCCGGTGCGCGCCCCAGTAGTCGATGTGCGCGAACAGCTCGTCGCGGTCGGAGATCACCTTGGTGTGCGGCGACACCGGCAGCCCCCACGCCGCGATCGCCTGGTACGCCTCGGACTGCCGCGCCGGCTCGAAACCCTCGCGCTTGCCGAACCCGTGGCAGATCAGCCGCAGCCTGCGGCTCGCGGTGACCTTGGGGTCCTTCTGCCGCAACGATCCGGCCGCGGTGTTGCGCGGGTTGGCGAACGCGGGCTTGCCGGCCTCGACCAGCTTGGCGTTCAGCTCGGCGAAGTCCTCGACCCGGAAGTACACCTCGCCGCGCACCTCGACCAGCTTCGGCACCGGGAACTCGGCAGTGCCGGTCAGCCGCTGCGGCACGCCCTCCAGGGTGCGGACGTTCAGCGTGACGTCCTCGCCGGTGCGCCCGTCACCCCTGGTCAGCGCGCGGGTGAGGCGGCCGTCCTCGTACAGCAGGTTGATCGCGAGCCCGTCGATCTTCAGCTCGCAGAGGTAGGACGTGGGGCCCAGCTCCTTCTCGACCCGGTCGACCCACGCGCCGAGCTCGTCGGCGTCGAACGTGTTGTCCAGGCTGAGCATCCGCTCGAGATGGTCGACCGCGATGAACTCGGTGGAGAAGGTGCCGCCGACCTGCTGGCTCGGCGACTCCGGCGTGACCAGCCCGGGATGGGCCTCCTCGATGGCGAGCAGCTCGTGCCACAACGCGTCGAACTCGCCGTCGGAGATCGTCGGCGAGTCGAGCACGTAGTAGCGGAACCGGTGGCCGTTGATCTCCTCGGACAACCTGCCGTGCCGCTCGCGCACATCGGTCGGCACGTCCTCGACGCTCTCTGCCGCCACGGTTTCATCTGCACTGGTCACGGACGCAGAGTAACCAAGAGCACCGACAATTTTCAGTCGCCGAGCTCGCGAACCAGGGTTCTCAGCTCGAGCAACCCGATCGTGTCCGACGGCTCGGTCTCGGCGGTCTCCACACGCCGCAGCCGCTCCGCCGCGAGCCGCTCCCCCAGCGCCGCGTCCAGCGGCAGGTACGTCATCGCGTTGCGGGCCGCCTCGTCCAGCGCGGCCATCTCCGGGTGGTAGACGGCGACGTCGACGACCCCCTCGGCGTGGTCCACCTGCGCGACCACCCGGACGTCGGCCAGCGGGATCCGGTGCGCGCCGAGGTTGACCGTCACCATCGTCGGGTCCGGCACGGGCGGCACGGAGTCGTGGTACTCCCAGATCGCGTCCTCGCCGGGCGCGGCCGCGCGCCACGCGTCGGTGTACGGACGCAGCCGCGGGTCCTCCTGCCCGCTGACCACCAGCGCGTAGATCGCCCGCTGGCCCCGTTCGAGCGCGAAGTGCAGGTCCGGGTGCAGGTCCGCCACCAGGTCGCACAGCTGGTTCTCCACCCGCTGCGGCTCGCGGTCGCCGAGCGCCGCGGCCACCTCGGGCAGGATCTCGTACCAGCCGCCCCAGAACCGCTCGGCGAGCGTCGCGGGGTCGGGCCCTGCCGCGGCGTCGGCGCTCGCCGCGGGCGGCGGGGAAGCCTTGCGCCGGAACCACTTCATGCGCGGAGCCCGGCCAACACGACCGACAGCAGCCGTTCCGCGCCGGCCGCGTCGGAGTACTTGGCGCTGGCGCCGATGCCGTGGCCGAGCCGCAGCAGGTCGCCCGGTTCCAGGTCTGCGCGGACCGTGCCCTCGGCCTGCGCCGGTTCGAGGATCGTGGCCACCGCCGTACGCAGCTTGTCCTTGCAGTACGTGAAGACCTCGGAGTCCTCGTCGATGGCCGCCTTCAGCGCGGACGCGAGCCCGTGGCGTTCGACCACGAACCGCACCTGTCCCCGCATCCACTCGTGGAGCGCCTCCTCGGGCGACAGCTCCTTCGCGAGGGTGTACGCGCGGTCCGCCAGCTCCTCGATCTCGTTCCGGTAGACGGCCTCGGTGAGTACCTCGCGGGTCGGGAAGTGCCGGTAGAGCGTGCCGGGGCCGACCTGGGCGCGCTTGGCGATCTCGTCGAGTGGCGCGTCGATGCCCTGGTCGAAGAACACCTCACGGGCGGTCTCGACGATCCGCTCGTAGTTGCGGCGGGCGTCGGCGCGCATCGCTGCACCCCTTTCATCCGGAGAGATTCTCCGGTTAGTCTTGCGCATCCGGAGATGCTCTCCATATGCTAGCCGAGTCCAAATGGACAGTCTCTCCGCTTAGGGGTGTTCCTTGTCTTCTCAAACCCTCGTCCGGCCGGTGGCGGCCAGACCCGGTGTCGCGCTGGCGCTGATCCTCACGTGCCAGCTCATGATCATGCTCGACGCGACCGTGATGAACGTGGCGCTCCCCCACATCCGCACCGACCTCGGCTTCAGCACCGCGAGCCTGTCCTGGGTGATGAACTCGTACACGCTGGTCTTCGGTGGCCTGCTGCTGCTCGGCGGGCGGCTCGGCGACCTGTTCGGCAGGCGGCGCGTGTTCCTCATCGGGGTCGCCGTGTTCACCGTCGCGTCGCTGGCCGGTGGGCTCGCCGACTCGGCCGGGCTGCTGATCGCGGCCAGGATCGTGCAGGGCGTCGGCGCGGCGGCCGCCGGACCGAGCACGATCGCGTTGATCACCAGCACCATCACCGACCAGCAGGCGCGAGTCCGTGCGCTGTCCCTGTTCTCCGCGATGGCCAGCTCCGGCTTCGCGATCGGCCTGATCCTCGGCGGGCTGCTGACCGAATGGCTGACCTGGCGGTCGGTCATGTTCATCAACGTGCCGCTCGGCCTCGTCGTGCTGGCGTTCGGCGCGCGGCACATCGCGGAACCGGCAACCCACCCGACGCGGCTGGACCTGCCCGGCGCGGCGACCGCCACCCTCGGGGTCGGCGCGCTGGTGTACGGGTTCATCCGTGCCGCGGAAGCCGGCTGGGGCACGCCGACCGCGGTGTGGTCGCTGGCCGTCGGCGCGGTGCTGGTCGTGGTGTTCGTGGTGCTGCAGACCAGGGTGGCGCACCCGATGCTGCCGCTGCGGCTGTTCGCCGACCGCAACCGGGCGGCCGCGTACGCGAACTTCTTCCTCGGGCCGCTGTCGATGATGGCGGCGTTCTTCTTCATGACGCAGTTCCTGCAGGAGATCAGCCACTACGGGCCGCTGGCCACCGGTTTCGCGTTCCTGCCGATGGCGGCGACGATCTTCGGGATCTCACGGCTGATCCCCACGCTCCTGCCGCGCACGGGCCCGAAACCACTCGCGGTGACGGGCACGCTGATGATGGCGGCCGGCCTCGGCTGGCTGTCACAGATCTCGCCGGGCGACGGCTACGTGGCGGCCGTGCTCGGACCGATGCTGCTGATGGGCATCGGCGGCGGGTTGGCGTTCTCGCCCCTGAACATCGTGATCATGGCGACGGTGCGGCCGGAGGACGCGGGCGCGGCGGGTGGTGCGCTGCAGACGATGCAGCAGTTGGGCGCCACGTTGGGGTTGGCCGTGCTGGTGACGGTGGCCGGGTCGGCGTCGCGTGGCGCCACCGGATCGCCAGACGACGTGCTGGCCGCCGGCATGACGGCGGCGTTCGCGGTGGCGGCGGGGATCGCGCTGCTGACGTTCTGCGTGGCGCTGACCTTCAAGCGGCGCTGACGGGGGGTGCCCGGCCGCCCGGCGACGGGTGGCCGGGCAAATGCCATGAAGGACCCCTTCCTGTCACTCAACGACATGAAGGGGTCCTTCATGTCGTCACCGCCGTCCCGCGCGAGCTAACGGGGCGCCCAGGACTCTGGGGGTTCTACGAAGGCCTTTCCTAGGTCGCGGGCCAGCTCCAGCCCGCTGCGGGTCCACTCCATGGTCGCGCCAGCGAAGCCGCACGTCGGGGTCGGGACCGCGCGTTCGGCGAGCAGCGAGCGCGGGAAGCCGAGCCGGTCCACGAGTCGCAGCGCCGGGCGGGCCACGTCGAGCAGTGTGGGCGGGCGACCCGGTGAAACGCTCGGCACCAGGCCGAGCAGCAGCACGGTCCCGGCGTCCCACGCCTCGCCGAGCTGGTCGGTGAACACCGCGGGAGTGCCGTCGAGCAGCGTGGCGTCCAGCGCGATCGCGTTGAAGCCGGCCGCGCGGAACAGCGCCACCGGGGGGCGCGGGGCGCAGCAGTGGACGATCACCGGCTGGTCCGTCGCCGTGCGGGCCGCCCCGACCACCGCCGCCAGCACGTCGCGGGCCTCCGGGTCCGCCACCGCCGGGACCATGCTCAGACCGGACGGCGACGGCAGCGCGCCGGCCAGCACGGTGGGCAGCGACGGCTCGTCGAACTGCACGACCACCTCCGCGCCGGACCGCCTGCGGACCTCCGCGACGTGCCGGGTCACGCCCTCGGCGAGCGAGGACGTGAAGTCCCGCAGCGCGCCGGGGTCGGTCAGCACGCGGTGCCCGCGCGGCAGCTCGATCTCCGACATGAGCGTCCACGGCCCGGCGAACTGCACCTTCACCAGGTTCGGCCGGGTGCCGGCCTGCTCGAGGGCCTCCTCGAACACGTCCAGGTCGCGCCGCAGGTGGTCGACAGCCGTGCGGTGGTCGACGCCGGGCCGCGCGGTCACCCGGTAGGCCGACGGCACGACCTCGACCGCGAGGTCGACGAGCAGCGCCGCGGTTCGGCCGATCAGGTCGGCGCCGAGGCCGCGCGCGGGCAGCTCGGGAAGGTACGGCAGACCGGGCAGCTCACCGACCACGACGGCCGCCGCCTCCACCGGGTCGGTGCCCGGCATCGAGCCGATGGCGGTCGCGGTTCCTGGCGGGAAGGTTGCTGGCACGGGCACAGTCTTACCCACCATTGTGGTCTAGACCTATTGACCCAGTGGTCTGAACCACTTAACGTGAGGAACCGCCCACTTTCAGCGACGTAAGGGGTGCGACCGAGCCGACGGCTGCGCCGTACGTCGACATCACGATGCCGAGTCCTTCCCTCGTGGACATCGCGAACGCGACCGGGCACAAGGTGTTCACGCTCGCGTTCGTGCTCGCCGACTCGACCGGCTGCAACCCGTCGTGGGGCGGCACGATCCCCCTGGACGACCCCCGGATCATCGGCGACATCCGCGCCCTGCAGGCGATGGGCGGCGAGGTGATCGTGGCCACCGGCGGCGCCGCGGGGCCCTACCTCGAGTACACCTGCGGCAGCGCGGACGCCCTCGCCGGCGCGTACCGCGAGATCCTCGACACGGTCGGCACGAACCACCTGGACGTGGACGTCGAGGCGACGATCCCCCAGGACACGGTCAACCAGGCGCTGAAGACCGTCCAGGACGAGCGGGGCACGTCGGTCAGCTACACGATGCGGGTCCTCGGCGACGACTACGGCATGGACCCGTACTCGGTGCAGGTGCTCCAGTCGGCCGCGGCGCACGGCGTCGACGTGCTGGTCAACCCCATGACCATGGAGTTCGGCACCAGCCGGCCGGACTGGGGCGACGCGGTGATCGCCGCGGCAGAGAGCTCCCTGCGCCAGATGCGGGAGATCTGGCCGAACGACGCGAACCTCGCGCGGCGGCTCGGCGTCACCCCGATGATCGGCCGCAACTACAACGGGAAGATCTTCGACACCGCGACGCGCGACAGCTCGTGGACTGGGCCAACGCCAACCACATCGGGCTGGTCGCGTTCTGGTCGACGGGCCGCGACAACGGGTCGTGCCCGGGCGGTGGGGTGTCCCCCACCTGCTCGGGCATCGCCCAGGGCACGTTCGAGTTCACCTCGATCGCGCACGGCTTCACCGGCTAGCGCCGCGCCCCGACCAGCTGCAGCGCGCCGATCCCGGCGACCGCGGCCGACAGGGCGACGAGCAGGACCGCGCCGAGCGTGGTCAGGTTGCCGACGCCGGCGGCCACGATCACGACGCCGTCCAGCGCGCAGACCGCGTTGACGATCCCGATGCCGGCGCCCACCCTGCGGTTGATCACGGGCCGGGTCCCGGCGAAGAACACGGCGGCGCCCCACGCGACGAAGAAGAGGCCGGCGCCGAGCAGCACCGCGGTCGGGATGCCCAGCGGGTCGGCCAGCACCCCGGCGAGCACGGCGACTAGGACGCCGCTCGGGAGCGTCATGATCCCGTCGAACCGGAGCGCGAAGCGGAGCGGGCCGGCGGCGGCGGCGGGAGTGGCGACAGTGGTCATGGTGGTCATGGTGTCCTCCGGTGAGTGGCTTGTTCGACGCCACCGACACTCGCCGGGATCGCACTGCCAATGCCACGCCAAACGCTGCCAACCACTGCCAACCACTGCCAACCGAAGGTCAGGAGAACGGCGCCCCACGCCGTCGCGCGGGACGCCGTTCGTCGAGTGGGCCCTAGATCGCGGCGTTCACCTCCTCGAGCGCGGTGGTCACCGGTTGGAAGAACGTCTCGCCGCCGGACGTGCAGTTGCCGCTGCCGCCGGAGGTCAGGCCGATCGCGGCGCCGTCCTCGGTGAACAGTGGCCCGCCGCTGTCGCCGGGCTCGGCGCAGACCGTGGTCTGGATCAGGCCCGTCACCGTGCCCTCGGGGTAGTTCACGGTCGCGTCGAGGCCGGTGACCTGGCCGTCGAACAGGCCGGTCGTGCTGCCCATGCGGAACACCCGCTGGCCGATCGCGGCGTCGGCCGCCCGGTTGATCTCGACCAGCTGCCCGTTGCCGATGTCGACCGCGCTCGGCGCGTCGGTGGCGGGGTCGTCGTAGGTGAGCAGCGCGAAGTCGCCGGCGCCGGGGAACACCGCGTCCTGGACGGTGCCGATCGGTGCACCGCCCGGCTGTTCGGACCACTGGTCCGCCGCGACGCCGCAGTGTCCGGCGGTCAGGAAGCCGGGGGCGCCGTCCTGGGTGGTGACGTTGAAGCCGAGCGAGCAGCGCGCGTTCCCGGCGAAGATGGCGTCACCGCCCTCGGCGAACAGTCTGAGCTCACCGGACGAGCGCCGGAGCCGGACCACGTCGGCGCCGAGCGACCGCGCGGTGGACTCCAGGGTGTCCCAGGTGTCGCCGGTGACGGTGGCGTCGGCCGTGACGATCATCGCGCCGCTGCGTGGGTCAACCGCCCACGCGGTGCCGGGGATGCGGTCCTGCCGCAGCTGCGCGAACGTGGCCAGGTCGCCGGCCGGCGCCGCTCTTTCGGCCTGGGCCTGCGGTAACAGGACTGCGACAAGAGCCCCACCTGCCAGCACGCAGGCGGCGGCGAACAGGCCTTTCTTCTTCGTCGGTCGATGTCTGGCACGCAATTCGCGACCTCCTCGGTATCGGAATCGGGCGAACTGTGTCCAGTTCCCATACGAGGAAAACGCGGCGACGGTTCTGTCAGGAAGGAGAGACCGGTGCGCGCAACTCCGCCGCGACGATCTTGGCGGCGGCGGCCTGCCAGTTGTGGAGGGTGCGCTCCGGCACGTGGTCGGCGAACCACGCGAGCGCGCGGCGCGCCACCGGGTCCAGCTCGGTCAGCTTCGTGCGCACGCTGTAGGGCCGCACCCCGACCACGTAGTAGAAGTACAGCGCGTTGTAGTGCCGCCACTCCTCGGACGTGCCGAAGTCGCCGTCGCGCGGCTTGAGTCGGGTGATCGTCTCCAGCAGCAACGCCTTCAGCTCGGTCGCGCGCGCCAGCGGCGCGTCCGAGCCCCCGCGGGCGGCCAGGCGCGCGTCGATCGCCGGCAGCGCGGCCAGCGGGCTGGACACCAGCTTGCCGAGGTCGCCGTAGTGGGACAGCGCGCGGCGGGTCAGCCGGACGAACTCGGCGTCGTCCATCCCGAAGAGCGGGGCGGGCGCGCGGCGGGGCAGCGCGGCGGCGACTTCCAGCAGCTCGGTGCGTTCGCGGCGCAGGTCGGGCGCGTCGCGGAACGCGAACCGGTCGGCGAGCGCGTTGATGGGCCTGGCCAGCACCTGCACGGTGAGCGCGGCGGCCACCACGCCGTACAGCAGCAGATCCAGCGACCGGTCGACAAGCACCGCCGCGAGCGCGACCTGGCTGCCGAACAGCACCGCGACGCCACCCGCGACGAGCAGCGACCACAGCATGTCGCGGCGGATCGCCTCACCCTCGTCGAACGCGTCGAGCACAGCGACGCAGCCGCCGAGCAACAGGAGATCGACGCCGATCCCGCGGAGCAGCAGCACGCGGGGCACGTCGTCGAGGAGGCCGAGCAGCACGAGACCGGCCGCGAGACCGAACATGAGCAGCGCCACCACCAGCACGGGGCCGCCGACGTCGCGGCCCGCGCGCTGCCGCAGCAGCAGGCCGAGCGCCCAGAACAGCGGCAGCACCACCAGCACGGCGACCACCCCGGCGAACGCGCTCGCGAGCGCGACCACCAGCGACGCCGGCAGCACCACGCGGCGCCACCGGCGGTCGGCGACAGCCGGGTCCGGCAGCAGCGCCACGAGCACGCCGGTCCACAGCACCGCGGGCAGGCACAGCAGGACGGTGTGCACGCGGTCATCGATGAACGGCTGGTCGGTGGCGAGCGCGAGGCCGTAGGCGAGCAGGCCGAGGCCGCCGCGGCGCAGCGTCGGCTTGCGCGGGTCGCGCGCGAGCAGGTATAGGCCCAACCACCAGGCGAACCCGAACGCCACGACCATGAACACGACCCCGCCTCCCGCTGGATTACCGTGGCCACATGCTGTCAGACGCGTCGGAAGTGTCACTGGCCGCGAAGCGGATAGCCCCGTACGCGCGGCACACGCCGGTCATGCGGGTCGAGGTCGACGGTCGGCCGGTGGTGCTGAAGCTGGAACAGCTCCAGCTCACCGGGTCGTTCAAGGTGCGGGGCGCGCTCAACGCGTTGCTCGCCGACCGGCCGGCCAGGGTGGTCACCGCGTCCGGCGGCAACCACGGGCTGGCGGTGGCGACGGCGGCGGCACTGCTCGGGCTGCCGGCGACCGTGTACACGCCGGAGTCCGTGCCGGCCGCGAAGGCCCGCCGCATCGAGGCGACCGGCGCGAAGCTGATCCGGCACGGCGCGACCTACGCCGAGGCGGCCGCGGTGGCCTCAGCCGTGTCCGATGCCCGGTACCTGCCGGCCTACGACCACCCGCTGGTGATCGCCGGCCAGGGCACGTGCGCGGCCGAGGCGGTGGCCGACGCGTCCGATGTGGACAGTCTGGTGGCCGCGGTCGGCGGCGGCGGCCTCGCGGCGGGCACGGTGCTTGGCGCCGGCGGCCGGCCGGTGGTTGCGGTGGAGCCGACCGGCTGCGCCGCACTGCACGCGGCGCTCGCGGCCGGCCACCCGGTGGACACCGCCGTGGACTCGGTCGCCGCGTCGGCGTTGGGCGCGACCCGCGTCGGTGACCTGCCGTTCGGGATCCTGCGGTCGGCGACCTCGGTGCTGGTGTCGGATGCGGAGATCCTGGCCGCGCGGGACCGGCTGTGGGAGGAGTTCCGGCTGGCGGTGGAACCGGCCGGCGCGGTGCCGTTCGCGGCCTGGCTCGCCGGCCATGTGCCCGGCGAGTTGCCGTGCCTGATCCTGTGTGGCGCGAACACTGACTGGACGCCGGCGAACTAGTACTCTGCTCCCCTGGTCGCAAATCCTGAACTGGGGAGTTTTGTTGTCACACAGACGTTTGTGGCGCGCCGTGGTGCCCGCCTTACTGCTCACCGGGGCGTTCGCGACCCCCGCGAGCGCACAGGACGAGCACATCGCGCCCGTCGATCTCTGCGCCGCGCTCGCCGTCACGATCACGTTCGACGAGCCGACGTACGCGCCCGAGACGGAGGCGACGCTCACGGTCGCGCTCACGAACAACAGCGCCGAACCGTTGACCGGGATCACGACCGGGTCCGGCGGCGGCCAGCCGGACGAGCTCGTGTGGGACAACACCGAGTGGGGCGAGCTGTCCAACCAGGGCGAAGGCCTGTCGCTCGCACCCGGCGAGACGAAGTCGGTGGCCGGCAAGGGCTTCGTGCCCGCCACCGCGGCGGACTACGGGCGCGTCGGCCTGCTCGCGGCGTTCAACACCGTGACCGGCGACGCGGCGTGCAGCCCGGCGTTCTCCGCCCACGCACGGGTGCCGGGGAAGACGGGCGACCTGACCGGCCGGATCACCGACGCCGACGGGACCGGCGTGGTGGACGCGATCCTGGCCGCGTACACGGTCGACACCGCGTCCACGTGCGCGGCGGTGACGCGCTCCGGCGCCGACGGCAACTATGTGCTCAGCGACCTGCCCGCGGGCAGTTATGTCGTGGCGCTGGTGCCGCCGCCGGGCTGGGTGAGCACCGACGGCTACTCGAAGTCGGGCAACGTCGTCGGCAACAGCCGGCCGGTCGACTTCGCGCTGGCGCCCGGCGAGTCCAACATCCCGCACACGCCACCGAACGGCTGCGCGGACGACACCCCGCCGACCACCACCCCGCCGGTGACACCGCCCGCGCCGACCAACCCCGCCGCGCCGGCGCCGCAGGGCGGTGCGGGTGTGCCCGCGCGGCTCGCCGACACCGGCGGCGCACCGACCGGCCTCATCCCGGTCGGCATCGGCCTGCTGCTGGCCGGCGGCGTCGCGGTCGCCGCGGCACGACGGATGCGCGCCACGGTCTGAGCACGCGGCGGGCCGGCGGGTGCCGGATCGCCGAAAAGCCCGCAGCGCGGCTGGGACGCGCTGCGGGCCGTCGTGTGGCCGCCGGTCAGAGCCCGAACGCCAGCCACGGGTTGATTCGGCATCATCCGATCGGTTGATACCTACGACTCCACCAGCCCGGTCCGCACCGCGTGCAGCGCCGCCTGGGTGCGGTCCTGCACGCCCAGCTTGCCGAGTATCGAGCTCACGTGTGTCTTCACCGTCTTCTCCGACAGCGACAGCGCCCGTGCGATCTCGCGGTTCGACCGGCCGCGGGCCACCTCGGCGAGCACGTCCCGCTCACGCGCGGTCAGCTGGGCGGGACCCGGTCGGGTGTCACCGGCCGCGAGCAGCCGCGCGACGTCCGGGTGCAGCAGCACGTGGCCAGCGTGCACGGACCGGATCGCGGCGGCGAGCGCGGGCGGGTCGATGTCCTTGTACACGTAGCCCGCCGCGCCGGCACGCACGGCCGGCAGCACCGCGGTCGGCTCGGTGAAGCTCGTGATCACGAGCACCCGTGCGGGGTTGGCGCGGTCGCGGAGGCCGCGCAGCGCCGCGACACCGTCAGCGCCGGGCATCCGCAGGTCCAGCAGGACCACGTCGGGCCGCAGACGTTCCGCGTCGTCCACACAGGACTCCCCGTCGGCCGACTCGCCCACCACGGTGATGTCGTCCTGCAGGTCGAGGAACGTGCGCAGCCCTTGGCGCACAACGGGATGGTCGTCGACCACCAGCACCCTGATCATCCGGTCGCCACCACCAGCCGGACCGTGGTGCCCTCGGCCGCCGACGTCAGCTCGAGCCGGGCGCCCACCGCCGCGGCCCGCTCCCGCATCGAGGTGAGGCCGAGCCGGCGGCTCGTGCCGTCCTGCGTCGCGGGGTCGAAGCCGGCGCCGTCGTCGCGGACCTCGAGCACGACGGAGCCGACGTGGTAGGCGAGGCTCACCTCGACGACGTCCGCGTCCGCGTGCCGCAGCGCGTTGTGCACGGCCTCCTGCGCGATGCGGTAGACGGCGTCCTGACGTGCCTCGGTGAGCGCCCGCACGCAGCCGTGCCCGGCGTAGCGGACGGCCGGCGAGTGCACGCGGTCCAGCAGCTCGACCTGCTTGCGCAGCGCGGCATCCAGCCCGTCGCCCGCGAGGTCGGCGGACCGGTGCCCGACGACGATGGCCCGCAGCTCGGCGCTCGCCTCGGCCGCGAGCCTGCGCACGGTCGCCAGCTCGACCGCGGCTCGCGCGGGATCGCGCGCCAGCAACGCGGACGCGGCGTCGGCGGTGAGCCGCAGGCTGAACAGCTTCTGTGACACCGCGTCGTGCAGCTCGTGCGCGATCCGGTTCCGTTCCTCCACAATGGACAGTTCGCGGCTGTGCTCGTACAGGCGGGCGTTGACCATGGCGATCGCGGCGTGCGCGGCCAGCAGCCGGACCAGCTCCTCGTCGTCGGCCGTGAACCCGCCCGGTTTGCAGCTGTTCGCGAGATACAGCTCGCCGATGATCTCGTCGCCGTCGGTGATCGGCATGCCGAGGAAGTCGGTCAGCTCCATGTGCGCCTTCGGCCACCAGCCGAACTGGGGGTGGTCGCGGATGTTCGCGAGCCGCACCGGGGTCGGATCGCACAGCATCGCGCCGAGGATGCCGTGCTGGCGGGGCACCGGGCCGATCGCCGCCCACTGCTCGGCGGAGACGCCGTCGGCGAGGAACTCCGCGAAGCCGCCGTCCTCGTCCGGCACGCCGAGCGCCGCGTACCGGGCGCCGACCAGCTTTCGGGCGGAGGTGAGGATCGTGCGCAGGACGTCGCGCACGGACAGGTGCGCGGTCACCGCCAGCACGGCGGCGCTCACGTCCCGAAGCTCGTCCCGGACCTCCACTCCCCCACGGTACCCACGCGCCGGCGATCCGCTATCGGGCGCGAGACCTAGGACCAAAGACCGAGGCCGCGGTGACCGCGCGCCCGATGGCGACCGCGGCGCGCGCTCCTACCGTCGAAACCATGAAACCTGTCGCGATCGTCACCGGAGCGTCACGAGGACTCGGGCACGCGTTGGCCGTCGGGCTCGCCGAGGCCGGCTGGCAGTTGGTCGTCGACGCCCGCGACGCCGCCGCGCTGTCGTCGGCCTGGGCGGGCCACGACGCGGTCGCCGTCGCGGGCGACATCCGCGACCCCGTGCACCGGGCGGCGCTCGTCACCGCGGCGACATCGCTCGGCGGTGTGGCCCTGTTGGTCAACAACGCCGGCATCCTGGGGCCGCGGCCCGCGCTTGGCGCGTACCCGCTCGCCGCCCTGCGCGAGGTGTACGAGGTCAACGTCTTCGCGCCGCTGGAGCTGACCCAGCTGGTGCTGCCGTCGTTGCGGGCTCGGGGCGGCGCGGTCGTGACCGTCACCTCGGACGCCGCGGTCGAGGGTTACGAGGGCTGGGGCGGCTACGGCTCGGCCAAGGCCGCGGCCGAGCAGGCGAGCAACGTGCTGGCGGCGGAGGAGCCCGCGGTCCGCGTGTGGCGGGTGGACCCCGGCGACCTGCGGACCCGCATGCACCAGGAGGCGTTCCCCGGCGAGGACATCAGCGACCGGCCGCTGCCGGAGACCGTGGTGCCGGCGTTCGTGCACCTGGTGACCGCGCGGCCGGCGTCGGGTCGGGTGCGGCTAGCCGACCTCTCGGTCCCGTCATGACAGCCGTCATGATTGCCCGCCCGGCAAGGTTCCGCTTGAGCGGCGGCACGTCGCCCGCACGCGATGCAGCCCCCACCCTCTCCGGGGGCACCCCGAAGTCCCAGTCTATCGGCTTGGGGCGACAGAAACGGGCTGTGCTGGTGGGTGTGGACAACTTGTCCGAGCGAATGGGACGTTCGCTCGGGTTCCGTGGGTGGGGTGAGGTGTGACCCTGCGGTTCACGTTGCCCGACGCGCTCGAGGCGCATGATCCGCCCGAGGCCAGGGGGCTCGGGCGGGACGGGGTGCGGTTGCTGGTCAGCGCGGGTGACTCCCTGCGGCACCACCGGTTTCGCGAGTTGCCCGACCTCCTGCGCGCCGGGGACGTGTTGGTGGTCAACACCTCCGCGACCATGCCCGCCGCCGTGTCAGTCGCGGACCGGCCGCTCGTCGTGCACTTCTCCACCGAGCGGCCTGGCGGGCGGTGGCTCGTCGAGCTCCGGCGGCTTGCTGGGAAAGCCAGCGCACCCTACCGGGACGCCGCGGTCGGGGAGCGGTATCCGTTGGCCGGCGGGGGTTCGGTGACGCTGCGGGCGCCGTTCTCCGACGGGCGGCTCTGGGAGTCCGATGTGGACACGCCGGGTCGAGGGGTCCCGGCGTACCTCGACGCCTTCGGGGCGCCCATCCGCTACTCCTACGTCGCCGGGCGGTGGCCGCTTTCCCACTACCAGACCGTTTTCGGCGTGACGCCCGGCAGCGCGGAGATGCCGAGCGCGTCCCGGCCGTTCACCGAGCGGCTCGTCACGCGGCTGGTCGCCGCGGGGGTCCAGTTCGCGCCGGTGCTGCTGCACACCGGCGTCGCGTCGCCGGAGGCGCACGAGCGGCCCTATCCCGAGTGGTTCGCCGTGCCGGCGACGTCCGCGGACCTCGTCAACCGGGCACGCGCCGACGGCCGGCGCGTGATCGCGGTCGGGACCACGGCCGTGCGGGCGATCGAGAGCGCGGCCGGCCGGGCGGCGGAGGGCTGGACCGACGTCGTCATCACGCCGGAGCGCGGGGTGCGCCTCGTCGACGGGCTGCTCACCGGGTTCCACGAGCCGCGCGCGTCCCACCTGGACATGCTCGCCGCGATCGCCGGACCGGACCTGCTCGCCGCCACCTACCGCGAGGCCGTCGCGGCCGGGTACCTGTGGCACGAGTTCGGCGACGTCAACCTGCTCGTTCCCTAGGGCAAGTGCCATGAAGGACCCCTTCATGTCAGTCAACGACATGAAGGGGTCCTTCATGGCATCGCTCTAGTACTGCTGCCACTCCGAGGTGGCCAGGCGGAGGATCTTCGGGTCGTCCAGTGTGGACGGTGACTCCGCGCCGGTCGGGCGGCGGTCGACCGGGAACACGGCCGCGGCCGCCAGGTTGGCCTCGTCGAGGAAGCGCAACGGCTTCGGCGGGTCGAGCACCAGTGGCGGCGGCTCCCCGGACGCCAGCGCGAGCGTGAAGCCCCAGTCGCCGAAGCTCGGCACGTTCACGTGGTACGGGGTGGACGCGAAGCCGGCGGCCCGGACGGTGGCGTCGATGCAGTCGAAGGTGCGTGGCGCGAAGTAGGGCGAGCCGGCCTGCACGACGAGGCGCGCGCCGGGCGCCATCACGTGTCGTGCCAGCGAGTAGAACTCCTCCGAGTACAGCTTCGCCGTCGCCGTCGAGTCCGGGTCCGGCATGTCGATGATCACGGCGTCGAAGCGCTCGCGGGCGTCGCGCAGCCAGGCGAACGCGTCGGCCGTGACGACCTTGACGCGCGGGTCGTCGAGCGAATGCTCGTTCAGCGTCGAGATGTCCGGGTTCTCGCGTGCGAGCCGCAGCACCGACGGGTCCAGCTCGACCTCGACGGCCTCCCGCACGTCGGGATAGCGCAGCACCTCCCGCATCGCGAGGCCGTCGCCGCCGCCCAGCACCAGCACGCGGTCCCGCTTGCCGGCGAGCGCGGGGTGCACGAGCGACTCGTGGTAGCGGTACTCGTCGATCGAGGAGAACTGCAGGTCCCCGTTGAGGAAAAGGCGCGTGTCGGTCGGCCCCGCGGTGAGCGGGGTCGACTCGGTGACCACGATGTCCTGGTACGCGGTCGTCTCCGAGTAGACGACCGGGTCGGAGTACAGCTCGTCGCGGGCGTAGCGCAGGAACGTGTCGCTCTGCGCGAACGCGACACCCAGCACCGCGAGCACGGCGAGGGTGCCGGCGGCGAGCGCGAGGCGTCTGCGGGCGGTGACGGCGAACAGGAACATGGCGACGGCGGCGCCGGCGACCGCGTTGATCATGCCGACGAGGAGCGCGCCCCTGGTCTGGCCGAGCAGCGGCAGCAGCAGGAACGGGAACGCGAGACCGCCGATGAGCGCGCCGATGTAGTCCGCGGCGAACAGGTCCGCGGTCGCGGAACCGGCGTCCTGCTTGCGAATCTTCTGCAGCAGCGTCATCAGCAGCGGGATCTCCGCGCCGATCAGCGCGCCGACGACCAGCGCGATGCCGATCAGCGCGGGCCAGTACAGGTCGAGCCACGTGAACGCCGCGTGCAGGCCGAGCACGGACAGGCCGCCGAACAGGGCGAGCAGCGCCTCGACGACCGCGAAGCTCAGCAACGGCCTGCGCTGCAACGGTTTCGCGCTCAGCGACCCGATGCCCATGGCGAACACCATGGTCGCGAGGACCACCGACGCCTGCGTGATCGAGTCGCCGAGCAGGTACGAGCCCTGCGCGACGAGGGCCAGCTCGTACACGAGCCCGCACGCCGCGCAGACGAACGTGGCGAACAGCAGCCCGGCGCGGGTCGCCCGCGTCCTCGTCTCGGTGTCCGCGATCGTGGCCGTCACCTAGAAGATCGCGACAGCCACGATCGCGGACACCGCGAGGTGCGACGCGCCGTTGACGTACACCGCCGGGTGCGGCTCCTCCTGGACCAGGATGGCGCCGAGCTTCCCGGGGGTGAGGAGGTCGAGCACGATGAACGAGACGCCCATCAGCGCCAGACCGAGCAGCCCGTAGGCGGCGGTGGAGAGCAGGCCCTCCGCCCAGTTGCCCTCGCTGGCGGCGATCGCAGTGGCGACGATGATGCCGACCCCGAGCAGGTTGCTCGCGGCGAGGACGGCCGCGTTGCGGTTGCGCTCCACCCAGACCTGCTCGCGCAGGTTGCCGGGGGTGAGCACGTCGATCAGCGCGAAGCCGACGGCCATCAGGACCAGACCGACCAGGCCGTAGGTGGCGGCGATGCCGACTTCACCAAAGACGTCGGAAACCATGGTGGGGGTTACTCCTTATCCTTCTGGTCAGATGGCGCGGTGTCCTTTTCGGACGGTGGCGCGGCCGGCTCGTCCGGTGTGGACGTGTCGGCTGTTGGGATGGCTTCCTCGGTCTGCGCAGTTTGCTCGGCGTCCGGAGTGGGGCGGTCCGGTTTCGGCTCCACCGTTGCCGTCGGCGTAGTTTCCGGGGCCGGGGGGCCTTGTTCGTAGAAGTCCGCGGGGATGTACTGCGGCATCTCCTCGACCGGCGCCGGACCGCGGCGGTTGGGCGGGGTCCACCGGACCTTGTTGCTCCGCAGCACCCACCACGCGAACAGGCCGCCGGCCAGCAGCAGGCCGATCCCCCACAGGAGGACGCCGCCGCTCTCGCGCCACCAGTCCGAGCCGGGGTCGTCGGTGAGGGCCGCGTCCGCCGGGGCGTCGCCGGTCTCCGGGGCCGCCTCGATCGGCTTGGCCATGCCCTTGTCCGCGGCGAGCAGCGGCAGCGCGACCACCGCCTTGCCGACCACCACGTCCGGGTCCTCGCCGGTGAGACCGCCGAAATCCAGGTCGAGACCGTCGAGGTCCTCGCGGGTGGGGCCGCCGGAGCTGCTGACCACGTCATAGGTCGCGGAGTCCTCCGACTCCGACGACTCGCTGGTGTAGGTGATGTACGCGTTGAACACCACCTGCTCGCGGCACGACCCGCTCGACACCGGCTTGCCGGCGCCGAAGTTCGATCCGACGCTCTCGCTGGCGCCCGCGACGGCGTCGTCGACCCGGACGTCCCAGCCGTAGCAGACGTCCTGGTCCTCGGTGGCCTCCGCGAGAGTCGCGGCGAGCTCGTCGGCGTCGGCCTGGTCGAAGATCACGTCGGCCGACGCGAACCCCGGCGCCACGAACAGCAGGCCGAGAGCCACCAGGACGGGCGCGACCCTCACTTGCCGCCTCCCGGTCCGCCGCCGCGGAAGTTCTCGCCGGAGCCGCCGGTGCCCCACACCCCGCCGACGAAGAACAGCCAGTGCGAGTACCCGCGCCGCTCGTCGTCGATGTAGATCTTGGAGCCGGTGCCGTTGGCGGTGACCGCGACGATGTCGTCGGAGTACCGCATGAAGTAGCCGGACGGGTCGAGTTGGGTGTCGGCGGGCGGCCGGTCGGACCGGATCTGCTCGTACACGGCCTTCGGCTTCGCCGTCGAGGTGTACACGATCGAGTTGCCGTTGGCGGACTGCCGCCGGAAGTTGTCGTCCAGGTAGGACCGGATGCCGCCGCCGCCGAAGATCGCGAACAGCAGCACGATCAGCCCGACGCCACCGAGCGCGCCGGCCACGAGCAACTTGTTGCGCACGCTCATCGTGGACTCACCACGGTCGACGTCCACACCAGCTCGCCGACCTGCGGGTACGCGTGCCAGGTCTGCCATGCGGCGCCGTCGCCGGATGCCCGCGCGGACAGCGCGGTCACGGCCAGCGGCGAGCCGGGGAACTCGCCGACGAGGGCGTGCTCGTCGGACTCACACGACGCGACGACCGCCGCGACCCGCGCGGCGAAGGCGTCGGCGTCGAGCCGGTCGCAGCGCGCCGAGAAACGGACGAGAAAGTCGCCGACGACCGTCTCCTCCCGCTCGGGCAGCGCGCCCGGCCGGTCCGGCAGGCAGGCGACGGTCTCGGTCCAGTCCCCCAGCACGACCTGGTGGGACGCGCCGAGCACCCGCAGCTCCAGCGTGACGCCCGGCAGCACGACCCGGTGCGTGCCGAGCGCGGGTAACGGACGAAGGCCGTAGGCGAGGCTGAGATCCGCGGCCCGCGAGTCCGCGAACCGGGTGTCGATGCGTGCTCTCACGTGCGATCACTGCCGGCCGGGTACACGTTCAGCGCGGGCAGCGCGACGGACTCGCCGAGCCCGGCCTCCCACTTGCCGCCGTCGAACCGCTCGAAGCTCAGCGCCTTGCCGTCCGGGCCCTCGTAGTCGACGTACTCGACGCTGCCGCGCTCCGCGACGGTCGTGGTGCCCTCGGAGGTGTACTTGGCGGTGCCGTCCTCGTCCTTGCGGTAGGTGACGCCGCCGACCTCCATGGTCTTGCCGCCGGGCGCGGTGACCTCCTCGGTCTCGCGCCACAGCACCACTTCCAGGTCCGGGTCCTCCTCGACGGAGACCCACATGCGGGTGCCGCGCGCGTCGTCGAGGAAGTGCTCGGACCACGTGTAGCCGCCCTCGGTGAGCCGCAGCGAGCCACGCACGAAGTACAGCTGGTCGCCGTAGTCGATCATGTCGCCGGCGCGGACCGTGCGGATGTCGGTCACGCCCTGATGGTCGGCCAGCGGGTCGACCGGCTTGCCGGGCCGCTCGTCGACGGGCTTGCGGTTCGCCCGGGCCCGCAGGTAGATCATCACCCCGACGGCCGCCAGAACGAGCAGGATCAGGACGACGATGACTGCGGTCATGCCCGCGATCATAGTGGCCGGTTCGTGTCCGGTTCGGGCAGATCCAACAGTTCAGCCCGCGCCGAGGCAGATGAACGGGCGGTGGAGCGGGTCCACGGCGACCGCGGCGGCCAGCGCGGCCGCGGGACTGTCGCCCTCGGCGGTGCGCGCGTGGTAGTCGACCATCGTGGCGGCGGCCGACGCGTCCCCGACCCGGCTGCTCGCCGCGACCACCGTGCGGACGCCGCCGGCGAGCAACCCGCCGGCGAACCCGAGCGCCTCGTCGCCGGGACGGATGTGGTTCATCGCCAGCTCGCACGCCGCGAGCACCACCTCGCGCGGCGGGTGGGTCAGCCGGGACAGCTCGTGCGCGAACAGCGGCCCGTCGGCCAGCTCCAGCCGGGAGAACATCGCGTTGGTCGGCTCGTGCTCACCGTGTGCGGCCAGGTGCGCGACCGACGCGCCGTCCAGCGCCGCGAGCACCGCGCCGGCGGTGGCGTCCGGTCCGGACAGCCGCACGGCGTCCGGGTAGGTGCCGACCAGCGCCGACTCCTCCGCGATCGCCTCGGCCAGCCGAGGGCCCCTGGCCAGGACGACGTGCCCCGCGGTCGCGGGCCCGGACACCGCGGTCAGCCACGCGGTCGCCGACGGCGCCACGACGACCGGCCGGCCGCGCAGCGAGGGCAGGCTGCCCCACGGCACCGCGTACAGCGCGCCCGTCGGCACGATCACCAGCTCGCGCTCGCCGACGAACTTCGCCAGCGGCCGGATCAGCCGGGTGTCGAGCACGTCGGCGCTGCGGCGCGCCGAGTCGCCGATCACCAGGCTGACCGGCGGCGGCAGCCCGTTCGGCGCGTAGGTGTCCAGGTCCGCGTGCAACCGCTTGGCCCACTCGAAGGTCTCGCTCGCCGACGCGAGCCGCGCGAGCCGGGTCCGCCCGCCCGCGACGACCACGGCCACCAGCTCGTCGCCGGACACCACGAACGTCACCAGCGCCCGCTCCCCCAGCGCGTCCCGCACCGCGGCGAGCGACGCCACCGGCCGCGGCCGGCCCCACGGCGTCGCGTACCAGCCGTGCCGGACCACCTCCCGCTCCAGCGCGCCGATCCGCTTCTCCTCGAGGCGCGGCGACCGGCCGGCGAGTCGCGCCTGCTGCGCCGCCCGCCGCAGCGACCGCAACGTCGACACCTGCTCGGCGAGCACCGGGTCGTCGATCGCGGGCAGCGGCTCGTACCGGTACACCTGCGCCCTGGTCCGCTCCAGCCAGCCGAACAGCTGCCGCGCGGTGCGCCGCGGCCCCGACAGCACCAGCCGCACGGCCAGGTCGCCGAGCTCCTGGCCGTGGATCGCGGTGCCGCACACCAGCTCGAGCCCGCCCATCCGGTCCCGCGCCTTGCCAAGCTCGGTCAGCCCGGCGCGGGCCTCGGACAGCGCGCGCCGCCGGTCGCCGCGCGCCACGGCCAGCTCGGCGCGGCACAGGCGCAGCAGCATCCGGTGGTCGAGCGGGGTGGTCGCGCGCTGTCTCGGCAGCGCCTCGAGCAGCACCTCGGCGGCCGCGGGATCGCCGCGCCGCAGCTCGAGGCGCACGGCGAGCAGCAGCGCGAGCCCGGTCTCGTCCTCCAGCAGCAGCGCGCGCAGCGTGTCGGCGAGCTTCACGGCGCTCTCGGGCAGCCGGCGCGGAATCCGGCCGGTGGACAGCGCGGCCGCCGTCTCGGCGCGCAGCGCGGCGAGCGCCGCGACAGCCGCCCACCGCGTGTTGCCCCGGCGGGTGAACCGGCGCTCCGCGGACCGCGCGAGGCGGCGCGCCTCGGTGGCCCTACCGTCCAGCAGCGCGGCGGCCGCCCTGGTCACCTCCGCCTCGGCGAGGTCCTGGCCGGCCCGCTGCGCACGCAGGCGCGGGATCACGTCGTCGAGGTGCCGGGCCGCGTCGGCGGCGAGCCCGGCGGACAGGTACGCCCGCGCCTGGTCCAGCCGCAGCGCCGGCAGCAGCCCCGGGGTGCTGACCCGGTAGCTGCGTTCGGCCTCGGCGTAGTACCGCAGCGCGGTCGGCAGCTCGCCGGTCATGTACGCGACATAGCCGAGGTTGTGCCGTGCCTTGTCGGCGAGCAGCCCCATGCCGTGCTGGGCGCACAGGTGCAGGCACAGCGCGAAGTCCTGGGCGGACCGCACGGCCTGCGACAGGTCGATGTAGGCGTGGCCCCGGTTGAGGTACATGCCGGCCAGCACCTCGAGCACCTCGCCCGCGCCCGCACCCTCGTCGCTGGTGAGCCGCTCGACCGCCGCGTCGAACAGCTCGATGCCCTCGACGATCCGGCCGGCCCGATGCAGCAGCAGACCGCGGTTGCCCAGCACCAGGCCGTCGAGCTCGGCGCGGCGCGGACCGGGTGGCACCGCGCCGAGGTGCGCGGCCGCCTCGTCGAGCCGGGCGAGCCCTGCCGCGAGCGACCCGGACTCGGCCTGCGCGTAGCCGAAACTGACGAGGACGCGGATCCGCAGCACGGCGGCCTGCGGCGAGTCGGGCGCGATGGTGTCGAGCAGGCGCAACGCGTCCCGCAGGGCGGCGACCGCCGGGCCGAACCGGTAGGCCCACCCGGCCTCCCGCGCGCTCTGGTGCAGCGCGACGACCTGTGCGAGGACTTCGGCGTGGCGAGCCCGCCGCGGTTCCCTAGGCAAGCTCGCCATCCCGCAACACTACGACGGGAGCGGACCGGGCGGTGCTCCCACGACGCCCGGTCCGCCCCGGGTCACTGCCAGCGACGGCGCGCCAGCTCCGCGTCCGCCGCGATGAGTGCCCGCTGCGCACGGCCGACCCCCTCGGACGCCTCGACCGTGTACTCGTCGGTGGCCAGCGCGTCCGCGAGCAGCCCGGCCACCACCGGCGTCGCGAACGAGGTGCCGGCCCACACCGCGAAACCCGAGGTGAGGTCGTCGGGGTCCGGCGCGGTCCGCAGCCGCGGCCCGAGGCCGGCGGCGTCCGGGTAGACGATCCCGGCACCGGCCGCGCCCTCCCACACCGGCACGGTGCTGACCAGCGCGTTGCCCGGCGCCCACCGGCTGATCCACTCGCCCCAGTTGCTGAACGCGGCGGTCGTGACGCCCGCCGCGTTGCGGGCGCCGACCGCACTGAGCAGCTCGACACCGTCCGACGCGCTGCCCGCACCCCGGCCGAACGCTGCCGGCATGAAGGGCCGGGTGGTCGCGTCGTTGCCCGCGGCCGCCACCACGAGCACCCCCTTGGTGGTGAGCCGGTCGATCGCGGCGAGGACCTGGATGACCTGCAGCGGGTCGGCCGTCTCCGGGTAGAAGCCGAGCGACAGCGACACGACGTCGACCATCTTCTCGGTCTCGCCGGTCTCGAGCGCGTCGTCGACCCGGTCACCGAGCCAGTTGAGGGCGAGCAGCAACGCGCCCTCCGTGGAGTACCCGTCGCCGTGCAGCATGCGCAGCGACAGGATCCGCGCGGCCGGGCACAGCTGGTGCACCAGGCCGGAGACGAACGTGCCGTGCCCGGCGTGGGAGTCGATGAGCCCGAGCAGCGGCTGGAACTCGTCCGGCACGTCGTACGGGTCGTCCAGCGGGCTCGGCTCGACCATGGTGGGTTGCCCGGCCTCGTGCTGGCCGAGCAGGTCCTGGAAGTCCTGCGCGACCTCGATGATCGGGTCGCCGGGATCCTGCTCGCTCCACCACGGGTGCGGGCCGATGCCGGTGTCCAGCACCGCGACCACCGGACGCCTGCGACCCGTGAGGCTCTCGGCCGCCGGCCGCGCGGGCTGCGGCATCAGCATGGCGACCGGGTTGCGGCTGCCGGTGTAGAGGGCGACGCCGCTGCCCATCGACCCGCCGTGCGACACCGGGGTGCCACCGACCGACCCGCCGTGGCTGACCGGCGCGCCCTCGACCGTCAGCGAGGCCGACATGACCAGGTGGTCGAGGCCGAAACCCTGCACCCGCCGGCCGAACCGGTCCCGCAGCAGCACGAGCGCCGCCCACGGGTCGGGCGCGCGGTCGGCAGGCCGGTCGTCCCGGCGTACCAGCGGGATCGGCACCCCGAGGTTCGCCGGCAGCCGCCCGACGGCGCCCTGCCAGCTCTCCTCGGTGCTCGGCCGCAGCTCGAGGCCGAGCTCGCCGAGCTCGCGGTTGATCTCGTTCTGGGTGTTCTCGTCCGGGTTCGGCAGGAGCGACTCCACCTCGCCGGCCGGTACGAGCAGCGTGTCGGTGCGGTACACGGTGGAGAACGGCCGCGTGCCGTCCTTGGGTCGCACCGCGGTCGCCGGGTCGAGCACGCGCATGCGGTGCCGCGCGAGGATCTCGGGCGGGATGGCGATCGCGTCGGGAATCAGAGGGTTCCGCTTCGGCCGACCATCCTGCCTGCGGTCGCCGTTCTGGAACGCGCCGGTCATGAGTCACCTCTCGACGTGCGGATGTCTTCGCGCCCCATACGTCGACGGTCCATCCCCCGGCGTAACGGGTTGCGCCGAATGGAATGTGCGGAACTACCGGATCGAGCTACTCGTCGTCGCGATGGTCGCACTCCCGAGCACCTCATCACCATCGGGATCCTCGCGATAGAGCACAACGGCCTGTCCAGGGGCCACCCCGCGCAGCTCGTCGTCGAGGAGAACCCGCAGCTGACCGTCCACAACGGACGCGGAGCCGGCCGCGGTGCCGCCGTGCGCGCGAACCTGTGCCACACAGCGGGTCTCGCCGTCGAGCGGGACCCCGGAGGGCCAGGTCGGGGCGCTGCCGAGGATCTCGCGGACCGCGAGCTTCTCCGCCGCGCCGACCCGCACGTTGCCGGAGACCGGTTCGAGTGAGAGCACGTAGCGCGGGCGGCCGTCGGCGGCCGGGACCCGCAGACCGATCCCGTGCCGCTGCCCGACGGTGAAGCCGTGCACGCCGGTGTGCGCGCCGAGCACAGCGCCGGTCTCGTCGTCGACGAGCGCGCCGGGGCGCGCACCGAGCTTTCTTGTGAGGAACGCTCGCGTGTCGCCGTCCGGGATGAAGCAGATGTCGTGGCTGTCGGGCTTGTCGGCCACCGCGAGCCCGCGCTCGGTCGCCTCCGCGCGCACGTCGCCCTTCACCGAGCCGCCGAGCGGGAACATGGCGTGCCGCAGCTGGTCCGCGCGCAGCGACGCGAGCACGTAGGACTGGTCCTTCGCGTCGTCGGCGCTGCGCCGCAGCTCCGGCCGACCGTCCACAAGCGACAGTCGGGCGTAGTGCCCGGTGGCCACGGCGTCGAAGCCGAGCGCGACCGCCTTGTCCAGCAGCGCGGCGAACTTGATGCGCTCGTTGCACTTCAGGCACGGGTTGGGGGTGCGGCCGGCGGCGTACTCCGCGACGAAGTCCTCGACCACGTCCTCGGTGAACCGCTCCGCGAAGTCCCACACGTAGAAGGGGATGCCGAGGAGGTCCGCGACCCGGCGGGCGTCGTGGGCGTCCTCGACCGTGCAGCAGCCGCGCGCGCCGGTGCGCAGCGTGCCCGGCTGCGCGGACAGCGCGAGGTGCACGCCGACAACGTCGTGCCCCGCGTCGACCGCGCGCGCGGCCGCGACAGCGGAGTCGACACCGCCCGACATAGCGGCGAGAACCTTCACGGTCGTCCCCCGACGGGCTGGGCACTCAACTAGATCTCCACTCGTGCTGCGCGGCGAAGGCCCACCAGGCCGGCGTTGCGGGCCCGTTCGACGACCGGGCCGATCGCCTCGGCCAGTGCCAGCACGTCCGCCCTGGTGGACGTGTGTCCGAGGGAGAACCGCAGCGAGCTGCTCGCCTGCGCCGGCACGACGTCCATGGCCAGGAGCACGTGGCTCGGCTGCGCGACGCCCGCGGTGCACGCGGAGCCGGTCGAGCACTCGATGCCCCTGGCGTCCAACAACATCAGCAGGCTGTCGCCAGCGCAGCCGGGGAACGTGAAGTGCGCGTTGCCGGGCAGCCGCGACGGCGCGTCGTCCACATCGGACTGTCCGGGGTCGCCGTTCAGCACGGCGTCGGGCACCGCGGCGAGCACCGACTCGACGAGCAGGTCCCGCAGCCCGGCCACCCGCGCCGCCTCGGCGGGGCGCGCGTCGACGACGGCACGCACCGCGACGGCCAGCGCGACGATCGCGGGCACGTCCAGCGTGCCCGAGCGCACCTCGCGCTCCTGCCCGCCGCCGTGCAGCACGGGCGTGCACGCCACGTCCCTGCCGAGCAGCAGCACACCGGCCCCGAACGGGCCGCCGATCTTGTGCCCGGTCAGGGTGAGCGCGCTCGCGCGGGAGGCCGTGAAGTCGACGGGGATGGCGCCGACCGCCTGCACGGCGTCGGTGTGGAACGGGATGCCCTGCTCGGCGCAGGTGGTGGCCAGCTCGCGGACCGGGTTGACGGTGCCGACCTCGTTGTTGGCCCACATGACCGTGACCAGCGCGACGCTCGCCGGGTCCTCCGCGATGGCGGCGCGCAGCGTGTCGTCGTGCACCCGGCCGAACGCGTCGACCTCGAGCAGCGTCAGCTCGGCGCCCTCGTGCTCGACGAGCCACTCGGCGGCGTCCAGGACGGCGTGGTGCTCCACGGCCGACACCAGCAAGCGCTTGCGGGCCGGGTCGGCGGCGCGCCGGGCCCAGTAGATGCCCTTGACGGCGAGGTTGTCGCTCTCCGTGCCACCCTCGGTGAAGATCACCTCGGACGGTCTCGCGCCGAGCGCGGCCGCGATGTCCTCGCGGGCCTCCTCGATCATGCGCCGGGCGCGCCGGCCGGCGGTATGCAACGAGGACGCGTTGGCCCGCACGAGCCGCGCGTCGTTCAGTAGCGCGGTCATCGCCGCCACCGCCTCCGGCAGCATCGGCGTCGTGGCCGCGTGGTCGAGATAAGTCACCACAGTCATCGCCAAACAAGCGTAGACCGCTTCCGGTGAAATTCGGTCATCAGGCTGACCGTGCCGGACGGAACACCAGGGCCCCGACCAGAGCCAGGCCCGCCAGCAGCAGGTTCATGGGCACCACGGCCGCCGTCGGGTGCTCGGTCGAGGCAAACGTGGCGAGCATCACGCCGCCGAGCCCGACCGCGGCCGCCGCGAACGTCATGTCGTTGACCTGCAGCGCGGACGAGACGAAGCCGCGGTCGCGCGGCGCGGCGTAGTCGAGGCCGAGCACGCTGATCGACGGGTACGACAGGCCCATGGCGGCGCCCGCGACCAGCCAGAACGGCAGCACCAGCCACGCGAGCCCCCAGTCCGCGCCGACCAGCGCCATCGCGGCGAGCGCGGCGGACAGCGCGAGCAGGCCAACCCGGATGAGCCGCGGCCGGTCCAGGTCGGGCCGGCGGCCCTGCCAGTGCGACGCGGCCGCCCACCCGCACGCGCCGACGGTCAGCGGCACGCCGGACATGGCCGGCGAGAACCCGTGCACGGCCGACAGCGTGAGCGGCACGTACGCCTCCACTCCGAAGAACGCGCCGGCGAAGATGCCCCTGACCAGCACTGTCGCCGGCAGCCCCTGCCGCGCGGTGAACGTGCCGCGCGGCAGCAGCACTCGCATGGCCGGCACGAGCGCGGCGAGACCGGCGAGCGCGAGCCACAGCGTGGCGAACGAAGGGTGCTGCGCGGCCCAGGTCAGCGCCGAGATGCCGAACGCGGTGGCGACGGCCGCGAGCGCGACACCGCGCCGCGCGGTCGACTCCGGCGCGTCGTGGCCGAGGTCCGGGAGCCGCCGGATCACCGGCGCCAGCAGCAGCACCCCGAGCAACGCGAACGGGGCGATGCCGAGGAACACCCAGCGCCAGCCGATGTGCTCGGTGATCAGGCCGGCCGCGGTCGGCCCGACGAGCGAGGGCACCACCCAGGCGGCGGCGAGCAGGCCGAACACGGCCGGGCGGCTGCGGTGCGGGTAGACGAGCGCGACGAGCACGTAGATCGCGACCGTCTGCGTGCCGAGGCCGAGGCCCTGGAGCACCCGACCGGCCAGCAGCAGCGGCATGCCGTCCGCGACGCCGGAGGCGATGAGACCGGCCAGGAACAGCCCGGGCCCGGCGAGGAGCGCGGGGCCCGGGCCGAAGCGGTCGCAGAACCGCCCGGACAGGACGGTGGCCATCACGCTGGCGGCGAGGAAGGCGGTGAACGGCCACGCGTACAGCGCCTCGCCGTGCAGGTCCGCCATCATCCTCGGCATCGCCGTGCTGACGCCGAGGTGCTCGAACGCGGCGATGGTGACCAGCGTCAGCATGCCGATCGTCGTCGCACGGTACTCGGCCGACCAGACGGACGCTTCTCGCTCTTGGACCGCTTCGGGGCTCACCCGCCTATGGTGCAACCTTCACCGTGGTAGAGGTCCAGTGCTTATCGGCCGGCAGCGAGGCCGGCATCAGCACGTCGTCAACGGAGTGCTCGGCCAGCGCGGCCAGCGCGTGGCGGTCGGCGGCGCGGCCAGGAGCGATCTCGTCGCGGACGTGGACCTCGAGCACCAGTCCCCGCAGCGCCGCGGTGCGCCGGACCGACTCGATGATCGTCTCGTCCCCGACGAAGCTCGGCGCGGTCGTGACCGTGCCGTCCGCGAGCCGGAACCGCAGCGCGACCGGCAGCACCGGGACGCCGCCGTCGATCGCGGCCTGGAACATGGCCGGGCGGAAGCGACCGTGGGTCAGGCCGCACCACGTGGTGCCCTCGGGGGTGACGTTGACCATCGAGCCGGCGCGCAACGCGTCGGCCAGCTTTCCGACCGTGTCCGGCAGCGACCGCAGGCCCTCCCGGTCGACGTACACCGAGCCGGCGGCCGAGACGAGCCAGCCGAGCACCGGCCAGGAGGCGATGTCCCGCTTGGCGACCGCACGCATGGGCCGCACGGCGTTGACGGCAACGATGTCGAGCCACGACGTGTGGTTGTTGACCACGAGCGCGCCGCGGCCGGGACCCGGGATGACGCCCCGCACGGCCAGCCGGATACCCATGGCGAGCAGCACGCCGCGGAAGATCGCCTTCGTGACCCAGTTCCGCCCCCTCCTGCCGATGACCGGCAGGACAAGCAGCGCGAGGAGGCTCGCCAGGACCACGGTCAGCACCGCGGTCAGCCGCAGTGCCCGGAGAGTGCGGCCGACCGTGGGCTCCTGGCCGCCGAGACAGCCCGGCCCGCACGGCGACGCGGGCATCCAGGCGTGCCGGTTCGGCGTCGTTGGCTCGCTCACTGGTGCTCGCCGAGGAAGTAGCTGAGGTAGCGCTGGTCGATCTTGTGCAGTCCCAGCAGGACGAACAGGTCGGCGACACCGAAGTCGGTGTCGACCGCCGGCGGGCCGCACACCCACGCGCCGAGGCGCAGGTAGCCCTTGAGCAGCGGCGGCATGACGACCCTCTTGGGTGCCTCGACACCGGCCGCCGCCCACGGCCGCAGCGGCCGCACCTGGTACTCGGGCGGCGCGAAGTGCTTGTGCCGCACCGTGTTCCAGACACCGGCGGCGAGCGTGCCGCCGTCGTTCAGCGGCACCGACGCGCAGCCGGCCAGCCACGAGTGTCCGGAGAGGAGCATGTAGCGGGCGATCCCGGCCCACACGAGGCTGACGACCGCGCCGGTGCGGTGGTCGGGGTGCACGCACGAGCGGCCGGTCTCGACGAGGCTGGACCGGAGCGGCGCGAGGTTGCGGAGGTCGAACTCGGTCTCGGAGTAGAGCATCCCGGCGTCGGCCACCCGGTCGGGCGGCAGCATCCGGTAGCAGCCGACGATCTCGCCGGTCTCGTCCTCGCGCACCACGAGGTGGTCGCAGTGCTCGTCGAACGCGTCGATGTCCAGCCCGGCGGTCGGGGTGTGCAGGGTGGCGCCCATCTCCCCGGCGAAAACCTGATGCCGAAGCCGTTGGGCGGCAACGACTTCGTCCCCGTCTCTCGCGACGAGGAGCGAGTAGCGCGGCGGGCTGGCGCCCGCACCCGAAGTGCTGACGAGAAGCTGTGCCTGCGTCATGCCTCAGTTCTACGAGCCACCGGGCAACCAGCACGTGCCTGTTCCGATGACACGTGCGTGGCTGCCCGGTGAACTTCCTGAGAGCTGCCTGAGAGCTACTTGCGCTTCTGTACTTCCTCGGTGAGCTGCGGCGCGACCTTGAACAGGTCGCCGACGACGCCGTAGTCGGCGATCTCGAAGATCGGCGCCTCCGCGTCCTTGTTCACGGCGACGATCGTCTTCGAGGTCTGCATGCCCGCGCGGTGCTGGATGGCGCCGGAGATGCCGAGCGCGATGTACAGCTGTGGCGACACGGTCTTGCCGGTCTGCCCGACCTGGAACTGCGCCGGGTAGTACCCCGAGTCGACGGCGGCGCGGGAGGCGCCGACGGCGGCCCCGAGTGCGTCCGCCAGCTTCTCCACCACCTCGAAGCTCTCCGCGCTGCCGACACCACGGCCACCGGACACGACGACCGACGCCTCGGTCAGCTCCGGACGGTCGCCACCGGTGATCGGCTCCCGGCCGGTGATCTTCGTGGCCTTCGCGGCGTCGACGGCCGGGACCTCGACGGTCTCCTCGGTCGCCGCGCCCTGCGACTGCTCTGCCTCCAGGCCACCGGGCCGCACGGAGATGACCGGCACCCCCCTGGTCGACTTCGTCTTCACGACGAACGCGCCACCGAAGATCGACTTGGTGGCCGTGCCGTCGCTGTCCACGCCGATCGCGTCGATCAGCAGACCGCCGCCGATGCGCACCGCGAGCCGGCCGGAGATCTCCTTGCCCTCAGCGGACGCGGACACCAGTACCGCGGCCGGCGAGGCCGCCTTCACCAGCGCCTCCAGCACGTCCACCTGCGGCGTGACCAGGTAGTTCGTCACGTCGTCCGACTCGGCGACGTACACCTTCGCCGCGCCGTAGGCCGCGAGCGACTCCGTGAGCTTCGCCGCGGTGCCCGGCGCGCCGACGACGACGGCCGACGGCTCACCGAGCGAGCGCGCCGCGGTCAGCAGCTCGTAGGTGACCTTCTTGACCTCGCCATCGGTGTGATCGACGAGGACCAGTACCTCAGACATTCCTGTTCCTCCTTCGTCAGATCAGCTTCTGGGAGACCAGGTACGCGGCGACCTTCGTGCCGCCGTCACCCTCGTCCTCGACCCGCTGGCCCGCCCCGCGCGGCGGCTTCGGCGACGCCTCGACGACCGTGGACCACGCGGCGGACAGCCCGACGTCGGCGAGGTCCAGATCGGCCACCGACAGCGTCTCCACCGGCTTCTTCTTGGCCGCCATGATGCCCTTGAACGACGGGTAGCGCGGCTCGTTGATCTTCTCGCCGACGCTCAGGACCGCCGGCATGGTCGCCTCGAGGTGCGTGAGGCCCTCGTCGGTCTCGCGGGTGACCTTGACGGTGTCGCCGTCGATGGTCACCGCTCGGGCGTGCGTGAGCTGGGGGTAGCCGAGCAGCTCGGCCAGCACCGCCGGCACCGCGCCGCCCTGGCCGTCACTCGCCTCGTTGCCGGCGATGACGAGGTCGACGCCCTCGACCGTGCCGATGGCGGCGGCGAGGACCTTCGCGGTCTGGAGCAGGTCGGAGCCGTGGAGGCTCTCGTCGAGGACGTGCACCGCCTTGTCGGCGCCCATGGAGAGCGCCTTGCGGATCGCGTCGGTGGCCCGCTCCGGGCCGACGGTCAACACGGTCACCTCGCCGTCGTGGGCCTCCTTGATCACGAGCGCCTCCTCGATGGCGCGCTCGTTGATCTCGTCGAGCACCGCGTCGGCCGAGTCCCGGTCAAGTGTGTTGTCGGAGTCGGAGAGTTTGCGCTCCGAGTAGGTGTCCGGCACTTGTTTCACCAGCACGACGATGTTTGGCATGGGTCTGCTCCGACCTCCTGGGGTACGAGCGGCTCGCGCGAGCAAAGAATACGAGGTTGGCCCGCGGCTGTCCGGTCAGCCAAATGTTACTCACCAGTAGCCTAGTCGCAAACCAAGCGACCCTCGAGTCGCCGTGACGGTGCCCACACCAGGCCAGCGGCTAGCCTCGACATATGCCTGGCCGCGTTGGGTTGGTGACCGACTCCACCTCGAGCATCCCGGCAGCGTTGGCCGCACAGTGGGGAATCACCGTGGTGCCGACGCAGATCAGAATCGGACAGCACGTCCGTGCGGAGCACAACGTGCCGAATGATGTGCTGGTCAGGGCGCTCGAGGACGACTTGGAAGTGACCACCTCGGCCCCCGATCCGGCGGGATTCCTGTGGGCTTACCAGGATCTCGCCGCACGCGGGGCTGACGAGGTGGTCTCTGTGCACATCTCGAGCAGACAGTCCGAGACCTACGAGATCGCCAGAGCGGCGGCGGCACAGAGTCGCGTGCCGGTGCACGTCGTCGACTCCGGCACCACCGGCATGAGCATGGGGTACGCGGTGCTGGCCGCCGCGCGGGTGGCCGGCGCGGGCGGCGGCCCCCGGCGGGTGATGGACATGCTCGCGCGGCGGCTCGAGGGCAGCGCGGAGCTGATCTACGTCGACACCCTGGAGTACCTGCGCAAGGGCGGCCGGATCGGCGCGGCCACGGCGCTGCTCGGCAGCGCGCTGTCGCTCAAGCCGCTGCTCACGATGATCAACGGCCAGGTCGCGCCGCTGGAGCGGGTGCTCGGCACCGAGCGGGCGCTGCGCAGGCTGGTCGAGGCGGCGGTCCGCCAGGCGAACGGGCAGGTCGTGGACGTCGCGATCGAGCACTTCGGCGCGGAGTCGCGGGCCACCAAGGTGGCGGCCCGGCTCAAGACGCGGCTGCCGGACGCGCGGGAGATCACGTTCACCGAGGTCAGCTCCACGATCGGGGTCCACGTCGGACCCGGCGCGGTCGGGATCTCCATCTCGCCGACCTGAGGAGTGCTTCCTACCGCGTAGTAGCCTGCCGCGGTGGAACCCGAGCCAGTAGCCCCTCTCCCGCTGACCGGCGAGCGCACGGTGCCCGGGATCGCGGAAGAGAACTACTGGTTCCGCCGCCACGAGGCCGCGTATCTCGCGCTGCGGCCGTACTGCGTCGACGCGTTCGTGCTGGAGGCGGGCTGCGGCGAGGGCTATGGCGCGGACCTGCTCGCCCGCGACGCGAAGGTCGTGCTCGGTCTCGACTACGACGCGACGACCGCGAACCACGTCGCCAAGGCGTACCCGAGCGTCCGGGTGGCGCGCGCGAACCTGGCCGCGCTGCCGGTCCGATCGTCCACTGTGGACGTACTGGCGAACTTCCAGGTGATCGAGCACCTCTGGGACCAGGACGGGTTTCTACGCGAGTGCCGCCGGGTGCTGCGCCCCGGCAGCCGCCTGCTGATCACCACGCCGAACCGCATCACGTTCTCCCCCGGCCGCGACACGCCGCTGAACCCGTTCCACACCAGGGAGCTCGCGCCGGCCGAGCTGGACTCCCTGTTGCGGGAGACGGGTTTCGACGTCGAGTTCCTCGCCGGGCTGCGCCACGGGCCGCGCCTGTGCGAGCTGGACGCTGCGTTCGGCGGCTCGCTGATCGAGGCGCAGGTCGAGGTCGCGGTGTCCGGCGCGCCGTGGCCCGCCGAGCTCCGTGCCGCGGTCGCCTCCGTCGCGGCGACCGACTTCGCGATCACCACCGACGACCTCGAGTCCAGTTTGGACATCGTGGCCGTGGCGGTTCGGCCGTGACCGAAACGGGCTCGTTCTGTCTGGTGCTGCACAGCCATCTGCCCTGGCTCCCCCACCACGGCACGTGGCCGGTCGGCGAGGAATGGCTCTACCAGGCGTGGGCGCACTCGTACCTGCCGATGATCGACCTGGTGGAGCGGCTCGCCGAGGAGGGCCACCGGGACGTGCTGACGCTCGGCGTGACGCCGGTGCTGGCCGCGCAGCTCGACGACCCGTACGCGCTGCGTGCCTTTCACGACTGGCTCGGCAACTGGCAGCTGCGCGCGCAGTACGCGGCGACCCGCTGGCGGGAGCCCGCGCTGCGCGACCTCGCGGCGGCCGAGTACCGCGCGGCCGGGACGGCGTTGGGGCAGTTCGAGTCCCGCTGGCGCAACGGGTTCTCCCCGGTGCTGCGCCCGCTCGTGGACGCCGGCGTGATCGAGCTGCTCGGCGGCCCGGCCACCCACCCGTTCCAGCCGCTGCTGGACCCCGCGGTGCGCGCCTTCGCGCTGCGCACCGGACTCGAGGACACCGCGCTGCGGATCGGTTCCGCGCCGGCCGGGATCTGGGCGCCGGAGTGCGGCTACGCGCCCGGCATGGAGGACGGCTACGCGGCGGCGGGCGTCGCGCGGTTCCTCGTGGACGGTCCCGCGCTGCGCGGCGACACGCACGCGGCGCACCCGGTCGGCTCGTCGGACGTCCTGTGTTTCGGCCGCGACCTCGAGGTCACCTACCGCGTGTGGTCGCCGAAGGCCGGCTATCCCGGCGACGCCGCCTACCGCGACTTCCACACCTACGACCACCCCAGCGGGCTGAAGCCGTCGCGGGTGACAGGGAAGAGCGTGCCACCGCACGAGAAGCGGCCCTACGACCCGGTGCTCGCGGAACGCGCGGTGCACCGGCACGCCGCGGACTTCGTGGACACGGTCGTCGAGCGGCTGCGGTCGCTGCGGGACCGGCACGGCAGGCCGGGGCTCGTGGTCGCGGCGTACGACACCGAGCTGTTCGGGCACTGGTGGCACGAGGGCCCCGCATGGCTGGAGGCGGTGCTGCGCGCGCTGCCCGACGCGGGCGTGCGGGTGACGACACTGCGCGGCGCGATCGAGGCGGGGCACGTCGGCGAACCGGTCGAGCTGCCGGCGTCGTCGTGGGGCTCCGGCAAGGACTGGCGGGTGTGGGACGGCGCGCAGGTGTCCGAGCTGGTGTCCGCGGGCGTCGAGCTGCAGTCCGAGCTGCTGGCGCTGCCGACCGTGCCGTGGCGGGACCCGGCCCGCGACCAACTCGTGCGCGAGGCGCTGCTGACGCTGTCGAGCGACTGGGCGTTCATGGTCACGAAGGACTCGGCGGCCGACTACGCGCGGCGCCGCGCGAAGGTGCACGGCGACCGGTTCGGCGAGCTGGCGGGCATGGTGCGTGCCGGCCAGCACGAGCGGGCGCTGGCGCGGGCGGCCGAGCTGCGCGCGGAGGACGGCCTGTTCGGCCGGCTGGACGCGCGGGGGTTAGTGGACGGGAGCAGCGACTGATGCGCGTGCTGATGTTGTCGTGGGAGTACCCGCCGGTCGTCGTCGGCGGGCTGGGGCGGCACGTGCACGCGCTCGCCGCGCACCTCACCGGGCTCGGGCACGAGGTCGTCGTGCTGTGCCGGCACGAGGCCGGGACCGACGCGGTGACCCACCCGACGACCGACACCGTGCACGAGGGCGTCCGCGTGGTGCGGGTGGCCGAGGACCCGACGCACCTGCTGTTCGAGAAGGACCTGGTGGCGTGGACGCTCGCCATGGGGCACGGGCTGATCCGCGCCGGGCTCGCGCTGCTGCGGGACTGGCGGCCCGACGTCGTGCACGCGCACGACTGGCTGGTGACCCATCCCGCGATCGCGCTGGCCACACAGGCGGAGGTGCCGTTGGTGGCGACGATCCACGCGACCGAGGCCGGCCGGCACAGCGGCTGGCTGTCCCAGCGGCTGAACCAGCAGATCCACTCGGTGGAATGGTGGCTCGCGAACCGGGCCGACGCGCTGATCACTTGCTCCGCCGCCATGCGGGCCGAGGTGTCGCACCTGTTCGAGGTGCCGGCCGAGGACGTCGCGGTGATCCACAACGGCATCGAGCCGCGCGGTTGGCGAGTGTCCCCGGCGGCGGTCCGTGCCGCGCGGTCGCGACACTCCCCCGACGGCGCGCCGCTGATCCTGTACTTCGGCCGGCTGGAGTGGGAGAAGGGCGTGCATGACCTGCTCGCCGCGCTGCCGCGCGTCCGGCGGGCGTTTCCGGACACGCGGCTGGTGGTGGCGGGCCAGGGCCGGCAGGCGGCGGCGCTGGTCGAGCAGTCGCGGAAACTGCGGGTCCGGCGGTCAGTGGACTTCGTGGGACACCTGCCGGACCGCGAACTGGTGGCGTGCCTCGCCGCCGCGGACGTGGTGGTACTGCCGAGTCGCTACGAGCCGTTCGGGATCGTGGCGCTGGAGGCGGCGGCCGCGGGCGCGCCGCTGGTGGCGTCCACCGCGGGCGGCCTCGCGGAGCTGGTCGTGGACGGCGAGACCGGGCTGTCGGTCGAGCCGGGCGACGCCGACGGCATCGCGGCGGCGGTCGGCGCGGTGCTGTCCGACCCGGCGGCCGCGGCACGCCGCGCGCGGGCCGCGAAGTCCCGGCTCGGCGCGGAGTTCAACTGGACGGGCATCGCCGAGCTGACCGCGTCGGTCTACCGCTCCGCGGTGACCGGCGAGCACCCGACCCCGGGCCGCCCCAAGATCGCGACCGGCAACGCGTTCACGCCGTGAGCGTCGGCCGCCGGCCCCCGGTTTCCATGCTACGGCGGGACACCGACAGTTCCCGGCGCTCCTGACCTTGCCTGTGGACAGGCGGCAAGCTGTCCACAACCCCGCGTCCGCGTCGCCCGAAACTGTCGGTGGTCGCCGGTACACTGGAAACCGGGGGGGCCGGCGGCCGCCCAACCCGGCCAGATGAGTGATTCCCTGAAGATCGTGTGCAGGTGGGGTGCTCGTGGCAATGGGCGACGGTGGTTGTCGTCGTCATCCGCGGCGGCCAGCGCCGCGAACGGCGCGTTCGGGACGTTGAGTGACCCCAACGCGCCTTTCACGGCATCGCCGATGTCGCCAACGCGACCTTCACAGCACCCGTTACTGGCTGTGTGATCCCAGCGTCTTCTTCAGTGCGGCGGCCGCCTTGCGGGACATGTCCGCCACCGCGGCGCGGCGTTGCGCGTCCGCCTCGTACATGGCCTTGCGGTCGCGGACGACCTTCGCGGGGATGCCCGCCGCCACCGCGTAGTCCGGGAGGTCGCCCTTGACGACGGCGTGCGCGCCGACCACGACGCCGCGGCCGATGCGGCTGCCCTTGGTGACCGTGACCTTCGTGCACATCCACGTGTCCGGGCCGATGCGAACCGGGGCCTTCACGATGCCCTGGTCCTTGATCGGCTGGTGGATGTCGGCCGTGACGTGGTCGAAGTCGCAGATGTACACCCAGTCGGCGACCAGCGCGGCGGTGCCCAGCTCGATGTCGAGGTAGCAGTTGATCACGTTCTGCCGCCCGAACACCGCCTTGTCGCCGATGCGCAGCGAGCCCTCGTGGCAGCGGATGGCGTTGCCGTCGCCGATGTGCACCCAGCGGCCGATCTCCATCCGGCCGTAGCCGGGGCGGCAGTGCACGTCGAGGTCCTTGCCGAGGAACACCATGCCGCGCAGGACGATGTGCGGGTTCGCGACGCGGAACTTCAGCAGCCGCCAGTACCGCACCAGGTACCAGGGCGACCACGCCCGGTTGCGGATCACCCAGCGAAGCGAGTCCCGGGTCAGGAACCTGGCCTGGTTCGGGTCCCGGCGCGACCGCTGCCAGCCACGCACCCGGTCCGCCACCGGCGCGCCCCACATGGATGTCATGGCAGGTCACCGTAGCCCACGCTAAGTTGCGGCTCATGACCGAGCCCGCGCCCCAGCCGGAGACCGAGGACCGGCACGCCAGTTGGCTGGAGCTGTTCTTCGACCTGGTCGTCGTCGTCGCGGTCAACCAGCTCGCGCACCTGCTCCACGGCGACGCGCACCACGGTCCGGACGCGCAGGCCATCGTCACGTTCTTCACGCTCTACCTGACGATCTGGCTGCTGTGGACGACGTTCACGCTGTACTCGAACGTCGTGGCCGACAAGGTCCACCTACGCGCGATGTTCTTCGGCATGGCCGGCATCGCGACGATGGCCGCGGCCGTGCCGCACAGCATGGACGGCCGCGCCAACCTGTTCGCGGCCGCGTACCTGATCACGAACGGCCTCGGCACCGGCACGCTCATGCGGTCCGGCCGGGTGCTGCTGTCGTGGACCGCCGCGTCGCAGAACGTCGGCCTGGTCCCGTGGATCGTCTCGTTCTGGGTCGACGACCCGTGGTGGAAGCTCGGCCTGTGGCTGTTCGGCCTCGCGCTCACCCTGTGGAGCAGCATCTTCGCGAGCCGGGGCGACCAGGACGAGCTGCTGGCGAAGATGAACGAGGCAGTCGCGCGGCGGAGCAGGCGGGCCGAGCGCAGGCGGCCGTGGCGGCAGTCCGGCCAGCCGCCGCTGGTGGCGGCGCAGGTCGACGCCGGGCACCTCGGCGAGCGGCTCGGCCTGTTCGTGATCATCGTGCTCGGCGAGGCGATGCTGCAGCTGGTCGGCGCGGCCGCGGAGATCGAGGACTGGCGACCGGGCGGCGGCTCCGGCTGGCTGCTGCTGCTCGCGGTCGTGTCCGGGTTCGTGCTGCTGATCACGTTGTGGGGGTTGAACGTCCGGTACGGCTTCGCAGAGGAGTCGCGGTTCCCGCCCGCGCTCGTGCTGCCCGCGCACTTCGTGGTGGTCGCCGCGGTGACGACGGTCGCGGCCGGCCTCGGGAGCGTCGCGACCGGGTACGACGAGCACCTCGCCACCTCGACGACGTGGCTGCTGTGCGGTGGCGTGTCGGCGTTCCTGCTGATCGTGAACCTGCTGGTCGCGCACCACCGCAGGTGGCCGCTGCGGGCGCTCGCGGTGGCGCTGCCGCTCGGCGTGGCCCCGCTGGCGGGTTTCGTGCCGGCCGCGGTCGTGGCCGCGGTGGTCGCGGTGGCCGCTGCGGGACAGCTGTGGTTGCTGTACGCGACGCGACCGATACCGTCTGGTGCATGACACCGCTCATCATCGACACGGACCCAGGCGTTGACGACGCCCTCGCGCTCGCGCTGGCGTGCGCGAGCCCCGAAGTCGAGCTGATCGGGGTGACGACCGTGTTCGGCAACGTGGGGCTCGCCATGACGACGCGCAACGCGTTGCGGGTGCTCGCGTTGTACGGCCGGGAGGACGTGCCGGTCGCCGCGGGCGCGGACCGGCCGCTGGTGCACCCGCACCCGCACCTGGCGCGGGACGTGCACGGCGCCGACGGGCTGTCCGGCATGTCCGACACGCTGCCCGACCGCGTGACGGGCGTCGCCGACACGGACGCGGTGACGCTGATGGTGAACCTGCTGAACGCGGCGCCGGAGCCGGTGACCATCGTGCCGATCGGGCCGCTGACGAACATCGCGCTGCTGCTCGCCGCGCACCCGTCGGTGCACAGCAAGATCGCGCGGATCGTGATCATGGGCGGCGCCCTGTCCGGCGGCAACGTCACGGCGGCCGCCGAGTTCAACGTGTGGAGCGACCCGGAGGCGGCCCGGCGCGTGCTGGTCGAGGAGTCGGTGCCGACCGTGCTCGTGCCGACCGACCTGACGCTGCGGTGCGCCGTCGACACCGAATGGCTGGACCGGCTCGCCGCGAGCGGGTCCCGCGGTTCGACGCTGGTGGCGCTGACCGCCGAGTACCGCGAGTACTACCGGCGGGCGCTTGGCCGCGACGGCACGGTCATCCACGACGCGGTGGCGGTCGCGGAGGCCATCCAGCCGGGGCTGCTGAAGACGACGGCGCTCCCGGTGGACGTCGACTGCGGCCTCGGCCCGAGCCGCGGCACGGTGATCGGCGACCGCCGCGGCCCCGCCGCACGCGGGCCGGCACCGGGCCGCGAGGTCGCGGTGGCACTGGACGCGGACGTCGACGAGGTGCGGTCGTTCCTACTGTCCCGCCTGAGCGCGTAGGCGGGACGGAGCGTTAGGTGGACGCGGTGCACAGGTACGCCATCGGGGTGCGGCCCACTCTCGTGAGCACCACGGTCGCCGACTCGGGACCGGACAGTTTCAGCCTGGGGCGCAACGTGTTCGGGTCCACGTCGAGGCCGCGCACCAGGATCTCCAGCTTGCCGACCGACCGTCGCCGAAGGGTCTGGCGCAGGGACTTCTCGCTGTAGTGGCCGTGTTCGAGCACGCGGAACGCGCGGATGCCGGCCGGCCGCACGTCCCCGGTCAGGTAGGCGATCCGCTCGTCGAGCTGACCGAAACCCAGCCGGGCCGCGTACTGGCGCACCAGGCCGGCCCGCACGACCGCGCCGTCCGGATCGACCAGCCACTCCCCCACGGCACGCACCGGGCAGTCGTCCGGCTCGTCCGACGTGACCGTCCACTCCGGACCGGACGACCGCAGCACCGTCGCCCGCCGGGCCGGGCCCGCGAAGTCGCCGGTCCACAGGCACGCCTCCCGCACGTGCCCGTCGAGCGACACCAGCTCCACCTCGCCGGCCCACGGGAGCGCCGCGAAGTCCATGCCCGGCGCGCACTTCACCACCAGGTCCCGACCCCGCCAAGCGTCGGCCAGCCCGTCCAGCGGCGGCACGAAGTCCGTCGGCCGCCACGTGCGCCGGCCCGCGGCGTCGCGGCGCGCGGGGTCGGCGAACACCGCCGCCGAGCGGGTCACCGGTCGCAGCGCGTCGGCGCGGACCAGTGGCGCCGCGCAGTTGTTCGCCGCCATCGCGAGCCGGACCTCGTCGACGTCCGAGCCGACACAGCGGCGCGCGACCGCCGCGATGGCCGCGAGGTCGACACCCACCGAGCACGTCACATCATGCACGTCCCGGCCCGCGAACCGCCGCGCCCGGTGCCGCGCGACCGGCATCGCGGTCGCCTGCTGCAACGCGGTGTCCGTGAACAGCCAGCGCGCCGGATCGTCCACTTTGGCCGCCGCGCGGCGACGCAGCAGCACCGTCTCCAGCACCGGTCCGGCGACGTCGCCGACCAGCCGCCGTGCGGTGGCCACATCGGACAGATAGCTCGCCGACGTCAGCGGCAGCGCATCGACGGCCGCCAACGCGGAAACCCCGGCCGACGAGCGAAGGAACCGCACGTCGGCCGGGGTGAACCTATAGGTCAGGGCTTCGTCCCGGTGATCAGCACGTTGTAGAAGAGGCTGCGGGGCGCCACTTTCCGCAGCACGTTCTCGTCCAACCAGGACAGTCGCAGCCACGCCTTGTACGCGAACAGCCGCCACGCGAGCGTCAGCTTCTCCTGCGGCACCGCGGCCTCGAACGTCCGTACCGGCCAGCCGAACAGCGCCGCCGCCAGCTCCTCGGTGTGCGCGTGCACGTTCGCGGCGCCCGCCGCACGGGCGTCGCGCTCCAGCTCGGTCGGGTCGAACGTGTGGATGTCGACGACCGCCTCCAGCGCGGCCGCGCGGGACGACTCGTCCAGCTCGGCCTGCGGGCGGCGCCACCCCCGCAGCGCGGACAGCTTCGTGACGTTCGTGGTCAGCCACCAGGTGAACTGGCCCAGCTTGCGGGCGTAGGTGTCGCCCACCTTCGTCGGCTCACCGGCGAACACGAAGCGGCCGCCCGGCTTCAGCACCCGCAGCACCTCGCGGAACGCGGCCGGCACGTCCGGGATGTGGTGCAGCACCGCGTGTCCGACGACCAGGTCGAACGTGCTGTCGTCGTACGGGATGCGCTCCGCGTCGGCCACCCGGCCGTCGACGTCGAGGCCGAGGTGCTCCGCGTTGCGCAGCGCCACCTTCACCATGCCCGGCGACAGGTCGGTGACCGAGCCCTTCTTGGCCACACCGCCCTGCATCAGGTTCAGCAGGAAGAAACCCGTGCCGCTGCCCAGTTCCATGGCCGTCTCGTACGGCCAGTCGGCCTCGTCCGCGACGGCGGTGAACCGGCCGGTCGCGTAGTCGATGCAGCGCTCGTCGTAGGAGATCGACCACTTCTCGTCGTAGGTGTCGGCCTCCCAGTCGTGGTAGAGCACGTTCGCCAGCTTGGGGTCCGAACGTGCCGCCTCGACCTCCTCGGCCGTCGCGTGCGGGTTCGGTGCGGGGTCCTCGGGTGCCCGTTCACTTGCCATTGAACGTCGCCTTTCCCGGCCCGTTCTCGATGAACGACCGCATGCCCGACTTCTGGTCCTCCGTCGCGAACAGCGCCGCGAACACCTGGCTCTCCAACCGCAGCCCGCTCGCCAGGTCGCCGTCGAGGCCGCCGTCGATCGCGACCTTCGCCGCGGCCAGCGCCAGCGCCGCCCCGTTCGCGAACGCCTCGGCCCACTTGCGGGCCGCCGCGTACACGTCGTCCGGCGCAACGACCTCGTCGACCAGCCCGATCGACAGGGCTTCGTTCGCGTCGACGAAACGCCCTGTGTAGACGATGTCCTTCGCCTTGCTCGGCCCGACCAGCCGCGCGAGCCGCTGCGTGCCGCCCGCGCCGGGGATGATGCCGAGCAGGATCTCCGGCTGGCCGACCTTCGCGTTGTCGCCCGCGACGCGCCGGTCGCAGCACAGCGCCAGCTCGAGGCCGCCGCCGAGCGCGTACCCGGTCACCGCGGCGACCGTCGGCTTCGGGATCTGCGCGACGGCCGTGAACGACGACGAAAGCTGACCGGCCCGCGCGGACATGTCCGCGTAGGTCATGTCGGCCATCTCCTTGATGTCCGCGCCGGCCGCGAACACCTTCTCGCCGCCGTAGACGATCACCGCGCGCACGTCGTCGCGCTGCGTCGCCTCCTGCGCGGCGACGCGGATCTCCTCCTGCACCTGCCGGTTGAGGGCGTTCATCGGCGGCCGGTCCAGCCGGATGGTGCCGACGCCACTGTCGACCTCGAGCCTGACGAACTCACCCACGCGAACGCTCCCTACTCAGAAGTAACCAGGCCCAGGCTAGTGACGCGGGCCTCGCACCGACCAACCGCACCTCAGGGGACCGTGACGGTACCCAGCCACAATCCACCGTATCGCCGCAACCTTCGCTGGGACGCGACCAACACTTTTAAATCCCGGGGAGGCGGACAGCCCGACGGCGCGCGAAGTACCGGTCGTCGATCTTGTCCAGCTCCAAGTCCTGACCGAACGTCTTCGACAGGTTCTCGCTGGTCAGCACGTCGTCCAGCAGGCCCTGCGCGACGATGCCGCCGTCGGTGATCAGCAGCAGGTGCGTGAAGCCGGGCGGGATCTCCTCGACGTGGTGGGTGACCAGGATCGTCGCGGGCGCGTCCGGGTCCCGCGCCAGCTCGGACAGCCGGCTGACAAGGTCTTCGCGGCCGCCGAGGTCGAGGCCCGCGGCCGGCTCGTCGAGCAGAAGCATCTCGGGGTCGGTCATCAGCGCGCGGGCGATCAGGGCGCGCTTGCGCTCGCCCTCGGACAGGGTGCCGAACTCACGCTCGGTGAGGTGCGCGATGCCGAGGCCCTCGCACAGCTCGGTGGCGCGGCCCGTGTCGAGCTGGTCGTAGTCCTCGCGCCAGCGGCCGAGCACCGCGTAGCCGGCGCTCACCACCACGTCGATGACCTTCTCCTGCGGCGGCACCCGCGCGAGCAGTGCCGCGGAGCAGAACCCGATGCGTGGCCGCAGCTCGAACACGTCCACCCGGCCGAGCTTCTCGCCGAGGATGTGCACCGCGCCCTTCGTGGGGTGCAGCTCGGCCGCGGCCAGCCTGAGCAGCGTGGTCTTCCCGGCGCCGTTCGCGCCGAGGATCACCCAGCGCTCGTCGAGCTCGACGCTCCAGTCCACGTCCGCCAGCAGGGTGTTCTTGCCACGCCGGACACTCACGCCGGACATGTGCACGACAAGGTCGTCAAGGTCGGATCCCGTCACGGTGCCCTATTCAACAGCAGCGTTTGTCGAGCCGTGCCCTCGGTTTGCCTCCATGGGCAGCGGCGGTTCCCACCACGGGCCCTTCCGACGTTGACTGCCGGACATGGCGATGGCGTATCCAGGTCTCGGCTTCGACCCGACTCCGGGCGAGGCAGCGGCCGTCGACGGCGCCCTGACCCGGATCGGGCGGGGCCGGCGGCAGGTCGAGGGATGCGCGGTCGACCTGCGTGGGGCGCTGCGGGCCGGTGGCTGGACCGGGCCCGCGGCGGCCGCGTACGGGTCGTCGGTCGCCGAGCTGCCGCGCGCGCTCGACCGGGCGGACCGTTCGCTCGACCGGGCCGGACTCGCGCTGGAGACGTGGTTGCGACGGCTGCTCGACAACCAGCGGGAGGCGTCGCGCCTCGACGCGCGGGCCAGGGCGCTCCGCGGCTCACCGGACCTTGAGGGCGAGCTCCGGCGAACACTCGACGCGGCGCGACGCCTCCGTTCCCGGCACGTGCGCCAGGCGGCCGCGGCCGCCGCCGCGCTGCGGGCCGGCGTGTGGGTGTGGGAGTCGGCGGCCGAGGGGGTCGCGGTCGCGGCGGGTCAGGTGTCCGGATGGACGGGGCAGGTGGCGTGGCTCGGCGCGTCGCCCGGTGTCGGGGGCGCCGCCTTGCCTGGTGCGTCGGCGGGTCTGTCTGGCGGTGGGGTCGATCTGGCCGGCACTGACCTGGCTGGCGCGGGTGTGCCCGGGCGAACGGACCCGGCGGGCGCCGGGACGGAGGCGCCGGGACGAACGCACGCCAGTGTGCGGGTTGATCTGTCCGGCGGGCGGGTGGTGGACCTGCCGATGACCGGCGGACCGGTGACTCCCGGTTCGGTCGACGGCCCGGCCACGCCGGCCGAGCGACGGACCCGCTCGATCGAGACCAGGGCCGGGTCGGCAGGCCGCCCCGGCGAGAGCCGAGCCGAGTCAGTCGGCCAGGCCCGTTCTGGCGAAGGCCGCGCAGTGTCAACAAGCCGTGGCCGCCAGAGCGAGGACCGGCCGGCCGCGCGAGCGGTCCAGGACCGGGCCGATGCCGTGCGCCGGGCCGAGCCCACCGCCGGTAACCCTGCGCCACACCGTGACCGACCGGCTCAGCCGGTCCCGGCGGTGGTGCCCGACGTTCCGCGAACCCACGTCGGCGCCACCCCCACCTACTCGCCCGAGCCGGTGGACCAGCACGTCCAGGCCTCGGCGGTGACCGCCGAGAACGCCGCGCCGGTGCGCGACCTCGCCGACGACCGAGTCGGCCGCCCGGTCCCGGCGCCGGGCATCGCCGCGCCAGGTGTCAGCACACCGGGTGTCCCCACCGCCGCGCCAGCCGGGCTGGGTATGGGCCCCCTCGGTCCGGGCACACCAGGTATCGCCGCCGCCGAGCCAGGTCACCGACCCCCGACCGGCGCGCCCACCCAACCCGAACCGGCCGACACCGATCCCGCGGACGCGGCACTCCTGATCGCCGCCGCCGGCATCCCGTCCGTGCGGCCGGCCTCACCCACCCCGACGACACCCACCCCGACGACAGGACTCGGCGTCTACCTGGTCTGCTGTGGCACCGCCCAGGTGCTCGTCCTCGCCGAGGAATGTGGCGACACCGTCCGCCGCACGATGTTCCTTTCCGCTTCCTAGAAGGAGACCCATGGACGGCTACACCGTCAACACCGACAGCCTCGCCATCCGGGTCGGCGAGCTGAACGCCGTGGCCGCGCAGGTCGGCGAGATCGTCGGCACGCTGGACCTCACCGGCGGCGACCTCGGGCCCGGCGAGATCTCGGCCGCGGTGGCCGAGGTGGCCGGCGAGTGGCGGGACAACCTCGGCGACATGCAGGACAAGATCGAGAAGATCGCGGACAACGTGCGCGGCGCGGTCGCCAACTACGACCTCGTCGAGCAGGGCGGCGCGGACCGGATGCGGGCCTTGGCGGAGGGCAACGTCCGCGACGAAGTCTTCGAGGCCCTGCGGGACGCGGCCCCCCGGCGGCAGCCGTGAGTACGCGCTCCTTCCCCGCATTGGGGTTCGACCCGGCCGAGGGCGAGGCCGACGCGGTCAAGGCGCTGATGCTGCAGCTCGCGACCGCCAGCGAGACGATCATCAACACCCTGCCCCGCCTCGAGGAGGCCGCCAAGATCACCGACGACGCCGAGTGGGGCGGCAGCGCGGCGGAGGAGTTCAGCGACCACGGCGACGACCTCCCGCAGGGCCTCGGCAAGGGCTCGGAGGCGATCTCCGCCGTCTCGAACGCGCTGTCCGACTGGTTCGGCAAGCTCACGGCCAACCAGGCCCGCGCCGACGAGCTCGAAGCGGAAGCCAAGCGGCTCAAGGCAAAGCTCGCGACGTTCGACCGGTGCGACGACGAGTCGACCCGAGTGTCCACACAGCTCGGCCGCGTGCTCGACGACGCCAAGCGGCTCGAGGTGCGGCACCTGCGGGAGGCCAACGCGACCGCGGACGCCATCCGCAAGGGCAAGGACGGCGACCCGTTCAAACCGGAGAACGACACCTGGTACGTCCAGGGCTTCGACGGGCTCGCCAAGACGGCGGACGGGATCTCGCTGGTCACCGCGACCGCCGCGGCCGGGCTCGCGGCGACCGGCGTCGGGGTGGTGCCCGCGGCGGCGCTGGGGGTGGTGTCGACCGGCGCGGGCGGCGTCGGTTCGCTCGCCGCGCTGGGACAGCAGCTGTCGCACTCCCGCAACGCGCCGGGCTGGGCGGCGGTCGGCATCGGGCTCGGCACCAGCGTCATCCCCGGCGGCGGCACGGTCGCGGCCGGCGTGCGCGGTGCCGGCCGGGTCGCGTTGAAGCGCGGCTCGCGGGCGTCGCTGCAGGCGGCCCGCAAGGACATCGAGGCCGCGGCACGCAGCGGCGCGGTGCCGGGACTGGTCGACAACGTCAACAAGATCCGCCGGCACGGGCTGGAGGGCAAGGTGTCCCGGGACCTCACCGAGGCCGGGCGCGAGGTGGCCAAGCGCAAGGGCACCTACGACGACCTGCCGAGCAACCTCGCCGACCGCAAGGCGGAGCTGCAGCGGCTCGGGCTGGAAGCCAAGCAGAACCAGGCGTACGCCGACCTGGTCGACAAGGGCAGCCAGATCGCGGAGAAGGCCGGCGTCGAGCTGACGCCGGCGCAGCGCGCCGAGCTGCGCCTGCTCCAGCAGGGCATCAACCCGACGCCCAAGCAGTTGGAGAAGGCCATCGAGGACATGAGCAAGCGCGCGGGAGAAGGCAAGGGCCTGTGAGCAAACCCCGCGAGTCCCCGTTTCAAACACCGCGAGTCGCCGTTTCAGACACGGCGAGTTGTCGGTTCAGACACCGCGAGTTGTCGGTTCACGAACCGGCAACTCACCATGCCCGAAAGGGAGACTCGCTATGTCTGAACGGGGGACTCACGGAGTGATCAGGCTGTCCATGCCCGACACCGTGCGGCGGTTGCCGCTCGACCATCCCGATCTCGCGATCGCCGAGTACGCGGCCGTCGTCGGCGAGCTGCGGGGCGTCGCCGGCGGCGCGGCGGACCTGGAGGCCATCGCGACCGAGGCCGTCGAGACCGCGTTGCGCGAGGGCGCCGTGCTGATGGCCGTCGTCACGCCGCTGGACGCCGCGCCCGCCGTGCTGACCGGCGTCGTGCTCGACGTGCCGCCGGGATGGGACCCGGACACGGCCGAGACGCTGCGGGACTCCATGGAGGACGTCGGCGGCCCGGACGTGCGCGAGACGCTCCTCCTAGACACCGGGCTCGGGCCCGCGGTGATCGCGCAGCGGATCCCCGGCGCGGAGCAGGTCCGCGACCGGCGGCCGATCGCGCTGCAGCTCCAGGCGTTCCTGCCGGCGGAGGACCGGTTGCTGCTGCTCACGCTCGCGTGCCCGTCGAGCCGCGGCTGGGCCGCCCACCAGCTGCTGTTCGGGCAGATCGTGCGGTCGGCCAGCGGCGACGACGAGCCGGCTCGGGTGCCGGTCAAGGACGACGACTCCTTCGAGAATCACACCTATCAGCTCTGATCACTGTCGGTCCCGCCAGGCAAGATGGAGGAATGCCTGCCGACCAAGTGCTCCCCGGACACCCGTTCCCGCTCGGCGCGCACTCCGAGGCGGGCGGGGTGCGGTTCGCGGTCGCGTCGTCGGTCGCGGACGCCGTCGAGCTGTGCCTGATCGGCGAGGACGGCAGCGAACGGCGCGTCGAGCTGACCGAGCACACGTTCGGTATCTGGCACGGCATCGTCCCCGGCGTCACCCCTGGTCAGCGCTACGGCTACCGCGTGCACGGCCCGTACGAGCCGGTGCGCGGCCTGCGCTGCAACCCGGCGAAGCTCCTCGTCGACCCGTACGCGCGGCGGATCACCGGCACGGTCACCGACCTCGAAGCCACGCTCGGCTACGTGGGCGACCCGATGACCGGGCCACCGTCGACCGTGGACTCGCTCGGGCACGTGCCGCTGTCGGTCGTCACCTCCCCCGGCGGGGTCGACACCGGGGTCCGGCCGGAGACGCCGTTCGAGGAGACGGTGATCTACGAGCTGCACGTCCGCGGGTTCACGAAGTCGCATCCGGACGTCCCGGCGCACCAGCGCGGCACCTACCTCGGGCTCGCGCACCCGTCCGTCGTGGACTACCTCGTGCGGCTCGGCGTGACGGCCGTCGAACTGCTGCCGGTGCACACGATCGGCGACGAGCCGTCGCTGCTGAGACGCGGCCGGCACAACTACTGGGGCTACTCCACGCTCGGGTTCCACGCGCCGCACGAGGCGTACGCGAGCGAGCCGGGCCGTGCGGTCGCCGAGTTCCGCACGATGGTCGCCGCGCTGCACGCGGCCGGCATCGAGGTGCTGCTCGACGTCGTGTTCAACCACACCTGCGAGGGCGGTGTCGACGGGCCGACGCTGTCGCTGCGCGGGTTCGACGCGCCGGCCTACTACCTGCACGACCGGCACGGGTCCACAGTGGACCTCACCGGGTGCGGCAACACGCTCAACCCCGGGTCCCGCACGGTGGTCCGGCTGGTCACCGACTCGCTGCGGTACTTCGCGACCGAGCTGGGCGTCGACGGGTTCCGGTTCGACCTCGCGAGCGCGCTCGGCCGTCCGCGCGGCGGCTGGTTCGACCCGGACTCCGCGCTGCTGACGGCCATCACCACCGACCCGGATCTGGCGCGCTGCAAGCTGATCGCCGAACCGTGGGACGCGACCGCGGACGGCTACCGGGTCGGCGGGTTCGCGCCACAGTGGACGGAGTGGAACGACCGCTTCCGGGACGGCACAAGGGACTTCTGGCGCGGCGCGACCGACGTCCGGGAGCTGGCCTACCGGCTGACCGGGTCGGAGGACCTGTACGCGGCGAACACGCGGCGGCCGTGGGCGTCGATCAACTTCGTCACCGCGCACGACGGCTTCACACTGCGGGACCTGGTGTCCTACAACGAGAAGCACAACGAGGCCAACGGCGAGGGCGGCGCGGACGGCAACAGCTTCAACCGCTCGTGGAACTGCGGCGTCGAGGGCGAGACCGACGATCCCGCCGTGCTCGCGGTGCGCGACCGGCAGGCACGCAACCTGCTCGCGACGCTGCTCCTGTCGACCGGCACCCCGATGCTGACCGCCGGCGACGAGCGGTGGCGCACCCAGGGCGGCAACAACAACCCGTACTGCCTCGACGACGAGACGTCGTGGGTGTCCTGGACGGCGGACGAGCGGGCGGCGGACCTGCTCGCGTTCGCGCGCAAGGTGATCGCGCTGCGGGCCGACTCGCCCGCGTTGCGCCAGCCGGAGTTCTTCGACGGCCGGCCGACCCACTCCGGCCAGCCGGACCTCGTGTGGCTCTCCCCCGACGGCGAGCCGATGGGCGACGACGACTGGTTCGACGAGTCCCGCCGCACGCTCGGCATGTGGATCGACGGCTCCAACAGCCTGTCCCGCGACCGGTCCGGCGAGCTGATCGCGGACGACAACTGGTTGCTACTGCTGCACGCCGGCGCGGACGCGGTCGAGGTGACGCTGCCCGGGATCGGCTTCGGCGACGTGTTCGTGCCGGTGCTGGACAGCGGCACGCCGCGCGGGGAGCCGGCGGACGGGTCGGCGCTGGCGGCGGGCAAGTCCGTAACAGTGCCCGCTCGAACCCTGCTGGTGTTCCGGACCCCGCGTATCACTGCGTGAGACGACTGGCTCGAGCCCGCGCGGCCGTGTCAACATCGTCGGCATGTTCCGGTCGCTGATCAGTTGGCGCGACCGCACGGTCGACCTGCTGCTGGTCGCGTCGTGCGGCTGTACCGCCGCGCGGCGGCCGTAAGTTCCTCTTTTCTGGCCGCCGCTCCCGGTTCTCCTCACCCGCGGCGACCTCTGGAGCTACCCCGTGTCCACCTCACTCGCGTCCCTGTCCGTGGCCGACCTCGTGCGGCCCCGAGGTCCGGTGTGGACCCCGACCGAGCTGCGCGACCTCGTCACCACCGTCGGCACGCGGCTGCGGGACCCGCTGCTCGGCCAGGTCCGGTTCGCGAGCCCGCAGCGCTGGTGGGCGCGGCTCGCGCTGACCGAGGAGGTCGAGCTGTGGCTGCTGTCGTGGCTGCCCGGCCAGCACACGGCGCCGCACGACCACGGCGGCGCGTCCGGCGCGTTCACGGTGGTGCTCGGCGAGCTGGCGGAGACCTACCGGTACCCGGGCGGCTCGATCGGGCGCCGTGCGCACGGCACCGGGTCCGCGCTCGGGTTCGGCGCCGGGCGCGCCCACCAGGTGTGGAACACGTCGCTCGGGAAGGCGGCCAGCGTGCACGCGTACTCGCCGCCGCTCGTGCCGACGCGGGAGTATGCGAGCCTGCGTGACATCCCCGCGGTGATCCCGCCGCTGCCGCCCGCCCGGTCACTGGCGGAACTGGAGAAGGAGCCGGTCGAACCGTGAGCGAGCTTGCGAGCGAACCATGTCACAGGGTGCCGCGCGAGCGGCGCCACGGAGCCTGCGAGGGGGCGACGTGAGTGCTGTCGACGAGGTGCTGGCCCGTGCCCGCGCCGGGCTGACCAGGGTCGCGCCGGAGGACGTCGAGTCGCTGCCGGCGGACCGGCTGCTGGTGGACATCCGGCCGCTGCACAACCGGGTCGCCGACGGCGAGATCCCGGCCGCGGTGCCGATCGAGCGGATCGTGCTCGAGTGGCGCCTCGACCCGAGGGGCACGCACCGCATCCCGGGCTTCACCGAGGACACGACGGTGATCGTCTTCTGCAACGAGGGCTACTCGTCGAGCCTCGCCGCCCGCGACCTGCGCGAGCTGGGCCTGCCGAACGCGACCGACCTGGTCGGCGGCTTCCGGGCGTGGCGGGCCGCGGGCCTGCCGGTGCGGGCGGGCGGCACCCAGGCGGTCGTGTGAGCGCGGTCCGGCCCACCGCGCGCTGCCCTTTCGGCTGTCCGCGAAGGCGATGCGTAATCGTGTCCACCGCGTAACGTCTGCGAATGTGCGGGTTGTTCGCATTGTGCTCAGGCCTGGTCAGCTGGCGACCATCGCGACGCTGGTCGCCGTCGTGGCGATGGAGTGGTCGCCGTCCGGTGTCGTCGTCGGGCTGACCGGTGCGCTGGTCGGGCTGCTCGCCGCCCACGCGGCGAGCCAGGTCGGGCTGCTGTCGAGCGTGCTGTTCGTCCGGGTGGCGATCCACCGGCTGGTGGTCGGGGTGGGGCCGCGGCTGCGCGACTGGTCGACGCCGGGGCGGACGGTGGTGCTGCGGGCGATCCCGATCGTGCTGTCGGTGTCGGTGCGTGCGACGCGGGCGCCGGTGCGGCGGCGGATCTGGGCGTCGGCGCTGTGTGCGGCGCTGGCGGTGACGGCCGTGGCGGTGTGCGCGGTGCTCGGCGCGGCGGGGCCGTTCTCGCGCGGTTTCGCGGTGGCGGCCGTCGCGAACCTCGTGGTGTCGCTGGTGCCGAAGCGGACGCCCACCAGCACGTCGACCGGGTGGCTGCTGTTCCGGCTGCCGTGGGCGAGCGACGACCTGAGCCGTCAGATGGAGGCGGCGCCGGTCGTCGGCAAGGCCATCGCGGCCGCGCAGGCCGGTGACGTGACGACGGCGGAGCGGCTGGCCGCGAAGCTGCGGGAGACCCACCCCGACCTGCGGTCGGCACTGGCCGCGCGGGTCACGGTGCTGGAGGCGCAGGGCCGTTACGCCGAGGCGATGATCCTGGCCGTGAAGCTGGCGTCGGACGCGAAGCAGGAGCCGCAGGAGGCCGCGGGGTCGTTCGCGGCGCTGGCGAGCCTCGCGTGCGCCACGGTCGAGGCCGGCCAGGTCGACTCCGAGGTGGGACTGTCCACCGCGAGCCAGGCGCTCGACAACGCGACGACGCTGGGCTACCCGAACTACAAGCTCAACGGCATCCGCGCGCTCATGGAGCTGCTGCGCGGCAACCTCGAGAACGCCATCTCGCTGGCCCGGCTGGCCGCCGGCTCCGGCGACGACCTCATCGCACGAGCCGACGACCTCGCCACGCTCGCCCGCGCCCACATGGCGTCCGGCGACAACCGCACGGCACGCAAGGTCCTCACCGAGGCCGAGAAGCTGGCGTCGTGGTGGCCGAGAGTCGTCGGCACCCGCACCCGCCTGGAGGTGGCGAGCTGACGCCGCGCTCCCCGGTCCCGAACCAACAACTCGCCAGTCCTGAAACGGCAACTCGCCAGTCCTGAAACGGCAACTCGCGGGTCCTGAAACTGCGACTCGCGGGATTTAGGCCACTACTACTCGGCCCAGTTCTACCGGGCTTGCCAGTAGTTCGTGGTTCGGCAGGACTCGGGCCGTCACGCCAAGTGCGCCCGCGTGCGGTAGGGACACCTCCGCCGCGTACTCGCCGTTGCCGGACTGAGACGTCGGAGACATCGGCACCGTCACCACGTCGTACAGCTCGTCGCTGTCCGCGACGCGCCCGACGACCGCCTGCACCTGCACGTCCGACTCGGCCAGCCCGGCCAGCTCGACGGCCGCCCGCACCACGACCCGCTCGCCGAGCACCGGCGTGTCCGACCCGTTGAGCGACAGCTCGCAGGACGTCACCCGCACGTTCGGCCACGCGCCGGACAGCCGCTGCCGGTAGGACGCCAGCTCGCGCGCCACCCGGTAGCCCTCCGCGTCCGCGAGCTCCACCGCGGTCGCGGCGGGCGTGTACTGCGTGTTCACGTACTCCTGCACCATCCGGGACGCCTGCACCTGCGGCCCGAGCGACGCGAGCGTGTGCCGCACCATCGCGAGCCACTGCGCCGGCACGCCGTCGTTCGACCGGTCGTAGAACAGCGGCGCCACCTGCGAGCCGAGCAGCTCGTACAGCGCCGCCGCCTCGAGGTCGTCGCGGCGCAGCGGGTCGGACACCCCGTCGGCCGTGGGGATGGCCCAGCCGTTGGAGCCGTCGTAGAACTCGTCCCACCAGCCGTCGCGGATGGACAGGTTCAGCCCGCCGTTCAGCGCCGACTTCATGCCGGACGTGCCGCACGCCTCCAGCGGGCGGGTCGGGTTGTTCAGCCAGACGTCGCAGCCCCAGTACAGGTACCGCGCCATCGACATGTCGTAGTCGGGCAGGAACACGATCCGGTGCCGCACGTCGTGCTCGTCGGCGAACCGCACCACCTGCTGGATCAGCGCCTTGCCGCCGTCGTCGGCCGGGTGCGACTTGCCGGCCACCACCAGCTGCGCGGGCCGCTCGGGGTGCAGCAGCAGCGACCGCAGCCGGTCGTGGTCGCGCAGCATCAGCGTGAGCCGCTTGTAGGTCGGCACACGGCGGGCGAACCCGACGGTCAGCACGTCCGGGTCGAACACCGTGTCGGTCCACGCGAGCTCCAACGAGGACGCGCCGCGCTGCAGCCACGCCTCCCGCACCCGCCGCCGGACCTCCACCACGAGCCGCTTGCGCAGCTCGCAGCGCAGCTCCCACAGCGCGTTGTCGTCCAGGTCGAGACCGACCGACGCCATCTCGCGCGCCGTCCACGTCGGGCCGTGCACGCCGTTGGTGACCGACGTGATCGGCACCTCGTCGGTGTCGAACCCGGACCACAGGCCGCCGAACATCTGGCGGCTGACCTCGCCGTGCAGCTGGGAGACGCCGTTGGCGCGCTGCGCGAGCCGCAGTCCCATGTGCGCCATGTTGAACATGCCGGGGTTGTCCTCGGCGCCCAGCGCGAGGACCCGGCGGATGTCCACGTCGGGCAGCAGCGAGCCGTCGCCGAAGTAGTGCTGCACGAGGTCGACGGGGAACCGGTCGATACCGGCGGGCACCGGGGTGTGGGTAGTGAACACCGTGCCGGCCCGCACCGCGGACAGCGCCTCGTCGAAGGTCAGCTGGTGCGCGGACATCAGCTCACGCAGCCGCTCCAGCCCGAGGAAGCCGGCGTGGCCCTCGTTGGTGTGGAACACCTCCGGCTGCGGGTGCCCGGTCAGCTCGCAGTAGGTGCGCACGGCGCGCACGCCGCCGACGCCGGCCAGGATCTCCTGGCGGATGCGGTGGTTCTGGTCGCCGCCGTAGAGCCGGTCGGTGACGCCGCGCAGGTCGTCGTCGTTGCCGTCCACGTCGGAGTCGAGCAGCAGCAGTGGCACGCGGCCGACCTGGGCCTTCCAGATCCGCGCCCGCAGCACCCGCCCGCCGGGCATCGCCACGTGCACGAGGATCGGCGCGCCGGAGGGCTCCACCAGCGGCGACAGCGGCAGTCCGTTCGGGTCGAGCACCGGGTAGTGCTCGATCTGCCAGCCGTCGAGCGACAGCGACTGCCGGAAGTACCCGGAGCGGTACAGCAGGCCGACGCCGATCAGCGGCACACCGAGGTCCGACGCCGCCTTCAGGTGGTCGCCGGCGAGCACGCCGAGGCCGCCCGAGTAGTTCGGCAGCGCCTCGGTGACCCCGAACTCCATGGAGAAGTACGCGATCGTCTCGGCCATCCGCGCCGACCCGGTCAGCTCGGACCGGCGCTGCTGGTACCAGCGCGGCTCGGAAAGGTACCGGCGCAGGTCGTCGGAGAGCTCACCGAGACGGGCGAGGAAGCCCTGGTCGGTGGCCAGCTGCTCCAGCCGGCTCGCCGGCACCTCGGCGAGCAGGCGCAACGGGTCGCCGAGGCGGTCCCAGATGCCCTGGTCGATGGCGGCGAACAGGTCGTGGGTCGGCGGATGCCAGGTCCACCGCAGGTTGGTGGCGAGCGTCTCCAGCTCGGCCAGCGACTGCGGCAGACCAGCGCGCACGGTAAAGCGACGGACAGCTTTCACGCCGACCGACCCTAGCGGTCACCCCGGGAGGAAAATCAGGTGCGGGGCGGGGGTGTGCCCAGGAGTGGGACCGGGCACACTTCCGAATATCAACTGAAGGACGTGCGGGAGGGGCTTGCCCGGTGAGTGGTCGCCTTGGCATCGACGACGTTTCTCCGGTGATCAGCTGTGGGCGCTACCCATCCAAGGCGGTGGTCGGCGAGCACATTCCCGTGCGGGCCACCGTCTGGCGGGAGGGTCACGACGCGGTCGCCGCGACGGTGGTATGGCGTGGGCCACACGACAAGGGCGAGCGGCTCACGAGAATGGCCGTCGACGATCCCAACGACGACACGTGGCGCGCCGAGATCTGCCCGGACGCCACCGGCATGTGGACCTTCCGCATCGACGCGTGGAGCGACCCGTGGGCCACCTGGCGGCACGCCGTCGAGGTCAAGGTGGGCGCCGCGCAGGGCGCCGACGAGCTGGCCAACGACCTGGAGACCGGCGCGCTGCTGCTCGACCGGGCCGCCCGGCGCTTCCCGCACAACGGCGAGCGCGCGATGCTCACCTCCGCGGCCGCCGCGCTGCGCGACACCGACCGGCCGCTGCCGACGCGCATCGCGGAGGCGCTCGACGCGCCGATCCAGCGGTACATGCGCGCCAACCCCCTGCGTGACCTCGTGACGCGCGGCCGCAAGTACCAGATGTGGGTCGACCGGCAGCGGGCGCTCTACGGGTCCTGGTACGAGCTGTTCCCCCGCTCCACCGGCGGCGTCGACGAGTCCGGCAAGCCGGTGCACGGCACGTTCGAGACCGCCGCGAAGGCGCTCGACCGGGTCGCGCGCATGGGCTTCGACGTGGTCTACCTCCCGCCGATCCACCCGATCGGGCACGTCAACCGCAAGGGCCCGAACAACAGCGTCATCTCGGTGCCGGAGGACGTCGGCTCGACATGGGCCATCGGCTCCGAGGAGGGCGGCCACGACGCGATCCACCCCGAGCTGGGCACGGTCGAGGACTTCGACCGGTTCGTGTCGCGCGCCAACGAGCTGGGCATGGAGGTCGCGCTCGACTTCGCGCTGCAGTGCGCGCCGGACCACCCGTGGGTCACGGCCCACCCGGAGTGGTTCACGACCAAGCCCGACGGCACGATCGCGTACGCGGAGAACCCGCCGAAGAAGTACCAGGACATCTACCCGCTGAACTTCGACAACGACCCGGAGGGCATCTACGCGGAGGTGCTCCGCGTGGTCATGCACTGGGTCGCCCACGGGGTGCGGATCTTCCGGGTCGACAACCCGCACACCAAGCCGCCGAACTTCTGGCACTGGCTGATCCACCAGGTGAAGGCCGTCGAGCCGGACGTGCTGTTCCTGTCCGAGGCGTTCACCCGCCGGGCCCGCCTGTACGGGCTCGCCCGGCTCGGGTTCACCCAGTCCTACACCTACTTCACCTGGCGGACCTACAAGCACGAGCTGGTCGAGTTCGGCGAGGAGATCACCGCCCGGGCCGACGAGGCCCGCCCGAACCTGTTCGTCAACACGCCGGACATCCTGCACGCGTCGCTCCAGTACGGCGGCCCCGCGATGTTCGCGCTGCGCGCCGTCCTGGCCGCGACCTTCTCGCCGAGCTGGGGCGTGTACTCGGGCTACGAGCTGTACGAGCACGAGGCCGTCCGCGAGGGCTCCGAGGAGTACCTGAACTCGGAGAAGTACGAGCTGCGCCCGAGGGACTTCGACGAGGCGATCGCCGAGGGCCGCTCGCTGGAACCGTGGCTGACGAGGCTCAACACCATCCGCGCCGCGCACCCCGCCCTGCACCAGCTGCGCGACCTCCACTTCCACAACACGGAGAACGACGCGCTGCTGGCGTACTCGAAGACCGATCCCGGCACCGGCGACACGGTCGTCGTGGTGGTCAACCTCGACTCGGAGCACCCGCAGGAAGGCATGGTCTACCTGGATCTGCCCGCACTGGGACACGACTGGTCGGACAAGCTCGTCGTGCACGACGAGGTCACCGGCGCGACGTGGGAGTGGGGCCAGACCAACTACGTCCGGCTGGACCCCGTCCAGGCCGTGGCCCACATCCTCGCCGTCACCCGCTAACCCCCGCGAGTCGCAGTTTCAGGACCCGCGAGTCGCAGTTTCAGGACCCCCGAGTCGCAGTTTCAGGACCCCCGAGTTGTCGTTTCGTGCGCACGACGGCGTGCACGAAACCGCAACTCACCCTGTTTGAAACGGGGACTCGCGGGGTTCTCGGTGTGGGCAACCGGCAATTGTCACCCCGCTTCCCTTGTCTGACAAGGGCTTACTCTGCGGGCCCGCTACGACGTACGGTCCGAAGCATGGCACGACACGCATATGTCGTGTTCCCTGCTGAAAGGCCCATTCGTATGTCTGGAAGAAGAGGCGGCGTCCTGTTCGCCGCATTCGCCATGACCGCGTCCGCCTTCGCCGTCCTGCCGGCGGCGTCGGTTTCCGCGGCCCCGACTCACTCGGACGTGTCCGGCGTCGAGTGCGCGACCGTTGAGGGCTCGGCCGCGCGCGTACGCCCCGGCGAGCACGAGCACGAGCGCAACGAGATGTCCCAGAAGGAGGCCGCGGCCGCCGAGAAGGAGATGAACGCGCGCCTGGCCGCCGGCCGGGGCAACTCCGTGCAGGCGGTCGTCACGATCCCCGTGGTGTTCCACGTCGTCTACGCCTCCGACGGCACCGGCAACGTGACCAACACCCAGATCAGCCAGCAGATCGCCGAGATGAACCAGAACTTCGCGGGCGGCGAGTCGTCGCAGGCCGCCAACACGGAGTTCCAGTTCACCCTCCAGGCCACCCGGCGCTGGCAGAACAACGCCTGGTTCAACGACCCGGACAGCGCGGCCGGCGAGGCCGCGATGAAGTCGGCGACGCACGAGGGCGACGCGGGCGTGCTCAACATCTGGTCCACCAACACCAGCTACCTCGGCTACGCGACGTTCCCGTCCTGGTACGCCGCCGACCCCGAGCTGGACGGCGTGGTGATGCAGTACGGCTCGATGCCGGGCGGCAGCATCGTCAACTTCAACCTCGGCAAGACCGCGTCGCACGAGACCGGGCACTGGCTCGGGCTCTACCACACCTTCCAGGGCGGCTGCAGCACCGCGAACGACCAGGTGTCCGACACACCGGCGCAGCGGACCTCGACGTCGGGCTGCCCGGCCGGCAAGGACACCTGCCCGGCGGCCGGTGTCGACCCGATCCACAACTACATGGACTACTCCTACGACAGTTGCTACAACCAGTTCACCCAGGGTCAGACGACCCGCATGAAGAACCAGTGGGCGGCCTACCGCGCATGACCTGAGGCGGGCGCCGCCGGTTTCCCGGCGGCGCCCGCGTCGTGCGGGATGCGGTCATAGCGGTGACCATGGAGAGGGGCGGCGTGGTCGACCTGGCACCATGATCGCGACCCCCCGACAAAGGCTGTTGGGCGGAAGGCCGACTTAGTGAAGGTGCGGGAATGACCGAAACGCCGGAGACGACACGTCCGGACGCCGGCCTGGGGCTCGACGGAGTCCCTCACACGGGAGAGTCCGTCACCGCCGACGGGCATCTCGTCGAGCCGAACGCGGACGACTTCCGGCATGCGAGATCCGCGCCGAAGCAACCGGACTGGTACAAGACGGCGGTCTTCTACGAGGTGCTGGTCCGCGCGTTCAACGACTTCACCAACGACGGCACCGGCGACCTGCGCGGGCTCGCCGACAAGCTCGACTACCTGCAGTGGCTCGGCGTGGACTGTCTCTGGCTGCCGCCGTTCTACGCCTCACCGCTGCGCGACGGCGGCTACGACATCTCCGACTTCCGTGCCGTGCTGCCCGAGTTCGGCACCGTCGACGACTTCGTCTACCTGCTGGACCAGGCGCACCGGCGCGGGCTGCGGGTGATCACCGACCTGGTGCTCAACCACACCTCCGACCAGCACCCGTGGTTCCAGGAGTCGCGCCAGCACCCGGACGGCCCGTACAGCGACTACTACGTGTGGTCCGACACCGACGACGCCTACCCGGACGCGCGGATCATCTTCGTCGACACCGAGTCGTCCAACTGGACCTACGACCCCGTCCGCGGCCAGTTCTACTGGCACCGCTTCTTCTCCCACCAGCCCGACCTCAACTATGAGAACCCCGAGGTCGCGGACGCCATGCTCGACATCCTCAGGTTCTGGCTGGACCTCGGCATCGACGGCTTCCGGCTCGACGCGGTGCCCTACCTGTACGAGGAGGAAGGCACCAACTGCGAGAACCTGCCGCGCACGCACGAGTTCCTGAAGCGCTGCCGCAAGGTGGTCGACGACGAGTTCCCCGGCCGGGTGCTGCTCGCCGAGGCCAACCAGTGGCCGTCGGACGTGGTGCAGTACTTCGGCGACCCGGACATCGGCGGCGACGAGTGCCACATGGCGTTCCACTTCCCGCTGATGCCGCGGATCTTCATGGCGGTGCGGCGCGAGTCGCGGTTCCCGATCTCGGAGATCCTCGCGCAGACGCCGCCGATCCCGACCGGCGCGCAGTGGGGCATCTTCCTGCGCAACCACGACGAGCTGACGCTCGAGATGGTCACCGACGACGAGCGCGACTACATGTACGCCGAGTACGCGAAGGACCCGCGGATGAAGGCGAACATCGGCATCCGCCGCCGGCTCGCGCCGCTGCTCGACAACGACGCCAACCAGATGGAGCTGTTCACCGCGCTGCTGCTGTCGCTGCCCGGCTCCCCCGTTCTGTACTACGGCGACGAGATCGGCATGGGCGACAACATCTGGCTCGGTGACCGCGACGCGGTCCGCACGCCGATGCAGTGGTCGCCGGACCGCAACGCGGGCTTCTCCCGCGCCGACCCCGGCCGCATGTACCTGCCGGTGATCGCGGACCCGGTGTACGGCTTCCAGGCGGTGAACGTGGAGGCGCAGCTCAACAACACGTCGTCGCTGCTGCACTGGACGCGCCGGATGCTGCAGGTGCGGCGCGAGCACCCGGCGTTCGGCCTCGGCGACTTCAACGAGCTCGGCTCGTCGAACCCCAGCGTGCTCGCCTACCTGCGGCACCTGCAGGGCGCCGACAGCACCACGGAAGACCTTGTGATCTGCGTGAACAACCTGTCCCGGTTCCCGCAGCCGGTGGAGCTGAACCTGTCCGAGCACGCCGGGCGGGTGCCGGTCGAGCTGACCGGCGGGGTGCGGTTCCCCGCGATCGGGGAGCTACCGTACCTGCTGACGCTGCCGGGGCACGGGTTCTACTGGTTCCAGATCACCTCGGACTCGGACGAAGGTGAATCCCCGTGAGGACTTCCGGCGATCGAGGGTGGGCCGGAGGTCCGCCCGAGGAGTCGGGGTTGCCAACCGCCGGCCGACCGACCGAGGCAAGCTCCGAAGGTTCGGTCCTCACCCTGAAGGAAACACTGTGGTGATCCGACCGACCGAACTGGCAGCGGATCTCGGCGACGGACTCTTACGGTGGCTGGTCGGCCAGCGCTGGTTCCGCACGAAGGCCCGCGGGGTGTCGCAGGTGCGCACGCTGCGGTCGGCGGTGCTGGTCGACGGGGAGTCGACGCTCGTGCACGCGATGGTGTCGGTCGACGAGACCGACACCTACCAGCTGCTGCTGGGGCTGCGCGCGGGAGTGCCGGAGCACCTCGAGCACACGGTGATCGGCCGGGTCGACGGGCTCTCGGTGTACGACGCGACGCAGGACGCGGACCTGATGGGCACGATGCTCGACCTGTTCCTGTCCCGTGGCGAGCTCGGCGGGCTGGTGTTCGAGGTCGAGCCGGGCGTCGAGCTGGCGCCCGGTCTGCGGCCCCGGCCGATCGGCGTCGAGCAGAGCAACACCTCGCTCGTGTATGGCGGGCACAACATCCTGAAGCTGTACCGGCAGCCGGAGCCCGGCCCGAACCGGGACGTCGACCTGCACCGGGCGCTGCGGGGCAGCCCCCACATCGCGCCGCCGCTCGCCGTGCTCACCGACACCCGGGGCGCCGAGCCGGTGGTGCTCGGCTTCATGCAGCGGTTCCTGCCGGACGCGGTCGAGGGCTGGGCCACGGCCACCGCGAGCGTGCGGGACCTGCTCGCGGAGGGCGACCTGCACGCGGACGAGGTCGGCGGCGACTTCGCCGGCGAGTCGGGCCGGCTGGGCGCGGCGGTCGCGGAGGTCCACGGCGCGCTCGCCGAGGCGACCGGCGTGCGGGAGATCGGGCGGGTGGAGCTGGCGGCCGAGGTGGCCGCCATGAACGCGCGGCTCGACGACGTGCTCACGCAAGTGCCGGCGCTAGGCGCGGACGAGGCGGTGCTGCGGTCGGCGTTCGAGGAACTGCGGACGCTCGACGGGCCGGTGCGCGTGCACCAGATCCACGGCGACCTGCACCTCGGCCAGGTGCTGCGCACCACGTCGGGTTGGGTCCTGATCGACTTCGAGGGCGAGCCCGCGGCCACGCCCGCGGCGCGGGCCACGCCGCGCTCCCCCTTGCGGGACGTCGCGGCGATGCTGCGGTCGTTCGACTACGCCGCGTTCCACCTGCTGGCCGGCGACCCCGGCGACGAGGACCGCCAGCGCGCCGCGCGGGCCACCGAGTGGTCGGACCGCAACCGGGCCGCGTTCTGCGCCGGCTACGCGGAGGCCGGCGGCGACCCGATGGAGCAGGCGGTGCTGCTGCGGGCGCTGGAGCTGGACAAAGCGGTGTACGAGGTCCGCTACGAGCACCACAACCGGCCGGACTGGGTGGCCATCCCGCTCGCCGCGATCCAGCGCAGGACCTAGTCACCCCACCGCTGCGCGCTGTCCGGCCGGTCGAGCCAGACCGTGTGCTGATCGGGGGTGGCGGTCAGACCGAACCGGTGCCACTCCGGTTCGCCCGCGGCGCGCCACCGGTCGTAGGCGTCCTCGAAGGCGCGCCACAACGACACCGGCCCGCCTTCCAGCACCCGGGCGTCGTCGGTGCGCACCTCGCACCACGACCCGTCCGGCGCGGACAGATAGGTGTAGTCGGCGCCCTCTCCGTAGGTGACGTTCGTCGGCATGCCGAACTGCGCGAGGAACCACGGCACCGGGTGCAGCCATGGGTACGCGGGGGCGGCGGTGTGTCGCTCGGTGGCGTTCGTGCGGTCTCGACGAGGCTGGCGCGGCGCGCTGCTCACGTTCAGGTGCCGCATCGCCATGAACCCCGCCCATGTCGACAGGAACCGTCCGGTCGCGATCTCACCCTGGCATTCCAGGAGGACGAGATTGCCGGCATGCCCGGACGGCTTGAAGTCGACGAGGATCAACCCGCCCGGCTTGGTCTGCTCGAGCCACGCCGCCGGAATGGCCGGCACGGCGCAGGTGGCGATGATCCGGTCGTACGGTCCGAACTCGGCGAGCCCCTGATCGCCGTCTCGGGCGACCAGCGTCGGTGTGTGCCCGATGGCGGCCAGCCGCTCACGCGCCGCCTCGACCAACGTCGGATCGACGTCGACGGAGTACACGTGGTCGCTGCCGAGCCGCGCACTGAGGAGGCCGGCGTTGTAGCCGGTGCCCGTGCCGATCTCCAGAACCGAGTCGCCATCGCGGATGCGCAGCGCCTCCAGCATCGTGACCATGAGCCCCGGCATCGTGCTCGACGAGACGGTGACCTGGCCGGAGCCGCGGCCCTCCGGCGCCGCGTCGGCCAGGGCGGTGATCAGCGTGGTGTCGGAGTAGACGGTGGCCAACTCGGATTCACCGGCCATTACGTCGACCTGGCGCCAGGTCCCGTCATCGCTCTGGAGGTAGTAGAACGGCACCAGGTCGTGCCGGGGCACCGCGCACACCGCCTCGTACCACTCCCGCGAAGTCAGGTCGCTGATTTCGTCGGCCAGCTTTCGTGCCCTGTCGGCCCAGTCGGTCACGTCTGCTCTCTCTGTGCGAGGAAGTCCGCGATTGCGTCACTGACCGCGGAACCGATTGTTGGCCGCAGCCACCCGTACTGTCCACCTGAGTTGGATTCGAGGAACACCCAGCGCTCGTCCGGGGTGACGACGAAGTCAAGTGCGCTGAACGCCAACCCAGACGTCGCCACGAAGGCATGAATGGCTTCCGCCACCGGAGCGGGGACCTCGACAACGGAGTAGTCGAGGGCGTCGTAGTTGGTCCGCCAGTCGATGTGGGCCGCCGGATCCTGGGTGTGAATGCCCACCGCGATCAACGTCGCGCCGACCACGATCACTCGGACCTCGTGGGATTTCGGCACCCACTCCTGGAACTGGTGCGCTGTCAGCTCGATGCCACCGAGGTCCGCGAGATCGTCCTCGGTGAGTAGGTGCGTGTGCGCGATCTTGCGTTGACCATTCTCGTGCAGCACGTTCGACGCCAACGCCTTGATCACCGTGCCGTGTCGGCTGCTGGTCGAGAACCGGCGCACCGCTTCGGGGTCGTTGGCGACCAGGGTCCTCGGCACACTCAGTCCACATTTCGCCGCCCGCGAGAGTTGCCGCGGTTTGTATGCGTCGTCGGCATCCCGTTGCGGATGGTTCATCCACGCGACGGGCAGCGTGGCCAGGACACCACCGAGGCCGAACCTGGCCTCCCGATCGGCGTGCCGCCGACGCTCGTTCGACAGGTCGTCCGGGAATGAGAAACCCGTGGGGCTGCGGTACCAGACCGATCGAATGTCCCCGAGGTCGACACGCCTGGCCGGCGCGCCAAGGGTTCCGACCCAGCGACCGCCGGAAAGCTCCGCGTCGAGACTCAGCTTCTGCGGGAACCAGCCGAGATCGACTCGGCAGACCGGCACGTCGCGACTCGTCAGCGTCCGCACGACCCGGTCGACACTCGTGTCGTAGTCCTCGGCCAGAACGAGGACCGTCACAACTGGTCGTCTGTTCTGTCGAACATGAACTCTTCGCCACGCGGCTTGCCGCCGTCGGAGTGACCGGTGGTGGTCCGCTCGTCGGCCGCCATCGGCAGGTCGATCAACGGCGTGTGCGGACGGTCGATGGCGACCGCGAGCTGCTGTTCCGGGTCATATCGGTATGGCGTCGGTGGGCCGCTGTCGACCGGAGCCGCCGACCGAAAGAATCGGATCCCGAACGGCAGGAGCGCTGAGTCGTCGACCTCGTCGGCCGGTGGCGGCTCGAACTTTGGTCGCCCAAGAGGAAACTGATGGCCGACCGGGGCAAGGCCAAGGCCGGTCCGCCGGTTGGACGCGGACATCGTCACGGTGTCACCTCATCTGCGCCATCGACGCCGTCCGCGAGCGCGCGGCGCGCCACGACCTTGCGGTCGGCTTCCTCTTGCGCGTGCCGCGAGTCCATCTCCGCCAGGGCCTTGTTGCCGAGTTGGACGAACGAACGCAGCGCCGCCGCGTCGGCGGAGAAGTCGAACGCGTCCACCCCGGTGCCGAGCGTGAGGCTCACCAGGTCGCTGCCATCCACGCGGTAGGACATCGGGCACCCCTCGCTGATGTCCATCCATGAGCCGACGACCAGGTTCTTGCCGTGCGTGGCCTGTCCCCCTCGCCCACCGTGCCCACGAGGTGTAGTTGAGTACATGCTCTGCGTCATGAGCGCAATCATGCCCTCGTAGCGCCTCAAACGCAAGATTGCGTTTAACTGTGTTGCGTTCGCAGTCCGGCTGCGACAAGCCGTAGCGACGGCAATCCATGGCCACACCACCGTGGTCCCGACCGAAGAGGTGAGGAAGGATCGACGCCGTGACACCCAGGCGGCACATTCCGACGGTTCGACTGCGCAGGTTGGCAGCCGAACTCCGTCGGCTGCGCGCCGCCGCCAGTCTGAGCAGGGAAGAGACGGGCGAGCGGACGGGCATCAACAACGCCACGCTCTACCGCATCGAGACAGCCAGAGCACGCCCGCAGATGCGGACGCTCAACACGTTGCTGAGCCTGTACGAGGTCGACCAGGAGCAGCGCGACTACCTGACGAACCTGTGCCGCGACGCGAGCAAGCAGGGCTGGCTCCAGCCCTACCACTCGGGTCTGTCCGACGCGTATGCGGCCTACATCAGCTTCGAGAACGAGGCACAGGGCGTTCGCGACTACGAGTCGCTGTTCGTCCCCGGGTTGTTGCAGACCGAGGACTACGCCCGCTCCGTCATCCGTGGTGTGCTGCCCGCAGCGACCGATGAGGAGGTGGAGGACCGAGTACGGGCCCGCATGGGACGCCAGAACGTCCTCTCGAAGTCCGGACCGCTCAAGCTGTGGGCGGTGCTGGACGAAGCCGCGTTGCGTCGCACGGTGGGTAGTGCCCAGATCATGCGCGCGCAGCTCGACCATCTGGTCAAAGCGGCCAAGGCACCGAACGTCACGTTCCAGGTCATCCGGTTCAGCGCCGGCGCACACACCGGCATGCCCGGCCAGTTCATCATGTTGGACTTCAAAGACCCCATGGACACCGATCTGATCTACATCGACTCGATGGCCGGCGACCTGTTCCTGGAGTCCGACGCGGAGATCAGCAGCTTCCGCTCGGTCTTCGAGAACCTGGTGGCGATCGCGCTCAGTCCGAAGGACTCGGCGTCCCTCGTCGTCGACATAGCCCACCAAATGAAGGGAACGTAAATCCATGGTTGACCTGTCTGGCGCGACCTGGCGCAAGAGTTCGCGAAGCAGCGGCGAAGGCGCATGTGTCGAGCTGACTTTCGTGGGCGAGCACGCGGCCGCGCGTGACTCCAAGAATCCGGCCGGACCGGTTCTCGTGTTCACACCGCGTTCGTTACGCGCGTTCGTCGCGGAACTGAACACCCAGCCCACTAGCGGCCATCCGGCGTAGGACCTAGCCTGGATGGCACAGGCTCCCAACGGCGGGTGCCGCGACGGACGAACGGGGTGTTCGGATGCGGATCGCGGACTTGTTGCGGCACAAGGGTTCCGAGGTGGCCACCGTACCTCCGGGCCTGTCGGTCACCGGCCTGCTCGACGATCTGGCTCGGCACAACATCGGCGCCGTCGTGGTCGTCGACGACACCGACGCGCTGGTCGGCATCGTCTCCGAACGCGATGTCGTGCGCCGTCTCAACGAGCGAGGCGCCGAACTGCTCGCCGCCCCCGTCTCGGACATCATGACGACACAGGTCGTGACCTGCGGCCCCGACGAGGGCCTCGACAGCCTGGCCGCGATCATGACCGAACGCCGGATCCGCCACATGCCGGTCGTCGAGGACGGCAGGCTGGTGGGCATCGTCAGCATCGGCGACGTGGTGAAGAGTCGGATACGGCAGCTCGAGTCGGACCGCGAACAACTCGAGTCCTACATCGCGCAGGGCTGACCGCCGGGCTGTTGAGCACGTCGTTCGGCGCAGCGGCAGAATGAGCACCAATGAACGCCGTGAACCCAGCACTGCCATCCTCCGACGAGCTGCGCCGGTTGCTGTCCGGCGCGCACCACGACCCGCACTCGGTGCTCGGGGTGCACGCCGACCACACGGGCGCCGGCGGCGTACGCACGGTCGCCCGCGCGTACCGGCCAGGGGCCAAGTCCGTCGCGGTCGTGGCCGGCGGGACCCGGACCGCCCTCGACGAGGTGGGCGACGGCTTCTTCGCCGGCGCGCTGCCCGAGGCGCCCGGCGCGTACCGCCTCGAGGTCGACTACGGCACCGGCCACCACGCCGGCCCGCTGCTCGTCGACGACCCCTACCGCTGGCTGCCGACGCTGGGCGAGCTGGACCTGCACCTGCTCGGCGAGGGCCGCCACGAACGCCTCTGGCAGGCGCTCGGGGCGCACGTGCGCTCCTACGAGACCGAGGACGGCACCGTCGCGGGCACGTCCTTCGCAGTGTGGGCGCCGAACGCGCGCGGCGTGCGGGTGTGCGGCGACTTCGACGGCTGGGACGGCCGCGCCAACCCGATGCGCTCGCTCGGCTCGTCCGGCGTCTGGGAGCTGTTCGTCCCCAACCTGCCGCCGGGCGCCTACTACAAGTTCCGCATCCTGGGCCAGGACGGCAACTGGCACGAGAAGGCCGACCCGATGGCGTTCGCCACCGAGGTGCCGCCCGCGACCGCCTCCAAGGTCACCGTGTCGAGCCACCTGTGGACCGACGACGACTGGCTCGCGCGCCGCGAGGCCACCGAGTGGGTCTCCGCGCCGATGAGCGTCTACGAGGTCCACCTCGGCTCGTGGCGGCCCGGCCTCGGCTACCGCGAACTGGCCACCGAACTGGCCGACTACGTCGACGCGCAGGGCTTCACCCACATCGAGCTGATGCCGGTCGCCGAGCACCCGTTCGGCGGCTCGTGGGGCTACCAGGTCACGTCCTACTACGCGCCGACCGCGCGGTTCGGGTCGCCGGACGAGTTCCGCCACCTCGTGGACACGCTCCACAACCGCGGCATCGGCGTGATCATGGACTGGGTGCCGGCGCACTTCCCGAAGGACGCGTGGGCGCTGGCCCGCTTCGACGGCACCGCGCTGTACGAGCACGCCGACCCGCGCCGGGGCGAGCACCCCGACTGGGGCACGCTCGTGTTCGACTTCGGCCGCTCCGAGGTCCGCAACTTCCTCGTCGCCAACGCGTTGTACTGGATCGAGGAGTTCCACATCGACGGCCTGCGGGTCGACGCGGTCGCCTCGATGCTCTACCTCGACTACTCGCGCGAGGAGGGCCAGTGGCTGCCGAACGTCCACGGCGGCCGGGAGAACCTCGACGCGGTGCGGTTCCTGCAGGAGCTGAACGCGACCGTCTACAAGCACCACCCCGGCGCGGTCATGATCGCCGAGGAGTCCACGGCGTGGCCGGGCGTCACCCGACCGACGCATCTCGGCGGCCTCGGTTTCGGGTTCAAGTGGAACATGGGCTGGATGCACGACACGCTCAGCTACGTCGGCCACGACCCGGTGTACCGCTCCTACCACCACAACGAGGTCACGTTCTCGCTGATGTACGCGTGGAGCGAGAACTTCGTGCTGCCGCTGTCGCACGACGAGGTCGTGCACGGCAAGGGCTCGCTGTGGACCCGGATGCCCGGCGACGACTGGAACAAGGCGGCCGGACTGCGGTCGCTGCTCGCGTTCATGTGGGCGCACCCCGGCAAGCAGCTGCTGTTCATGGGCGGCGAGTTCGGTCAGATCGGCGAGTGGTCGGAGAGCCGGTCGCTGGACTGGCACCTGCTCTCCGAGCCGCTGCACGACGGTCTGCGCGGCCTCGTCGCCGACCTCAACCGGACGTACAAGCAACACCCCGCGCTGTTCGCGGCGGACGCCCGGCCGGAGGGCTTCTCCTGGATCGACGCCAACGACTCGGCGAACAACGTCGCGAGCTTCCTGCGCCTGGACCCCGCCGACCCCGGCGCGGTGCTGGCGTGTGTCGCGAACTTCGCCGGGCACCCGCACGAGAACTACCGGGTCGGACTGCCGAAGGCCGGCCGCTGGCGCGAGGTGCTGAACACCGACGCGCAGCCCTACGGCGGCTCCGGCTGGGGCAACATGGGCGGCGTCGAGGCGACCGAGCAGCCGTGGCACGGGCAGCCCGCGTCGGCGCTGCTGCAACTGCCGCCGCAGGGCGTGATCTGGCTGGCGCCAGAGGCCTGACTCATCGCTGCGAAAGGCGCGTTCGGGACGCTAGTACGCCCTGACCGCGCCTTTCGCAGCATTTTGGCCACGCGTCGCGGAGTTATCCACAGGCAAGATCGACTTCCCCTGGTTTGTCGGCGGGTGCCGGTAGACTGGGCACTGGGCCGCCCCCGGGACAGGGTGGGGGCTGCATCGCGCGCGGGCCGGCCCTTCGGGGCATCCGGCATGCCATGAAGGACCCCTTCATGTCGTTGAGAGACATGAAGGACCCCTTCATGGCAGGGCGCCACTGTCCACAAAGCGCGCGGGGCCGCGCTTCCCGGCCGAGCGGGTCGGGCAGACTGAGCCGGTGCGCCACGCGGTGATCATGCGAGCCGATGCGTAGGTACCGGGAGCTGCTGGCGATCGCGGGGGTGCCGCGGCTGACCGGGGCGGTGCTGCTGTCGCGGGTCTCGACCTCGATGCTCAACCTGTCGCTGCTGGTCACCGCCACGCAGCTGTACGGGTACGCGGCCGCGGGCGTGCTGCTGATGGTGTACGCGCTGGCCACCGCGGTCGGCGGGCCGGTGCGGGGGCGGCTCGCGGACCGGTACGAGCCGCGCACCGTCATGCTGACACTGCTCGCCGGCCATGCGGTGGCGTATGTCGGCCTGCTGGTCGGGCTGCTCATGGTCGCCCCGATGCCGACGGTGGCCGTCGCGGCGGTGGCGCTCGGACTGTCGGTGCCGCCGGCCGGGCCGGTGGTGCGCGGGCTGTGGCCGACGATCGTGCCGGCGGAAGGGCTGCCGACGGCGTACGCGTTCGACGCGGCGTTGAACACGGCCACGTTCCTCGCCGGCCCGATGATCGCGGGCGGGCTGCTGCTCGTCATGGCCCCGCCCCTGGTCGTCGGCATGACGGGCGCGGTCAAGCTGGTCGGCGACGCGCTGGTCGCGATCGCGCCGACACTGCGCGGTCGCAGGCCGACGCCGGCACCGGGCCGGCGGTCGTTCTTCGGGCCGCTCACCGACGGTCGGGTGCGGCTGCTGCTCGGCATGATCCTCGTGGACACCTTCACGTTCGGTTCTCTCGAGGTCGCGGCCGTCGCCGCGGCGTCCGGGCAGGGCGGCGCCGGAGTGTTCACCAGCGCGCTGGCACTGGGCGGGGTGGTCAGCGGCCTCGCCTACGGCACGCGTACGTGGCCGGGCAGCGCGCGGACGCAGCTCGTCGTGCTGCACGGCGGTGGCGCGGTGGTGCTGGCGGCCGGGGCGCTCGACGCGTGGCCGCTGGTGCTGATCGCGGCCGTGTTCATCGTGTACGGCCTTGTCAACGGGCCGGTCGAGACGCTGAAGCAGATGCTGGTCGGCGACGTGGCGGCCGATGGGCAGCGGATCGAGGCGTTCGCGTGGGTGTTCAGCGTGATGTGGGCGGGTTTCGGGATCGGCACGACGGTCGCGGGGCGGCTGGTCGACAACGGAGAGCCGGGTGGCGCGCTGTACGCCGCGGCCGCCGCGCAGGTGCTGGTGGTCGTCGTCGCCATGGCCGGAATGCGCCGTCCTCACCACGGGGACACGTGAGTACGGGCAGACTGGGCCCGTGCGCCCGCGAACGCTCGCCAGGACCGCCCGCCTGACCGTCCCGCTGCTGCTGGTGACGGCGGTGGTGGCGTGCACGACCACCGTGTCCGGCACACCGACCAACGGCGGCTCGGTCGTGTCCGACGACCCCGACGGCGGAGGTGGTGTGGACCCGTCGTTCGTGAAGAACACCGACGGCGGCGACATCGACCGGCTGGCCGCGACTGTGCTCACCGACGTCAAGCAGTACTGGACCGAGACGTTCCCCGCCGAGTTCGACGACAAGTGGGAGGACCTGGAGGGCGGCTACTACTCGGTCGACACGGCCGACGACGACGCCAAGGCGCCGCCGTGCGCCCGCCGGGCGTCCGACGTCGAGGGCAACGCGTTCTACTGCCCGACCGAGGACGTCATCGCATGGGACCGGGCCGCGCTGCTGCCGGTGCTGAAGGAGAAGTTCGGCGAGGCGGCGGTCATGTTCGTGCTCGCGCACGAGATGGGCCACGCCGTGCAGCGCAGGGCGGGCCTGACCGTCCAGGAGCAGCGCAGCGACCCGGAGAAGTACCCCACGATCCTCATCGAGGCGCAGGCCGACTGCTACGCGGGCTCGTTCGTCCGCTGGGTCACCGACGGCAAGGCGGCGCACCTGAAGGTGTCCAAGGACCGGCTCGACACGGCCATGGAGGCCCTGGTCATGTTCCGGGACCCGGTCGGCACCGAGCAGTCCGACCAGGACGCGCACGGCGACGCGTTCGACCGCGTCTCCGCCTTCCAGGACGGCTTCGACCAGGGTGCCAAGCTGTGCAAGGACATGAGCGTGGCCAACCGCACGTTCACCCAGCGCGGCTTCCTGTCCGCCGACGACGCCGAGCGCGGCGGGAACCTGCCGTTCGACACGCTGCTCACCACGATCACCCCCGACCTCGAGACGTACTTCAGCGGCCTGGTCACCCAGCAGGGCAAGCAGTGGGCGACGCCGAGCGTGCGCACCAGCGCGGCGAGCCCGGAGTGCGCGAAGACCGACCAGGGCCCGATCGCGTTCTGCGCGGACAGCGGTGAGATCGACGTCGCCACCGAGGACGAGCTGCCCAAGCTGCACACCGAGATCGGCGACTTCGCGACCGGGACCATCCTCGCGAGCCGGTTCAGCCTCGCGGCGCTCTCCGCGCTCGGCAAGCCGCTGGACGGCGAGGCCGCGCAGCGCGCCGTGCTGTGTCTGACCGGCACGTACACCGGCACACTGATCACCAGGCAACAGGGCTTCGCACTGTCCCCCGGCGACCTCGACGAGGCGATCCAGGTGATCCTGCGGTTCGACTACCCCGGCCGCGACACCACGGGCAAGGCACTGCCGACCGGTTTCGACCGCGTGTCGATCTTCCGCGCCGGCGCGGTACAGGGCGTCGCCGCCTGCAAGCTGTAGTTCCGCGTACGTGCACCCGATCGGCCCAGTAGGGTGCGTTCAGCGAACTTCGGTGATGAACGGGGACAAGCTGTGCGAGTGCAGGGTGGACGGGCGTGGCGCGTGGGTCTCACCCTTGCCGCGGTCGCGGTGATGGTGGCGCAGATCGGGGGCTGCGGACAGTCGGTGGCAGGCAAACCGACGGTCACGGATGGCATCGACACCACCGACGCCGGGGGGCTCGACGTTGGCGACGCCGACGGGCCGACCGGCCCGCGCAAGGACGTCGAGGACGCCAAGCTCGACGTCGAGGGCGGCGACGGCAGCGAGATGGACCGGCTGGCGATCAACGCCGTGTCGGACCTCTACGACTACTGGGGCGAGCAGCTCCCGGAGAACTTCGACGAGAAGTTCGAGAAGATCCAGCGGTTGTTGTCCTACGACTCCAACGGCGAGGGCGTCGAGATCTGCGGCGCCAGCACCAAGGGCCTGATCAACGCGTTCTACTGCGGCGGCGGTGGCGAGGACGCCATCGCATGGGACCGCGGCGAACTGCTGCCGATGCTGACCGACATGTTCGGCGACATGTCCGTGGTCGGTGTGCTCGCCCACGAGATGGGCCACGCCGTCCAGTTCCGGCTCGGCGACAAGTCCAACATGAGCCAGAGCACCCCCACGATCGTGCGGGAGCAGCAGGCGGACTGCTACATGGGCAACTTCATGCGGTACGTCGCCGAGGGCAAGTCGAAGCACTTCGAGCTCAACCCGGGCGAGGGCCTGAACCAGATCCTGGCGACCCTCTTCTACATCCGCGACCCCGCCGGCTTCGACCACATGACCGAAGGCGCGCACGGCCTCGCGTTCGACCGGGTCTACGCGTTCCAGGAGGGTTTCACGAAGGACCCGAAGCGCTGCGCGGAGATGGACACCGACGAGATCGACGGCCGCATCGCGGAGCAGGAGCGGAACAAGAACGACAAGACCGCCGGCGGCGAGGCCGAGCTGAGCAAGGACAACCTCGCTCTGCTGCAGGACAGTCTCGACGAGGCGTTCAAGGACAACGGCGCCGACCAGCCGGAGATCACCGACAACGGCTCCAAGTGCGAGAAGGGCAAGTCGACGTCGCCCGCCACGTACTGCGACGGCGAGAACATCGTCGGGATCGACCTCGAGAAGCTGACCCAGATCGCCAAGCCGCCCGCGGAGGGTCAGGAGCCCGGCACCGACGGCGCCGGCCTCGGCGACTTCGCGGCGTTCGCGGAGATCGCGTCCCGGTACACGCTGGCCATCCAGAAGTCGATCGGCGCGGACCTCACGGACAAGAACGCCGGGTTGCGAACCGCCTGCCTGACCGGCGCCTGGACCGCGTTCGCCGTGGACAAGGAACCAGATGTGGACGACAAGAAGCTGCATCTCGCCGTCGGGGACCTGGACGAGGCCGTGGCGGAGTTGTTGCAGGACGACAGTTTGATTGCCGCGGACATCAACGGGAAGCAGGTCGAGGCCGGGTTCGCCCGCGTCGAGGCGTTCCGACGCGGGTACATGGAGGGGTCCACTCCGTGCACTGAGGACTTCGCCTGACCCACGTTAGCCAAATACGCAATGGCCCCGATCCGGCTTGGATCGGGGCTATTGCGTTCTTACGATCGCTGTATCGCTGGACGTCGGCTCCACCGATCCATCACTGCCTTCGCACATTGCACCGCGCCCAGCGCGTTCGAGCCGAACACGGTCTCGTACGAGAGCATGACGGCGGAGCAGCCCTGTTGCGTCCAGTGCGCGAGGTCGCAGATCTCAGCTCGCGTCGGGAAGGCGAACCGTTCCAGTCCCTCGACGATCTGGGTCGCCAGGATCCATGGCGTCTGGTGCTTGGCAGCAGCCTCGGCGATCGTGGCAACCGCGCCGGGCAGGTCGATCCAAGGAAGCGTCAGGGCCAGGTCACCCCGCGCCGCCATGATCATGTCTGAGTGGACGCAGATCTCGTCGATGGCGGCGATCCCGGCTGCAGATTCGATCTTCGCCACGATCGGCACAGCGCGGCCGTGCTCATCGAGAATCGAACGAGCCATCATCACATCCGTCGGGGACGAGACGAACGACAGCGCCACGATGTCGAACTCCGGATGCGCCGCCACGAACTCGAGATTCGACCGGTCCTCGTCGGTCAATGATGATGGCTCGAATTCACTGTTTCGAACGGTGATGCCCCGCGTCTGGTTGATCGTTCCGCCCGCGGTGACTCGCGCAGTGACGTACGCACCTGCGGTCCCCACGATCTCGATGATCGCGGCGCCGTCGCCGATGACGAGATCGGCTCCTGGCCGAAGGCTCGCCACGAACGCCTTGTTCCGCACCGGCAACACGCCGGTCGTCGCGATGTCCGCGGCCTCTAGGCACGCGATCCGGAGCTCGTCTCCAGCCTTCACGTCGAAACTGGGCTCGCCGAGAAATTCGCCGAGCCGCACTTTCTCACCCTGCAGATCGGCCACGACAGTGCAATCTCGGCCCACCGAGGCGGCTACGCGCTTGAGCTCTCTCGCGCGGTCCAACTGAAGTTGCGGGGTGCCGAACGAGAACGTCAACCGCACGCCGCTGACGCCCTGCTCGAGCAGTGTGTCCACGATATCGATCGACGCCGGGCCGAGGGTGATCCAAAGGTCGCTCACGGGAAGGTTCCTTCGACGAGTGGGGCATCTGCGAGCCATGCGGAGAAACTGTCGATACCATGGGTGAAGTAGGAGGTCGCGGCGAACCGCTGCGAAGAGAAGTCCGTCATTCGGTACATCTTCTGATCTTCCTCGAGCAACACCCTCCCGCATCCTTCGCGGGCATAGCCAAGCAGTTGCACGGGCATGTTCTCCACCTTGGCGAGTCTCTCGATGTCCGGGTGGGCCGACGACGGAGCCGTAAACACCAACTCCCAGTTGCCCCAGGACAGCATGAGTTTCCGGACGTCGATGTCCAATCGGTCCGCCACCTCCCGCACTGCCTGGTGTGGCGTGAGGAGGTCGCTATCGACCACGATGTCGAGGGCGTTCACCCTCGCGAGTTCAGTGAAACATCCACTCACGCCGTCGGACGCGTCCATGCAGGAGCTGACCACGCCAAGGCCCGACAGCGCCCGACCTTCCGCAAGCCGCGCGACTGGCTGATGCAGAGCGGATCGAAGGCTTTCCCGGGTGTCCGGTGTCAGATCAACTTCGCCGGCGGTGACACGGGCGAGCACACTGGCCCAGAAGAGCCCCATTGTCCCCACCGCGTAAACAAGATCTCCCGGCCGCGCCCCCGTTCGTCTCATGATCCGTTCAGTCGACACCGTGCCCAACGCGGTGCCGGTCGCAGTGAACTCACGACCGTCTTTGATGTTGCCTCCCAGGATGGGACACGCCCAGGTGTCCGCGGCGGCCGTCAGCCCCTCGAGAAACCGGTCGTAGTCTCCGACACTCAAGTTTTCCGGCATCACGGTCGACACCACGATGCCGACCGGCTTGCCGCCCATCGCCGCCAGATCGCTGACGTTGATGAGAACAGTCATCCATCCGTAGTGCCAGTAATCGCAGTCACCCAGTTCGAACACGACCGGAGTCGGACAAGGATCGGTGGTGATCAACAGAATTTCGTCGAGGTCAGCGCTCGACAGTTCAGCACAGTCATCCCCGATGCCGCTAGCCCCGGCTTTCGATCTGGAGACCCGCGGGAGGATGACGGACTCGAGTATGCGCCGTTCACCCAGCGAACTGAGCGTGGCATTGACGTCCGCCCACTGCTCACCGGCCTTGCTACGAACGAGATCCGCCGGACTGTTGCCTGGCACCGCCTGTGCCGCCGTTCTCGGCCACGGGGACCTCATGTCTGTGTCACCTTCATGTCAAATGGGCCACTTTCACCAATCGGGACAGGGTTTCTCGGAAGATCTCACGACTCCGCTTGGTCGCGTACATGTGATGCCACAGCCACTGGCCTCCTTCGGTGGCTTCCGCGATGTGGAACCTCAGAAACTGACACTGGGCGTCATCCACCGGGAAGAAATACGTTTTCCCGCGCTCGCGAACGAGTAGGTATGACTTCCTCTCTGCTCGCGCGGCCAGCAAATGATCGAGATCGATCGAGAATCCTCCGTAGCCGCTGTTCTTGAGACTCTCGATCACCGAGTAACCGGTGTTCGGCATCGGAAAGCAGTGCCAGTGCGCGTGGTCGATGCATGAACCAGCGTCATGCGGAAACATTGCGCCATGCTCGAGGAAGACAGTCTCGCGGTCGTAAGCGGCCCGGAGCGCGCTCGCCACACGATTGGCGTGCTTCTCCAACTGTTGCAACAGATGTGCGCTGCTGCTCGCCATGGACAGGTGGTGCTGGGTGGGCACGACCAGCAGGTGTCCGCTGACAATCGGAGCGAGGTCCGGCATGACACTAAAGTCCTCATCGCCCCAGATGATGCTCGTGGCACCCGGCAAACCGATCTCACCGTTGAGGGCGTGCAGATTCGGCAGACAGAAGTAGCACTCCGGCTCCCCGTCCGCACGGACATCCTCCCTCTTCGTGTAGAGCCAAACCTGCTCCGACAACTCCACCCCGCCCACCGATGTCACGTTGACCATGTCCACGACGTGACCTGACGCGGCACTCGCCAAGTCGTGCACAGTCGCTGCCGTTCCTCCGGGGCGCAGTGAGCGCAGGGCAGTGGGGAACTCGTCCCCGCTGGCTCCGTCTGTGCCGCAGCGTATCCAGGCGAACGGGAACATGTTCGGCGGGATGAGGTCCCGATGCTCGTCCAGCGGACGGACGAACACTCGGTCGTGAGGCGCGAGACGTTCCGATTTTCGGGTCAACCACAGGACATGCGCACCGGCCGCTACCCATCCGAGGACATCGGCGATCGCTTCACTGATGACCACCACATCCTGACTGCACGTCGACGAGCCGGTCACCGCCCGCAGAATACGCCCGATCGTGTCACGACGTTGGTCTGATGCGGCGCTGGGCTGCTCCCCCATGTAACCACCTAAACCGGGCTCGGATGCGGCGCGGGTACGCCCGTCATGATACTTCCATGTCGATGGCCACCGTGGTGGATGAATAACCAACCTGGCCGCATTTCCATGTCATAACTATGACGTCATAACCTTGCCCGACACTGGTACATGAGTACCCTCGTTGCTACGCCTTTGATAGGTGAGGAATTCGATCATGACGGCATCCCGCAGCCAGCACGACAGGTGGAATGACTGGCATTCGCGGATGATCGCCGATGATCCTGAACCCTTCCACTATATTTTTCGCGAGAATTTCCTCCACGAGGTGCGCCAACGAGGAGCGAAAGGGCGCGTCCTGGAACTCGGCTGCGGACAGGGGGCGGATAGCATCTTCTTGGCCAACGCCGGTTGTTTCGTCGACGGTGTCGACTTCTCGGCGAACGCGATCGAGCGTGCAGTCGCCAAGTCGGAGGAACTGGGGGTCGATGTGACGTTCTCCTGTCGAGACCTCGAGAAACCTCTTCCATACACGGACGACGAGTTCGACGGCGTCTTCTCCTATCTATCGCTCCACTATTTCGATCGACGTGCCACGACTCGCCTTTTCCATGAGATCGGGCGCGTACTCGTCCTCGGCGGCGTCTTAGCCTTCTGCGTTCGGTCGGTCAAGGACCCCATGTACGCCCGCGGCACCAGACTTGAGCACAACATGTTCTGCAACAACGGCCACATTCGCCACTTTTTCTCCGAGGAGGATGTTGCATCTCTCTTGACAAAATGGAATATTGTCGAAATCGGCCGCCGCAACATTCAATACCTCGACGAGACACGGCCACTGGGCGATATCGTGCATGCAATTGCAATAAAGACGCCGGCGCCAGGATGCGAGAAATTCCATAAATGAAGCAGCCTATTCCGCCGAATATCGAGCTGGGCAAAGTGGATCACAGCATCTCGAGCGCGCTCAGCCTCCTACGCCAGACTTACATTGCTCTGCCCGACGGTGGTGGTTGGTACCATCAGCTCGCTCTGGACAAGCCTGGTCCCACTGCCACCGCTCTCGCCTTGTCGGCTTTTCTGGAGTGCGAACCTAGCTTCGAGCATTTCGAGGACGGCCTCCGATTTCTCACCACCAGGCAGCTACGCTCGGCGGACCCGCTCATCCAGGGCGGGTGGGCGCTCAACACCAGCTCCGGACGTCCGGTGGTCGAGGCGACCGCGTGGGTGGTCAGGTTCCTCGGCATGGCCCGATGCACTCAGCTCAAGGCGACTCCGGACATCGAGCTCGGTTACCAATGGCTACTCGTGAACCAGAATTCGGACGGCGGTTGGGGTTCGTTGCTCGGCTCTCCCTCGCGCGTGTGGCTCACCTCCCTTGCCCTCCGCGCATTGGTTCACGTCGACCCGTACAGCCGCGCGGTAGAACGGGGTATCGAGTGGCTCATGTCGCAACAAGGCAGCGAACCGCCTGGCTGGGGCGAGATCAAGGGGCGCAATGCGACCACAACCCATACCGCGATGTCATTGCTGGCGATCGGTGAGGTACGCCCCGGCTGGACAGACGACAGGGTGTTGCACGCGTATGAATGGTTGGAAAGGCACCTGGACACCGCAAACATCGACGACCAACATGCTCGTATCGAGAGTTACAACGTGGCGGCATCCGCGACGAGCGGTAGCCTGCTGTGGCATACCATTCTGATGCACTACGGCCTTCCAACCGCCGTGTCCGCACTCATGCGACATCCGACCGGCCCGCAGGGCGGTGTCGTCTCGTCCGGCTATAGGACCATTATCCGCACGCAGCTGTCCAGCGGGGCATGGCGCAACATCCAGGGTGGCAACGACGCGTCCATTTGGGCGCTGTGGCCGTTTATCCAAGCGTTGGTCGATCTCAAGAAGTTGCCGATTTCCCGCGGCGGCGACGCGATCCTCTGGACCAAGGACGTAATCGTCGTGCAACGCGCCAACAGCCGGCCGGACGCGCTTGCAGAACTCGTCCGCGCACGGCGACGCAGCGTTGTTCAGCAGTACTTCGCGCGGTACTGGTCGACCCTGCTCGTCATGCTTTCCGTCTTGGCAGGCCTGGTGCTCGTGGGCGCCAACTCGATCGAGCTCAAGGACTACCTGCTTGGCTTAATCGTTCCAGTCGCTCTGTTCGGCGTGCAGGAGTACCGCAGCAGGAAGCGCGGCTGACACCGGCCCTGGACCCCACCTCGGGCCGGCGTCAGCCGAGCGTCAGTACAGGGCGCTCGCCAGATCCCGGCGGGCCTTGGCCACCATCGGGTCATCGGCCGGGAACAAACCGAACAGCTCCACCAGATGCGTGCGAGCCCGATCCCGGTCGGCGCCCGACGTCCGCCGGATGACGCCAAGCAGCCGCCCGAAGGCCTTCTCCGCCCGCTGGCTCGCCAGCTCCACGTCGGCCGCCGACAGCTGCGCGTCGATGTCCTCAGGGGACGTGTCCGCGCGCACGACCACCGACGGGTCGGCCGACTCGGCCCTGGCCAGGAACTTCACCTGCGCCAACGCCTCCTTGGCCTGCTCGTTGGCCGGCTCCTCGTCGAGGATCTTCTGGTACGCGGCCGCGGCCGCGTCGTACTCGCCGTTCTCGAAAGCGGTCTCCGCCGCAACGAATCGGGTGTCCTCCGGCTCCGGCGGGATCTCCACCTCGTCCGCAGGCTCCGCCGCGGCGCCGCCGTTCTCGGCGGCCCGGATGCCCGGCAGGCGGTCGCGGAGCGCGTCGAGCAACGCGGCGAGCCACTGCTTGATCTGCGGCTCCGGCTGGGCGCCCGCGAAGGCCTCCACCGGCTGGCCGCCGGCGATCGCGACGACCGTCGGGATGGACTGGACGCCGAACAGCTGCGCGATGCGCGGGTTCGCGTCGACATCCACCTTCGCGAGGACCCAGGCGCCGTTGGCGGCCAGGGCCAGGCGCTCGAGTACCGGCGAAAGCTGCTTGCACGGGCCGCACCACTCGGCCCACAGGTCGACGACCACCGGCACCTGGAGTGAGCGATCGACGACGTCGGTCTGGAAGGTCTCCTCCGACACGTCCATTACGAAGGCGCCCCCGGCTTGCGGCGCGGCGGCAGGCTGCTGGCCGTCGGCGGGCACGGCCGGGGGCCTGCTGGCCGCGTCGGCGCGGGCCTTGAGCGCGGACAGGTCGACCGCCCCGGACAGGGCGGCCGACAGAGCTGCGGTTTGGCGTGGATCAGGCCTTGTCACACAACCATCCTGGCACGACCGCGCCTCGGCGTGTCGCGCCAGGTTCCCTACCGGGTAGGACGATGAAAAACGCCTGGTCAGGCCAGGTGTTCCTCGATGCGTGCCACCTTGGCCGTCAACTGGCCGGTGTGCCCGGGCCGGATGTCGGCCTTCAGCACCAACGCGACCCGCGGCGCCGTGGCCGCCACGACGTCCACCGCGCGCTTCACCACCGCCATCACCTCCTCCCACTCACCCTCGATGTTGGTGAACATCGCGTTGGTCTCACACGGCAGGCCCGACTCGCGGACCACCCGCACCGCCTCCGCGACCGCCGCACTGACACTGTCCGACTCGCCACCCGCGGGGGCGACACTGAAAGCGATCAACACACCAAACTCCTTCTGACTGTGACACTCGGTCGCTGCGCTCCTCCGCCAGAATCGATGTTCGCTCCGCAAGCTCCGCGAAGCAGCCGCCTTCCCTCCTCCGTGCTCGGCGCTACGCGCCTGCGCGCGAGCGTCAGTCCAGACGGCGCGCGCTCCGTCGCTCCGCTCCCTGTCCTGTGCGAGGGCACCCTTCCTGGTACCGGCTGGTAACTTCAAGCGTCATGAGCCATCGCGCCTTGCCGTTCGACCCGATCGCGCGTGCCGCGGAGCTGTGGTCGGAGCAGGTCGGTCCCTCCGGGACGATGGCCGCGGTCACCAGCATCATGCGCGTCCAGCAGGTGCTGCAGTCCGCTGTGGACTCCGCGCTGCGCCCCCACGGGCTCACCTTCGCGCGCTACGAGGCGCTCGTCCTGCTGACCTTCGCGAAGAAGGGCAGCCTCCCGATGCGTGTTATGGGCGAACGCCTCCAGCTGCACCCGACGAGCGTCACCAACATCGTCGACCGGCTCGAGGCCGACGGGCTCGTCAAACGGCTCCCCCACCCCACCGACCGGCGCACGACCCTCGCGGAGATCACCCCGGCCGGCCGGGAGCGCCGCGAGGAGGCGACCACGGCGGTCACCGACATCGACTTCGGGCTGCGCGGCCTCACCGAGCGGCAGACCACCCAACTGACCGAACTCCTCGCAAAAGTACGCAAAGCAGTCGGCGACTTCGAGGACTAGCGGCGACGCTCGCGCGGGCCGGTCGGCCACGACATGAAGGACCCCTTCATGTCGTTGAGTGACATGAAGGGGTCCTTCATGGCACTTGCCAAGTCACCAGGTGACGGGGAGGCGGTGTACGCCGTAGAAGCCCATATCGTGGGAGGGACCTGGCTGGGAGGCGCCGCGAGGCGCAGGGTGGGGAGCCGGCGGAACAGGGCTGGAAAGGCGACTCGCATCTCGATGCGGGCCAGGTTCTTGCCGAGGCAGCGGTGCAGGCCGTAGCCAAATGCCAGGTGGCCATCGGCGCCGCTGGTCAGATCGAGGTGGTCGGGGTTGTCGAACTGGTGCGGGTCCCGGTTGGCCGCGGGCAGGGAGATCGTGACGGACTGGCCCGCCTCGACGGTCCGGCCGGCCAGTTTCCACGTCCGCCAGCGCGGTGCGCGGGACGCCGAACTGGAAGATCGTCAGGTAGCGCAGCAACTCCTCCACCGTGTTGTCCACAAGGGACGGAGAGTCGCCGAGCATGGCCAACTGCTCGGGGTGGCAGAGCAAAGCGAACGTGCCGAGACTCCGCGACGGACCAGTTCCGCAGCACCCGGGTCTGCGAGGGGTTGCACGCGACCGTGTCCTCTTTCGGCAAGCCGATGGCAACCACAGTCGACCGCGCCGGTGCCGCAGCCGGGGAAGAGACTGGTGCGTGCCCGCCACCCGCGGCGGGCACGCACCAGGTCCGTTGCCCCGTCAGGGAATCGGCGTGATCGCGATGTCGTCGTAGCCGTGTTCCATGTTGCCGACGTCGGCCGGGACGAGCCCGGTCTCCGCGCGGAACCCGTCGAACCGTTGGGCCTTCGCGAGCGCCAGGTCGGTCGTGCCGGCCACGGTCCCGTTGACGCTGACCGTGGTCTTGTCCGCGGTGCTGTCGATGGTGACAGTCATCCACTGGCGGTTCGGCGGGACCGGGCCGACCCCGCCGACGTTGACCCACGCCGCGCCGTCCCACGCCCGGACCAGCATCCGGTTGTTGGTCCAGTCCGCCGTGAAGTGCAGCTTGTACGCCACCACCGCACGGCCGGACGCGTCGGTGCCGAGGACGTCCCAGATGGCACCCGAGCCGTAGCCGTAGCCCTCGAAGCCCATCGAGATCCGCTGCGTCTTGGCCGGCGACTCGGCGCGGAACCGGGCCGTGGCCTTGGCACCCATGTCCGCGTCGATCAGCACCAGGTGCGTCGCCGAGTTGTCCACGCCGGGCAGGATCGTGTTGGCCACCAACGCGTAGCGGGTGTCCTCGACCGACCTCGGCGGCGCGGTGACCGCGTCGTTCTCGAACGTCAGCAGTTCCTTCGCGTACAGCTCGAGCTCGGTGACCGCGGTCAGCGGCGCGTCGTTCGTCGCCGAGATCCGCACGTAGCTCGCCCGCACCGGCTTGAGGTCGGTGTAGCGCATGGCGTAGTCGGTCCGCACGCCGGTGCGCGCCACCGGACTGCCCCACGCGCGGCCGTCCGTCGACACCTCGATCTTGGCGCTGTTCACCTCGCCCTTGCCCATCATCAGGCCGATGCGGTTCAGCGTGTACGTGTGGTCGAGTTTGATCGTGAGGCTCTGCTTGTCACCGAACCGCGCCGCCGACAGGTACTCGGTGCTGCCGTCGACCGCGCCCTGGAGCCGCTGCTCGGCGAACCTCGGGTCGGCCGGGACCACCTTGCCGTCGAGCGTGACGGTGCCCGCCGCGACCTTCGTCGCGAGGTCGAGCTTGCCGACGCCCGGTGCGATCGCGTCGACCTTGCGCGTCCAGATCTTGTTGTCGTGCCCGTACTCGCGGCACCACCAGATGTTGTGGCAGGTGTCGCCGAACGCGAGTGAGGCGCCGTTGTTCAACGCGACCAGGTCCATGTTGCCGCTGGTGCCCATCCAGCGCCGCAGCGGGTCCTCGCCGGGGTGCCGCTCGTAGACGACCTGCCCGGTGTCCCAGGTGCGGCCGGTGCCGTCGAGCGACACCACCACGTTGTTGTCCGGGCGGCCGTAGGACATCACCAGCTGCCCGTTCCCCTGGAGCAGGAGCTTGGGCATGATGCCGTTGTTCGGCAGGCCGGCCGGCGGCACATAACCCTTCAGCGGCTCCCAGGTCACGCCGTTGTCGCTGGAGAACGACACGGTCAGCGGCATCGACGGCGGCCGCGCGACGGTCTCGGAGCCACGCATCACGGCGATCAGCCCGCCGTCGCTGGTCCGGCCGAGGCCGAGCTCGTTGGTGCCGTAGGTGGAGCCCGCGTTGACCGCGGAGCGCTGGCGGAACGTCTGCCCGCCGTCGGTCGACTCGAGTACGAGGCTGTACTCCTTGGTGACGCCGCCGATGTTGCCCTGGCCGTAGGCGCCCATCAGCAGGGTGCCGTCGGCAAGCTCGATGATGTCGCGGTGGATGCGGTACCAGTTGAGCCTCCACAGGTTCTCGACCAGCGGCGCGGTGTAGGTGGTCCACGTCTTGGCGACGTCGTTCGACCGTGCCATCGGGATGCCGATGCGGTTGGGCGCCGGAGCGGTGGTCGGCACGAAGCTCGCGGACAGCACCGACCCGTCCCGCAGTCGCGCGGTGGCGACCATGGTGAACTCCGGCGGCAGCGCGGTGTAGGGCACGAACACCTGGCCGTTGTTCTCCGCGACCGCGCGGCCGTTGCGCAGCGGCGCGGCCGGGCTGTCCTCGTTCTGGTTCCAGGACGTCACGACCTTCTTGACCGTGCGGCCGTTCAGCACCTGGTCGATCGAGAAGGCCATCGGGCCGGCGCCGAGCTCGCCGGGGCCGGGCGCCCACGGGTACCACTGCGCGCCGGCCGAGAGTGTCGGCTGGTTCGCCGCCGCACCGTCGACGAGCGCGGGCGGCCCCGCGGCGCCCGCGACCCTCGTCGGTGCGACGGGGGCCGTGAGGCTCGAGCCGACCATGATTCCGACGGCCAGCATGGTCACCGAGGTCAACACCCCGGTGCCAACGCGTCTGGCCAGCTTCCAACGACTGTTCCGGCTCATCGGATCTCCTCGATCGGCGATGGCGGAACAGTAGCCCCATCTGAAACGTTATTCCATACCCCGTTCGGACGCATGAAACAGCGTGCCATGTCCGCGTCGGACACAGAGGATCAGCGGAAACGGACTGGCACAGGTGAGTTGTGCGTCAGCGGCGGGCGCCGCGCAGCAGGTTGCCCTCGGTGGACAGGTAGTGGTCGCGGTAGTCGAACCGGCGCACGTCGCCGAACATCAGCCAGTAGTACTTCAGCTGTTCCGACCACCAGTAGCCGGGGCAGAAGTCGCCCTGTGCGCCCGTGGTCACGTCGGTCAGGATCGTGTAGCCGTACCGGACCCTGGATGTGCGCTTCATGTGCTGGAAATGTGCGGCCGCGCGTAGCCGGTAGCGGTCGTCGCCGGTGACGAGCCACAGGCTGAACGCGGCGTCGGCGAACTCCGGGCGGAGCTGGTTGCCGGCGCTGGTCACGGCGAGCGACGGGTAGGTGATGCCCTCCGGCAGCACGCCGTACCGGTCCTGGACCAGGTTCCACGAGTCGTGGTAGGCGCGGCCGCGCGCGACGTCGCCGCCCTCGGCGAGCAGGCCCGCGTAGAACGAGGCAAGCTCGCTCTGCCCCCGGTCCACCACCGCGCCGGTGAACGCGTCGACCTGCGCGAACCACAGGTGCCCGTCGGCGAGCTCGGCCTGGTGCGCGACGATCCCGGCGGTGAGCGTGTCGTACCACGCCTTCAGGTCCGGGTCGCCGAACAGGCGCCAGCCGTCCCATAAGTACTCGTAGTACGAGTCCGCCGGTGGCCCGACCGTCGCCGTCCGGTTGAGCCACTCCCCCGTCTCCGCGTGCACCGCGTATGGCAGCAGGTCCAAAGTGGACCGTTTGGCGAAGGTGACCTCGTACGCGCGTTTCGCCGCGTCGTAGTACTTCGGGTCCCCGGTCCAGTTCGACAGCGCGCCGAGCTCGGTGATGTAGGTCCCGGTCTCCGCGAGGTTGGTCTCCGGCCCGCTCACCGCGCCGGTCGCCAGGTTCGCGTACCGGTAGGGCACCCCGCTCGGCGAACGCGTGAACGCCGGCAGCAGCCGGTCGGCCAGGTCGGCGGCCAGCTCCAGCAGCCGCTGGTCGCCGGTGCAGTGGTAGGCGGACAGCAGGCCGCCCACCATCCGGATGTTCGTCTCGAACACCTGGAACGGCGCGTCGATGTCGAACCGCAGGTTCTTCTTCACCCACTCGACGCCCTGGGCCAGCTCGGCGTCGAGCTCCATCAGCCACAGCGTGTCGAGCGCCTCGACGATCGTCAGCCCCACCGGGCGGCCCGGCACGAAGAACTCCTCGAAGCCGCCGCTCACCGGTTTGATCTGGTCGTGCCCGAACGCCTTGGCCACGTAGTTCCGCCACGCCCAGCGGGTCTCGCGGCGCACGTCGTCGGCCAGCGCGTGCCACGACGCGGGCGGGGCGGGCGGTGCCGGCGCCGCAACACCGGGGGCGGCCGGCGGCGCGGACGGTGGCGAGGAAGGCGGTGGCGCCGCGGCAGCGGCCGGCGCACCCCACCCGCCGGCCGCGCCGAGCCCGGCGGTGGCGCCGAGCAGTCCGAGGAAGCTCCTTCGTGGGACGTTCATGCGCATCGGGCCGCTCCTGACAACCTTGTCGGGACGAAAATGCCACTTTTCACACCATGGGGATGGATTCCCACCCGGTCAAGGGGTTGACAGTTGCCAGTCAGCCGTAGTCGAATCGCCGACATCATGACAACGTTGTCCAGCTCACGCGGCAGGCTGCCGAGGAGAGCCACGATGAGCGACGTGGCCCGACTGGCCGGCGTGAGCATCAAGACGGTGTCGCGGGTGGTCAACGCGGAGCCGGGGGTGCACGCGGACACGGCGGAGCGGGTGCTCGCGGCCATCGAGCGACTCGGTTTCCGGCGCAACATCGGGGCGCTGAACCTGCGCCGCGGTTCGTCGACCGGCACCATCGGGCTCGTGCTCGAGGACATGGCCAACCCGTTCTACTCCGGCCTCACCCGCGCCGCCGAGGAGGTCGCGCGGCGGTTCGGCCGGCAGGTGCTGACCGGCTCGTCCGACGAGGACCCCGGCCGGGAACGCGAGGTGTCGCTGGAGTTCTGCGCCCGCCGTGTCGACGGGCTGATCGTGGTGCCGGCCGGGCGGCAGCACGGCTACCTGATGCCGGAGATCGCGTCCGGCATGCCGGTGGTGTTCGTGGACCGGCCGCCCGGCGACGTGGTCGTGGACACCGTGCTGGTGGACAACATGGCCGGCACGGCGACCGCGGTCGGGCACCTCGCCGCGCACGGGCACCGGCGGATAGCGTTCCTCGGCGACGCGCCGACGATCTTCACGGCGGCCGAGCGGCTGCGCGGGTTCCGGGAGGGCTGCGCGACGGTCGGGCTCCCCTACGACGAGCGGCTCGTGGCGATGGGCCCGCACACGGCGGCCGGCGTGGTCGCGACGCTGCGCGAGATGCTCGGCGGCACCGCGCCGGCCACCGCGGTGATCACCGGCAACAACCGGATCACCGTGCTCGCGTTGCGCGCCATGGCGGGCGCGGACCGCAGGCCGGCACTGGTCGGCTTCGACGACTTCGAGCTCGCCGACCTGCTCGACCCGCCGGTGAGCGTGGTCGCGCTGGACCCCGGCGTGCTCGGCAAGGCCGCGGCGGAGCTGCTGTTCGCGCGCCTCGACGGTGACGACTCGCCGCCCCGCCGGATCGTGCTGCCGGTCCGGCTCATTCCGCGTGGATCAGGAGAGGTATCCCCGTGAACGACACAGACGGTCTCGCGCCGGTGCGGCTGCCCGCCAACCAGCCCCGGCGGTTCTACCGGGGCGGCGCGGCCATCGCGGCGCTGCGGGGTGCCGAGTCGCCGATGGAGTTCGGCCCGGAGGACTGGGTCGCGTCGTGCACGACGTTCCACGGCGACGCCGCCACCGGGCTGACCACGCTGCCGGGCGGCACGCTGCTGCGGGACGCGGTCGCGGCGCACCCGGCCAACTGGCTCGGCGACGCGCACGTGGCGAGCTTCGGCGCCGACTCGGCGTTGCTGGTGAAGCTGCTCGACGCGGGCCAGCGGCTGCCGGTGCACTGCCACCCCTCCAACGAGTTCGCGGCCGCGCACTACGGCTCGCGGTTCGGCAAGACCGAGGCGTGGATCGTGGTCGGCGCGGCGGCGGAGTCGACCGTCCACATCGGATTCGCGGCGGACCGGTCCGCGGACACGGTCGCGGACTGGGTGGCACGCCAGGACTCGGCGGCGATGCTCGGCGCGCTCAACCCGGTGACCGTCCGCGCGGGCGACACGGTGTTCGTGCCGGCCGGCGTGCCGCACGCGATCGGCGCGGGGGTGTTCATCGTGGAGCTGCAGCAGCCGACGGACCTCTCGGTGACGCTGGAGTGGCGCGACTTCCTCGACGACGAGGCGGGCGGGCACCTCGGCATCGGCTTCGACACCGCGCTCGGCTGCGTCGACCGGAGCGGCTGGGCCGACCGCCTCGACCAGCTGGTGCGCCACGACGAGTCGGCCGGGGACCTGTTCGGCCAGCCGGACTTCTTCCGTGCCGAGCGCGTCCACGGCGGCGCGGCGCTGGACGCGTCGTTCGGGGTGCTCGTGGTCCTGGCGGGCGACGGCA
>Ga0193742_1000023_pt1 | contig 104263 bp, 150 predicted proteins | sample L2c1metaG_FD_165511 | JGI IMG/M metagenome (GOLD analysis project Ga0193742, IMG submission 165511) | Soil microbial communities from a riparian zone of the East river system, Colorado, United States - L2c1 | ecosystem: Environmental > Terrestrial > Soil > Riparian zone | place: USA: East... | reverse complement strand
TTCTTAAGCTTCTTCTTGGCTTGACTCCGGACTCTCCTACTCCGTCCGGACCTCCGAAATTCGAGGCATCCAGCAAGAGAGCGGCGCAACCTACAAGTTGAAGCCAACGCCTCGCACGACTTCCGACCCGACGTCTCCGTCCGAACTCCGAGCTTAACACAGACTCACGAAAACCCATAGGCGTTTGAAACTTTCTCCTGGTTCCTCCTCTTTTGCCTAGCACTTAAATATTGCCTTGCCCCACACCTCCACACACACATATATATCGGCAATCACTAATACCGATGACTTGTAATTTGTAAAATAAACTCTACCCATTGCAGCAAACGCTAAAATTTTTGCATTCTGGTCTATTGAATTTTAATACTTTGTATTCTGTTTTTATTCTGCTCAATTATATACTCAGAGAAGTTATATTCTGTCTCACATTTGACTCTCACCAAATTCATGGATCCAAATAATCAAGTACCTTTATTGTCCATTCAATGAAGATTTTTAAGTACCAATCCACTAACATATGTTCAAATTTTGATGGACACAAGTCGAAATTTGATCTTTCTGGATCAGATTCTCCCGGGCCACCCTCTCGCAACCATTTACATGGTATGCCCACATTATTTTTGCAATTATTTCACTAAATTTGGCCCCACTTCTTGTCTCCCAATATTTTTCCGTGAAAATACATAGAACAACCATCTTTTTTGAGTTTTATTGCTTTTTTCTTAGTGCAATGACCCATCGTTCTCTGCATGATGAGGTTGTGACTTACTGTAACGTATAGCTTAAATGACTCAAAGAAATAATCTGTTCACAAATTTTCATGCTTTGAACAGGAATTTCTTGCAGGTTTTCTAACCACAGAGTTGGTGTTTCTGTTAATGGTCTTTAGAGTCTGAACTTGACTAGTAATTCTGAAAATTTGAACTCTTGTCAGACAATTCAATGGCTTCCTACCTACTTTAATATGTATTTATATTCATTATACTTCTGCGAAGGCGCCGCAAGCGGCCGGAGCACGTGGGCTTGCTCCGAACCTAAAAAGACTCTATTTGTACTACCAAAGCGATACAAGCAAATGCCGGCAGAAGAAGGCTTGGACCAAACCACCGGAGCAAGGGCTTGCTCCGAACCTATTGGAAAGTAGAAAACTGATGAGGATTTACCACGGCTAATTCAATCGACTTATCGATCTGACTACCAGCACCATTGGGAATGCAGATGATCCGGGTTCGAAGATTTCCTAGTCATTGGCTGCATCTGAGGCTGGGGCAATCATCAATCAGGACTATCAACACCATCGCGCCCTCTCTCGAAAATGATTCCAAGCAATCGATAAACTTATCCAAGCCCTCTCCCAGATCTACGAACATCCTTCATAGAACACCATGGCAGCCACCTGTTGCTGAGTCGGCCCAGGGAATCTACGTAACTCTAGTGGATAGTACACACCTCATCGATGCTGTTGGGGGTGCCGCAGTTACCTGTATTGGCAATGGTCATCCGAAAGTAACGCAAGCCATTAAAGACCAGCTAGACAAGGTTTCCTGTACGCGGGTTCAGTTCTTTGCCACACATACTATTCCTGATTGCACGATTACAGACGTTTATAATATGCAACTGTCCAACCAGCCTGCCGAGGCTTTGGCCAAAAAGTTGGTGGATACTAGTGGAGGTGCCTTTAAGCTCTGTGGATTTGCATCTGGAGGTTTGATCCTATTTGCTCAAATTGATACAGCAATACTTACAATCTTACCCAGGATCGGAGGCTATGGAAGGCGTTTTAAAGTTGGCCAGACAGGTACTCTGTTTATCTAGTTCTTTCACAAACGCCGTTTCACTGATGTCTATTCCAGTATGTTTATGAGACTGGGCAGTCACAACGAACCAAATTCATTGGAAGACAATTGTCATTCCACGGAAACACTTTGGCTACGCTCTCATGTGCATATCACCCTATTCGACGTGCCCCCTACGCAGATATTTTGGATGATAAGCACTTTTACCATGTTTCCCCTGCTTATGCTAAGCGCTTCCAAAAACATGACGAATCTGAAGAGCAATATGTTGAGCGTTTACGACAAGAGCTCGAAGATAAGTTCCTCGAGTTGGGACCTGAGACTGTTATTGGATGTACGAGGAACATTTGTTAGACGTTGAAATCATCATTGCTTACCTTAACAATCAGTCGTCGCGGAGACAGTAGTTGGGGCTACGACTGGTGTCGTTGCCGCACCAAAGGGTTATTTCAAGGGTAAGATATCCTCTCATTTTGATTTTGATGAAGCTAACACATTGTATCGAGCTATGAAAACCGTCTGTGACAAGTTTGGTGCTTTATTCATTCTTGATGAGGTGGGTAGATTGCCGTCTTTTCTCCCTAAACATCTTACCGAAGGGATATGTCTGTCAGGTTATGAGTGGCATGGGTCGTGCGTATCAATCACCGAACATTTGGCAATCTTCAAATGATGATGAGGACAGGTATGGGCACTCTCCACGCCTGGGAATCCTTCGGTGACGGTGTTGCAGTGCGTCTTTAACATTCATGGTGGTCTCTGGTTTGTACTTATGACGTCGTCTAGCCTGACCTTCAGGCAGTCGCAAAAGGTCTTGGAGGAGGGTAGGGATACCTTTGATGTTTATTCTATTACGCTCTCAAACTTTGCCCAGCTATGCGTCTATCGGTGCTATCTTGATATCCCAAAAGGTTGCAGATGGCATCCGCGATCACTCAGGTCTGTGGAAACATGGACACACTTATCAGGCATGTTATATCTTTTCTTATTTCAATCTGTTGTAATTTACACATTACATATCCAATAGGCACATCCTTTGGCTTGTGCTGCCTCCCTAGCTGTCCAAAACGTTATCGAGGAAGAAAATCTACTTGAAAACATCCGTATCCAAGGGGCATACCTAGGTTTGTCTGTAATCTCAATGGATATCGGGACGTAATGTCAAACAATTTGCTAGATAAACTTCTCCAAGAACGGTTTGCTGGGCCCAATTCTCTGGCGTCGCCTTACACCTTTGATATTCGTGGTGGCGGTGGTTTCTGGGCCGTTGAATTTGATTTCAGTGACAAAACCGTCGATTTCAAAGGCGACTCGTTCGCGATGCTTGTGCAAGCGCGAGCACTGCGAAACGGTCTCATCGTTATGGGAATGGTGGGAGGCGCTAACTTGGAAGGCACCAAGGGGGACCATATCATTCTTGCGCCGGCATACAACGTTACCAAAGGAGAAATCGAGAAGATTGTAGATATTTTTGTGAACAGCACGGAGGAAATATTAAGAGAGTCCAGTGTATAAATCGTAATTATTTAGAATACACTTCCGACCATCATCGGTTGATCGTCGGAGTCCAGACGCCACCTGCTTACATAAGGCTTGAGGATTGCTTTAGGGCGTTTCGCGAGTCTGACCTGCTCTTGCTTTCCACCACCACACCCTTCCGTGTTGACCTCGTTTTTATTATACGCACTAGAATCGATGGCTGGGTGCATGCACTAAATGGATTTATTACCAATCCATTATCAAGAAGCCACAAGCAGCTCCAGTGCATCGAACGTTCATCACCAGCAAGAACACTTTTCTCCAGCGACGTCCTCAGAACCAAAACCGATACGTTCCAGTGCAAGAGTGAAAGCCGCAAAACAGAAATTACAGCTTTCGTCCAAGAGCCAAGATAGTGAACCAACCAACACAGAACCAGAACCCGGAACCTCCGCAGGCCCTCCGGAATCCATCAGTACACGTACCGCACGCACAAGTCCGGCCAAAACTAGTCGCCTTCGTGAAGGACATACAGGAAAAGGGAAAGATAAAGAAGTTCTTCCAGAGGCTTCCTCACGCAGCCACAAGCGGTCAGTGCATTTTCGCTATCAGATCTGACCTTAACTTAGGTTTTCACCCATCTTAGACCTCGCCGTAATCCCCCATCTACTTCAATCCCCTTGACTATTGACGAGCCGATACGAGATCACAAAGGAAAGAAACGTGCTGCCCCGGAACCCGAAGAAGAGGATACAGCAGGCCCGTCCGTAAAGCGTTCCCGAACATCTACCTATTCTCTTAGATCTAGCACCACTCATCTCCCAGAAATGCCCCGGAAAGCCAGGTATGCCGTATCCTATTTATAGTTATCTCACGCTGACCATTTCCTAGGATGTCCACAAAGGGTAAAGCCGCGTTGAAATCAAAGATGGCCGCCGCAGGCTCTTCTCGTATTGAGAGCGAGGACGCTGAAATGCTCGACCCAGAGCACACCAAACATGATCAATCAGACATTGAACCACAGATGGGGGAGAAGATGGATGAAGTCGCAGAAGGCAAAGCAGACCATAAGAAAGGCCATAAGGAAGACCAGCCGGCCGGCGCTGCAGACGATGATGACGACGGCGAAGACGATGATGATGATGACGGAGATGGAGACAACCGTCCGGCAGGTAGTGAAGGAGGTAGAAACCCTTCTAGTGATGCGGGACCTCCTATCCCCGGCGGAATGGATGAAGCTACAGCCTTGGCGATCTTCGGTGATTACCGGCAGTTTGGCTCGTATATGATGTCTCTATCGTCTCGCCTCAAGTCCATGTTAAATAATATCAAATCGACTGCCGACCCTACGACAAGATTGGTAACGCTGCAGGAGTTGAGCGAATTGCTGAGCATCAGCACTGAGGATACTTTGGCAGGCTCTTTCCAGGTTGAGCAGTTCGTTCGAGAGTTAGTCAAGATCCTGGGTGGTAAAGGGGTTGATGAAGACGAGGACGAGGATGGCGATGAAGATTCTGGGGAACACGATGAAGATGCAGCCCTAGCTGCTGCTTTGGCAATGAGCACAGGCAATTCTTATCAAGGAGATGAAAATCTCGAAGCCCAAGTACTCGCGTGCAGGTGTTTAGCTAATCTAATGGAGGCCATGCCTGGTGTCGCCCACACCGTCGTTTATCACGGAGCAATTCCCGTGCTCTGCAGCAAGTTAATTGAGATATCTTACATTGATTTGGCGGAACAAACTCTCAGCGTAAGTCTTGTCTTTTTCGTCTAACCAAGAGAATCACAAATCTAATCAAACATACAGACCATGGAAAAAATCTCTGAAGAATTCCCCAGCGCTATCGTGCGTGAGGGTGGCTTGGCTGCTTTACTCAATTATCTAGATTTCTTCTCGATTGCAGTCCAAAGAACGGCTCTTCAGGCTGCCTCCAATTGTTGTCGAAACGTTTCTTCCGAACATTTCCCCATGATCCGTGGAGTTTGGCCTATCATTCGTAATTGTTTGACTTACTCAGACCAGCGTCTGGTCGAATTTGCTTGCCTTTGCGTCATTCGTGTAGTCGATTCATATCACCGGGCCTCGATCGAGAACCTCGAGTTGTTGGTGGATGCTGATTTGATCAAAGCAGTAAATCAACTACTTCTACCAGCTGGCGGCTCACCTTTGATCGCCTCAAACACATATACACTGCTTCTCCGAGCTTTGGCCACGTCCGCACGAGCTAGTGCCAAAATCACTGTTGCCCTTCTCGAGGCCGACATTGTTGATACACTGTACCAAATTCTAACAGGCGTTCTGCCTTCTGCCTCGGACAGCCATTCAGACCAGGGCAACTCCCTGAGTGGACAAGGACTTGGCGGAGGGCTCGCCGACATGACGGTGATGGAAAATCTAGCCCATCGTCCGAAGGATCAGGTAGAAGAGGCGCTTAGTCTTGTTTCAGAGTTGCTACCACCTTTGCCTAAAGGTTAGTCTCGTATATTATCGCCTTTCTATGATCTTCTCACCTTAATGTCAGATGGGGTCTTCGATCACAAAGGATATACTGAGAAATCTTTGGCTCGTATGGTAAAAGCCAAGGCCAAAGCTGATAGAGCTGCTGCTCGCTTGGCCGCTCATCAGGCGAACATTTCTCAGGCCTCTAGCCAAGTGGTTGAACCATCACCTACAGTGACGCTGCCTGTTGTCGCTATCGTCGATCGCGAAGCGTCTCCTGCACCAATAGCCACCGACGTACCGTCGCAAGAACCTGATGAAGCTGGTGATTCTATGATAGTTGATGTGGCCGAGAGTGAAGTTGTGCCTGATCGTACAGAGATGTTACGGTCGAAGTCAGTTGTAGTGGCGAAATTCATGCAGCTGCTGGTTCCCATACTCATCGACGTCTATGCTGCAAGCGTAATCACTCCAGTGAGGATTAAAACTTTGACAGGTCTACTGAAGGCTGTCAGTTTTTTGGATGGAGATGAACTGAAGCGGGTTCTAATGGTCAGTCTATGCATTCGGCCCTCTCACAATGTATTTCTAACGTTATTTTTAGTTTGTGCCGGTTGCTAGTTTTGCGTCTTCCATTCTATCTTCTAAAGATCACCCCTCGCTCGTTATTGGAGCTCTGCAGCTCGTCGACCTGCTGTTAGCAAAGGTTCCTCTGCTGTATAAGCCCACTTTTCGTCGTGAAGGCGTTTTCCACGAAGTTGAATCATTGGCAGAAAGGACTCTTCTTTCCTCAAAATCCAAGGAAAAAGAATCTTCAGAAGCAGGTGAAGACACGCCTGCGCCCAACCCGCCTATGCCTATGCCAGGCCTCAAAAAGCTGTCTTCTCTGTCCCTTGACCCTGAAGATGCTATTACTCTTCGAGCTCGAGTCATCCAGTTCAAGTACTTGACGGACAAGGAAGATACTGATGAGGATGGTGCTTTTGAACATCTTCGGCGCGTTGTCGAGAGGATCTCAGCGCCCAATGCTTCAGACGCAGAATATTTGGAAGCTCTATGGGAACTTGCTGATCTCTTTGCATCGCCTCACACCTCGGTTTCAAGTTTTGAACTGCTGAAGAGTGGCGTTGTTGACGGTCTGCTTCAGTTTGCCACCGATGAGAATCGTACAGGCAGGTGATTCTCACCAAAAAATTCGGTCTAATACTAAAAAAGATCTATTCTACAGTCAACATCCAAAGGCGTAAAGAAATTCTACTTGACGCATTTGCTGGCCGGAAAATTAAGGGGCCACAGCCCAGCCAAACGCCTTTTGCAACCCTTGTAAAAAAGTTACAGGAAAGTTTGACAAGAATGGAATCCTTTGATGTTATCACGGTTGCTCAAAACAGCGACGGTAAGTCAAGTCCCTAATGAAAGATTAAAATGTTCAATATCCTTCTATCCTAGATTCTAAACGAAGTTCGCCCTCACTGCTTGCACGTCAACTCCGACTCCGACTTGTTGCCGGCGACGACTCAGACATTCCCCGAAATCTTCACAACATTGTGGTTTCAATCCACGCAATTGCGACATTCCAGGCTCTCCATGATTACCTACGACCCCGAGTCGCAGGTCTTTTAAGTAGCTCTCGTTTGTCTGGTATGTTTGCGGCTCTCGCCGCATCTGGTTTCGTAGGTTCGACGTCCAAACCCACCGGTGATGATCCATCAAAGCCGGCTAAGTCTACTGACCCTGGAGCGGAATCATCTGCGGCTACAACATCTGTGTCAACAATTCAGCGTCGTCGAAGTCAACGTTTAAGCGCCAAACAGGCAGGATCATCGTCAGGGGAGCTGGCGGCAGGAACGAGCACAGACGGTCCTTTACTCGAGAACGCAAGTTTGTCTTCCCCATCGGGTGCTGCAAGCGCTTCAAATACACCTCCCACTCTGGAAGCTGTTCCCGCTCCAGTCGAACCTGTACCCAGTGGTGCTATCGTGGATTCTGAGCTTCAGGCTGACTTTACTGATGATGAGGATGACGAAGTTGATGCTGAGGTGTTTGATGACGAGGTTGATCCCGACACATCGCTGTCAGAGAAGACAGTGACAGTGTCTGTGGTTGAAGGTCTGATAAATTCATCTCCTATCTAGCGTCTTTGTTAACATCTTTGATCTTCAAGATGGCACAAAAATCGAGGCGCAGACCCCAGATGGCACCCGTGTGGCAACTCCCAATGCAGTGTCAAAGGAGGGTCTCATGGCCATGGCCCGAAATTCTCTTTCTTCTCGAGCCTCTTACGCTGCTGCATTGAAAGCCAAGCCGACTGACTGGCACCTCGAATTTTCAATGGACGATCAGATATTACCACTAGATCTAACTATTTACGGGGCCATTCATCAACATGAGATGCGTAAGAAGACTGGTGCGACACCTTTAAACATGATTTGGCAAGGGATGTACACGATCAAATTCAAGAAGATTTCCGGTCCGATTCCTAGTTCCGAAGGTACATGATTGTGTCACCACTTACCTTGCCTACTAAATCCTTGCCTTGGTTTAGGTCGCTCCGAAAATTCTGAGTCTATGACGAAGAATAGATCTCCAAGTCCCACTTTTTCTTCTCTTCCGGAAGATTCTCCTCATGCAAAGATACTGCGTCTTCTTCGGGTCCTCTGTCAGCTCAATACGATCGAAGCTGAACGCGTGGCTTTTGTAGGGGACAAACGGAATCTTTCAGACTCGGCCTTCGTCAACAACAAACTAACAGCGAAGCTGACTCGGCAATTGGAAGAACCTATGATAGTTGCTAGGTTGGTCTTACCTAGCCTCATAAATATTTATGACCTAACTGAAATAATCTGAAGTTCTTGTCTTCCGGACTGGGCTCTTGATCTGCCCCAACACTTCCCTTTCTTGTTCCCTTTCGCAACTCGTTATAACTTCCTCCAATCAACCTCGTTTGGGTATGCACGGTTGATTTTGAAGTGGCAGAGCCAGCAAGCGCGCGGCCAAGATAGTTCTAGGCGAGATGACGGGATTGGCTTCCTCGGGCGTTTGCAGCGGCAAAAGGTCCGAATCTCTCGCAAGCACATTCTGGAATCGGCTGTCAAGGTCTTCGAGCTCTATGGATCTTCTTCATCGATTCTGGAAGTTGAGTATTTCGAGGAGGTTGGCACGGGTCTAGGGCCAACCCTTGAATTTTATTCGTTGGTCTCGAAGGAATTTGCTCGGAAAGATCTGAAGCTTTGGAGAGATTCAGATGCATCTGGTCCTAGCATCTATGTCAATCATCCTAATGGCCTCTACCCAGCGCCGATCAGCCCAGAAGATATTATCAACGACGGTGGACAGTACGTGATTCAACAAATTCCTTGAAAACTTGTAATTCACATTGGTCTACGCAGGAAAAGGACACATATATTGCGTGTCATTGGACAGTTCGTTGCAAAAGCAATGCTAGATTCTCGCATAATCGATTTGTCTTTCAACAAAATTTTCCTGAAACTTGTCCTTGGGGAGGATGTGCCACTGACGATCGCAACACTCAAGGTTAGTATAATACATAAGAAAAAGGGCTTCACACTTACTGCAACACCAGCTTGTTGACATTGAACTTGCCAACTCCCTTGCGCAAGTCCAAAGCCTCGCTTCAGACAGCTCTGTGGCGAACGATAAAGTACTTCATTTTCCTTACCGATTTGTCACTTCGACTCAACGAATGTACTTTGCAGCTATCTCAAAAAGTAGCCAGAATTGAACAAGTCAGCATCGAAGACCTTGCTCTTGACTTTACCATTCCCGGTTATGACATTGAATTACGAGTGAGAACTAATTCACCTGTTCGATGAATAATATCTAATCTTATAACAGCCCGGCGGGCGAGATATACCAGTAACATCGGAAAATGTTAGCGAGTATATAGCTAAAGTCTTGGATGCGATCCTTGGGAAAGGTGCTTCGCTTCAGGCAAAGGCTTTCAGGGAAGGTTTCTCCAAGGTTTTCCCGATTACCGATTTGCGTGCTTTCTCTGCGAACGAACTTGTTATGCTTTTTGGAAATTCTGACGAAGACTGGAGCGTCGAAAGTGAGTTGACCAACCCTATAACCTTGACACCCATATTAATGTCACGATAGCTTTGTCAGAAGCTCTTAAAGCGGACCATGGATTTAATGTTGAAAGCCGAGCCATCCGTGACCTTGTTGAGACCATGTCTGAATATAGTCCGCTGATGCGACGCGCCTACCTGCAATTTATAACAGGGAGTCCAAAATTGCCCATTGGCGGTGAGTCGTACTCTTATTGTATGCAACAAGTCTATCTGATGGATGAACTTGAAGGTTTCCGAGGATTGAACCCCCCGCTTACCGTCGTTCGCAAGCCCCATGAAGCACCGCTAACTGCTGACGACTATCTACCAAGTGTAATGACATGTGTAAATTACCTCAAGCTTCCGGAGTATAGTTCCAAGCAGGTTATGAAGGAGAAGTTGCGTGTGGCAGTCCAGGAGGGTGTAGGAAGTTTCCATCTCTCATAAACTCATAAAGTTATCCGTGGTCTCGATTGGACTTGTATCGCTTTTGTCTGTGCTTTCTACAAACCATTTCAGTCATAGAATCCAACCCATACAGTTCCTATTTATGTACCTGTCTAATCCTTGTTCCTACTCTTTTTTTTTTGCCAAAATCCAATTGTGCAGTATTATATAACATGAGCGACGTAAGCAGATGACTAAGTCAACCGAGTTCTCTATCTTCCATCATGTCCAAGCACCATCCAGGTATGCTTTGTGCACTAAAATCCTTCTCAAGTACCGCTTCCTGACCTGAAATAGATCTAATAATGTGCCGGCGCCAACCTGGTATTGGTATGTCACTTTTCTATTTCTTGTATGTACGCGTTCATTGGAACGGGAACTCGTAGCTATTGGCCGTTTATGCGAAAAGTGCGACGGGAAATGGTACGTACGAAATTATTGCTGCACAAAACAGCCGTTTATACTTTTGCTTTCCAGTCCTGTATGTGATTCGTACGTGAGACCAGAAACTCTGGTCAGGATATGTGATGAATGCAATTTTGGCACCTATGGTGGTCGTTGCATAATATGTGGAGCGCCTGGTAAGTTTCTCATTATTTGTCCCGACTAGACAGACATGTATTGATAATGCCAGGTATCTCTGACGCTTACTATTGTGCGGAATGCACTCGACTCGAGAAGGATAGGGACGGTTGTCCCAAGATTGTCAACCTTGGTGCAAGTAGGACGGATCTGTTCTACGAACGACGTCGTTTAGGTACGAGTCACCTAATATTTTCAATTTATTTTCACCTCATTCAGAGCAATTAGGTTTCAAAAAGGGATAGAGATACGGTGTGTATTCACCATCGTCCAGCAATTATTATAATATTGTCAGCATGTTACCAGTACATATAATAATACAGCTTTCATGCCATTCAACGAATGAGCTTTACTGATATAAGGTGTATAATAATTTATCGATAAAGGGGATAAGAAAGCACTGGCGAGTTTCGGTCGGAATTATCAAGGTTAGCAAAGCTTCTGCAAGAAAAAAAAGAACTGTTTTAGCAGAAATCATTCCAGTATGATAAGCTACTGACTTGAAAGCCTGCATGTCAACCTGAAGTAGTTACAGTGATCAAAGCGACATTCGAATAACTGAACAAAAGAACATACATGAGACTTGAAAACCAAGAAAACGTGAGTATCATCATGGGTGTCCACCTCTTGGCAGCCGTCGCACAAGTCACGCTGGCAATAGCAACATCGGAACCATGCGCCTTCGATAGGAACCATGCACAGATCGCAGATCGCAGCTGGATGGACAAGGGAAGAAAGGTACGCTGTGGCATGTTGAAAATCAGAAGAAATTTCCATGAGACAAAAAAAAAGACAACTTTTTGGGTGGTTGGGAGCATTCGGCGAAGGGCCGGCTGGAAGTGTATAGCTAAGAAAATGTTAGAACAAGTGAGATAATATAAGTCTACACTTACAGAGGAGGCAGTATGACCTGGGAAGACTCTAAAGGTCTGTCCACTGGCCTAGGAAGTTTAAAAAAGACATGAGAGGGATCATGATGAGAGTATGACCACTCTTCGCAATTGGCACACTAAATTGAATGAGATTTAGTAATACTTTCTTTTCGTTCGAAACATACCAAATTAAAGCTAGACGGGGATGTTGGACAATGACCACACTGGTATCTAACACCAACAATCATCTGTGAAAAGTGGAAGTAAAGGTTCTTACTCAAATAAATGGCTTTTATTTGACTTACGCGATGGCAGTTATTACAGAGGATGCGGTGGTCGCCTGGAGAGTGAGATAGACCGTCCCTTGAGCCAGAACCAATCATAGTCTGTGCGTAGGAAGATATTTCCGACTCTGCTTTGGACCTCGGATCTGCAAATCCAACACTAGCTGCATCTCTGCTCCAAAGATGCAATGCGCGTCGACTAGCGTTTTGAAGCTGTTCAAATGAGCCCATCAGTGTTGAATGTCTCAATTTGAGGCCAACCCACTTCGTTTGTTTCCAAGGGATATGGAATCTGGATGAGAATGAAATGAGATATGTAAGATAGAGAAAGCCATTCATGACTCACCTTGATTAGTATATGTGATGAATTATGTCCGCCATCGGAGGAATCGAGGTTCCCTGGCAGACCGGCAGACTCACAATGGGAACAGATATCGACGGAATCACATATCGCGCAATGAAAGCGAGCGCCGACGATATCAAGGAGACAACTACATAGATGAGAAAAAGTGAGTACAGAAAAGTTCATCATCAGATATACGTACTGCGCGCATTTAACACCAGGATGTGTAAGTGCTAAATAATTGTTAGCAGAGTTGAGGATGAGACAACGATAGACAAGTACGAACATAATTCCTCGAGAGCCTCGGGCGTAATATGGGACAGATACTCAGAGCTGCTTGGCGGTTCTGACGGTTTATCAGGTACAACGAGGAATGCATGAGAAGGGTGTAGAACATGAACTTGACTAGGGACCGGATGAGTTCTTCGGAGACGGCCTTGAAATTGCAAACTGACCTATAGCAAGCTCGACAAAGATGCATCTTTGGACAAGAGGCACATTTGTATCGCTTGCGGGGTGTGACAACGCGACACGTGGAACATCGCGATATCTCCGCTTCATCTTGGACTGTATGTGTAGGTTTGAAGGAAACGGCAATCAAGTTGGAAACATGAGACGTACCAACATCCTCCCACCCCATATGTCCCCACATTTTCTCTCGATAACTGTGTCGCAATTGGCCCTTCTTCGGGGCAGCACGACGCCATTGCGAAGCCCGCTGCGGATCGTCATGCGAGAGGGAGATGCTACTAATGCTTGGTGATGACCCGGGGGGTGCCAAACCAGCCTCTATGGCGTGGTGGATCCCAGCAGATTCGAGACAACCCGAACAGAGCTCGTAGCCTGCTGAGGTTTGAGATGAAGTGGGGCTTGAAGAATTTGAATGTCTGGTAGGACTAGAACTAAAATTAGAGTGCACTGAGAGCAAAGATGGGGCCGAGGGTATAGAGGGAAGAGGTTTATGGCGCTGCGCATCAAAAAAGGATTCCGCGCTTCCGACATATGTGCGGGACGAACTGGAATTAGGACTTGAAAATATTGGGAGGGCCGAAGGAGGGTAAGAATGAGCGCTTCGTGGAGATGAATCCTTCTCCTTGCCCTTCTCAGATCTTGACTCAGTTATGGGTGCCTTTTCCCCACAAGTTGAGCAAACGTAACGGATGGCGTCCAATGAGACACCGCAATTCGAACAGTCGGTGAGAAGTTCGGCATCTGGTCCTGTGAGTGGTAGAAAAGGGAGGAGGTCTTTATCAATAGTGTGACTTGAGGATTCTTCCTGAATGGATTTCTGACGGACATCATTATTTCGTCGTTGATTTTGGGCTGACTCAATCTGCTGGGCAGCAAGCCAGTTAAGCTGCATGGAAGTAGGTCGTCGTCCTCCTCGCATAAGATTGTTGACATACATGTCTCCGTCAGACATGCCATTTTGCGCTTCCTCATCCCCAGATCCCTGGAACTGCGAAGCAGATGATCCTGAAGTATAAGTGTAATAATATTTGCCTCGTGGGTCCCTCTCCAGAGCAAGATCGCCACCTAGGGGGTCGTCCTGTGAGCCCAAAGAAAGAGATAAATTGTCGGATTCAGATGGCTCTGGTAATGCGCCCAACTTGGACCTAATAGTTCGTTCGTTCTGGTCTCGCAACCATGCAGCCCCCCGTTCACTGGCCGCTAAAGACTCGAAATTGATGCTGGAGGAATCGTCTTGTTGATTTTCTGATAATTTGAGACGTTCGAATACTGCCGACGGATTTGCTGGGTATCTCTGAGCTGCAACGCCAATGTAATCTAAAGGTTGCCCGTGTCCGCTTTGCGAATGGCCGCTCGTACTTTGTAAATATTGAGATCTAGGTTGGCCATTTGGGGGGCGCCCATAGACCTCCTTCGCAGTTGAATTATTGGTATTGAAATCAATGTTCAAATTGTTCTTTGTTCTTGAAGTGAGAAACTTGTCCAAGGCTCTCACAGACGATGTTCCTGGATCTCTTGAACTGACTGTGACAGAGTCGTCATCAAGGTCAACAGATGGGGTGCCAAATGAGAATGACTGTTGACTGCCGTTTCGTCCCTTGAACTCTTCCAGACTGGCCAATGAAGACGTATCCGATAAACTTGGTCCATCGTAATCGACCGAAATTGTCACTCGAACTGTGATTTTTCGCGCACTAAAGCTACGACCCGATAGAATGGATGCTGCGGAAGATAACGGCGCGTCATCGCCAGCATGGAAGTATTGAATGGCCTCGATGAGATCGGCATCCGTAGCAATATTTGTGATCTCCCCATCATCATCCTTATATGCTATAGCGTAGGATGTTGCAGAAAGCGAGAAACATTCTTCTACCTTATTCCTGCATATCAATGAGGAAGTCAATAAGTAATTGAAACGCTATACCTTGTGTCGGAGTACCTCGTATGAACAATTTCGAGCCGAGTTGAATGTGATCCTCTTCTGCCACTTTTCGAATGTACATTTGACGATAAGAGGTTTGTCGGGCGGACTGTACATTATTTGACGATGACTCGAGGTGGCTGATGGGCAGCAAAGAATCCGCAGCAGTATTGTCAGTGGTCACACACTCAAGCGGGGCATCTAATCTCGTAGACTTCCTCCCGACCGGCCCGGATATCATGAGCGTGAATGCAACGGTGATGTTGGCAAGCAGTTCACGACGTTCTCTTCTCCAATTTAGAAATAGAAACATGTCCTCGACTATTCTTCGTCCTATACGTCCAGCAGATTGGAAATCAGCCGCACCGCAACCTTTGCCTGAAACAGTCACTTTCGCTGCACAACATAGTTTACCACAACTCCCAGTTCCCGATCTCAAGCAAACTTTAGATCGTTTGAGAGAATCTTTAAAACCTATTGCTTGGTCGGACTCGGAATATTCCTCAGTTCTTCGCAAAATCGATACATTCGCCAATGTCCATGGTCCTCAGCTCCAGCAGCGTTTGTTGAAAAGAGCAAGTGAAAGACCGCATTGGTTGGAGGAATGGTGGGACAATGCCGGATACCTTGGCTATCGTGACTCGGTACGTTGTGTTTACCTCATTATACACCTCGCTGGTAATATCATTATCCAGGTCGTGGTCAATGTTTCCTATTACTGTGAGGATCCAGACTATGGGCTTCTATGATTAGTCCTCATATGCTTGGCCAGATGGATTTGATAGTGCACCCACACACCTGCCTCAGAGCCCCGCTAGTCGTGCTGCGGGTATTGCGCGTGCAACCATGATCTTTAGACAGCAACTTAAACAAGGATTAATCAAACCAGACACCATCAAGGGAAAACCCTTGTGCATGGACACCTACCGGTGAGAAACAGTAGATTATATTCATACCACTGATCAATAATTCACAAATAGTTGGATGTTTGACTGTTGTCGAATACCAAACGAAGGCCTTGACTGGAGCGTCTCTTGCGCTAAGCCTGGCGATTTGGGAAATTCTGGTCACATCATTGTATTGCGCAAGAATCGAGTATGGAAAGTCCAAGTTACCCGCAATGGACGGCTTTTGAGCACTCAAGAGATTGAGAAGCAAGTGTTTTCTATTTGTGATCAGATGCTCTGTCTAACTGATCCACACCAGGCAAATTCAACACATCTACGATAATACCTTACAGGAATACCCCGGTGTCGGAGTGTTGACGGCCTCCAAACGCGATGTTTGGTCGAAAGTATGTACACTTCAGCTGTTATCCATTCATCTACATATTATTCACGAGGCCTTTTTCCAGGATTATTTAGAATTAAAATCGAAAGCTCATAACAGCCAAATTTTAGATGCAATCCATTCATCCGCATTCATCATTTGCCTCGATTCTTCTCAACCGAATGATCCCGTTCATCACAGCCGTGCTCTTTGGCATGGCGACGTTGTCGCAGGAATCCCAATCGGTTTGAGAAATCGGTGGGTAGACAAACCATTGCAGTTCATCATTTTCGACAACGCATATACTGGAATAATGGGTGAACACTCTGTCATGGATGGTACACCGACAGTACGGATGTGTGATGATATGCTTGATATGCTATACGACCCTGCGTTTGATCACGGTACATCTTCGGGCGAGCCTGTTCCCTTACCACAACCATTGGACTGGGAAATGTCACCAGAAATTACTCAAGCAATCAGTGACGCTGATAACGCTGCCCGTGACCTCGTGGAGAGTCAAGAACTGGGGTTCCATTTGACTTCTTACGGCAAAGCTGCGATTAAAACATTCGCAGTTTCTCCGGATTCATGGGCACAAATGATCATTCAATTGGCTTATAAACGGTTGCTGGGGAACAACAAGAGAAATGGGGGTACATATGAAGCCGCTTCTACTCGTCAATTTTACAAAGGCCGTACTGAAACGATACGTGTTGTCACTAGCGAAGCTGATGCTTGGGTAAATAGCATGGACGACGACCAGGTCAATGCCGAAACCCGTAAAAAGCTCTTCGATTTGGCTACCAGTCGACACATCAGTCTTGCGGTGAACGGTGGTCAAGGTCAAGGCGTAGATCGTCATCTCTTTGGTCAGGAAATATCCCCCTCAATTCTATTCCAGACTTCTCTGACTTCTCGACGATCAGGTCTTAGAAATCTCTTGAAGGAGGGGGAAGAATTGCCTAAACTCTACAATGACTCTGTCTTCAAAAGGTCATCGTATTGGGTTCTTAGCACTTCTGCGATATTTTCAAAGCACTTCCCTGTGTATGGTTGGGGCGAAGTAGGTTTAATAGTTGTTTTCCAAATTATCATCCTTAAATTTGACTGGATTCATAGGTAGTTCCCGATGGGTTTGGAGTTGCCTACATGACAGGCTATGATGGTGAGTTTGCAAAGAATTGCCATTTTGGAGAGAATTTTGCATGAAACCATCCGCAATAGATCGTCTCCAATTCACCGTCACTTCCCGTAAGGAGATGCCCAACGCTCGGTTTGTAGAGGAAATAGCTAAGGCAGCGGAAGATCTTCATACACTCCATAATGAGGTTGCTGCTGCTGCCAAACCTAGATTATAAGCTCTAACATGTATTTATTGTCTGTACCAAGGGTCCGCCGTTTGCGCACTTAGGTCCGTATTAGACAATACACAACTCAGTCAAAATCCACGGAACCCGTCTATTCGAGTACCCCGTTGAGTCTGAAGTACGATGCCAAAGTAACAAGTTGTTGTTATATTAGTAGCAGATCACCACAAGACTTCTGGGAGTCTGAATGCAAGCAGCATGTACATAGACTTGCAAGCTGATTGATGCATACCATTCCTCTCAATACCACAAGTCACCAGTCAGGGATTGATCTTTTTCGGCGGGATGATATCATTTCCTATAATGCCATGTATAAGTATAAGTATTTGTTGTCACTTCGCTTTGGCAGAATAGATTGCTCTGCTTCAAACTCGCAAAAAGTGAATGACACGGTTGGGGAGTACTAGTTTGACTTTGAAAGCATTCCTACTTGCAACGAGTGATAACTACATGATGGTGAACGCTGAAAACATGTGATATAGAGAGAGGGAGTGCTACAGGAAAAAGGTTCTTCTTGTCGTTTCCAGTTCCGGCTATTTTTTAAAATGTTATGTTATGGGGGGGAACAGAGGAAATATGGGGTGATACTAACTTTCCATGCCCAGATAAATTCATCATGCTTTGGAGGGACAGTTTTTGTCCTGGGCTCTTCTTGTTCCATCAGTAATTCCTCGGGGCTTTCTGAAGGCTCCTGGTCCCTTTCTCCGGTTGGAACAGGTGGTACATCGAGAATAAGAGGTTGCGGTTCTTCTCCAAAGTCATGCACCGCAGGAATACCTTTTTTCAGCCATCGTAACTTGAGTGTGAACCGAGGGCCGATTTCCTGGAGCGCAACTTTCTCTGTAGATCTGAATGCATACCTACACAAAGCCCAAAGGAATGAGATGTGGTTAACCCTATCGAAGATGGGTAACGCACCGATGTCGTCTGAAGAACAGAAAATCGCGTTGATTGTGTAGAGTGACAACCTGTCGACCTTGGAACTCTGGTAGCTGAGGGAAGGTGGTCTGAAACATTCGACCAACGGCATGCCCGAGTCGTGTCACGAAATTATTTAGCACAAGTTCAGGATGGTGAGATGTAGCTCGTGCATGTCCCTACAATGCCAATGAGCATTCAGCGATAGGAAGGTAAGGAAAAATGGGCTTTCACATATATCTGTTTCGTTAGTTCAATAGAAGTTAGCTTGAAGTATGCAGAAGGGCCATTAGGAAGGTGGACCAAAGTGATAGCATCTAATCAAACAAGTTAATGACGAAATGTGCAGACAAAGTAGTACTCACTTGGCTTCTTCATGTCCTCGTTCACAACACAAAGATGTTTATATCCACGATCTGCAGCCCATCCCGCTATACGACCCAACTCAAAGCCTTTGCCTTTCTTCCGACGTATAAATTCTCCTCCGGGAAAAACGCCGACTAATTCGTCACAAAAGTCATAGGTTCGTTTTGAAGCCTTTGGCGAGGTTGTGATCAAGATCTTTGGGGGTAAACTGGGATCATCCACAGAAGTAAAGTACGAGGCAAATGGATCGTTATCAAGGTCCGCTACTAGCTCGTTTTGCTGCGAACTCGAGGTGGAAGGGTCGGCAGTTAAAATAGATGGGTCGAATTCTCTGGTATTGTCGAGGGTACGAGGGACATTTTCAGCAAGACGTTTCTGGTAAGGTTCGGTTTTACTGGTAATATTCAAAAAAAGATAATAGTAATCTTACCTTCTTTGCAGCAGGGTCGTTCGCCTCCAGTTTCGCGAGCGCAAGACGTCTTTGCAACTTCAACTGGCCTTTTGCTTTTTTTGATTTACGGACAACTTCTTCGCGCTTGATTTTGTTTTTTATCAAGGACGGTTCAAAGCGACTTGTAGGCATAATAGATGGGAAGTTCTAGTCCAGCAACTTGTTCTAAGTAAAATTTTAAGGTGCTTTTCTGAATCGGGTATCACCGACATCGACGTCGCCTTCCACAGTCATGTCTGGGTTGCCCTCAAAGAACCAGGATTATGGTACAAAGGAATACTGGTCAGTTTATGGATTTCGATTACAGTAAGCCGCCAAAGCCAACTTATAAGTATATTGCACCAGGAATCAACGCTACTCACAGTCAGTACTTTCGCCATCATGGGTTGTGAACACCACCGATTGAAGAATTATGGAAGAGTAGGAAACAATGAGTCTTTTGACTGGTTCAAATCATACGCAGACTTAGCTGAACTTCTCCATACACTCATCCCAAGTAAATCTTCGCGAATTCTCATGCTTGGATGTGGAAATTCTACATTGTCTGAAGATGTGCGTCTCAAATCAATTATTGACTTAAGAATCAACATCTAATCATCTCATCTACTATGCTTTAAGATGTGGGACGATGGTTATCGTAATATTGTGAATGTCGATGTCTGTTCACGCTTTTCCAGTCCCTTTTTCCTAACTGAAAAGGAGCGTTTTGGATCTTTAGTATTCTGCAGTCCTCATTGAACAAATGCGGAAACGACATGGCCAAGTTCGACCAGAGATGGAGTGTGCGTCTTCATGAAACTTTATCTTCACTTTATATTGACTCATTAGTAGGGCACGAAATGGATGTTCGAAACCTCTCCTTCGAAGCCGATTCATTCGAGGTCGCAATAGATAAAGGTGCGTCTTACTATAATCCTATGCCAAACATTTCCATCTCACACCCATTCGGTAGGAACAATGGACGCCATGATGACAGCCAAAGGGGATGTTTGGGTGAATGCAAAATAATTTTTATGTAATTATACCAGCCCTCAGCTTACACCGGAGCTAGGATCCTCCTCAGCAGGTTGTTGACGATTGTACGAAAGAAGTGAATGAGACGTTGAGGTATGTGCAGGAACCTATTGTAATAGTTCTTACACTCAACAACATCTTAACTTCAGAGTTCTCAGAAAAGGCGGACTTTTCATCTATTTGACGTTTGGACAGCCTCATTTCCGTCGACGTTTTCTGACTAGGCCTGGGACGACCCTGGAAATCAAGGAATTGGGAGATGCTTTCCATTATTACTTATATATTGTGCGTATACACTCATAGTCATACATTCGGGTGTTCCATGTATCAAAACAAAAATTTAACATTCTTGTAAAAATCAAGCATGGGATTTTCGCCGTTCCGTAAGCGTGTCTTCTCTAGTTCCGCGTAGGTTTCTAGAAAACGCGAATGCGAAAATACACTGGACTTTCTTTCACCAATTGGAAGCCCGCTCGCAGAAGTTACACCGTCAACGGGTACTCTCCTATTGTTCGGTTGATAGGAGGAAAAGTAACCAGCTCCTACGGAAAAAGAAGTTGCAGTCGACGTTAATGGCGTGATACGACTGGGATGCGCGTCATCCAGAGACGATGACAGATCCGACGGTGGTTGAGACAGTGTATATTCGTACATATCCCGCAGATGTTCGAAATTGGTAGGGAAGAAGATGTCGAAATACCCTTGCTTCACAAGTAGGGTAGTACACGGCACAGTAACATTGCGAAATCTTGTCTGCACAACTGGTGCATTAACGCCTGGTATTGTATCCGGCAAAGAGGAAAAATCTGAAAGAACCAGTCGATGACGAGGGAAATAGGTTCGTAAAGTCCGTAGTAGATTAAGAAGACGTGTTGGCACATATTCAGCGGGAGATAAGTTGGGTGCAAAGGGAAGCGAGCAGTAAATCTTCCTCAATGTATCAGAGGACCGAATAAGCCTGTTGATAGGTGGAGGATGTTTGAGAATGCGACGCATGTTCAGAAACGATTTGATCAAGGGGTCCGTGACAGGTGAGTAAATGGTGTCAAAGTCGCCATTGTTGTCGATAGTAACGAGTCCTTGGTAAGGCTGCAGAGTGGCAAAATCGTATCGCACAACGTCATGAGCGAAATTGTCCTAGCAGGAGATTTAGGATAATAGGCCGGATGGTTCAGTTAAGTCGGAACTTACGATGACCTCCATGGCTACAAAAAAGCAAGGGGCTAGTTCCCTCGTCTCCCAGTGAAAAATACTTCTGTGCTCCACCTTTGCGCAGGGGTGCTTCTTTGTGAGCCTTTTCTTCTGTTCTTGTACCAGGCTCTTGCTGATCTCAATGATGTGGTACTGTGTGCGATCATAAACCTCTGGATATTCCTCTTGCAGGAGATCTAAGATATCTAGCGCCAATGTCCCATTCCCCGCGCCAATCTCGTAGATAATAAAGTCTTCGTATGGAAAATATTTCAACAAATATTCGGAGACAAGACAGCGTCCGATTGCACGACCATACCATGGCTATTTTTGCCATCAGGGATTGCGCAATATTTACGGGCAATTAGCGCACCTTGAAGAGTTCTGTTGGGGTATGCCACAACTGTCGTCCTGGTCCATCGTGTTTGTCGGCTCCATAAGCTGCGTATTTCACACCAACTTCTTCTTGAAATTCGGCTGAATCACGAAAGGTAGAAAACTCAAAGGTGGTATCCTTCGCGTTAAATATAGTAGCCTGCTTGGGAAAGTATCCATAATTTGGATTGTATAGAGAATCATCTATGAAGTCGCGAACCAACATCTTCACACCGAGGGGCGGTTTGGTTTCGTTCTCCAGAATATTGGCGTCAACGAGTCGAAGGTCACGATGACCATCGCTGACTTTTCCATCAAAAGGACTTGCATTGTAGTTCCATTTGTCTGTAGGCTCATCGGAATGTATGGCTTTTCGAGGCTTCGCTTGCCAGATTGGACCACTTTTAAATGTTCGAAAAAGGAGGTTTGAATGGTAGGGTTGTAAGTCTGAAATACATCGGGTCGCGCGAGCGCCTAACAATATCATGTGAGAGGCAAAGCCCTCGAGATTTTAGGACCTATAGTACTTGTGGCAGTAAGTAGCACGTTGAATCTTTAATCTGAGCGGCCCGGGCAGCCACCTCACGTGACATCGTCAAAGTCGCGCGCAATCGAGCGATTCAGCGGACCCATATTCAAGCCATGGTCTCCATTGATAAGCTGGTTCAAACTTGGATGGCATCTGGTAGGGATGAGGAGATCATTGAGACCGTTTCAGGCACGTTGAATATTTGAAGAACTTCGTCCACCAAGTATTGAACTTATGATAATGGCAGATATCTCGAATGACCGGACCTCTTTGATCAAGGTGGTTCTGTCCCTGGGGGAATATCTTACATCAGAGGAGAGCGAGCTTCGTCAGAAGGGTAAGCCTGCATGAATCAGATCGCAATAACCTCGATTTCATTCCCTACTTTGGATATAGGTGTTGAATTTCTGTCACTGGTTTTGCAGCGTTCTCCTCCAGAGACGATGAACCGTCAATCGGGTGTGTACTCTGATTCTTCTTTGTGGATTCCCTCACTGAGGAGCACAAGTTCGAGTTCTGACAAAATTTTATTGCGAAAAATTGGCTGATTCGGAGACTGTCAAGCCTGCACTTAATGGAATTTCAACCCTCGTATCTCTTCCGACTTTCTCTCCGCCGGAAGCTACCGCAGTGATAGAAGGGTAAAGACAATCCTGGGTCATCATTGCAACTTTCTCTAAAGACCACAGGCTTTTCCAGCATATCAGGATGAAAGCTCTTGTTCAATCCATCAGGTTCATTGTTTTTTCTATAATCGATTCCTTATTGGCCTGGCATCGTAATGGTGGGTCAACTTCCTTTTGGGTTGATTTAGTGACCTCGATTGTTTCTAGTTCTTAAATCGTTGGGCAAGCAGTTCTTGTCTGGATACATAGCTCTCGCAGAGGGGGAGAAAGATCCCAGAAATCTCATGGTGGCCTTTGCAATAGTCCGGGTGCTTCTGATTGAATTTGACATCTCCGAACACGTGGAAGTAAGTCATGGCTTAAGCTCGTACTTTACCGATGAACAACCTTGACCGCCAGTCCTTGTTTAATATTGTTTTTTGCTACTTTCCCATTACTTTCCGTCCACCTCCGAATGATCCATATGGGATCAGCACTGACGACCTGAGATTGGCACTTCGGTATGCATCCTATCTTTTATATGCTCATTCAATCTTTGACTTCATCAGTGGAGCTTTAAATGCTACTCCTACCTTTGGTCCCTTGGCAATCCCTGTATTTCTGGATAAACTTACTGCCGGCTCTCGTGCAACAAAGGTCAACTCAAATGTTCCCTTTTCGTCTGTTAAACTAAAATCTATCGCAGATAGACACGCTTCAGGCGCTAGATGCTAGTTTGCCTGTCTACGGTTCAGCGTTGGCAAGGGCATCCGCACGCAAACTATGGAATGCTTTGAAGTTGGAGGTTGGTGTTACAGAGTATCACTGGGTGGTATAAATCTTAAGAAACAGCAGATATTTCAGCCGGTAGACACTCAGACCGAAGATGGTGCCCTTGCAACAATTCAAGCTTTGGTCAAAACCATCTATGCTGAAGAAGAGGCAGCTGTTGAATCCGATGAAGATATCCAGGGTCTTGCAAGAGATGCTTGTGAAGAATGCATCAACATTCTCAAAGAACCAGAAAAGAGTCAAGCTAAACCAGCTACCAAAGTGCTCTGCGCATTCATCTCGACAACCCGTAGGCCTTCTTTCGATATATCCAATTCCCATTTGAAATTGTCCAATGATTTTTCTTAGCATCGGTTTCTCGCTATATAATGTCAAAAACTATACCTCATCTAGTTCGACTCTTTTTAGATCCGGATGAAGCATCAAACCGCCCCGCGACCTTGCTTTTACTGTCAGAATTTACTGAAGCAGCACGCGATTCTATGAAAAACGACGGAAATGAAATCTCTCCTACGGTTAACTCTCTTCTCATGCCTTATAAAGACGAAGTCTTGGGCGTCTTCAGCGCAGGGTTGATCTCCTCTTCGACACGAAATGCAGCACTTTCAGGCCTCAACGCGATGGTTGCCACCCAAGGTTTACTCTCAGATGAGGAACTTGGATTCATTGTACACAATGTTAACCAAGTCCTGGAAGGTGAACATGATGATATCGATGATGCAAGGTAAGAACAACCCGCCGTTAACTCTCTTCTCATGTAGCATTTTATTTCTCAGCGATTCCATCCTCCATCTGTTGACTACCATCACATCCATTGCACCCCGTCATGTTGCAGAACAAACCCTTCCACTACTTTTCAAATCCTTACCCGACGCTGCACCACCTCGCACCGCTGCTGGCGAACGAGGTAAATGTTGGCGAACGTTGTCTGCATTACAAACGCTCTGCGTTCAATCTGAACTGTTCGAAAACCTCGTCATTCGTTTGACAACAAAACTAGATCTTATATGCCTACCTTCCACTTGGCAGCCTACCGCTGCCTCCGACATAGAGCTCGATGCAGCCTATGCTCACGCGGTTCTCAAAACACTTTCGCAAACACTGGCTGTTAAAGTGCAGAGGAAAGATCCAGATGTTGTAAAATATATTGATCGCCTAGTCCCTCACATCTTCAACCTCTTTATATCATCCACATTTCTCTCCAATGAACGACCGGTGATGACCACAGATCCACGCCTTCTTCAAGTGGCGGGAGAAATTATCACCCTTGTTGTACAATCACTGCCTCTCAAGTTAGTCAAGGCCAACACGTTATTTACAGAAGTAGATCTCATGTTTTTGCTTTTGCCAGGAGACAAAAATTGTATTCCATAGGCATATCGAAAGCACTAATCGACGGAGACGTAACAGATATTGCTCAAGGTTTCCAGAAGATAATCAACCATCAGAAACTCAGTATTTTCGCTGTAACGTTATTCTCACCTCTTCCAGGTATTTTTTCTAATAATGATAGCAGGATTCATCCGCGTCAACACACAGAAATATAATCGCGTTGTTAACTGCAGCAGTTGTGCCCTTGCACAAAGAAGTTCAGCTTGAGTTGGGTGACATCAGCCAGTTTCTGGATGCGTTGCTCGTATGGGTTCTCGATACGGCAGATACCGAACTAGCAAAAATATCTGCTTTGCAAATGCTCTCTTCGATCGTCAATCGACGGAGTGACGGTAAGTGGAAATTCGTATGCCGATTTACCAATTTCATGTTATTGACCACTTATGTAGAGTTGTCGTCATTTTTGAATGATAAACTGGACATATTTTGGTCCAAGGAGATCCAGGACGAGAATTTGCCTGTAGAAAGACGTGTATTGGCTATAAAATCCTGGACATGGGTAACTGTTTTTTTCTCAAAAATTGGTGTCATGTCTGGTTCTAACTTATCATTTCGGGTCAGATATCTAAGGCACTACTTGTACGGAAACATCCGTTAGCGATGACTTTCGCAGAACGCTTGTACGAAGCCTTTGGTGATGCGTCCATAAGTTGGGAAGCCGCAAAGGCAATTGGGGAAATCGCCCAAGCGGATTCAATCTTAACTAAAGCTAATCATGCTGAAGTCAAAGTATGTTATTTCAAGACTGATTCCCTTCAAAGGATGAAAATTTCTTTTGTAGATCCTCTACGTGCAAAAATATGTGAATGCTGTTCTGCCACGCATTATTTCATCTGCTAAAGATTCAACGGGTAAACATATTGCAAACGCCACTTGCTTGGCTTACAACCTAAATATACAGATGCAACGCGGCGAACGGCGTCTCTAGTTACCTTGACGTTCCTTATTAAATCTATCCCAAGAACTTCCTATGTTCAAGAAATGCCCACAGTAAGCCAGTAAGACCAGGACGCATCGAACAATTGTACTGATGCTCAATTTTCAACAGCTTATCCCTCTTCTACTACGCGGCCTCGAATTGTCAGACAGTACAATTCGGAATAATGTGATTAATACTTTCCTTGCTGCGGCTGAAGGAGAATCTCCGGAGAAGAACCTGGTTTCCGAACACAGCTCCACCTTAGTCAATTCTATGCTGAAGAACAGCAGAATAGGCGAATTGTCGACGACGGTAAAATCTTCAACGAAGGGTAGCTCGACTTTGCTAATTACATTTGATTCAGAGAGTCCGTATCTCGGCGTTGCGTTATCTAGCAGTCCTGCCGGATATCGTCCGATATGATGTTCTCCACCCTCACAAGACCACTGTTTTACGAGAATTGTCTAAAGTATTGGACGATCCAAAGCGGTCTGTGCGCCAAGAGGCAGTTAATGCGAGAACTAAATGGTGAGAGTAAAGTCCTTTCGTCTATTTCGATGCTAAGCTGGTACTAGGTTCAAATACAAAGGATAAATAGGTAAGACAATGTAGTAAATTTAACGACAGTGTATGTGATCTCCTTCCTATAGTGGGGTAGAGAATTGTTCCATGTATACATATAGAGAATTGTACAATATGGAGTAATGGGGGGCCGATATGTTAGAGATGATAGCGAACATGAATGGCCTCTTTTGCAATAGACCACGGTGTATAACAAGTCACCATTGTGCTTAGTGGGCTCACCGAGCCATGATAGTTTGAGTCTTCAAAGCTGCGTCTGCTAGTGCAAGCTCGAATGCGTGTAGATGTTCCTCCACTAGTCTTCTTCCGTCTGTTCTCTTGCTCATTGGACGAAGTAATGATGTGGGACATTCTAGGTCTTCGCCATCCCCAATGCCCGCCTCCCACCTCTCGATCCTTATCCGACTACGCTCAGCGCTGTCCCAATCCGTCCTCCAACCGCCAATTTTGTTCTTCAATGCCCGAATTCTCCTGCCGGCTTCCGTTGTAGCAGCTCCATTGACTTGCGCGTGTTCAGAAATGGTAGAAAGAGATGAAACGAGTGATGTGGTGCAAGATCGAAGATGGACTAGTTGTGGAATGGCGCTCGCTGGTGTAGGCGGACCAACGATGGATGGCGCTGGTAGAAAAGAATCCTTGATGGGAGAAGTAGCTGGTTCAGATCCATCGACTTCGTCGCCTAAACGATGCCTATCGGGATCTAGTTCCCAATCTGAGGCTTGTAAGTGATGTGAGATTAGAGACCGTGTAGGGGCCGTCTCCTCCTCGAGGGTATCAAGATGATGTCTATGTTCAGTCTTTGTCGGTTCGGCCACTTGGGATGACTCCGAGAGATCCTCTATGTGTTCCAGCTCATCCAACTGGCCTAAAACGTCGCTGCCACCCACCTCGCCTGCTATCTTTCGGAACTCCCGTTCGCATTCAAGTAATTCACGGACCTGAGTTTCCCTGTTCCTCACTGTTTCATTCATACGTCGAATGACATCTGAAGCCAGCTTCTCTAATGTCGGTTGTTGAGCTGCGGAAGAACCAGGATCGACATCGAGTGTGCGAAGGTGACCAAGAAACTTATCCGTCGAATGAAGATCCTGAGCGAGAACTTCCATAGCGTCATGTTCTGGTTCTTTCTGATGGGTCTCTTTTTTCGAGCGTGTAGCAAGATTGTGGAATCCCGGATCATAATCTTGTGAAGGGTCCTCCGGTTCTGAGGGGAGGTCATGAAACGACGCGTCGCTAGCGGATCCCGCTTGCATCTCATCTGCAAACGATAAAGCAGGTGCATCCTGCGCGGTATCATGTTGGTCATGATAATTTCGCACTTGATCTATCCCTTCAGCGCCGTCGTCATACTCAATACCGAACTCTTCCGCTAGGAGTTTTGAACCAGCAGTCGGCTCAGGCATGAGAGCCACTGCGAGTTCATGCGCGAGAGAATGGTGACGTCCATTGAGAGAATCGTCTTCAATGACATTGGCAAGATTTGACGGTGTGCGAAGAGAACTCGTGGAACGGCGATTAGCTTGGCCACCTTGTCTCGAAAGCGATTTACGATGTGTTGGGGTTGATGGGGCAAGAAAATGTGAGTTGGGCGAAAAATCATTGTCCTGTGGCGCATAATGGGGCATTTTTCGAGAAAAAAAAGGATTGTGGTCGTGTTCACGTCGAGAGGCTCTGAGCCGCCAGAACAGACGCGTCTGCAATGTTGACTCATTATGTAATTCTGCTCCGTGACAAAGACTCGTCTATTATTATTGGGGTACGCTCATTTCTCGTTGTCCACTCCCGGTAACCTGTGAAGTCCTGCTCTCATAAACTCATGACTGGTGTGATTGTGGCGAAGTCTCTAGCGACTTCGATTCTGCTCAAAGGTGTAGCAAGATCCTGGGTGAATATCCTTCATATTGAACCTTTAAGAAAATACAGGTTGAAATTGGGAATTGTTTTAAAAGAGATACCAGGGAAGCCAATTATATTGAAAGGACCCACTCGGCTCGCATTTGTTCCAAGTCTCAATGCCGATTGATCAAGTCCTTTAGAAAAGGAAGTGGTTTTGACCTTGGAAAGTTGCTTGTACAGAAATTCGTCGTTGCTGATTGAGACGGCAACAGAGACATATCGTAAAGCCCAGTAAAGGGAACAGCAGAACAAAAGAGGGTGCAGTTCTGGCGCATCCTTTCAGGACCTGAATTACATCTACTTAAAGGAAACCAAAAAAAGGAAAGGCAGATTTATCGAATCTTTCCCGGTGTATCTCATTTCAATGGAAGATGATCATGTTCGATATGTGCATGAGGCCAGTATGTACTAAGGGGCTAATATCGGTTGAAGCTGCAGGCATCGCGATACCTGAAGGGCCTAATACCGATCCAAATAAGTACAAATTGGTGGGGCAATTCTTGAATTCGTCAACCCAACAAAGGCCATTGAGGACGTTTAATCCAGCGAGCTAGTAAGTGAATACACCAAATCGATCCTACTTATTGTTGACAGTCATATGTTTAGGTTGCTTTCTTATGAACATCTGGGTACGTCACTCACCCTAATATCATATCAATTACTCTAAACCCAACAACATCTATCTTCATCAGACAGAACACCGAAATCCAGAGGGCCGCACCTACTGGTTCAATACAGGGACCAAGCAAAGTGTTTGGGAAAAACCAGACGGTATGTTTTGTGTATATTTATCTTTTTACTTTACTTATTATCCTTGCTTAGAACTGAAAACTCCATTTGAAGTGCATAAGCTACTTTACAATATCTTCATTGGCTCATACTTTTTTCTTCCAGCGTGCACTCACCCAAACTAAATGGAAAGAATACTTCTCTGGTGGTCGAAAATACTACTACAACGTGAGTTTGGGTTCTTGTAGTTATGTGCACATTCTGACCTGTCTATAGACGGAGACCAAAGAATCAAAATGGGACATGCCTGATGAGCTTCTTCTCGTTCTTGAAAAAGTGGAGAAGGAAGGACAAACAACGAACGCGTGAGTTATAGCACTACGCAACAGATTTGACTGTCCTCATCCCATTCTATATTATAGACCGCCGCGAGCGGTGACTGCTCCTGGTTTTACTCCAGTCGGAATGGCAATACAAGGTGGAACTGTCCCCATAGGTGGTGCTGATCCATCCTCATCCTCATCCGCTTCTCAGCCTAGCCAACAAAATGGGACCAGCCTTGCTGTTGGAGCTCATACTGGGGCCCTTCCCCTAGCAGCAAGCACTGTGCTTCCTGCTCGTCCCAATTTGCCAGATGATCCCGTCATCCCTCATAATGGATTCGCGACTGTTGAAGAGGGAGAAAAGGCTTTCACACATTTGATGAGAAAGGCCGGGGTGGATGCTAATTGGTCATGGGAACAGACGATGCGTGCCACTATCACTGATCCGTTATATAAAGCCCTCAATACTCTTGCCGAAAAGAAAGCATGTTGGGAAAAGGTGCGTGGCAAACATGTCGATTTTGGCGCCTTTCTCAGAGTCTTCCCTTAGTACACTAATTCCTTGAAAGTCAAGGAGAAAGAGGAGAGGGAAGCAAGGCTTTCAAAATTGCGCCCTGCTATTCGTAACATGCTGAAAGGCAATCCTAATGTTTTCCATTACACCACGTTCCGCACTACCGACAAACTTTTCTCCCAGCATCCTATTTGGCAGCAAGCAAGGATCGAAGCAGAGCGAAAGCTCATTTTCGAAGAATATGTTGCTGAACTTCTGGAACGCGAAGTGGTACATATTTTTCTTTTTCAAACTCAATATTCTAGAACTTGAATTTTTCTTTGATTCCAGAATGAAACCAGAGCTGCTAGAGCACGGAGCGTTTCAAAGGTGGTGGCACTTTTCAAGCAACTTAGCGTCGACGTCGTTACCAAATGGCGAACGGCCCACAATCTACTTCTGGAATCTGACGACTGGAAGTCAGATTTAGAATTAAGAAAGCTGCCAACTCTGGATATCCTCCTTGCTTTCGAGGACTATAGTAGAGTACGGGAGAGGGAATACGAAGAACAAATGAGAAGATCCCAAGTGGAAAAGACGAGAACGGAACGAAAAGCACGTGAAGCCTTCAAGGTGCGTGCACTGACTTTTTCATTCCATCATGTAAACTCAGTATTATGCTTGGTTCTTTCAGGGTCTTGTCATTGAGCTCGTTCAGTCCGGTGTCATTAAGGCACGCACCAAGTGGAAAGAAGTCTATCATTTGTTCCGTGATGACAATAGATACCTGGATATGCTAGGAAACCCCGGTTCAAATCCGCTCGAATTATTCTGGGATGCTGTCGACGCCCTTGACCAGAAATTGGATGCGAAGATCGTAGTGGTTGAGGATGTCATTAAGCGATTCAATGCCAAACATCACCCTGCTGAAGCCAAAGAGGAATCATCTGGTGACAAGATGGATGTTGATGAGAATTTGTTTAGCATCACACCTGAAACCACTTGGGACGAGTTTGCAGATGTCATCAGAGAAGATGGAGCTACTGTCAAGACTTTGTCCCAAGAAGACCTTCGATTGGTTTTCAAGACGGTAAGAATATTTCGTGCTGGTTATTCTCTATTTGACTTACAATTTTCAGGTTCGAGATCTGGCAATCAAGAAACAAGCTGATGAAAAGAGGAGAGCAGAGAGAAAACAGCGTCATTTGCAAGACGATTTACGTTACGCGCTGAAGAAGCTTCCAGAGCCGTTGGATATATCGCTACGGTACGAAGATGTAAGTGTGAACTCTTTTTCTGTCATGTTGCATGGTTCATTTTGACTGACGTCGACTAGGTCGTTCTTCTTATAGAACATCTTCCAGAATATATAGCACTAGGCGAGGAAGAAGGAAGACGAGCTGCATTTGCCAAGTTTGTGAAACGACAAAAGGTGAGTCTGGCTCATCTTTAGGATTACCCAAGTTTCTGACCAATCTGGACAATAGGAACGCATGCGAGAAACGGGGTCCGAAGATGGTGGTTCTACGACCAGTAGGAAGCGCAAAGAACCCCCTCGGGAGTATCGAGATGATGATCGTGAGCGGGACCGGGACAAGGAACGAGATCGAGAAAGGGAGAAGGAGCGTGATCGTGAACGAGAACGGGACAAGCCACGTGAAAAAGACAGAGATTCTCACCGCGAGAGGGAGCGAGACAAGGAACGAGATAGAGACCGTGGTAAAGACTACGAACGAGGAAGCCGAAGTTCTCGACACCACCATCGGTACGACGAGTACGATAGTGAACGCCGTCCCTCTAGAGAGTATGGTCGACTTGATCGCGAACGGGACAAAGAGCTTGACCGTGAAAAAGATCGCGACGGCTACAAGTCCTCAAAATATCACAGAGATGACAAAGAAGAAAAGAAGAAAGACAAAAAAGATAAAGATAGTCGGCTGTATCGCGGTGACGGTGGCTCAAGTCTCTCGAAAGAGTGGGATGACGCACCTGAAGCGAAAAAGAGTGGGAGAGACAGAAGTGATTCTGTGTATAAGGAGGATGGCAGGGAGAAAAGAGAGCAGGAGGATAGGCCTCCGAATGAACGTGCAGAAAAGGCACGTCCACTTAGATGATCTTTCACTTTTTGGCGAGGGCCTCATTCTTTCATTCTCCAACAGCGACCGCGATACGACCGTGAAGACCTACCGTCTGACCGCATGAGCGTTGACAAGAGGCAAGACTCTGCTCGCGAAGAGACTCCGGAAGAAGGAGAGATATGATTTTTTGTCTTCTCGAAGATTAGGTTAACGTATAGTAGTAGTTCAGAGAGGTGCTATGGTTGTTAAAGGGGAATCTCAATGTTGCCTATTCTGAGACGGGTGTAAGGTTGTTTATGCTGTATCGTCTTCCTATAACCCTTTCTCCTTTTCTTTTTGAAAATGAACTCCATGTTTCCTTTGGTATGTTCCACGACTGTCGCTTCAACTTTGACTCGGCTTGGAGGAATTAAGGGGTTACCGCGCAGGGTGTACTCTCGGGAACCCAATTCATGGATCGCATCGAGGGCAAGGACGTCCCCGACCTTGACGTCTCGAAGGTGGGGTACAGTGAGCAGGTCTCGGGGTGTTAGAATATGTTTTCTACCCGCAAAAGTGGCTACAACATATTGGGATGGTTGTGAACGTATGAGCTCGAGTGCAGCGATTGTTGAGCCGGGGAGAGCAGCGCTTGAGTGCATTGACCTCGAAGCAGCACATTGTACTAGATATGTTGACTTTGAGTAACGTTTATGTTTTTGTATAAACATGACTTACACCACCACCTAGCAGTCGTCGTCGCCATTGAGAGTAAAGTATGGGGATCAGTGTCTCTAGACCGGGGTGTGAAATTTTCAATTCAATCTCCGACTTAATCTTCCGAGTAAAGCCGGGTGTGCATCCAAAAACTTTCCTTCTGTACCATCCCATTTCCCTATTCCTCAGGTTCTTCACCTCCATGCACCGAATTGCTATCATAAACTCGGCGCGCGCTCGTGCGCTGGCCGTATCCGCAAAGGTTTGCCTTTATTCCTACTCTTTTCGCTCAACAGTCGACCGTTGGACTCATCCCGGTGTTACACGAAATTCTTTTTCAGAGCACAAAACCTCTCGTTGCTCGCTCATATGCCACCGCGAAGCCAGGTTGGTTGTTTCTTACTAATGGCATGGATGAGTTTGCCTACTGACGACGTGAATTCTCTCTTTTCACCTCTCTTCGACACGTCACACACCTAAAAGCTGCCTCTGAGGTCTCTTCTATTCTTGAATCTAGAATTTCTGGAACTTCAGTTGCCGGAAATGTTGAGGAAACTGGTCGTGTATTGAGTAGGTTCTCTGACCTTACGACATGGATAATTTTTTCACTCCGTGCCCTTCAGGTGTCGGTGACGGTATTGGTCGTGTTTGGGGCTTGAGAAATGTGCAAGGTCAACATTTTCGTTAATTTTATTTTTTCACTGTTGGCTAATACTCATGTTCTACTTCAGCCGAAGAGATGGTGGAATTCTCTTCTGGAGTTCGTGGCATGTGTTTGAACTTGGAAGCCGACAACGTTGGTGTCTCCATTTTCGGTAACGATCGTCTTATCAAGGAGGGCGACACCGTTAAACGTACCGGCCAAATTGTCGATGTTCCCGTCGGCCCTGGTCTCCTGGGACGTGTCGTTGACGCTCTTGGTGACCCCATCGACGGCAAAGGCCCCATTCAGGCCGCCGAACGTCGCCGTGCCTCATTGAAGGCCCCCGGTATTCTGCCTCGTCGTTCCGTCAACCAGCCTATGATGACTGGTCTCAAACCCATTGATGCCATGGTGCCCATTGGTCGTGGTCAACGTGAGTTGATCATTGGTGACCGTCAGACTGGTAAAACCGCTGTTGCCATCGACACTATCCTTAACCAAAAGAGGTGGAACGACGGTAACGACGAATCCAAGAAGCTGTATTGTGTCTATGTTGCCATTGGACAGAAACGTTCGACTGTCGCTCAGCTCGTGCAAACCCTAGAAGAAAATGACGCGATGAAGTACAGTATCATCGTCGCCGCCACTGCCTCTGAAGCCGCTCCTCTCCAATACCTCGCACCTTTCTCTGGCTGTGCCATGGGTGAATGGTTCCGTGACAACGGCAGACACGGTAGGTTTTTTTTTCGTCGGCTTATGAATAAATTTCAATTTTCTGACCGAATCTGCAGCTCTCATCGTCTACGACGACTTGTCCAAGCAAGCCGTCGCTTACCGTCAAATGTCTCTCCTCCTTCGTCGTCCACCCGGTCGTGAGGCTTATCCTGGTGATGTCTTCTACCTCCACTCTCGACTACTCGAGCGTGCTGCTAAGATGAGCGACAAATTCGGCGGAGGCTCCCTGACTGCTCTCCCTATCATTGAGACTCAGGGTGGTGATGTGTCTGCTTACATTCCCACTAATGTCAGTCTTTTTTGTTTACTCTGTCTTATGGTTTGACTTAGACAAATTTACTCAGGTCATTTCTATCACCGATGGACAAATCTTCTTGGAAGCTGAGCTCTTCTTCCGTGGTGTACGTCCTGCCATCAACGTCGGTCTTTCCGTGTCTCGTGTCGGATCTGCTGCCCAAACGTATGTGGCACTCACTCGCAACGCATAATTATTTCTCACGATCTCATGTAGGAAAATCATGAAGAAGTTTGCCGGTTCCCTCAAACTGTACCTCGCTCAGTACCGTGAAGTCGCCGCCTTTGCTCAATTCGGTTCCGATCTCGATGCCTCAACCCGTTTCCTGCTATCCCGTGGTGCTCGTCTAACTGAACTTCTGAGTTCGTTCTGCGTCCTCTCACATATTTTTTTAGCTTTCAATACTCACATTATTCTCTAGAACAAGGCCAATACCAACCTCTCGCCACTGAAGTCCAGGTGCCCATCATCTACGCTGGTGTCAATGGTCTCGTGAGTTACAAAAGATTTATCTTACTCCGATAGGCATATTAACCCTTTTGTAGCTTGATTCCATCCCTGTTGACCAAATCACCAAATGGGAAGCCGAGTTCCGTGAGCACCTCGCTACCCAGACTGCTCTTCTACAAGATATCGCAACGGGTACCGTTACTCCTGAACTTGAGGCCAAGATCAAGAAAGTTGTTGAGGACCATGTGTCTTCCTTTGTGTCATCGTAGAAGTATCTAGACCTAGACACCTCGACGGCATTGCATGTCTTGAGAACAAAATGAAATTTCCCTCCTTTTCTTCCGGAAAATATTATTTGGCTACCACTTAATTATTTGATCTTGCCAAGTCCGGTGATCTATCTAATCTTACGGTTGAATCCCGTGTGTCGTCCGAAAAATTTTCATGACCACAAAAGTTGTATTTCAACTGGAAGATACTCGAACGGTTCTAAGTTATGGAGTCAGAGGAGATTGCGAGATCGGCCAAGGCTGCTTTTCAGGAATCTCAGCTCCTACCTTCCTCTGAACGGATCAATGCACTCTTGGCCATTCGAAAACAACTTGAGCTCCAAAAATCAGACATTTTGGCTGCCAATGTCGAGGATCTCAAGGTGTGTGTTGACATATTGTACACACACACACACTCTCTTTTAACTGGGACATCAAAGGCTGCTCAAGTCGAAGTGGATGCTGGTCGCATGTCCGAATCTTTGCTAAACCGACTTGATCTAGGCAGAGGAGACAAATGGGATTCTTTGTTGCAAGGCATTTCAGATGTTGCTTTTCTACCAGATCCTACAGGGACCGTTACATATGCATCGGAACTTGACGATGACCTCGAACTCTACCGAGTTTCTTGTCCAATCGGAGTTCTGCTTGTCATTTTTGAGGCGCGGCCAGAAGTTGTGGTCAACATTGCTGCTCTGGCTATCAAGTCAGGCGAGTTTCTGTGTTTTTTTGTTGTTTTGTTTCACCCCTTCCGATAAGTCAATGTTCAACTTGTGACCTTTACAGGAAATGCTGCCATCCTAAAAGGTGGGAAAGAGTCAAATCGAACGACGCTACTCCTTTCCACCGCCATCACTGCAGGACTATCGCAAACTGCGCTTCCTAAGAAATATATCCAAGCGATTCAGACGAGAGCTGAAGTAGCTTCGTTGCTTGAGCTGGATCAATATATTGATCTGGTCATTCCCCGCGGAAGCAACAGCCTGGTGCGAAGTATACAAAATAACACTCGCATTCCAGTCATGGGTCATGCAGATGGGCTCTGCTCGGTGTATATTGATGAAAAGGCCGAGGAAGAGAAGGCCATCAGAATAGTTGTTGACTCCAAGGTACCTCTCGTGTTCCCAGCAAGAAATCCTGGTGCTAATGGGACCGTTCCTCTTAGATCAATTATCCGTCTGCATGTAATGCAACTGAGATGTTGATTGTTCACGAGTCACGTCTGAACGACCTCTGGCTATCAGTAGCGAAAGCTCTACTGGCAGAAAATGTCCAATTACATTGCGATGCACCAACATTAGATGCTCTAAGTCTATTGTCCCCTCCCCCATCCAACCTGCAATCTCATGTCCAACCATCCACGTCAGCTTCTTATGCTACTGAACACCTTTCTCTCACTCTTTCTGTGGTTTCTGTGCCGTCACTTCAATCAGCCATTCAATTCATCAATTCCCATTCGTCTCATCATACAGATTCCATCGTTACTGAATCCGAGGAAGCCGCATCTATATTCTGTCGTGGTGTTGACTCTGCTGGTACATTCGTCAATGCAAGTACGCGCTTTGCTGATGGCTTCCGGTATGGGTTTGGGACTGAGGTTGGTATCAGCACTGGAAGGATACATGCCAGGGGCCCGGTGGGTCTGGAGGGATTGGTTATATACAAGTTCATAATGAGAAGCAAAGACAAGAAAGGACATATCGTTGGGGAATTTGGGACGGGCAAAAAACAATTCAAGCATAAACCGATTGATACTACCATTGTACCTTTCTAGATGTGCCCTTTTTCAGGAATAAAAAATGTAAAATAGCTCTGATGAAACTTTACCCGAGGTTGAAACTTGAAAAATAAAAAAGAAATAGGGAAGACTCAACTCTCCAGTAAGGAAGGGGGAGTCTTTTATTATAAATTTAAATGAAATAAGAAAACAATGGACATAATGAAGTGAAGTCTGGAATCTGTGATCAAACTATTGGTCTGCAATGTCCAGTTTTGGTTTTTTGTCGACATTTAATGGCTCTGCTTCCTCATCTGCCTTCCGCTTGCCTGCATTAGAATCATCCGATACTTTCTTTTTTTTCTTGACGACCATTGACGTCAAGTCGTTTACGACAGTCGGTGTTGTGTTTGAAGAGGACGACCCTGCGTTTAGCTCTCGGTCCAGAGCTTGAGCTACCAAAGCTGGAGCGCTTGTGGTGAGCGACTCATTCGGCGATGTTTTTAACTCCTCAACCTGTAGATAGGTTTGAATCCAACATATGCATCGAAGCATGCTTGGCCAACTCACCTTCAATGCTAGATCATCTCTTAAACCCTGAAGTTCTTTGATCTCGCTCTCTATTTGCGTTTTTGACATATTTTGCACGTAATCATCTCGGACGAGCCGACCTGATGATTTGCCTTTGCCTTTGCCTTTAGTATCATTGGTTGTCTGTGTTGGGAGCGGTGGTAGTTGTCCAGCAAGTCCGTCACGAAGTTCAGCGAGTCTGCTTTCGACGCTTTCTAGGGCCTTTTGGACGTGAATGATGGCGTCGGAGAGACGTCCTGATGTAAGGTCGAGGACCATGCTCAGCTTGTAATGCGCTTCAGCAATCTGGCGTGACGATGTCGGAAGAAGGTTAATCTTTAATTTAAGACCGACTTCATAGTCCGTGATGGCTTGGTCAAACTTCTCTGTAAAAGATATATGAGTCAAGAATAGTGTGAAAAAAAAAAAAACATTGAATGGACCTGTTTCCAAAGATACATCTCCCAATGCAATATAAGTGTCAGCTAACTTGAGTTTCACTTCTTCGTCATCACTTTCGCTCTTTTGTTTGTCATAAATGGCTCGCGCCAGGTCCAGAACCTCCCAAGCAGCGTTGAAGTCATCTTCAGGCTCCCCATCGTCGTCTCCATCTTCGCCTTCCTCAGTTTCCGCCTCTTCTACAGCGGCTGCCTGCCCGAAAAAGTCAACGGCTTGGTCTTCGCCATCATCCATGTCCTCAGCATCGCCGGAAAATGATAGAATAGGAGCATTTGTGCCACCGCCAGACCCTGATGCTGTGAGCGAAGCGATAGGTTGTCAAGTGGCCAAGATCAAGTGGCAAGCACAACATACCTTTGTTGTCTTCTTGATTCGCATCTTCTTGTTGTTCCTTCCCTAGGACGGAGCTTTGCACGATAGCGTTCTCCAGTAAGGCTTTTCCATACGAGAAATACAAGTCTGCCGTTTCAGGCGCATCTTCCCCAAGTTGCTGAGTACTATTCCCAAAAAGAGGTACACTGAGCAATGGAAAACGAAACGCGACTTGAAAAAATAGGAACAAGCACGGACGCGACTTACATGAGCTCAAGTGCAGTGGCATAGTGATCTATAGCCTCTTCGTATTTTCTTAACGCGAAGGCGCGTTTGGCTTGCTCGACCGAGCTCTCGAGTGTGACAGCCGACGGAATGGAAGTTGATCTGCAATGTATGGATGGATTCGATTCCACCGAAACATTTTATTTTTTTTCCACTTACGAAGTCATTCAAATATAATATTTTGAGCGAGTGAAAGTGGTGGTTAGTGCTGAAGGAGTGTCACGTTGCTGAAAGGTTTTGCAAAGAACTCAAGAAGGGTATATCAAAGACAAAGCCTAGTAAAGACAAAACGTGACGATGACTCAAAAAGATGGGGAATTATCAATGCAAAAAAGGTGTACAAAGCAACTACCTAAGAGAGAGGAAGAAGATACATGAAAATTAAAATGTCCCAAAGATCCAAGAAACTATAACGAGAGATTCAGAGTACAAAGACCCAAGTACGAGCAGTATGTCGGGAAGGTTGTCAAGAGCGTGACCAAATCACGACGCCGTCCCATGTGGCTGTTGTTGTCCTTGAGCACCAAATGCTCCACCAGTCATCCCAAACACATTCGCACCCAATGGCTGTGATGAGCCTGGCTGAAAGGAAGCAGGTACTCCGAAGCTAGGTCCACCTACGCTTGAGGCTCGGAAAGGATTGGCAGCTCCCCCTCCCGTCATCTGAGGTCTCAGGCCTACACCCAAAGACGACCCAAACGTACTGCTTGTCCCACTAAACCCGCCTGTCGCACCTGTAGGCTGACTGCTCAAAAACGAATAATTACCAGTACCAATCGGCGTGGAGGACGACGGTAAGTAATTAGCACCGGCGGGGGAAGGCGCAGATCCGCTTCCGGGATTGGTGGTGGTGCTATTGGTTACAGGACTGGTTGGGCCAGAACCAGAAATGGGTGGTAGAGATTCCATTAACGATGCCCCGAAGGATGATGAAGGTATGAATGGTTTTAGACCTTCGAATCCTGTGACATGAGAAGTTACCGGAGACGATCCTTGCGTTGTTGGAGACGGAGGTAGAGTTGACGTTCTAGTGGATTGCGACAGGGACGATGAAAAGAGGGAATCAGAGAAAGTCGAGCCCGTAGCCGTAGTCCCAGTGCCCATGAACCCTGAATTGTTTGAAAATGACTTTTCGCTCGTCGTTGACTTGACAGCGTTCGGGTTGAAGGCAAAAGACGATGCAACACTGGAAATATCAGTAGCACCAGGATTCAATGTGCTATTATTGAAGGAAAAGTTGCTGAAAGCATCGGCCTGCTGCTGCTGTTGAGGTGATTGTTGCTGAGCTGATTGCTGACTTCGGGAAGTGTTTCCGTTCATAGCAGCCATTCCAGTGGTAAGTTCTAGAAGGGTCGGTGCTTTCGGTACAGACGGTGGGGAACTTGTAATTGGCCCGAAGGGATTCCTTGTTCCTGTTGGATGGGATTTCACTGGCTGTAGAGGTTGCGAGGTTGCTGCAGAAGATGTAAGCGGTGTAGATGAAGGACGAGCCGGCGTGTTGTTCGATGAGGCTCCCATAGAGGGTATAGGCGCGTTCAAAGGCATAGTTGAGGTTGGAGGTTGCGAGAAGGCCGAAAGCCCTGGTAGAGATGTAGGGGTACCCTGAGAAGATTGATGCCCATTAGGCGCAGATTGTCCTTGGCTGGCACCAAATAATGCCATTCCAGTAGATTGGGGTACAAGTATAGTTTGACGGAAAGGGTTACCCCCAGTGGGCTGCGGCTGCAGGAGGGTCTGTTGAGGCGATTGTGGAAACCCTGATGTCTGTGGCTGTTGCGGTTGTTGGAAGCCAGTTGGCTGGGACATTAGATAGGATGAAAATGGCCGATGGGCAGGTTGCTGCGGCTGCGGCTGCTGTCCCAGGAAGATGCCAAACGGGTTGGGTTGTTGTGGTGCAGCCGTTTGTTGAGGTACAATGAAGCCAGTGGGTTGCATTGTGACCTGGGGTTGCTGGTAATTCTGTCCATTTGCAATCTGAGCGAAAGGGTTCGGTTGGACGTAGCTCATGCTGGGTTAGGGATTAGTGATTTTCGACAAAGGCACAACGCGTATCATACCTTTGATTTTGAGGATTGAACGCCGTTGGATGTTGTTCGTCAATGGCAGAGAAAAAATCGATGATGTCTTTTTTGCCCCCCTGTTGCGATGAATTTGCAACCTGTTGGCTTGTACTAGCTTTTGGGGCTTCGGGTGACTTTGAAAGTGAAGGCTTATTAGGAGATGCTGAAGAAGCTAAATAATAGAACATTGGTCGTGGGTACAGTGAATGGAATACTTTGGGGGAGTTGTATATACCTGCATCGGATTTCTTTCCATTGACATTCGATTTTGTAAGTCTCTCGGTCGCTGCTTTATTAGCCTTGTACTCAATGCGATTTTGTTCAAAATTTGGATCGTCTAAGTATTCCTGCAATGCACCAGCCAAAGAAACCGGGGCCTAGAAGAGAGGTTAACATAGGATATAAGGAAATAAAGGTAATGCACCCACATGTTTGAGGTTGGGTATAGGGACATTGAGCAGATTCTGTAATTTCTTCGCCACGCCAAGGTATTCAACCACAAGGTCTGTCTGCTTACAAAAGTGACGGTAAATATTTAGAGCCTCTTTGGCATCCACATGAGACATTTCGAAGTAATTTTCTGCAAGTAAATTCACCATATTGAGTAAAGAGAATAAGTAGCTCGAGGAAAGACATCTTACCCAACACGTTAATGACGCCTTCATTCCCTGCCTGGAATAAAATCAACAAATCCTTCACTAACATACGTAGAGCGGTCGTCGTCAATTCATCTTCTAGATCGTCCAAGTAAAACTTGATATAGAGATAAGTTAAAGCACAGAAACATATAAAACATTGTAAACAAACCCTGCACTCCACCAAAGTGTCAATCATGCCGTGTACTACTTTGGTTTCTCGCAACAAGCCTTTTTCCACTGTCATCGACCGCAGCTTTCTACCCATGATTGTCTTACTCCTGGTAGGTACGGAGACTGTAGCAGGTTTCGTGGAACGGTCCTTCCGACCACGGTACCCATCTTCTTCGATTGAGGCTGAATTTCGCATGTCTCGATTAGATTCAGCCTGCACCCTGATAACATCATGTTTTAGATCTTTGTATGCGCGAATCCTAGAATCCAAATAGAGGGCGTAGACTTGTAGATTCTGAGGTGTAGCATAACCTATGAGGCATTGACCCCGGGCAAATGTCATAGAAAGCAAGAATGCTACTGACCTTCCCAGTTTCCAGACGAGATATTTCGTAACCGCAGAACTTCCGAAGACGATAGGTATGATAGTACGTTGTCTGTAGCGCCATTTCGTATCATGGTGTGGAGGACAATCAGGGCTTTGAACACGATCTGTAAGACAGGGTGAGCGAGTCCAATGGTGGTAATTCAATAAAGCCGCACAATGGTATTGGGCTCGCGAATGCGAGGGGACAAGGCTTTGCATACATCGTGGACAGCACCGTCGTCGGACCAGGTAGCGGCTATGATAGGGTCAATGTACTGGAACAATATTGGATGAGAGACATTGTAAAGGCGATAGAGCAAAGCTCACTTTAGCTTTTGGAGGAGCAGCCTTTGGTTTGCAAGCCAATTTAACGACCTTGTCATAACTGGACATTGAGCTCTTGAGTGGGATTGTCGCGCCAACTCCTTACAATCGCGCCTACTTACCCCTACCCGCTATTTAAAACTCAGCACGTCATGTGTTGAATCTCCTACACTTATTGGCTCCGACGTCAAGACTCGACACTACTGACAGTGAGACAGTGATAATTGCAATCCAGCATGTAGCAAATGTCATATGTATTTATTTTATCCTGACGGTCAGGTTTTTTGCGCCGTTTCGGGGTGTGGAAACACATGAGATTATGTAAATGATTTTAGTCATTATTGACGCTCCGACGAATCACGTGGTCAGATCTATTGATTTGAATCATTACCCAAACTCTCTTCATTCGACTCTAACCGCGTATGCTTGACATAAACGCTGATATCACCTCTCTTCTCTCGGAATCTCCTCTCAATGATCTACGTTTGCAAGCTGGTAGAATACAAGCTACATTCACTCACACAAGCCTGCTGGTGTCAAACTTGTTCAAGTATCCTCAGGAAGGTTGAGACCACTCGAGACAAAAACAAAGTAGATGTGTCCGTACTCTACAATGATTCGAACAACCATATGGGCGGCGACTCATGTTATCACCAATCTTGGAGAGATCAGAGGTGAGTGAATGAAGTCTGTAAGTACACCGATCATGATAATGTGTATGTAGCTACTACCAAACTCGTTGAAGATATTGCAGAAGGATTGCTTACATAAGTAGCTTAAATCTTGTCATGGGGTCAGTTTGGCATCCATGTCACTGTCAATTTCCAAATGGACACTGTTCCGCTCATGGAGACGTAGTCTTAGTATAAAAACTCCCCCATCCTCTTCTTTCTTTCGCAGGAATAATATGTCACTAAAGCACGGCGAGTTCGTTGGTTCCCTCGATTGCGGCACTACGTATGATTTTGTTCTTACACACATACGATCATGGTCTACTGTCTGATACGAACCAAATTACAGTTCAGTCAGATTCATTGTCTTCGACAAACATGCAGACATAGTCGCTCAACACCAGCTCGAATTTCCCCAATACTTTCCTAATCCTGGGTTCGTCACTCTCTGGACATCATCAAACAATTGTTTACTCAACTACATGCAGATGGCATGACCATGACGCAGATGAAATACAACAACATGCAGATCAATGCATTGAACAGGCTATCAGATCATTGGAGGCATCCGGGTGGGCCAAAGAGAGCGTTAAAATCATCGGTGCGCTTTATCACAGCTTTATCACATGATTGTGTTTTTCCCATGTGTCAAATGTCATTCCATATGGCATTTCAGGTATCACGAACCAACGCGAAACTACGGTTGCATGGAGTCGCAAGACAGGAAAACCCCTTTGCAAAGCCATCGTATGGGCAGACTCCCGAACCAAAAACACGGTCGCCCATTTCGAGCAAAAGCTCAAGACGACTGGTATAGAAGTATCTCCTGGAGTATGGAAAAAGGAGCAGAGTGGAATAGAAGCCCTACGCAACATGTGCGTGTTCCTTCTCTTCCCTCCCGACCTTCTGTTTTTGTATTGACAATGACACATCTTCTATCCACACCAATAATAGCACTGGGCTTCCGTTGTCAACCTATTTCTCTGCTATCAAATTGCGCTGGATGATTGATAATTATCCCGAAGTAGAAACGGCACATAAATCAGATGACCTTTTGTTCGGAACGGTCGAATCCTGGGTCGCCTACGTTCGTGTGCTCCTTCCTACTATGTCATTTATGTTTTTAGCAACCAAACCTTTTAGAATCTGCTTGGGGGCGTTCAGAAAGGTATCCATATCAGCGAAGTCACAAATGCATCTCGCACTTTGCTACTCAACACTACTACGCTGAAATGGGAGCCTACTCTTCTCGAATTTTTCGGTCTTCGCCAGTCAATCCTGCCTAAGCTCGTATCGACATCTGAAGTCTATGGTCAAGTAGCATATGGGCCACTTAGCGGCGTGCCAATTGGTGGCCTTGTGGGCGACCAACAAGCAGCCCTCATAGGCAACAAATGTTTGAATCAAGGGGAAGCAAAATGTACATATGGAACTGGTGCCTTTTTGCTTTTTTGCACTGGAGGCGAGATTGTAAAGAGTGACCACGGTTTATTAAGCACGGTATGTCATCCTCATTACGGAGAGAGGGAACACCATTCTGACAACGTATGTTCGTTTCCCATAGATTGCGTATCAAGCTGGCCCGGGAGCGAAACCCGTTTACGCCCTGGAAGGCAGCAGTCAGTAACATTTTTCTGAAGGACTTCCTTGCATTGACAATATTATGTTGGCTGATTTAGTCGCTGTCGCGGGGAGTGCCATCAAATGGCTTCGTGATTCCATGGCTATCATATCCTCCGCAAACGAGGTGAATACTCTCGCCGCAAAAGAGTCCGACACAGGCGGTGTCTACTTTGTCACGGCCTTTTCTGGTCTCCTAGCACCTTATTGGGACCCTGGTGCCGCTGGGACGCTCATCGGTTCATCTCTCTTCCTTTCCCTATGAACATTCCCTTAAAATAAGTTTCACAGGTATATCTCAGTACACAAACCCCTCACATATTGCGCGTGCGACCCTTGAGGCGAACGCTTTCCAGACCCGTGCCATCATTGAGAGCATGAAATTGGACTCTGGGTCGGATCTGAAGCATCTCAAGGTCGATGGAGGGATGACGAATGGCGATCTTACGATGAGTATATTGGCTGATATTGGAGGATTTAGCGTCGTCCGTCCCGAGATGCGAGAGTACGTTCTTATCTACCATTACAACAAAAAATTTTGACCTTTTCTATCTTTCCTCTCTGTTTGACCACAGGTCGACAGCTCTTGGTTCAGCCATCTGTGCTGGAGCTGCTATCAAGCTTTTCGGCTGGGACTTGAATAATCCTGAGACTCTCAAGGAGATCAACACAAAGGGTAGCCGGGAATTTATACCCAATTTGGCAGAAGCGCAAAGAGAGAAGAAGTGGCAGGGATGGCAGAAGGCTGTCAAACGCTCCAGGGGATGGGAGGAAGGCGTTGCAAGTTGATGGTCGAACCGTTATTGATGCACTGAAAGGAGCGCTTTGATCATCAAAGTCTTTGCTGTTCAAACCTCGAGTTTTGTATGTACCACTAGATAAAGGTGTATCATATATAAGATCCTGCAACCATGCATTTCTTGTTATAGTATCAACGTTTAGAGCAAGCCTTCGCATAAACTTCTGGGTTGATTGATGTCTATGCTATGGATGGTGACTTTAGCAAGCAAAAAAAATAGGCACTCCGAGTGCAAAATACGACCGACTAGTCATGCAACCTTGGAATTTTAGCAATACTCCATTTAGACATACGATCCCGCTAGCATGCGAAAAGCCTATCGACCAAACTTTTTAAGCGGATCTGGTTTTTTACCACCACGACCTCCATTCCCTCGGCCTCGGCTCCCTCGTCCACGCCCTCGGCTTTTGCCCCTCGCAGATTCCTTTTTGAACGGCACAAAGTCTTTTGTTTCAACCCCTTGGTCACCTCCATCATCTCCACTAACAGGAGCGATCCTGGGTAAAAGGTATTTAGGAACATATTTCATATGTGATTGGACTCGCGTCGGGTGTAATGGCTTGTCATGGCGTAGGTAGTCAAGATCAAGGGGGTTATCTTCGAAGTGGGCCTAAAGTAATGTAGATGAATTCAGTTAGAGGGTCAGTGATAAACAAGAGTAACTACCTTGAGTTTATCTGAATTCAAAATTTCTGTCTTGAGCTCTTTTATCCTCGCTTCCCGAATTGCTGCTCTCGTAACACTCCTCAACGCATCCTCCATTCGATATCTGAACGACTCCACCTGCTTCATATCAAAATTGTACTCCTTGATCTTGCTTCCTCTGGCACCCTGCTCTTTCTCGATTTTGAAAAATACTTGCTCATCTTTCTGGGCACTTGGAAGAAATCCCACTACTTTATTCTTTCCCCAAAGTGAGCTGGGAACGACAAACGACATTGACATCCCCGTACGCCCTGCTCGAGCCGTTCTTCCCACTCTGTGGGTATATGAACGTGATGAGGTCGGTAGGTCGAAGTTGAGCACGCAAGAAACATCCACAAAGTCGACGCCCCGTGTGACACCGTATTCTTTGTCGCCGCCATTCGCTACGTTCCGATGTCGTTTCCGGGATTTTCCTGGCGGAGGAGGTGAATTACGTTTTCGTTTCCTAGATTTTGATGTTGAAGGCCTGGGGTCTACGACTGTGGCGGTCTGTATGGGTTCTCTCTGCGTTGTGGTAACTGAGAGTAACCACGGGTTAAACAGGTATAGTCACCAAGGATTTGAATGGAACCGACATTCTTCCTCTTCCTGTTCCTCTGATTCCTCACCCTGTTCTTCTTCTTCCTCTTCTTCCTCTTCGTCGTGATCGCCATGAGCACCACTTTCATCTGTTGCAATGATATAATCGTACACTCCCTTATTGAACTCTTGCACAACATGATATCTATATGCCAGGGAGCATGAACATCCACACAGTTAAATCATTTCCTAGGGAATCATGTACCTAGAGTTCAACGGTAATTCTGAGTTGAGAACACAGCTCTTTATTGAAAATTGCTCGAGGAAAAGCTTGAGGCGATAGCTGCGATCGACGTCATTGACAAAGATGATACATTTTCCTCTGATAAGCTTGAGTTTTAGGATAACGTATGTCAGGAGAAATTTATCAACTTCAGAACACCTTGTAAAGCACAATGACATGAACGTTTTGGGTATAAATTTATTCAAGCAAAACGGACCTGACGGCGTATTGGGTCAAATGGGCTGCTTCATCCTCGCCTTCCTCCAACTTCAAGACAGCCTAACCGGAATCTCAGTATGAATAAAAAATAAATAAGAAATAATAAAAGACAGGCTGACTGGATTTCTGAGCGCAAGGCCTTTCAACATCTCGACATCTTCCGTCATAGTTGCACTCATCAAAAATGATTGGTACACTTTGGGGAAGAAGGCGCCGCTGAAGATCTGTCGCACATCTTCGTCATGACCGTAAGAGAGGATAAGGTCGGCTTCGTCAATGACAAGAGATTCTAGAGATGATAATGATAATGCTTTAGACTGTAATAGAGCTAATGCTCGAGAGGGTGTAGCAATTATGATGTCGGGTTTGTCTGACAAGAGCGTCCTACAAGAAACATTTGAGCAGTTTGCAATTTCTTCAAGAAGTAGAATGTATTGACCGTTGCAGGTGTGTTGTTGTCCCACTTGCAACATTCGAGATGCTAACATCTGTGTCGCAATAAATCAACAGCCGTTTCAAGTACGCAGAAACTTGTTCCGAGAGCTCTCGCGTAGGCACGAGGATTAACGCTCTGGTAGCTTGACGATTCTCATCTTCAAGGTCCAAAGTCTTCACAAACCGATGAAAAAATCTCTTTTTCAATCGGACATCAAGATATTTTTGAACATAAAAGGCACCCACACTTTTCGCAGAGAGAATTTTTTGGGCTACCGGTAAACAGTAGGCAGCTGTTTTGCCACTTCCGGTGCGTGCTCGAGCGAGGATGTCGCGATTTTCGAGGGCCAATGGGATAGCTTTGGCTTGGACGAGGGTTGGGCGTGCGAAGCCCATATCTGCGAGGGACCGTAGAATGCGCGCATCGAGGAGGTGCGAAAAGGAGGAGAATGTGGTCTTTTTCTCAACTAAATGAGGTTCAGCCATGGTACAATCTGCAAATAAGAGAGCGGACGATGGAAAAACATGTGTTACGTAATCTGACTAGTCTGTACATGAATAATAGAAATACAGAACTGCTAATTATATACATCGAAAATAGAGTAGTATGCTACTGTTCATTGAATTGTACATCTGCGGCGTTTCTCGAACATCACACAGTCGATATAGTGCTCCGTTACCGCGGTTCCCACATCTCCTCCATTGGAAGTATCGATAATCAATATTCCGCATTTGTAACAAAAATGTCTGTTCTTGTGAATCAAAGCATCTCCAATTGGTTGTAAAAGACTTACGCATTACATCCAGGAGACCCGCACTAAAGATAAAGCTTATGGTAACCAGTTCACAAGAAGAACAGCATCAAGTAGAACTTACCGTCATGTGGTTGCATCCCGTCTCTTTCTGGACCGGTGTATTGCAGCCTAAAGCTGAGCTTACGGAAGAAAAACGCGAAGGGATCAACAGAACATACCAGGACAATACTTCCATCCTTTTCTCCGCATGAGTCGGTCAAACCCACGCTGTTTGCAATTATGTTCCGTTTGAGAGCTTGCTAGAGGTTTGAGGCACTCCTTACACCACTTGTGACGGCACGCTGGTAATGGGCACATGATAGTCCGTTGAGTTGCATATTCCCCTCGATCCACGTTCATTGTCTGTCTGCATCTAGTTCAATCATATTACTTTATGTTTTGTCCTCAATGTTTAGAAATCCAAGACTTACCTAGGGCAATGCAAGATGACTGAATGCGCGACTAACTGAAGGGCATTTAACTTGTCAAGGTCTTGTTTAGAAAGTTCCAATCTCTCCACGATTGCCTGTGTTATATCTGTCAAGAAATTTTTAAATTATCCATCGATCGAAATGCGGAGGGAACCAACTCACGACTTTGGTTGGCCCTCGTCCTTTCAATTGAACAAACGGGGCAGATTATAGGGTAGCGTCCTTCGTTAATCTTGGTCTTGGTGAAAGTGCGTAGGCACCCTATGCAGAATGTATGTATGCACGTAGGTAGCTGTATGATCTGGGCTACACCATATAATTCATTGCACACGCCGCACTCATGAGATTCGGCGGAAAACTCGCTAGTGGGTAGTTCTAGTGTCACAAACCCTCTATTGGACACTGGGTCAAGATAATTTGGAAATATCGATGAATATCGTAGATTGTGGTGTATTGTTGAATTTTCACCCTCCGTTGAGGGAAGGGGCTTAAAATCCAGTTCGTGGTGATAAGGAGATATCAACTTTTTTTCGCCAAGTTTAGCATGAGATGATGAAGAAGACGAAGTAACTGCATTGTTGACTTTATCCTCTTCCACACTACGTCGTCTTTGCGATGCCAAGATCCAGGCACCGTCACGAGAAGGGTATTTAGAAGACGAGGCAACAAGCTCTTCCTCCTCCGACAACCACCTCACGAAGGGCCAAGCAGATTCTGATCCTTTCGGGACTGTCTGTGTCGCAGAAACCTCCCCAGATGCTTCTTTCCCTTTTCCTAGTAGTACTCCACGAGTCTGGACATCTGCTTGGGGCACTACGGCCGAAGTCATAATTTCTAGGTCTTTGTCGCCAACACGGTTGCGCTTATCCGCTTTCAAAGATTGTTGTAGCGCCATTTGCCAACCAAACTCTGAACGACTGCGCATGTGCGAGAGTTTTTGATCGGGGATATTCTCCTTGTCAACCTTTGAGGCACTACTTGTAGAGATATCAACGTCCTCGCTGTCCAGCCCGGGGCCTGGTATCAAAGGCGCGAGCCAATCAAACTCGATCTCCCGTGAATCCGTCATAAGCATTTTCTTAATTTCAAGAGGATTGGGAGACTCTGCTAAATTAGGATCCTTGTTATTCTTGGGATCTACAGCGGATGAGGTGCCAGAAGTTTGAAGATTTAATTGCCATCCAAACTCGCTGCGTCGGGGTAATTTCGTAGAAGGCAGAGGATCTTTCCCATGGGAAGTCGAGGGCCTAGTATGGCCAGTTTGTCGATTATTATCTTGTTTATGAGCTGCATCAGCTAGTTTTTGCGTCCGAAGGCTTTCCGCTCGAACTCGCAGTCGTTCAAGATGACCTGGAGTACCTAAATTCAGGGTTGACGGTGTGTGATCTGCAGTGCTGAGTTTCTCGGAAAGATATGCCACGCTCCTCGTAAGAAGATCGTCGGTTGTAAAGGAATTTTCTCTGGATTCGATGACAAGAGCCGTAAATGAGTAGGGTTTGGCGGTGATATCCTGCTTGGAAGCGGGTTGCGAGATGGATGGTTGTGTTAGTAGTTGATTGAAGCAGGTAGCAACCGTGTCGACGTCGCTAGCCAGGATGAAAGCAGGTCCGAAGGGATGTTCAGAGCGGGAATGAGCGTCAAATATAACAAAGATGCAGGAACCGGATGATTGAAATCGGAAGCAAACAAGGTGTTCTGGAGTCTGCTTGAAGACGATCGCAATTATGGGTTTCATAGATTCTGGAGGAAACAATCGTCTGCCAGGGATTAAAATGAATAAGCTTCAAAAACAAGTGAGATGAGCCTCACATAAATAAATCCTTGAAGATCTCAAGGGGATGGCGACCTTGTTCCCTAATCTTCGAGACGACTGTTTCCTTGAATATGGGAACCTCAAGGAGGTCATCGATCTCGAGATGGGGATCAAAGGGCAGATCGTGTACTATGTTCATTACTTGCTATACCACCATCGTTATATTACTTGCATAACTGAAGACTGAAGTTGAAAAAATACCCACATTGATCATCTCTTCCGAAACGAAAGACCGCAAGATGGTCTCTTCATCGCTTTCCCAGTCTGCTTGCAGCTGAAAAGCCAGGCGGACGCAATTCAATGCGGTGACTGCGCATAGGGAACGGCTGCTCTCAGCTTGCGAAGAGTCGCGTTGGTGCTTGCGTGCGAAGGCTTTGTATGTTACGGTATGGTGTTTACCTGCAAGATGTTCGTTAATGGTATGTATCGGGGCGCCCATGCTGAGAAGATCATCGATATCGCGAGTATCGTTGTGCATTAAGGTTGAAAGTGGCGAATAGGAGAGGTATGACCCCTTCGACGCAAAGGAGAACTGCACTGAAGGGGGCAGGCAGTGTTACGCAGGGACCGCACAGGATTTCAAAACACACCTAATAGTAAGTACATCCTTTAAATAAATTTGGTACCCGTGACTATACCAACGGTCTAACCGCTCATCCTTATAACTAATGAGAGAGTCGCTATTATACCCTATCCTTTCTCTGTCAAAGCTAGGCATTCAACGGCAGAGGAATAAAGTGGATTGACAGCCTAAGTGTGCAATTGTCATGTAAGGATACTCTGCGTCATGTACTCCTTGTGATGATATGCATAGATTTCAGCAACTTCAAGAGAAATTCACCCTAGGTCGATTCGCGGCTCTTTTTCCTCGAACTGTCGATGAAACAACTAGTAACGTCCACTACCCATACTCATCCAGGGAAAGAGTGTCTCCGCGAACATTGTTACTACAGAGTGATGATAGACCTCTTAACGTTCAACGTTTAACTCTTGAGATCGTTAGGGAACAATCTGTCGTTACCCAGTGATTCTGGACCATATCTCAACCATTTAATTAGAAGCTCTAGTGGTTATTGAAAGGTAGCAAAAGGTGGAAGCTTAAGCCTTACGATGTCAGATCCTCTGAAGTCATAATTGCGAAGGGCTGGATTTTGGCAGGTAAATAAAGCCAAACTTTATTTATGTATGTACCAGAATTGTTTTTGTCCGTCTTATTTCTCGTTCTCGAGCTTTTTTTGACGTCCCAAAAGTTGACAGCATGGGTATTTCCTTCATGTAAACGACATTCTGTAAAGAAAAACAGGTTTCTGCTTTTTTGGGTTCGTTCTGAGGCAATTGTACGTTGAACTTACTGTGCTCATTTCACGTCTTGTTCTGACCCTTGTCTTTTGTACTATTCTTCAACGGTATCTTATTCCAAGGAGCTATTATCATATTCAATCCTGGGCGGTCTTTTTGGCCGGACTTCAATTTGTAATTCGCGCACCGTACAAAGCTGTTCCAAAAAATTTACTATTGCATTAAAATAAGTTATTAGGGACTGTATGAGAAGCGAGCTCCCCGCAGCCGGCGGTCCTCAATATGTTACAAGCTAGAACTGTAGATTGGAAAAGTTGACCGTTGTTATTTGTCGTCGACTAGTACTAGGTGAAGCCCTGATGAGAGCTTTCGCAGGCTCGAAACCGCTACCTATACGCCCCACGAGCATGCCTGTGGAATGTATGTGCTTGCTCGGCTGGACGCCACGCCGTTGGCTGCGCGTCAACGTCTTTTGACTCATTCCCAAGGCCGTCCACTGAGGGGTATGGGTTATGAGAGTCTCGAACTATGAGATATAAGGGGTTATGGGTTAGTATAAAGTTCGACTGTATAAAGCTGTATAGAGTCCAACCGTTTTTGGAACCGAGAAACTTCAAGTACTAGTATCTACTAGTATCTTGGGATCTTCCGTGGGAACCCCTAGAGGAATATAGAGAAGCCTCATGGGGTCATCGAGGGTCAACATCAATGTTAATGATCCGGAGGCCAGATCGAACATAGACCAGAGTACCTCTGCCATGAGCACCAGGTCTTCTTCTGCGTGCCATATCTTAGTGTCGGGCTAGTAGGCTCTAGTACAAATGATCGAGAATCGCCACTTACTAAAGCTTCGGGATGTTTGACATGCGGAAAGCCGCGATGCTAAGTATTCAGCAGATATGATATTTTGTAGCAAATACTGGGTGTCCATTGGCGGAAAGTAGTAACCAGGGTTTCCTCCAAGTTGTCAAACTTAAGATCCTCGTCAGAGCTGCCTCTGCTCCCTTAAGTGATTGAGGTATTGGCAGTTACTAGAATGCGCTGTACATGTATTATATTGACATCAGTGAAGCCGTGGCGCCGAGTCACCTGACCCCCTCATTGTCGGAACTATCGATGCAAGATTTGACGGATGTTTTCCGAAACTACCATTGGGCTGCATACATCTGCTGGACCAGAAGAAACGGTAGATAAGGTGACATGTAGTCTGTGCGTATAAACCGCCTTTTACGCCATCAAGGTTTTAAACCTTGTGTCACAACTTCTAGTTGTCGCAGACAATTCGCAAAATACACCTGCCCAACTTGCAACGTCCCCTACTGCTCGCTCACCTGTTTCAGATCACAGGTGTGCGTCTATTTTCAAACACATTTCACTTGTTTTTGACTTGAGGACATTCGTTCTATGCACTTTTGAAAAGGCTCACAATCGATGCTCAGAGACGTTTTACAAAAAGGAGATCGAAACAGAAATCCATGCCGAACCATCTAAAAATGCTCAGGAGCGTCAGAAGATGATGGACTTGTTGAAAAAATTTGAGGAAGAAAGCGTTGCTGATCAGACGTTATTAGAGGAGGACGAAGGCGAGGGTCCTTCAGATTTGGTGAGACGATTTGAAGCAGTGGATCTTGGTAGGTGCTTGCCTCAGCTTCCATTCATCTTTACCCTGAGATGATGCCTACAGATTCTACTACCCCTGATGCGCTTTGGGGTATGCTGACTTCGACAGAGCGGTCCAAATTTATCACCGCTTTGAATAATCCAACCGGTGAACTTGCCCAACAGCTTTTAGCCAGTGAAGCCCTCAAGAAGGAAATCCAAGACCCATGGTGGGAGGCACCCCGTTCCAGCAGGCAAATCAATTTATCTCCTCGACATGACACCAAGCCCAGAATGATGGAGGTTCCCGTGTCGCTGATAAAGCCAAATTCAACAGGTCACCCCCTGATGTACAATGTTTGCGCTATTCTGTATAGGGCCAGTTTTTCATCACCGTCGAGCCTTCACTGACACCTCATTTGATGATCTAGCATCTCTTATGCATATGTCACTCGTCATTTCGGGATATCTCCTTTGTGTAGCCTCCGGCATCAAGAGCCAGAATATTCCGAAGCACGACGATTAATCTCGCGCCTAGTACCTTTTCTTACTGACCGTAGGTCCACGAAGCTGTATCCTGACCTGACTGCCATTTCCACCGAGTTCTGGTCGGCGTTTGACCTCGTGAGTTTCATATTTAGATTGGTATCAAAGGATGCTCTATAAATGCGGCTGAAAATATCCTCAAGGGTGTGATGACCAACGGGTTGTTTTCGCTTCTCTTACGGGACGCGGGGCTTCTCTTGACGCCTCTATTCGTAACTGATTTAACGGCGTCGCCAAGTTCCACGGTATGGTCGGAAACGATGGTTCGTTCACACCCGCATGGCATATCTATTCTTGCACTATCAGATCTGTATGATATTTTCTCGGAGTGTGGACAGGATGGCGATAATTCGCGCAGCGGACGTCGCAGGGAAAACCATATTACTCACAAACTAATTTTCTATGCTTCTCGTATACTGTCGACACCGAGTGCTATTCTGCGTGCGTTGGTTCAAGAGATGATGGACGAGGCAGAAACAATAAACCTTGATTAGAGTACCGTGTAGATTAGATGGTGTAATATGGAATATATATTTGCTGACTGTAAGGGTACTCGAAACGTGTCTCACGTGATTTATGCCAGGCTCCATAAAAAATTATATTTCCCTGCCCGGGGTCCATGTGCGTTAATACTCCTGTGCACTATGGTTTGACTTTTGGTGGTTGTAAGTCAGTAAAACATTTCAATTCCTTCAGCTGGATTTCGTTATTCCCGATGCATTTACATATTGTGTACTCGATTTTCCGGACCTCGGAGCTCTGGTCTCCGATACTTTTAGGATAAGTACTTCTTTAATAGTAACATCCTTCTGGCTGTCAAATGAGAACCCGCACAGTCGCCACGGTCATATAATATCCAGTCAGCTGAGTCCTATCTAGAACATCTCTCACACCCCTGCCATGTCTGACACCACTACCGACCTCAATTGTGGCTCTGGCGGAGGGGCAGATACATCTTTTCGTCTAAGGATTGCCTCTATATTCATTATACTCATCGGTTCAACGAGCGGGGCTCTATTTCCCGTCCTTGCAAATCGCTCTACTTGGCTGCATATCCCTAAGCCCATATTTGAGTGCGTTTTCAAGTCCTTTATCATGTTGGTGTTTCATATTCATGTTGTAATAAGCTTCGCCAAATACTTCGGTTCTGGAGTCATCGTACGGCCAACGCACCTTCAAGGGGGGAGGGAATTTGTCTCACAAACATTTTTTCTAGATTGCGACAGCTTTCATCCATCTCCTCGGACCTGGAATATCAGAACTCGGAAGTCCATGCCTGTCTCCAGCTTGGAGTGAATATGTAGGCTTCTCTTTTGATCGAAGCGATAAGATGCCTTCCCTGATCGCGCCACATATTGCATTATAGCCTTATGCACTAGCACTGTGTCTTCTCAGTATTTTCGTAATATTTATCATCGAGCTTGTCGCTTTTCGATGGGGGAGTGCTAAGCTTGCGAAGATCGGTAAAACCCACGGCAAGTTTTTTTCCCTCCCCTATCGAAGCCATCAGTGGCTCATTGGAAAAACCCAGACGCGCATGGGCACGGTGTTGGATCCCACTCCGCCCATGGTCCAGAAAGATTCGATCAAACCTCAGAACCCAGGGCCGAAAAGGAAGCAAGCAATTCCGACGTTGAAACGGGCAACAATGGTTTCAACTTTGACGACAACGCCCTTGCTCAAATCATCGGAGTCGCAATTCTCGAATTCGGTGTTGTCCTTCACAGGTGCGGGTCAATTTTATCCTATGCTCAACGATGATCTTACTTTAAATTCAGCGTCCTCATTGGATTAACGCTTGCTGTTACGCCAGAGTTCACGACACTGTTCGTTGTCATTGTCTTCCACCGTGAGTTTTATGAATCACTGGAATAAAGGCACGCCCAACATGACTTCTAAATAATGTAGAGACGTTTGAGGGACTGGGAATCGGATCTCGGCTTGCTTACTTGGAATTGCCTGGTAAATATAGATGGGTACCATACCTTGGCGCTGCGCTCTATGGCATAACGACGCCCCTCGGAATCGCCATTGGCCTTGGCGTCAGATCTTCATACAACCCAGGTAGTACCACTGCATCGATCGTCAGCGGCGTTCTGGATTCGCTGAGCGCTGGCATTCTGCTATATACCGGGTTGGTAGAGGTAATTTTATTACGCTTTACGAGGTGTGGGCTTTTGAGCTGATTGATTTCTGCACATCCCTAGCTCCTTGCCCACGAGTTTTTGTTTAACAAGGAGATGATGAATGCATCAAATGGTAAAATTGCCTATTCCGTTGGCACGATGTGCCTTGGTTGTGCAATTATGGCACTTCTGGGGAAATGGGCTTGATCATAGAGCATTTATTTTTCTTCCAAACTTTACGAATTCTTATCTATATGCTAAACTATATATTCAAGTTTTGACATCATGATCCACGCGTACATCAAAGCATTTTAGTTCCGAAGTTGTGTATAGTATAACTACTTGTTCTCACGATTTCAAATTTGGCAGGGATGGCCACATGTATCTAAACATCCTAAAAATGGCTCGAGTATGAAGATTCGCTAGAACTTCCTTACAAGCCATTCCCTCATGCAAAAATGCCACCCAAAAGTTGCCCACCGAAGAAAAAGGGAAATATTTCTGGGTTGAAGAACCAGCCTGAAATTCCCCTTCCACCGATGGCAACAATCCACCTGAAGGACATTAGCTATAGGAGGACGATCCCAATTTCGAGCCTTATCACGAATGCAAAGGGTTAAGGATGCTGTTAAACAGTATCTCGGAGCATGCCCTAGCATGCCCCACCTAGGTCATAGGTCGGTTCATGAGGAAAAGGTCGATTACTCTTCTGACGTGCTTCCTTCCTTTAAATTTGATGGGATAAGAGTAATCGAGTCGAGTGTATCGACAGGCGATGATGTCCGTTTTGATAAGATTTAGGAACCCGGCCCGCCCGAATCCCCGCCATCCGGGGATAAACGGGTCATAAAACTGCAGTGCCGCTGTTTGCTCGCACTTAGCAACCTTTAATAACATTTCTAACTCAATCTAGTAGAATGACAGCAGAAAACTCAAAGTCACAACCTAAAGCACCTCATGCTGGCATGCCTCCTGGAATGGTAATGGGACCAGATGGAAAGCCCTGCAAAATATGTACTGCCTTCCGATACTGGAAGCCACCCACAACGCGTAAAGCAAACTCGAACAAGAGACCAAATACCACCGATGGATCTTTGCCTGTGCCATATTTGACAACAGCAGCACAACAGAATCCGGTAGCCTCTATGATGGCAGCGTTTGCTACTGGCTCGACTGCATCTTCCTCGTCGTCCACTAGCACATCGACTAATAACACACAAGACGGAGAAACGCCTTCCTATAGAGGAGAGGAGCCCCCTCCTGGATGTCCTCCCGATGTCGAACAGCTCGGACGCGCTACATGGACGTTCTTACACACCACAGCAGCGTACTACCCCGAAAAACCCACTCCAACACAACGCGCCAATATGCTCATGCTCTTACGCTCCCTACCCGTGCTATACCCATGTACTTGGTGTGCAGACGATTTTGGGAATGATATTAATCGACACCCGCCAGATGTCAGTGGGCGGGGTGCGCTGAGCCGGTGGTTGTGTGAAAGACATAATGAGGTTAACGAGAAACTTGGGAAGGAGAAGTTTAATTGTGCAAAGGTGGATGAGAGGTGGAAGGATGGGCCTCCGGATGGGAGCTGTGATTAGAAATAGAGTAAATCTAAGGCGATGACATGTGTGTACATGTGATTGATGGCGTTCGCAACTTGCTCTCCATCCATCATAACCATGTATACTGCTACAAGAAATGGACCATCAACATCTGCTCCAGGAGATGGGTCTCGCACGCTGACCATTACCAATAACCTGTCACGAGAAGAAAATGACGATGAGCAGGGAGATAACCCCGAAGGTAGTCAAATAATCGGCACCCTAAGTCTGCGAGGTGTTCAACGACGAACGGGATCACGAGTAGCCTGGGGCGAGGATGTCGTAGATAACGAAGGCTTCGGGAAGAAGAAATCCAAAAGTAATTATATCAAACCTTTTCCATCGTTTCATCTAACGTTCTTTATCTCAGTTTGTTGTATTTACCATAAACCACGGAGATTCGACGAGTCATCCGGTGAATCGTCTTCTGACTCTGATTCTGACTCAAGTTCTTCGTGTCCACATGAACATCCAGGGTACAACCATAATCGTCGTCCCAACCCATCTCTAAGAGGTCCTAACTCTTCGAATCCTCAGCAAGCACCGAGGGGTCCGGGAGTAGTGAATGAACCAGAGATTTTAGACGATACTGAACCTAATGCTTATGAGAAGCAGCCGGAGTTGAAGAAAGACAAAAGGAGAGCGAGTACGTTGTCCTGTCCATCCTTTCGCCCCCACGACTGATGATTGACTTCTATTGTAGCTTGAAGTCGGCGCCTCTTTTTTTCTTTCTTTTTTTTACCATTTATGTATACCTAAGCCCCGCGGCTACGGTTCACTGGGGCATAATGGATATTTTACAACAAGATTCCTAGTTTCTACGACTGTTTCTTGAGCTCTGGCGATCGGCTGTAATTACTTTATGTGAATAACTCAATTGGTGTCATACATAATTAGAGACACTGGTTCAGACAACTCTTTCAACTTGTGCCACTGTTATTGAGTATCCTGGTTGGTGGTGAGCAAGTCGGAAAATCAGCCTGACCCTCAGTATTGCAGGGTCCTTTCCCTTTTCCTTTCTTTTTTGTCTGACTAGATGCCTCGAACTCGTAATACGCCCAATCTCGTCATTACTATCCCACATAATCCTATCAATACTACCCATCATAAACACGTTGAACACACCACCACTGGCACCACTGTACCAGGCCCAAAAACATCTTATCCATCACATTGTTGCAGACCGACCGCCAGACCACTGCTCCGAATATTCCCCTGGGTCGTAGGTTGTACCTTCGTTCTATGGATATTCGTTCTTCGAGCAGATAGACCTCCTTTACGCGTTTATAGTCCTCAACAGCACCCACCAGTCGAAAGATACAAGTCCCGTCCTATACATCCACCACACCGACATTCGAATTCGTACGCGTCGTCCTTGAAACTTACACTATGGGATGGACGTGCGGAGAATGTTCGGAATGCATTCATTCACGCATATGGTGGATACAGACAGTATGCGGCACTCTATGATGTGCTGTTGCCGGTTACGGGAGGAAGAGCTAATAAGTACATACGTTTCACATTCTTTGACCTCAATTCGCTCATAATGCCACTATTCTTGTTCTATCACAGTTTAAATGGTTGGGAACTCACCCTCTATGATTCCCTAGACACCATGTGGATCATGGGTTTACATCATGTGTTCCGAGAATCTCTCGAGACAGTGGCAAGTGCCTCGTTCTCGCTACAAGTCGTATGTTGCTCTACAGATTTCTGACCCTCAGTCCTTCAACTAACACTTCGTTAGAGAGAACATGGATATCTATATGATACGATTCGCCATCATCTAGGTGGTTTATTATCAGCCTATGCACTTTCCAAGGAACCTTTACTCCTGACACGCGCCGACGATCTTGCAAAAATTCTTCTTCCAGCTTTTAACTCATCTTCTAGGTTTTCTCCCACTTCAACATCGTGAGTCGTCCTGTTGCTCATATAATTATTTCTATTTCTACTCTTTTTCGTAGGGAGGATTCATCGATGAATCAAAACACTACCAGTAGTTCTTGGACAAGCATGCTTAGCTGTCAACTAGAGTTGTGGGTGCATTTGCCTCTATCTCTATATCGTTGCTGAAATGCCACATCTGAGCCAGTAAATACCTAGCTCATCTGACAGGGAGGATGGAATATTACAACCTGGTAAAGCCTTTTTCTTACCCATCGACGCCATGCTCACGTCTAACAACGTTCGCATCGTCTCCTAATTTATCAGACTGAAATTTTGATGATGAAAATGTACGACAACAAAACTATAAACGGCACTCTACCATTTCGGTGGGATCCAATGACAAGTGCCTCGATAAACTCCGGTAGGGCTTCTGTATCATCATCCTGAAACCACTCGTGTTAAACGTGTTTGTTGATACAGGACACTACGACAATGCACAAGAATATCTTCTAAAACAATGGTTATTGACCGCAAAATCGGATTCGCGAAGTTTGGCTTTATGTTCGTATTGAATGACTTTCGTTCTTTAACAACCAAACAACTAACGACGATTAAGATCTCGAATCTATCGATGCTATAATCAAAACCCAACTGTACATCTCACCTAAACGTAACCTCCTCTACCTCACCAATCTCTCTCCAGCCTCCCCATCCGTCTCCTCATTTGCACCCACACACCACTTCCACCATAATTCGTGTTCATTTCCCGCCCTTCTAGCTTTAGGAGTGCACAACCTAGGCATCTCACTGCCCCTCCGCAACCGAGAGCTCCATTTGTGGGCTGCGCAAGGATTGGCGTATACGTGTTGGGTTATGTATGCTGATCAGGGAAGCGGGTTGGGAGGGGAGGAAGTGAGGATGGGGTACGGAGGTAGGGGTGGTGTAAAGTCTTTTGCAGGGGAAGGAGAGGAAGGGAAAGCAAGTCGTTGGATGGAATTTGTGGAAGAATGGGAGAAGCAAGGGAAGAAAGGGAATGGACCACCTGGGACGAGAGAGGATGAAGTATATAAGACGTCGACTGCGGCTGGGGATAGAGATTATGTTCTGCTGAAAACTGGGTATGCTCTGAATCCTGAGGTAAGTTTCTTCGCTTCTTTGTTTCAGCTTTCAACTGACGGGTGTATTATCCAACAAAAAAACTAGTTGATCGAGAGCTTTTATTTCTTGTGGAAGATTACTAAAAGCGATAGGTGGAGAAACCGTGGTTGGTCAGTCTCTTTCTCTCTTTTTTGTTTGTTGATGGTGCTTGTTCTAATACGCACTGTGTCATCGTTATACATTTTTTCAAAAGGGCTATTTTCGAAGCTATCGAAAAACATACACGAACGAAAAATGGATACACTAGTTTACTAAATGTCGAGCAGGTCCCACCATTGATGAAAGACGAAATGCCTAGGTCAGCATCATCTTTAGCCTTCCTTTCCCAACGCCACTGATGTCTCTCACGTTAGTTATTTTCTGGGAGAAACGCTCAAATATCTCTATCTGTTATTTTGCGACGACGAACCGCTCGCTCTGAATTCATGGGTATTCAATCCCAGAGGTCATCCGTTGCCTGTGTTTGAATGGAGGAATTGGGAGAAGGAGCGGTTTAATATCACACTTGTCTAAATTGTCTACTAACCTATTTCTTGTAAATTATTTTTTGACTACTGGGACCCCATTGGAAAGAGTAGCTTTCTTCGTACTTTTTTAAAAACTTAATCGTTAACAAGTTCACAAAATCTGTAAATCTACGACGTACACCTTATTTATTAATATCAATCGATTACCTTTTCGACTCCCGGAGGGAATTTATACCCTCCTTGACGACGAACCTAACACCTAAGGTTTGAGGATGGTAGAAAACAGAGGTGATGCATGCATACCTCATCTAAAATTGTCATCTCCAAGATACTCTTATCATGTCCCCACAACGTGCTCTCCAATTTACCTTCTCTAACACACCTAGCAACTTCATCAGCTTGAAAATGCCAACCCCTACCAACATACTCGAACGTCCTCGTCTCCTCCCTCTCACCATTATCGGAGAGGTATTGGACTGTGAATTCCTTTGGACAATATATAGGAGATCGGATTATGATATTACCGCGTTCGAAACGGATGGTTACGCCTGGTTGGATACTGTCGATGGTTATGTTGCAGCTTAAAGAAGCTTGAGCTGCGAGCCTGCTGCTGCTACCGTTGGACTGAGAATCGAATGTCAAGTTGAACAGAGTGCCCGTGTCGACGTTAGTTGGAGGGGTTTTGAGCATGGATGCTTGTATCTTTGAAGGATAGTTGGCTGCGTTTGCAGGGTTTTCGAAGAGGGCCAAGATTGCCTAGATCAAATTTAATCTTTGAAATTTATTATTGATAAATTTGAAATTTTTCTTTTACCCAGAACAGAGGGTAAGGACCGCTAAGAAGTGGGTTTTATTGTGAGGTTGTGGAAATAGAAGAGGGAATTTTACAGGTCAAGTAAGGCACCTCCACCTAAATCGGGGTCTAAAATTCGATGCGTCAAAGGAAGGTCTACGACCGTTAGATTCGAGAAATTGAAATAATTCGTCTTGAAAAGCGTAACTCACCATGGATACGGAAATTCATTGAGAGATCTGCATGAAGCATCACAGGCAAACCTAAAGTACCCTCTTCTGCGATCTTCTTGACTTCCAAAGTGAGCGGGTGGAAACGGGTCCATAAAGCCTCCATGAAAAACACATTGTGTTCTTTGGCTGCGGCTATGAGGGAACGTAGCTCTGCGAGGTTGGATGCTACAGGTTTTTCGCAGAGGACATGTTTCCCCGAGTTGATGGCGTCTAGGGCGTTTGTGTAGTGGTACGTGTGAGGTGTACCTATTTACAGTTATAGTCAGGGTGTGGACGAAGGAGTTTGAGTTGAACTGACCGATATATACGGCGTCTACATCCTGAGCATGGGATTGAAATTAGTGTCTAGATTGAATGGTTATTATTCTGTGAAGGGATTTACCTCGTCTGCATACACTTCTCCGTAAGTACCATATGCTTTGATCGATTGATCACCTTGTGCACATTTATCAATGAATTCCTGAGCCTTTTCGATGGTACGAGACCCAACGGCTGCTACTTTGTGTACAATGTCATGTACACCACGACTGCCAGAGATGAGAATCTTTTGTTGGCTTTTAGAACATTGACGTACGTGGTTGGATTGATGAGCAAGTCCTAGGATTAAATTGTGAGTGGTCATGCTAGCTGTATCGCAAGGTGTGGTGTGATACAAACACGAGTGAAGGACGCAGCGATACTTCCAGTGGATATGATACCCCAGCGGAACATGGTCATAAGTAGCAGACACCCGACCGGTAGTCTCCCGTAGCCCAGATGGGCTCTTTCGGAATTCAAAGTAACTTGCCTACACCGGGCCGCTAACGTATGATGATACCTACACTGCCAGAGATCCTTGAACAAGGCTACGCGTCCAACGCCCTCGTAGTTGCATTGGAGGTACTTTTTGAACATTCTCCAGTTTTGGTCAACATCCTCGAACCACAACTCAGAACCGTCCTCAAATCCTCTCCTCTTCTCGAATCCTATACACACCTGATTGATTTGGCACTCGCACAAATCACGACTTGGGATGTATCTGCACAATCGCAGTTCATATCAGGCCATCCACGTATTGGGGAGAACAAAAATCTATCAAAGCTCAGTGCGAAAGAGCAAGGCTCGGGGGGAGTCATTCCGACTTCACCAGAAGTCCTAGCTCGGTTGAGTCATCTCAACGCATGCTATGAGGTTCAATATCCGGGGTTGCGTTATATTACCTTCGTGAATGGAAGGACCCGTCTTGCTATCGCAGAGGAAATGGAAGATATGTTGTGTATTCCCCATTCCTTATCGCCTGACGATCCTCCACTCGACACGTTATCTCCTGTTGATATCTCAAGCGAGGAGTGGAAGAGAGAGTTGGATCGTGCTGTGCTCGATATTGGACGCATAGCAAAGAGTAGATTGGGAGCACTGGGGGTGAATTGAAAAACGATTGTTAATTGTCGGGGTTATAGACTGGTGGTTTACAAAGGAAGGTTAGCAGCCATAGTTCATACAAACATACAATTCCGGTAAGTAATAAGCATAAAATAAAGCACATCTACAAGATGCAATTGTCCAACAGTAATCTTAAGATCGAATAGATTGAAGTTGTTTGCGCATCGCTGCCCGTTCTCGTTCCGCCTTGCGCTAGAAAAAAGGCTCTGTCAAATAAATGAGCAAGCACAATGAACCAAAATATCCTGCCTGAAGTACAGCTTGCCTCCTTGCAGCAAACTCTGGGCTCAACCGATACATCTCCTTCAACATCTCCGTAACCATAGTGGCCTCCTCTGCTCGCTTCACTTTAGCTGCCTCTTGTTCTTGTTTCCCTCGTTCACGTTGCGCTTTGATTTCTGCCATCCGCTTCTCACTGTTTTCACGCTGCCTGTCGGCCCACTCTTTACGTTCTTTCATCCTGCGCAGGGCTTCTTCAGAGATTGATTGGGGGCTGGCTCTTGTTTTGAGTCGAGCGTCATACACCTGCAAGTAGTCAATGAGGCTCAGGGATGTAGACATGGTGCAGTCAGGTAAAAAGGAAACCAACCTTGCGTTTCACAACATCCCCAAGAGTTTCAAACGCCTCGCGGACCTATAGATCCGTTCGCCGCTGAGAATCATGCAAAGAATGTTCTACATAAGGATAAAAAAACACGTAAAAATACCGACTTTATGAAATTGCTGCTCTGCGTCTTGTTTCTCTGGTTCAGACGCGCCTGGCTCGAGTTTGTCTGGATGTGTTTCGAGTGCCTTCTTCCTGTAGGCTCTTCGGACTGGAAGTATATAAGTAAAAGGTTGATGAGTAGGGGGAAGTATGTAAAAAGAACCGGACCATCATCAGCAGAAGCTGATTGTTCAATGCCCAGGGTATCGTAAAAGCTTTTGAACGTGGATATAGTCATGAGTATGTCAAGAAAAGAATCAGTCCTTGCAATTGTGTGAATGAAGCATGTGTATCTAGCGGAGAAAGGTAAAAACCCATGTTTTTTGACTTTTATAAACATTCGAACCGTTTGATCGTATCACAGAGCCCATCACATGATCGTGATTTGGGTTCCTTTCTCACGCCTGTTCTAATTTCCGAAAAAGGAAATCAAATCCATCCTTGTCCTGCATGGCGAGTTAATGCCTTACCTCTCTCTCCTTTCTTGGTGTGTCCCCTTGTAACGGGTACAGGTATACTCAAAATTCAACTTGAAATCATGGATGCAGTAGAAAAGGCCAACGCAGAGAGACAGCGGAAATGGTATGCATACTAGCCCTTCCTACCATTATTGCCACAGTTTCACACTTATGTTCTTAGGATAAAAGATAAGAAGGTTGGGGAGGGTACATACGCCGTTGTGTATCAAGGTCAGTGTTCTCGTCACGCCATGCAAAAACACCATGGCCTTATCACCGTTTTCTTGTAGGCAGAGAAGCTTCAACGGGGAGAAAAGTCGCTATAAAGAAAATCAAAGTAGGCCAGTTCAAGGATGGTTTAGACATGTCGGCTATCCGAGAGGTGAAGTATCTACGAGAATTGAAACATCAAAATATCATTGATGTACGTTTTCTAACCCACCCACTTCAAATAATATTGATTTGAATCCTGCTCTTTTGGTAGCTCCTGGACGTCTTCTCCTCAAAAACAAACCTGAATCTCGTTCTTGAATTCCTAGATTCTGATCTAGAAATGATCATCAAGGACAGGTCACTCGTGTTCCTGCCAGCTGATATTAAGAGTTGGATGGCTATGACGTTTCGCGGTCTTGAGTTTTGTCACCGGAATTTTATATTACATCGGGTATGATCACTCCATCTTGCCTCGACCCTTTTTGTATTTGCCTTTACTCTTCGCTTTTTTTTCTTCTTGTTCTGTCATTGCCATACACCTCAAAAAACTAACACTCACTTTTACTTAGGACTTGAAACCCAACAACTTACTTCTCGCCTCTGACGGACAACTCAAAATTGCTGATTTCGGACTGGCAAGGGACTTTGCGGATCCAGAATGTCCAATGACAAACCAAGTCATAACTCGGTAAGTATCCATTTACCCACTATCTAATAACAAACTAACATTTAATCATCACAATTCAACAGATGGTACAGACCTCCAGAACTCTTATTCGCTTGCCGCTATTACGGCTCTGCAGTAGATATTTGGTCTGCAGGATGTATATTCGCTGAACTCATGCTTCGCATCCCATATTTGCCGGGTGAGAGCGATATGGATCAGTTGAAGACAATTTTTAGAGCATTGGGAACTCCTACAGAGGAGGAATGGCCGGTAGGCGTTGTTCCATTTTTATTTTCAAAAAGTTGCGCGCTGAATTGAATTTTGAAAAATGATTCTTTGTAGGGTCATACAAAATTGCCTAATTATGTGACCGTTGGACAGTTCCCTAAAACTCCACTGCGCGATCTGTTTACGGCTGCTAGTGCGGACACCTTGAATTTGTTGAGCAGGTGTCTGATTTTTGAACCTCGAAAACGCATCACAGCGGTCGAGGTCAGTGATTCAGTTTTTGCTTAGAATATCTGCTCATGTTTTTTTTGTTGTTTGTTTTTACTGACCTCCAGGCACTTCACCACCCCTACTTCTTCGCCCTACCTTACCCCACCTTCCCCTCCAAACTTCCAAAATGCACTACCCAAATGACAGCCCGTCCACTAGAAGAGGTCGACGGCAACGTCCAACTGAGCTCAACAGGACCGACAGTCAAAGCGAGGAGTATAAACCTCAAACGCAAACTTGCCTCACCTGACGAAGATGAAAGTAAAAGTCGTTCGATAGCGCGACGCTTAGATTTTTCAAAACATACGCCAGGAAGTTGAACAGTGAACAAACGATTCAAGTAAACCGTTTTGGAGCTTTTCAAATTTGCAAAGGTAACAGAGATCACTACGTAACTGACGACAACTATGGTAAATGGTATGGGATCTGGATAAGGACGTGGAGAAACAAGGAGACTGGGCAAGGCTAGGAAAAATAGAACTAATAGCTACAAATACAGCTCTTCTTTCGTAAAATAGGAACCTCGGGGTAAAAATGTTGTAGAATGCGGGGTCGTGAGTTGAATGAGAATGAATATGGAGAGAGTTCTGGCCACACACTCATGACGATTATGAAGCCAGGTGGAAAAAAAGACTTTGGGGGAAGATATAAAGGAACAGGACAAGAGTGATGATATGCGCGTAGTGCATTCTTTGAGAGTTGAGAGTCGAGATGATGGGTGGCGATAATATAGAATGTGAAAGTTAAGAGAAAACAGTACGGATGGTTTCACAAGTCTCGCATTGATTAGCGGACATGGGGTTCGTTAAGGCGCAAAGGGAGCAAATCCACCTTCCAGGTGAGACGGACGGCGCTTTCATACCAGCAGCCCCGAAGTCAAACGCTGTGATAGCAGGAACTGCAGGTGGCGCTGGTGGGGGAGCAGGTGCTGCTGCTACTACTGACGACGACGTACTAGTGACGGGGTGATCGCAAATCTGACATTTCAATGCCGAGCTGGGATTTGACAAGGCGCAGAGGGAGCAAATCCACGCCCCCGGATTATTGGAAGGCGTTTTCATCCCAGCAGCCATGAAACTGAATGGTGTGATGGCTGGAGGCGTTGAAGTGCGGGCCACATCAATTAGCTTTGGGTTGAAAGAGTTGAAAGAGAACGATGTAGCTGACTGGGAAGGTCCAAATGAGAGTTCAAAACTCGGTAGCGATGAGACAGGAAGCCCATTGACTCGTCTGTGCATCCCGGCAAGGTCAGCTGAACCCGGCAAGACGGGGGTGGCGCTCGACGTCATGGCAAAATTAGGGAGGGAACCAGCAACCATCGTGCGAGCCTTTGCCTTAATATCTTCCTCACTGGCATCTTTAACTTTCACCTTCTTTGCCTGTTCCTGCGATTTTGTAGACTCGTCTGGTGGAAAATCGGTCGGCTTGAAGGTGAAACTGAAATTGGAAGAGGGTGGGTCAAATTTGAAGTCTGATTTCTGAAGGCCGGGAGGAGAAGGAGCTGGTAATGCAACTGGTTTGGGTGAAGATGGTACGGGAGTGCCTTCTGGTTGGAAGCTGAATCTCAACTTACTGGGCTCTTTGGGTGCTGAGCACAGTTTGTTGCGGGGTGCAGTAGGGCTGATGGTGTTGGTGGGACTGGTAGAAGTGCTAGAGGAAGACGATCCATTTTCGTTGAGTGGTATGATCAGTTCCGGTTGCTTTATTTTCTCCTTTTGTTCGCCGGCATCCATATCCGCGTCTTCTAATTCTTCAACTGTGATCTCAGGCTCTGGAGCAACTCTATGAATTCTCTCGGCGGCAGAGGGAGCCGGGCCGCGTCCATTGATAGAGGGTTTAGCTCGTTTCGCGGATCGACGGGCCTCCTCCGCCTTATCGTCGTCGTCGTCAATATCGTTAACTTCATCAACGAAGTACGTGATTTTTCTGGTCTCTACAACAACCGGCACCTCACGTTGCGGGCGTGGGCTTGCATGAGAACTATCTTCCTCAGTGATGGACGTATCCGTCGATTTCTCGAAATGCGCAGGTGGCCGCGATCGTTGGCTTCCCTACGGACAACTTGAGCACGATTGCCGCCGGCATCCTGCTTATAAAGGCGCACCTTGGGCACAGTAGCTTCAATGATAGCTTGAGGAGAATACTCCTTCAATTTCTCTTTCTCTTTAGTTTCTTCTTTTTTTCGTTTCTCCACTTCAATTTCTGCTTTTGTAGGAGCTACAGGCCGGCCAGTCGCTCTAGGCCTCTTAGTAGAACGCCTGGGAGGACCAACTTTACCTACAGGGCTCGCTACTTGGTAGGGATTGGTCAGATCGGGTTTCTTGGGTGGAGTAGTCTCCTTGATGAGCTCAGCCATGAAGTTGGCCGTCTTAGTTTGTGAAGGACTCTTTCTTGTCTCATTCTGGGAAGAGGTGGAAGAAGAAGTCTCCGACCAAGTCTGTCGTAGCGGTGAAGGAATGACTGGGGCAGTTGGCTTGACAGGAGTTCGAAGACGAGAAGGTGAAGGAAATAGGTTAGAACGGTTAGCAACTCCATTTGTACCGGGTGGTGGTGAAGTTGTAGACGGGAAAGGCACTTTTCTTGCGGTAGGTTCGGAGATAGATGGACGCTGGGTGGAAATGCTTGAACTGGACGATTCATCGCCCACTCTGCGTCTCTTGCTATCGGGTAGTGGTGTATCTTGAGAATCGATGCTCTCTTTCGTTGCCGATCGGTCCTGTTTCGATGGGGAGGCACCAAACACAGGAGAAGTATATCTATTCCGTGGGCGTACGTGCTTGGCGCTGCCTGCACCTTCCCATCTATACACACCGTTGGGGTTTCTCGGTAACTTTTTACGTGTGGACAAGGGAGTTGACGGTGACGATTGGAGATCGCGAGTCGGAGTAGAAGATGAGAACCGGAATATCTCTCGTGGTTCCGCTGAGAAGAAAAACGCGTTGAACTGGTGGAAATCTAGCAGTTGAGTTCGAAACGACATACGCGGTGTGTTTCCACGTAATATAGCGAGCATTCCTTCGACCTCCTTGGCACTGACTGATTGACCAGCGCTTTGACTCAGGAAGCTAGCAACGTTGTCCATCTCAACGTCTGTCGGTGATGCGGAAGAAGATGTTGTTTTTGAAGCATTTGTATACTGCACAGAAGTTAGATGTGGTCGGTGGTTACGATTGGATTCTGGATTGGACGTTTGATGTGCAGAAGTCAATGCCTGGGACGTTAATAGCGGACTAGCGGACTAGACAGCCAATTATTAGGGTACCAGCAATTGAACAAGAATCAAGGTGCAACGTACCGCTGAGTCTTTGTCTGAAGTGCTTGATTTGACTTGTTCCACGGATTCCTCAGGCGATTGTATGCCAAACGTTCGTGAAAACTTGCATAGGTTTGCTGAGTGATGGTCCTTGCACAGCAGACCACACGCTTTACGACTCACCCATCTAGTATAGGGTGTAATGAACCGTCCATCTCGTCCATCAGCTCTATTTGTACGAATGGCACTCATGGTGCGAGAATGGATGTGGGGCAAAAGTGGTGGAAGGAGAACAAGGTAGCCAAGGCCAAAAACCGCGCCTATTTCAGTGCCACTGGGGCGGGGCAAAGCGAACTTCAGGGCAGGACAATTAAGTCACGTGTACGGGGAAAAAGGTCATTGTCCTCTGTTGCTCCCGCGCGGCGGTTCCGACAAATACCAATTATGCCCAGCAAAGTCGTAGAGACTCCTTATCCTCTCATTGACGCAGACCCGCATGCTTCCCGTGTAATCAGATACTTTAGACCGTCAGACTATGCGAGTTGGGCCGGCGCAACAGCAGCTTTTCCAGCAGCCTTATATGTTTGGGGTGTGTTACTCAGTCAACTGTGTCGCCGCTCTTCATTTTGACAAAGCGTATAGAGATGGCAGATCCCACTAAATTCCGTATGAAAACTTCTCTCAAGCTCGGAGGCTTCTTGGGCTTTACCGCTGGATTTTTGCTTGCCTATCAACAGTCAAGCCGTGCGTGCACTTTACGGCTATATCGCTATATTACCTATATATCCTTTCCACAGTGCGGTTCTGGGGTTGGACGGAAAATAAACGAGAAGAAGAGAAGGATCTAGAAGAACTTAGCCAACGTGCTCGAGAGGGTAAAGCTCTATATGGCGAATCACCTCAACCAGAATGGGTTCAGGCAGCCGCTGCCAGAAACTCTCAATGGTCCCAGCTTAAATTCTGTACGTTATGTGCCATTGTTCGTATCTATGCTACAACTTACATTTACCCCTTCAGCTATTTTCCCGATGTAAGGCAGTTCTATTCTCTTTCCATATCACTAACGTCATCGTTGAATTAGGTTCAACCTTGTCAACCATCCTCACCATGGAACCGACCCTGCAAAATATGGTGTCAAGCCCGAAGAAAACCCGTAGATTCAATTTTTGTATCTATTGTGAAAATACCAATACTACTATCCTTCTCGGAACATGAGAATCTAGCAGTAACTTCCTAGCTTCAAAGATCCTTTCAAATCTTTGGAAGGACTCTTGAAGCCATATGTTTAAGGTTACCTGACCGCTTGCAGTTGCAGTTGCCACGGAACAGAACATTTCAGACCGAGAATCGCGCCGGGAAACATAACAACCAGCCACGATACTACCGTACGTGTTCCTTTGGAAATGATAGCCTGTGCATTGAGCGTTTCACATGAACTGTCCAAGTGGGTCGAAGAGGAACCATGAATTGCATAGCCAAAAATAATCCCGCCGTAGGCCTAGTTTTCTACTAGGTTTCTTTGCATATGTTCGCCTTTTCAGTCCCAGAGCAATGCTGAACAGAGAACCGCCTCGCTTCTCCTTGGACCTTGAAGCATTATTTTATAAGTCACAAGCTCAGTACGAGGACTTTCCGATAAGTCGCAAACTCGTCGTGAGAAGGACTAGAATGTGATTATCCGATGATTATCAGAGTACGACATCCACGAAAAGTATAAAGGTGGGGGTATAGAAACGGGGATTTGGCAGATGAACATGCAATTTTCTACTTTCATTCTTCTTTCCACTTTTCTGGCCGTCAATGCTGTTACTCTGAGCGAAAGAACGGCAGGTGGATATGTTCAAAGTCCTTCTGGTTCTGCCTCCTTCACCGTGTACTCTGGTTGCGGATCTCCAGGTGATGTTAACCCCAACTCCCATCTGGGACGAGGCCCTAGACTAATTTGTTCTTGACAATAGCTTGCGGAAAGACAGGGAGTGGGTTTACGGCAGCAATGAACCAGCTTGCCTTTGGTGCCCCACCAGGCCTTGGGCCTGGAGATGCCTGCGGTCGCTGTTTCTCTTTGACTGGCACCGCTGACCCATATTCACCGGCTTTTACTGGACCTTTCCACAGCATTGTGGTCATGGTGACAGATCTTTGGTAAATATGCCCCATGCAAAATGTGCCCCATGCAATTATGCTGAACCACTATGAAGCCCAGTCCAAGGAAACGAGGTATGTATCTGCTAAAGTAGCCGGGGGACATCGCTTAAACGATAGTAAAAAAGCAATGGTGTGGCCAATCCACGTCTAACCCAAATAACCAGCACGGCAAAGCTTTCCAGTAAGCTATCTGAGAGTCTGCCCAGCGATAATCTAACGGGCCATGGTAACAGTTTCGATATTTGCCAAGACACAGGAGGTGCCGACGCCTTCTTCCCATCAGGGCGTGGCGCCTTGACTGGAAACTTTACCGAGGTTTCGTGCGGCCAATGGCACGGTTCAGATGGAGCCGCAGCTTTCAATGGCGCCTGCTTGGCTGGAGAGACTGCCGGTAATTGGCCGACGGCTGGATGCGGAAATAAAGGTAGCCTCAGTTTCTCAAGCTTGTGTTCGAGTTGCTGCTGAATCTGTCATACCCAGGCACCGCACCATCATAAGACGAAATGAAATTTCACAGGATGAAGTCAATTTAGTTACCGATTTGCGTTGATCGCATCCTCTGTAACATTATTGGATTTAATTTTGGCCAGACAAATTCACTGTTAAGGTTTCAGCCTCATTTCATTGGTGCAAGGAAGAAGCACAAACCTGGGTGCACTGGTAGACATCGATGACCTTTCTGTAAAAATCCTCCAATTATATGTAGGACCAAAATCGTAAATTCGCTCATTTGGTAATGCAGCAAAGACTGAAGTAACCTCGTGGGTGTCATCCGAGATTAAGCTCGGGGATTGTGGTATACAAACAAGATGATGCCGGCCAGAACTGCTCCGGGCTTCTCGCGAAGATGCTGTTATCGATTCCAAAGTCGTGATTCCCTTCAAAACCTTCACGGTAGAGATGTAGGCCATTGCCTGATGAAAGGGGTAAGGACAAGCCAACAAAGCGGCGATATCCACTTACCAACGCGAACGTGGATAGTAACAAGGCCAGAATGGCAGTTACAAAGACCCGAATGTGCGGTTCTTCAATGAGATAACCGGGAGAAGCTGCCGGTGATCCCATACGTGGACGATTATCTCGAAATTTTACAAACCCTAAGAGGATGCCAATAAACCATCGGCCAAAAGGGCCAGCACATATTATCCATGAACCAGACCAATTCCACCAGACCTTGTTCACCCAATCGTCCTTGCGAGAAACATCTAGAGCCACAAGAATATGATGTCCGAGCACACCAATGACTGGTGAGATGGAAACTACAAAGGTCAAAGGCGCCAGATACAACAATGAGATGAATGCACTGAGCCTGGAAAGCGTAACGCAGTTTCCAACCTAATTGTAGACTATCAGAAATGATTCATTATGACCCGAAACTGAGGTCACTTACCCATGGACAGTGATGGTCAAATCCTAGGCGACAAACCCCACAAACAGAACAATGATGGGTTCTGGGAGGTTTCCATTTGCTATTGCAACTGGGTTTGTTGCAGGTAGCAAGGTCTCCATTCTTGTTAATGCATTGGTAGGGCTCGATTAGAGTTTTTTTGTCAGGCATAGGATAGTTTGAAAGATTGTGTGTGCGGCGACCCAGAGACAGAGACACGTAGAGCGTCGTTACCGCTGAGATGAGAACATTCGTAGCAATGAGATAAACACCTGCACATGTCAGAATGCTAAATGTCAGCAATATACACAATTTTTTTTGAGACGAGGTAGTGTATTACTGCCAATAAAATAAGAACGTTGACGCCGAATGAGCCAATCAACTGGTGCACAGGTAAGCACAGGACTTGTAGCATTATGTGATTCCCAGAACCCACCTCCGATATGACAGGTGCAAAGATACCAGCTAAAACTTTTACAAGTTTGAGCAACCATATATAAAACAACTGAATAAGACTTACCAGATAATAGAGAATACCAAGCACTGAATCAGGGTCTCCAAAGCAATCATCCATTTCTTTGCCATTACAAGGAGGTCGAAAGGCCGTAATAAGCGGACCGACCACTGTTCTCACACCTTACTTACACAGCCAATGGTTGGCTTTGCGAGCATGCATCCACCAACTCTTGTTCTGATCCATCCACTTGATTTTCAAAGATGCTTTCTTTCCCTGCTCAGAATTGGCAGAAAATGCTTACATCCCCCAAGATCCCAGGTGCATTTGGCACTGGATCTGGTCGCGTAGCCAGTCGTATCACTCCCCGACTATACCTATCTGATTACGGGACAGCACGAAACCAGAATAAACTCGAGGAGTTGGGGATCACTCATGTTATCTCCGTCATCGAATACATACCAGACCTGCCTGAGGTTATAATACAGACCCGACGACTTCACTTGCCACTTCCCGATCAAGCTGATGTGAACATATTAGAACATCTCGATGCAACGACCGCTTTCATTACGGCAGCGCTGGAGGAGAACGAGACAAATAAACTACTGGTAGTAATCCGTTTTGATCATCGCTGACTATTCATTGTGTATTGAGTCCGTTTCCAAGGTTCATTGCATGCTGGGAATTAGTCGCAGTGCGACCGTAGTCTGCGCCTATCTGATTGCTACCACAGATTTAGGAGCTCGGGAATCAATTGCACAGGTCCAATCAATCCGTGGCATCGTCTGTCCTAACAATGGTTTCCAGCAGCAGCTGGAGCAGTATGCAACCCGCTATGTCAAGAATAAGCCGAAGCCAGACCAGAAATCAATCCCAGAAATCTTGAGTAGTGGTGAGGGTGGAGTGGCTGCACGAATTCGTAAATTGAAAGGTGCTTTGTCGTCAGGAAATGATCCTTGAGGGACGTTTACTTAGTTTTGTACGACAAGCAGTCGAGGGTACAGTCTGTAGGCACATCAAACATTTATCGAGGACCCTTGATTCCAGAAAACAATGGCCCTTTTATAAGATTCAAATACAAGGGTTTTTACAACCCAACTTTCAGTCATGATGTGGAAGAACCATGCCTCAAGCATCATAGGTCGGGATTGAGGTCCAAATCCAGATCAAAGAACTGAGAGTGAGACGCCTGCGGATCCTGGCGATAAATATTCGCCCCAGAGATATGTGTATTTCCTTCCGCCTTTGGAGAGACAGTAGGAGCTACAAGAATAGTTGTCAACTGGTCTAATTATATCTTACACAATAAAACGATGCTTACGTCGACCGACCGAATGTGTTTCTCCCAATAAACCCAAAGGTGCTTCTGCGTTGAGTCGTCCACGACGCATTTTCTCTTCATTAGGAAAGGGCGGAAAAAATAAGGGAGGTGGGGGTTGCCCAGGGAGGGCAAGATCAGGCATATTAGGTGGAGCAGACGTAAATGCACTCAGGCTTTGAGCGTAGGTCAATAGCTCAGGATATGGGATAGATGCTGGAGGCACAAGATTTAAAAACAGCTATAAAAATAATAAAAGACCAACCAACCTTTCTTTGCTTGTTCAATGGCCTTGATACGAGCCTCTCCTTCTTCAATAAGTTCCTCCAACTCAGTTTTGCCTTGAGCAAGTTCTTTGCATATTTCGCGCCATTCAGATTCTAGCGCCAAAATTTCAGCCTCCAAAGCATCGATTTTACGCTGTTTAATTTGATGGATATGAGCAATGTTGATTGCAGAAGCCAAAGCCTGATCACACTCCAAGAAGTCCGACAGTGGAGGTGGCGGTGGTGGCTTTGTCTGAGGAGGAGACAGAGACAGGAAGAGAGTGTGTGCCAGTCCTTGTAGTTGATTTAGAGGAGTAAGAAGCATCGAGGACATCGAGGCCTCGTCGACTCCATCTTTCAAGGTAATCGAGTATTTTGCTGATAGATTAATGGAAGGAGGGTCACCACGCCTGCCCGACTGCGACATGGTTGTTTATACCCTTGATTCTGTAAATGGCACTGTCCACAAATAAGGAACGCGTTAAAGATCTATTGATTATATGCCTGATACGGCTTCAAAAGTCGCATTGGTGGACAAGGGGAGGCGATGATGTTTGTTTGGCACATGGCTGCCAGAATAATAAAGATTTAACTTGCAGGACAAATTGAACTATTCCTCAGGTTTGTAATCTGCTGAAATGTCAGCAGCATATAGACCTCTACAAGATGACATTATTTATGAGGAAGATCAATACGAACTCACGGAAGACGGACGGATTCCCATCCCATATCGCAAAGTAGCCAAATACCAAGACGGCAATACCATTGACTGGATACACGAAGAAAACTTAGAACGGGAGCGGAATCATGCATTGCAATCTCAGGCTGGTGCTCGTGGTATTTTGCTACCTGCTTTGGAATCTGCAAGGATGTGGTTCATCGTGATAGTGACGGGGATGGGGATAGGAATAGCTGGGGCCTGGCTGGATGTATTGGTAAAATGGTACTCCTTCACATAGTCATTGCGTTGTTCCTTGTATCGATAATGGTTTCAAATAGGCTTGGAGACCTTCGGGAAGGTCGTTGTTCTTATGGTTTTCTCTACAATTCAAATGCATGTTGTTCTAGTGTTGGCCGTATGCTATTCTCTCGTCCTTCCTCCAACTTTGTCTCATACACTTTTCAGCCGGTGAAGTTTGCAGAGAATGGCAAACCTGGGGTACTTACCTCAACGTACAATCCATTTTTGCACATTCACTTTTACAAGTGTCGACATATGTTATACTTGCTGTGCGTTGTGGCACTAATTTTTGTTTAACAATTTGATAAATCCCACTTTTCTTTCAAGGTTGCGTTTTCTGGAAGTGCAGCCGTCTTAGTGGTCACGTATGCTCCACAGTATGTACTTAATTTGATTTTCTCCCCACTTGATTTAACTCTGCGAAAAGTGCCTTTCATACCGGAAGTTTGTTGTGTCTTCACTACTTGTCTGAGATGGAGATGCTTATATCAACTTGTACATTCAGTTCCAGAAATTAAAGCTGTATGTTACCTCGTAATTAGAGATCGCATCCCCACTAATGGTATTTCCAGATCCTTGGCGGCTATGTGTTTGACACCTTCCTTACTCCTTGGACTCTTCTCATCAAGGCGCTGGGTTTAGCGCTTTCCGTTGCATCTGGCCTCTCTCTGGGGAAGGAGGCAAGTTCGTGTGACGCCGTTTTGCTTGCCTCTGACTAAATGTCTTTCAGGGTCCTTTAGTGCACGTAGCATGTTGCATGGCCTACTTTCTTTCTCGGTTGTTCAAAGAGTTCCGACACAATGAATGTAAAGTTACTTTACAGCCCATTCTTGCTGCTTAACATTGATTTATGTCACTTCTCTAGCTCAGAAGCGCAGGGTGCTAGCAGCAGCAGCAGCAGCTGGTGTATCCGTCGCATTTGGTAGTCCTTTAGGAGGCGTATTATTCGGATTGGAGGGTGTGTTTCAATCTTTGACTACAGTTTTCTTGGCCTTATTTTCCTTTGCTTTTAGAGCTCGACACATTCTCGAATGAATCTGATGTGATGTGGCGGGGTTTCGTCGCTTCCGCTATCGCTGCAGTTTCTCTACAATGGGTCAATCCCTTTGGCACTGCCAAGTTGGTTCTTTTCCAGGTATGAATATTATTTTAAATATCGTCTAGTATGATGGCAACCATTGAGAAAGGTAACTTTTGTGTCTGATACCTGGCGAGCTTTCGAATTAGTGGGTTTTTTAAGTACAAAGCAGTACATCAAGCACGCTAACCAACAGTCGATAGATTCCTTGGGTGACGCTCGGCGTCATTGGGGTACGGCTATTTCTATGCTTCGCCTCTCTTTGTGTTGATCTGGCATAGGGTATCCTTGGCTCGCTCATGATCCGACTAAACGTTGAAGTTGCTCTATATCGTCGGAACAGTGTGGTTGGGGATTGGCCTGTGTTAGAGGTGGTATGCGTCAGCGCCATCACTGCAGCTCTCAGTTATCTTGTTCGTGATCCCATAATTCTTTTACCCAGTTTTTACCAGCTCACTTATTTTCTCCAGATTGTCTTTGCACGGTGATTGCAATTCTTTGATAAAGTCATTTCCAGGTCTATAATTTGTTGTTCAGTGTCCAGACCTCAGAACTCGTGTGGAATCTCTTCCAGGAATGCGACCCTAACAAAGGCGACTATCATGGCTTGTGCAAGTAAGCCACCCTCAGTGCTAATATCTTCTGCAAAGTTTGATAGCTTTCTAGCCCTACCGCAACAAGGCAAAACGTTTTCCTATTAGTGCTCACGGCCGTTCTTAAAATTGTTCTGACCTCGTGGACATTTGGCATGATGGTATGGCTTCGAGAGTCATACCTCTTTCCCGCATTTGACTTAATCTTGACATGAAGATACCAGCAGGTATCTTCCTCCCAACGATAGGAATCGGCGCATGTTTAGGTCGGGCCATGGGTTTGATTATGTGCGTACTCATTCAACTCTTGAATCTATGTCTACATTCTTCAAGATTTGAATAGGCAAAGTTTATACCGAGCCTACCCAACTGCATGGATTTTCTTGTCCTGTCCTCCAGATCCTTCTGTGAGATGTATCTCTCCAGGCTTTTATGCCGTCATTGGCGCTTCTGCAATGCTTGGCGGCGTGACAAGGATGACAAGTGTGTTGGTGAACTGACTTTCAACAAGTGCCTTTTTTCGCTGAACGTCATTTGATTCCAGTATCTCTGGTGGTTATTTTGTTTGAGGTAAATCATTCCTGTCCTTTCATCTCCTTGCGTTAACGTGAATTGTGAACAGTTAACGGGTGCGCTATCTCATGTGTTACCCATCATGATCTGTGTCATGACGTCAAAGTGGGTCGGAGACGCGATGGGTAAGGATGGTATCTATTCCGTATGGATAGCGATGCGGAGATACCCCTGGCTTCCCCCCGTGGACTATCGCGATAGAGGGGAAACTGGGGCAAATCTCATGAAGCCGTTGTCTCAAGTCGTCATCATCGAAGATGGTACCACCACCGTCGGCGAACTGAAAAGACTTCTTGCGAAATACGAATTTCATGGTTTCCCTGTTATTGATAACCACCGTGAGTTTGTGGGTTACGCCACAAGACAAGAGTTGAGAGCTGCTCTGGGTAAGATGAGTTGTTGCCGTCCCCCCCTCATCCCTTCGTACTGACTTTTAAAAATTTCTACTCGAAAGAACGCCTGCAAATTGAGGATTCGGATTTCGAGAGACACAAAAAATGCACCTTCTCGCAAAATCGGATGCGATTAGCAATCGATGAACGTGTAGATCTTTCTAGCGCCCTCGAAGAATCCATAATCCAGCTTCGTAAAGAAGTCCCTCAAGAACTAGTTGTCAGCATGTTCCAAAAACTGGTACGATGATCCTTTCAAAACCAGTAACCCGTTGTGCTGATTCCAAACCAGAACTTACGTCAAATTCTGTTTACGCATGCTGGCAAGCTGACAGGCTTGGTGACTAAAAGGGATGTAGTGAATTTGCTGACAAGTCATTTTCTTCATGCTGCTGCGTTGTCTGAGCACCCACCTCATACCCAGCATCCATAGTCTAGCTTTTTCGGATCTCTCTAATTTTAACTTACATAATAACGAGCCCATATATTTTGTAGTCTGTGGGCACTCAAATGAGTTAGCAAGTTAATTAAATAATATGTGAAGTCAGAAAAGTGCAACTCGGTGCACGAATTATAATACAACGATTTATTTGAACCCCAGAAACATGGAAGGTAGAAGCAGAAGAGAGAACGAAATTCAGGGGTGAAGTCCATGTTCTAAAAAAAATCCAAGCAAGGCAGGGCAAATCAGTAACCATGTTACAACCTTTTCAAAGCAAAAACTACTCACTATCCTTGTTCGTTTCCAAAGCTTGAATTGGAATCTGTATAATCGTCATATTCCTCGTCATCGTATTCTGTTTCACCTTCGTCCATTGATGCCTTCAGCTGTTTGAAAGTAGTTTGGGAGGTGATCAGCCAGATGAGACTTGGTGACAGGAAGTAAGAGCATAATTCACCATTTCGACGAGCTCGTGACATTCGCTGAGATTTGCATTGATGACGCCCTGACCTTCTGGAATAGAGCCGTCCGAGCCTATAAAACGACCATCTCTTCGTAATGAGTCGATTTGGAACAACGCTAATTGATACTAATGTTTTTCAAACAAAAAAAAATTGTGAGTATCACCCAGGTGGTATGAAAATCCATTCGACTAACGGGGTAGAGGTCGCGAGCGTTGAACGGTCCGCCGTACTTTAGCACCTCGTTTACGCATTTTTTAACTGTTGTGAGTTTATTGGCCTTATCAAAGGAGGAACAGTCAAACTGCTTTTGATAGCGATGAGAAGAGATCCTTACAATAGGCATCAACTCCTCCGACACCGGCTCGCTTGATGAAAGGAGTCGGTAGATGAGGCCATAGCATCGTCTGAGGAGGTAGAGAAGGACCTATGAAAATAGAATCAAGTCAACTTTCTGGCAAAAAAAAAGATTGTTCAAAGACGACGTACATATTGCCCAGCCGGACGATTTCCTTCAGAATCGACGAAATTGCCATCGACTCTCATTTTGTCAATTTCTTGGAGGCTTAAAGAGTAGTTCCATAGGTCCGTTTCTCGCAAGCTCCAACGATGCGTCATAACAAGACTCTCTAATTCTGCGCGTATCTGGCTGAGTCGGTCATAGATGGGCTTCAGAGATGACGTAACGTTCTTAGAGTCCTCGTGTGCTTTGATTTCCTGCGCTATTTCGAAGCATTCTTCGAGGAGAGATGAGCAGATTGCTTGGGAAGTAGGGACGACCCCTCCTGGACCAAGAAATCTGCCATCTACGCGCGTTCTGCTCAATGATGGGTGTTGATCACAAATAGCCGAGTGAAATGTAAGAAAGGGCATTGGGGGGAGGGGAACAAACAAAGGAATCTAGTTAGCGAAATTATTTCAAGAAGGCGGACATGCTCCGACAGTAGGCGAAGGCAACAGACATGATGTCAAAGGGGAGAGGTACTCAACGAATCAATTCTACGAAGTTCCTCCTGTAACGGTTTTAGTTCCGCTTTCTGTGAGCCTTCTTTGGCGGCAAGGGTGACAAGCTGCCGTCGTATCGTGACCAATATCTGATGCACGGGCACAAGCTCAGGAGATAGAACTGATAAGGACTCTTGCATCTGTTTTACGATGGCGTCTGAGTATGAGGAGAATTAATAGAATGAGAAGGCACTAGCGGATGAAATATAATGAAGACATACCACACTCATTGAGCTGTCGTTCCAGAAGTTTAGTCAGTGCTTTAGGTTGTTTTGAGTCTTGCTGTACGATCTGCCTCAGCTCATTTAGGCGACGGTGAAAAGGTGCGAGATCCGCTTCGTTGTAGACCGAGGACTCGTTCAAGTGATTGAGGATTTGCTGACAAGTAGAAAAAGAAATCTGGTGAGTATAACAAAACTAATGATTCTGGAATATTACCAGAATGGAAGTGATAAGGTTAGAAAATATAAAAAGATAGGGTGGAGGGAAAATTAAAATTCTTAGCCCAAAGGAAATTTGACTAACCCGCATGGAAGCTATTTGGCAGTAGGTTGCTGGTGTGTCTCTGGTCTTTCCGATGGTGAGGTAGAAGAGGGAAAGTAAGCTGAAGACATCAGCGAGAAGAGTGTCTAGTCTGTTATTATATGCGGTGTTGTCGTCCCGTACATCGTTAAGCTTGGTTACTGGATGGAGTGAGTGGGGATCTAGCCAAATGTAGAAGAACGGACTTTGTTTGACGACGGCTTGGTAGAGTTGATTTACGTCGGCAGCCTTGATAAATTCTCCACGATCTTTCTTCAGAGCAGTAAGTCTGTTTCGGATACTTGGAAAAAGAGTAAGTTATCAGGCACCAATGATTGGGTAAGGCCTACCTGATAAGAGACTCAAGGATAGGAAGTTCTGAAGGGAATCAGATATGAATATGTAGTATATTGAGGTAAATACTTACCTTCCTGAGGCACAGGAGCCATCAAGGAGTGTGTCAAGGGAGAGATGAGTACGAAGAGACAAGTTAAAACGGGTGGTATATTCCCACGATCGCCGCTCGCTCAGATTTCCTTACATAACGTTAGACCAGTGACCGTTCATGTACAGTCGAACTCCTCTTAACCCATACTCCTAGTACCCCATAACCCATAGATTTCGGCCGACACCAAACTGAAATTTACACCAAAATTGATCCCTCATAACCCATAACCTCCCATAACCCATACACTGGGGTGTCCACCGACAGGTATGGGTTAAGAGAGGTTCGACTGTATGTGTTTCTTACAACCAGTACGTACATACATCTGGGTTTAAATCCCCGTTCCTTATGATCGAGGATTATCCTTTAAAGGAAAGCCGCGGTTGCCGTTTGCTACTTCCTAATTAGGAGGCATGGGGTTGCATGATGCATCCGTTCTTTTATTTTTCTCAAGTTTGTGGACATACCACATTGTCTGTCATCAATAGAGAGCTCTTTGTAACTTATGGCAATTACTATTTTACTGTCGATTCCATCTTGTGCGCACAGGAAAGCAGCCTTACCCCTCTGGAGGCCCATCATTAGCTTTGCAATGGATGATAACAAGTTTGCTTCAATGCTGTTGCGTAAACCACATAGCAAGAACCATCCCAAGAATATCAAACTGGAAATACTGCACCTCAAGGCACTGATGTTGATGCTGGAACACAGTTTTATTTCATCCATGGTGGATTACTGACTCAAACACCATCAAGTACAAAATCTTCGGATGCGGACGCGTTCATGAGCCCGATTTCCATGCTTCCTAATTGGGAAGTAGTAAAACGTCTCGGGCTTCCCTTTCACGTCGAAAACTCAATCATAAGGAGGGATTAAAACTCAGAAAAACCAGTCGTAGAATCGAGGGTTTCATCGTGTTTACACTTGCCCTCATACTACGAATGATTACGAGTCTAACATAACGATATCACTTCTACCACCACATCTGCACATGGACAAGTTAAAGGGGGCACGTATCTAAGCTGTCCTTATCCTGGTACCGCTGAGCATTGCATTACTCACAGTTACCCGCGAAGTATCGCGTGACAATTGAAAGCGCTACACTACAGGCTGTCGAAGCAGAGCGGATCGGGAAGATACACGAAACGACCCTGAAAGATAAGATCCAGGAAATCCGAACTCTTCAAGAGAGAGTCAACCTCATGCAGCAGTGTTCTAAGTTGGCGAAAGAACTGATCGTCACCTTGCAGAAACTCGATGAGAAGCAGAAAATGTATGTATCTCCTTATGTCGTAAACTATGTGCACGGTAAACATCCGACATCCTTCGTGTATTCTACAAAAGATACCAAACCCTGACTGACAAGGCTGATAATCTCGAGGCTAAGGTGGAATCATTGCGGGGGGAGTGTGATACCTTTGAAACTAAGTACAGGGTCAGTTATTCGTTTAGTTACCTAAATTTAACTATCGCTCATCCTCGCGCAGGATTCCAGAAAAAGGCATGACGACCTCATTTCAGAACTGCAAAACCTACAGATCGATTTTTAATTAATGTTACGTCCTTTCGCTGGTTTTCCTTGCTGGGTTACTCTGTCTGTATTTTCAAATAGCTATAGTCGCATGTTATACAAAGGCTTGAGTAGTTGAATATGGCTGATCGCGTAATAATGCAGATGATCTGTGTATTTTCTAGTTACATACCTTCCTCATCGTGATTCATGAGAACAAAATCAACAAAAAAAGTGATAAACCGTGTCAGTGAACTGAGCTCCCCGACAGTCGGAGTTCTAATTTTCGACAATCTTTTGACACTGGCCGCACGTTGTCCTCGACGAAATAAGATTTATATATATGATGTGTCTACAAAATTTTGTGACCTGATACTGATTGTGAGTAGAGATATGGGGGAAAATATTGCAGGCTAGCGGACTCCACCGTAGTTAGGCAATCGGTTTTGGACTGATCATGTTCGGCATGTGTATAAGTCACGTGTGATCATCTAATCGCCAAACCTCCATCATCTTCATTTGCACCTCAACCTCTTCAACATACAACACAGCTTACATTTCAACTAAATATCTTATACAATGACAGACAGAATCAGAGAGGTAAGTCTCTTTTACAGCTTTTTGACGTTCGGCGGTGCTGGCTACTGATCTAAATGATCAACCTAATTATCTAGAAATTGGCAGGTCTCCGTGTCGAAGCTGACAAGGCGGTTTTGCGCGCAGAAGAAGCTGAGGCCAAGAACAAGGCCTTGGAACAATCTCTACTAGAGAAAGATCATGAACAGCTCTCACTGACTCACAAATTGGATCTCGCTACTGAACAGCTCGAGAAGGCTGAAGCTGAGTTGGAAAAATATAAGAAGGCTTCGTTGGAAGGAGAGCAATCCAAGACGACAAGTGAGGGTTTGGTGAGGAAAGTACAGTTACTGGAAGAAGAGCTGGATGCAGCAGAGAAGAACGTCAAGGAGACTGTCGAAAAGTGCGCAGTTTTACCTTGCTTATCTTGTTTAGGGCCCGCGGAATGCTGATCCTCGCTTAGGCTACGACAGGTCGATGTGAAAGCTGAGCACTTCGAGAGACAGTTGCAGCGTGCTGAGCAAGAACGTGATGCATGGGAGAAGAAGTATGAGGTCCGTTGTCTCCTCCCTGTTGCCCTCGGAATTGTGGTCATCCTATTGACCAAATTACATTCTAATCTACCAGGAGTCTGAAGCCAAGTATCGCAAATCGCAGAAGGACTTGGAAGAGTTGGAGGCGAGCATGCAGGATTTGTGATCTTACAAACATCTCTCGCCATCATCACGATCGTGCTTTGACCAACTTTTCGATGGAGATTCTTCCAACAAGCATACTTTTGCCTCTTGTTTAGTTTCGATAATCGTGATCGCACTGGCATACGTATATATCTAACACCGATTCACCTTGGCTCATTCTTTCTTGTCTTTATCATAACCTTCTTACTTCTTGGATCTACCTCCCACGAATGACATGCCACTTACAATGCTCTTTGAGACGTACGGTTGACTGCAGGTACCAGACTTTGAGATGCCATGTAGTAATGGGATGCTTAGACGAACTCTTTGATAGTTTCAACTACGGGTACAAGATACAACATTTATTTGATTTCACGTCCAATATCCAATATAATTTCAATGAACTCCTTACTTCTCCTCATGGAACTTCAATGAAACCGAGTTCACGCAATGTCGTTCATCCGCTGAAAGAAATGGAATTGAGTTTATTGATTCCGGAAACCTAGCACCAGTTGTCGAGATGGACGTACTGGGAGTTTCGAACCCCTCGCCTTTGAATACGTGACCCAAGTGCCCGCCACATGCTGTACAAGTGATCTCAATCCGACGCATACCCAGAGTGGTATCTTCATGCCGGCTCACGGCTCCAGGGATCGCTAGATAAAAATAAATAAAGACGTTGACGACAATACTTCTGCGTGAAGATTAGACTGGAGAAGGCTTACCATCGAAAAAGGCCGGCCATCCGCATCCACTCTAAAAACGAGTTGTAGCACAAAACGAACAACGAGGGGCATAAACGGGGAGAGAAAAACGCACATTGAATTTGGTGGTGCTGTTGTACAATGGTATTCCGCATCCAGCACAACCGTATACACCTGGGGCCGAGTACTTATCGTACTTGCCAGTGCCAGGACGCTCGGTGCCTTTCTGACGGAGAATCCTAAACTACATATATCTTGTGTTGAATTCGTGCGTTTAGAGAACCTGGGTATGAAATGGGCACATACTTGTTCTTGAGAAAGGATTGCTCTCCATTCAGATTCAGATTTACTGACAGTAGACATCGTGTTTATACTATAGAAAGCTTGGGGGGTTAGTCGTCCGTTTGGCCTGATAGATACAGGGATAACACGGTTCAAGGCAGTGCCACAGATCCTTTGCATTCGTTCTCACTGAGTTTGAGATCATAAGCCACGTGACGGCGAGGGTGTTGATGAGCACTGAGTACTGAGTTCTGGTAGCTAATTCCATACAACAATCCCCGTTGTTTTTATTTCCCTCCTGCTACCAGAACGGCTGTCACGAACCTAATTCACCGGTATTTTTCAAGTAAACCGACGTCCCACTTCGACAACAAACGACCGCGCAAGAATACCCAAATACAGGATACTAGACTGCTTCATCTGGCATAGCTTCGAACTTACTAAACACTCCGCAGGGATACATCAAATATGTGGCGTTTTATCAACGGTTGGTCTCCGGAAAGTCGATTTGTCCTGCATCGAGTCTGTAGAGTCCTGGAGTAAGCACCGAACGCAGAATATGTCATTGGGAATCTCACCGTTGTTGGATTTATATTCCATGATAGTGGATTGTGGCAGGTTTAGTAGCTTCCGAAGTGTGTCACTGCATCAAATATTGAGCACCAATAGAAAGAGGAAATGTCTTAAAAAAACACACCGTATCTGCTCTCTCAATTTTATATTTCCATCAACCTTATTCCAAACAGTTACAACATCTTCACTCTGCCTTACACTAATCGTACATCCGCAAATTTCTGGCCATTCCGTAGTGCTCTCACTGCCATCCTCTGACTTGCCACTCGCTGTTGCCTTGGGCTTTGAGTTATTTTCTGTCTTGCTACGACAGTCGTCAAACTGATCGCCAATTATGGCCATGACAAGGTCCTCCCAAAAGCGATCGGCAATACCTTTTTTTAGACGGATGATCCATTTCCCCCCGGAAAGATTCAGTGGGTCTTCCCATACTGGACGACGAATGCCTGTGTGGAATAGGAGATAGTCTGTCGTCGGCTGCAATGTAGATGGGGGCGCAAGATGTGTCCATAAGGACCAGAAAGATTCAACCTAAATATATTGTAGAACAGTGTCAAGGCGCTTAATCAGGAAAGAAAGGTGAATTCACAGCCATACGGAACTAAAGGCCGCTATCTTTTTTATTCCTTCTTCATAATTAACATTCTTATTACCCGGCGCGCGTTGCTGACGAAACCAAAAGACCCATCTGAAGAAAAAAAAGAAGAGTCTGTTCAAGCGTCCTGCGATTATGGACACGAGATAAAATACGAACATACGTGATTCTGAGTGGATGCACCTGTGTTGAGGTAGTTGAGGAGGGTGTGGAAGCGGTTGCAGCATCTTTAGAAGCTACTAGCTGTGAAGTATTGACGGTAGTGGAGAAATGTTTAGAGCTCGGGATACGGGCCCGCGAAGGTGCTGCATTAGATGTTGTTGGTGGTGTCTGACTTGTCGTTTGGGCTTGAGTTGCGGTTGAATTATTGTTAGCCAGGAAACGGGATGTGGAATGATTAGAAAAGTAGTTTGCCATTTTGCAAAAACAAAAACAAAAACAAAAAAAAAGAAAATCCAGGTGAGAAGTGTGTGTGTTTACATAAGCCACAGTCTCTTTCCCCTCCACCGTATATGAAGCTTATGCTCCGTCCTGAATGGCGCCTGTGGCCTCTCTCTTCTTTCCTAGGCCTCCTTGACTTAAAAACAGGCGTGACGGTGGCACTTCTATTTGCTGTATTCATTCAACTCTACCCCTTTGCATTTTAACTGAATCCTTAGTCCTCAAACAGCTCTTGAACAAGGTTGCTGGTGTTTATGGGCTCATTGCCGTCCTCACAGGAGCTGGCGGTTCTTTCGCACAGCTTAGTCTCTACATATACTCGGTCGTCGCTCTCGTTGCTTTGGGCTGGGGTCTACGTGCGGTCAAGGAGGTATAATATATCACACTACTCTGTGCGTCTTCAGCTCAACCTTACTGTTGATAGGAGGACCCAAAGAAGACTCTTTATTTTGCTCATTTATTCTTCGCCGACCACATCTTCTCTACATCATGGACTGTCTTCTTTGCTATCGTCTGGTGGCTCTGGACACCCCATGATGGGCGCCGCCAAGCAAACTCTGCTGCACAGCAAGCCATGATGGAACATGGAAATGCAACTTCACACCCTCTCTCCGATGAAGAACGCAAAGTTGCTGCCATAACCATCTGGAATCACGAGAAGGGATTGGCTGCAGCCGTCATCATCGTATCGTGGATATTCAAGGTCCGTCTTTCCATCCAATCATCAACCCAACCAACTCATTGAAACACAGATTTACTTTGCACTACTTCTCTACTCTTACGCCACGCATCTTCGGCAAGGCTCATATCGTTCTCTACCTCTCTCACGCTCCGCCTACACTTCATCTCATCTCCCTTCACATACGGCATACGATGCGCTCGCAGACGAAGAAGACGAAGAGATCGAGGACTTCTACCGTGTACCGTTGCGTACTCCTCCCGCATCAAATCACCGACTTGGTACAAGCGGCAATGCATCTGTCTCTAGTTTTGCTGATTTCGTCAGCGCTCCAGGCCGACTGCCACGTAAAAAGAATTCTGGAAGTGTCAGTTTGACGAAGGGTAGAGGCATTGACGAAGAAGACGTTTTGTTTGATGAAGATGAAATAACTTATGCGGCCTCTACCTCTTCGCGTGCACATTCCAAGCTGGGTACGGACAGCAGCACTGCAGCCAGTGACGAAGAACGTGGCAATGGTGCATCTGACAGTGGGAAAGGCAAGCTGAGCAGGGGCGATTGAAAAATACCGGGAACACATTACGCTCGCTATTCACTCGTTCCGCCACTTTTCGTTGTACATGACTCAGACAAACTTTGTTTTCCATTGGTCGGATCCCTATCTTAATATACCAACATATATTCAAGCCGTATCATTTTACAATCCTATTCTAATATCCCACCCAATCGTGCAGGGGCGGGCGTGTAGAAAACTTATGCTTGATAACTCCCTCTGCAGATAAAAATAGATTGTCAGGGTAAAGTTGTTCTCATCGTCGTGAATGCGCTTGGGTAAGCTCAACGTCGAGATGGGAAGACAGTGTCATGGTAGTGAGAAGTTTGTTTCAACTCATAAGCTGGCATTCTCGTAAGCAACAAAATCCGATTCCTACTGATTTCTGAGACCGTAAAGTGTTTTCCCATAGTAAAACCCACTGCCTGCCGCCGTTACGGCCAAGACGACCGGGATAGGGCCTTTTGCAACTCGAGGAAGTGAAGAGAGGAGCAGGAGAGTAGATGCACCTGGTTGCATGAAAAGCGTAAGTAATGTCAGAGTCTTTATATTTTGGATTATCCATACCAAAAGCTCCTTCTAGACCGTTAGGTGTACCCTTACGAATGCTGTCTGCACTCCAAAGAAATAATAAACCGACACTGGATTGCAGATACATGTAAGAAGGGATTGTTACTTGAGGGAGTTCTTACCCGACACCAGCGACCAACGAAGGAATAGAACGTGTTCTTGCGAACCCGGTCAACCCTCCAACGATACAGAGACTTCCCATGGCGTATGCGGGGTAAGCGGACTGCAGAAAACGAGATCATCGGGTGAGTTTGGATCAAGGAACTCGAGAGAGCTTTAAAACGCAAACCATTTTGGAATCAGAAGTTTTGAGCAATCAGTTTCAAAGGTGTAGTTTCAGTTCCGAAGCGAGGCGGATCCCCGCAATGTCGCACGTGAAAGATCACACGACGGAAGCAAAACGGCATCGGGTTTCGGTAGCATCTTCGAGGGTACATCCATGTCAGCAGAATACAATGATTTCTTCTCTTTTCTGGATGTTTGGCGACATATAAACGTCTCATGAGTCCCATGGATCTCGAATCAGTTGGCGAACTTTTATTAATCAAACAACAAGTGAGGCACATCGGAACAATGGAATGAATCCATACATCTTCTTATAGAAAGTCAAAACATAGGTTTTGTACACAGTAGTGGCGGCGAGGGACGAGATATATCACAACTTCTCATTGGTCCTACCAGCATTTTATTGATTGATTCATAAAGAAGAATCCCGCTGTAAGTACATCTATTAGCAAAGGACGATCTTATTAATACATGACGTGCAAGGAATTTGTGTGACTGACTTATATCCTTATTTCCAACACAAAGGGAGGGCAAAGAGGATGATGATCAAGTAGCTCGCCCCTTCTTTCCCCTCCGTGGTTCATCTTCCATGCTTTCATTGTTCCCGTTTGCAGGTATTTCTGGATCTTTGACTTGGCTAACCAGCCGTTTGACGACGGTATCCCACATAGCATCGTTTATGTCTTTTGCCTTGCATAGTTGTTCACGTAAACTTTCCACTTCCGATTCAAGCTCTGAAACTTTGGACTTGAGAGAAGCTGAATCAAGATCACCATTTTTTACTGCAGCTAATGGCTGAATAAAGTAAGCATGATCGCGCAGAAGTTCTTCTGTGCTGTAACTTGATGCTTCATCAATATACAGATGAGACTTGAAAAAATAAAATAGAGATAAATTATATATGAGCATAAGTGCGAATGGAAAGGAGATGAAAATGAGCGAACGGTATTGTGGCTCGGTAACAACATTGTAACCTCGTGTGCATCTCGGGCTTTGGCATCTCGCATTCTTTGGAAAGGCGCCACCGGCTTCACAGGAATTATGTCTTTAGTGTCCGCGGTCCCAACTCTGAAGTCCAAGCTGATATGGCCGATTAAGTCCGGAGGCTTGATCATAGTTTCGAGGTGGGCAATGGATAATCCTTTATGACTCGATATCGTACGCAGCAGCTGGTGAGACGGGATATCATAGAGGTGGATGAGACCTCCCAATGTCCCAACCAAGAGGATAGAAGATGTCAGCGAGATGCATATACTCGATAATGGTTCTCTAAAGGAAAAAAAAAAAGAAAAGTCAGATAAAAAAGAGTCCAATGTTTTTGCCGAAAAAAAGGATACCCCACGGAGATTAGTCTCTTCTTGCTGGCTTCACGACTTTCGTCGTCGTCAACCCGGATAACGTCAGTAACGCCTGCTCCTCCGACAGCCTCTGTGATAATCCCTCCTAACTTGGAGGTTTGTTCGCGGAAGAGATTCATTTGATGTATCGAGCCATCAGCGGAAGCGGCGAAGAATAATCGCTCTGTGACGTCCCACGCGAGATATGATATCGGTTGTGGGAAATGGAAAGTTGTGAGCAACGACCGTGATGAAAGGTCCCAAAGCTGTGACAAATGCTGGTTAGATAGGATACCGTCATGAAGATTGAATATGTACAAAACCTTGACAGAGTGGTCAATGGAAGAGGTGAGAACACGGCAATCTGGAAAAATCCCAATACCGCAAATTATGTCGGTGACGGGAAGTGTATGATCGCACATGGAAAAAAATGGCGCGACATGATCGTTTTGTGCTTCTTCGTCGAGTAATCTTTTTTTTTGTTGGAGCATATTCAGTCAATGGCACAAAATGAGCATGGGAGGCCATATTGACCTAGATACAGACCAGACGCTCACGCCAGAATCATCACTCCCAGATATTAGTGCAGCACCATCATTTGTAAACCGCAGTACGTTAATTTGACGATAGTGAGCATCCCAAGAGTTAAATAATATGCCGGATGAAGTCTTGAAATGAACGTTGCGTTAGTTAATTTTCAGCAGAAGATCAAAGTATGCAGCGGATTACCTCCCAGAGGTAAATTCTACCAGTGGCTGTTCCTCCTGCACACAGGTCACCACGTCGGTCAAGGGCTATGCATGACAATTTTTCGGACAGAATAATTTTCAGACTAATTTGATCCTGGCCCAAATGGTTTTGATAAATTTAATAAAGGTAGATAGTAGTGTGCCATTGAAGCCCACCTTCTGGAAGTTATATACGTTCAAGATGGATTTATCAGGTTGAGAAGCGAGAATAAAGCCGCCCTGTGTGTTTTTTGATTGGAACATCGCAGTAGAGTGTGCACTGGCATTCGTTTGTTTGAAAGACGCTAGGGTTCCGCCTGTCTGTATATCGTGTATCGCGATCAAGCCAGGACCGGTATTCGTGGTTGTGGGTGATGTTGCGCAGAGTATGGTCTCCTGGAGGAGCATGGTAGTTGTGGAAAAAAAAATAGAATATCACGTGGCTGTGTCTGAGCGTGTGTGGCGCGTGTCCACTGTCCAGAACTTTCTGTCAATTACCGCTGTTACATGTAATTGTATCCCTTTCTTCAGTCCTCCCATCTCAGCAATGTCCTCAGGCCTCTACGAAGTACTTGGCATTGCGAAGGATGCTTCGCCAGAGCAAGGTATGTCTCCTTTATCATTGGCAAACATCGCTCAAGGCCTAATTACCCTGGAAAGTCCGCAAAGCTTACAAGAAGAAAGCATTGGAGACTCATCCTGACCGACTGCCTGTTGGAGCAACACTGGATCAGAAAACAGCTTCAGAGGACAAGTTCCGCAAGGTATATTCCATCTACACGTATATGTTACCTCACTCACCATCTCAAAAGGTTAACAATGCCTACGAAGTTCTAAGTGACCCAAAGAAACGAAATGTGCGTCTTATATATCCTGAGTCCATGCATCTCTGACCTCTTGAACAGGAATACGATATACATGGTGTCTGGCCAATTCCAGAAGTGGACGATACTCCGACATCCCGCATGCCCAGTGGAAGTTACTACAGATCCTACCGCCACCACCCTACCCGCAGCCACACGTTCCCTACACCTTTATTCGCACATGACCCATTTGCATCTTTCTTCACTGATCCCTTTACCCTTTTCAACTCCATCTTCGAAGACATGCCCCGCCATTCATCTGGTCCTCGAGTTCACTCCCATTCCCAAGCGCCTTCACCCTTCCGGGCTAGCCCTTACTCTAATTTCGACAGGATACAGGAAGAAATAGAAGGTTTTATGGAAAGTATCGACCGAGATCCGTTTGGCATGGGACATATTCCGAGGTTTGCGCCCAGGACACGAACATCCACTTTCCCCACAGTTGATACCTCTCCGATTGAAGACGGCGGCGGGCGATGGGTTTCTGACAGCTTCATGTCTACTACTGTGAATGGTGTCACTCAAACGATCCACAAACAAAGGGACTCAAATGTAAGTGTTATATTAATCTAACCCTATGTCGCTTTGCTTGATCCGAGTATGTATACTGATTATCTCTTATGAATCAGGGCAACGAACATATTACTCGTACACTACCAGACGGCCGTAAAGTCCGCACTATCAATGGTGTGGAACAACCTCCTCGAGGCCACCTTACCTTCACAGACAACGCCAAGAACGTGTCGTTCCCCTCATTGTCGGAAAACCGGTACCAGCCGGTCGCAAGTAGCTCAAGGATGGATTATGGGGTACATCCGCCACCATATCCTGGTCCACCTTCCACAGGTTACCATGAAAACGGTTGTAAGTCCTTCAAGAACACCCCTTCTGTGCTGCAATTTGATTCGATTTGATAGATCCATTTGGAACTCATGAACGTTCTAGGAGAAATTCCGACAAGTGTATGTATTCAAGATATCGCCTTCTGAGTTATTATCTATATTGACGACTCACTAGATTCCTATCCATCGAACCCCGGTGAGTGGCTTTCTTCTGTGGCCTCTTTACATGAAGACGATGAGGACTAATTGACATCTGCAGATCCTGATGAAAGACATCGTAAGAAAAGATGGTGGTCGGGAGGCCAGTAGGAATTTGCCAACATCCCGTCATGAATGGACTCCTCTTCTTGTGCTTCATCTTTAGTCACTTCAATTTTCAAAATTTTCAATCTGTAGTATCCTCTCCTTGATGTATCCAGTAGATCTAGTAGTCTTGTTACTAGTTACTAGTTGTCAATATCCCACTTATGTTGTACGTTGCAAATGAAAAATGTATGTATGCCTATATAAAGTATCCAAGCTAAATCAGAAATTTAAACTGGCACAGTAACATAACCCCAAGAATCCCTTCACTAGTAAAACAATGAACAAAAGATGATGTAAGGCTCTGAGATACTTATATATGTTGTAATACATGCTGTCTGCTATAATCTACAGTTGAAGAATTCGAAGGGGCTCATGAAGAGCGGGGGGTAAGCAAAAGCAGAGGATGATTCTTTCACAGCAGCAGAATTGTGAGAGATAGAAAGGAAAGGGTGCATCAACAGATGACCCTGAACGTAGAACATAGAAATCGAGAAGAAAAAGACGATTATTAAGTCTTTTGGAAATTCCAATGGAGAATATTGATTTGGGATAGGCGTCAGATATAGCATGATGGAGTACAAATGAGAAATGAGGTGCAAAGGAGTGGCTGCAGAGATGAGAGATAAAGATATAGGTTAATGTATGCGATAGCGTGGTTATGACCAGATAACAGGAACTGGTCTATATTAATGTCCGTGATTGGACTGACGGGAATGCGGAGGACAGTGGGGAATCTTGTGCCTGGCTATCATCCAAAGCAGATGACGACGTATTAGGTGGAGGGATATTCAAATTAGGCGTGGCAGGTATCGCGCCAGTTGGTGAAACTTTGCCGATAAACCATGACTGATGATAAAAGACAAGGTCAGAGGGGTGCCAATGAAGTCATGGAAACAAACACACCGGTACCCATCCACGATCTCCACCCACTTCTTTCACAGCCTGTCAAGAGGAGTTGAGCTTTGCAACCATACGGAAGAAACAATACTACTTACATATGACCAATGGTTATAACGCTTAAACACTCGCAAAGCATCATCTTTCACAAGATCCAATTCTTCTTCTCCTTTCTTATTGTAATCCATCAAAGCAACACCAGGGAAGCTAGTCGAAATGATGCTTAGAGGCAGAATAGGTGTTTTGGAGATAGGCGTTTCTGGTGGTGATCCAGGAGTCGAACCATTCTTGGCGGCTGTGGCTTCAGCAATCGCTGAAGCCACAGGAACATTGGTCTCAAGAAGACAACCCGCAGGAACCCAGCCTTGCTTGACAATATCTGTGTCCACGATGCCTGATCCAGTCGGGTCGCGTTGCACCACCCACCAACCCCTAGCCCGAGAAAGAATTACAAAAGTATCGCCGCTGCAGGTGGGACTCTCAATTCAATATAAATAATACCAGCGAGTCAGATAGAACTTACACAACCACATCAAATTCGTCATCTTGTTCAGCCATGTACGGATAGATAGCGACAGCATATGAGACACCATTAGAAGGAACTGGCGTTTCACGTGCGTTCGAGGCCCCACTTGTAGATTCTGTGTCCACATTTCCGGGTTTCAGCTTTGTTGGCTCAGGACCAATGGAATTCGTTCCGACGAGTGTTAAACTTGACATCGCACTAGAGGATGGAAATTGTGATGTCTGCGTTGTAGCAGATGCAGGTATTGTGGTGTTGTCTTCCCGTGTAGGGTCTGTCCCCGCAGGAGACGCACCCCCCTCAGGCCATCCGGGTTGTGGACTCGGGATTATCGGTGTGGATGCAGAGAAACCTTGGACTTCGAGTTTCGGTGGTCGATGCGCAGGGCGTGAGGTTGAACCTGTCTTTTGATGACCTTGAGTTGCATTGATGACTGCTGCTGCATCTTGAGAGATAACGGAAGATGCTTTGCGAGCTGCATGTTTCTGGTGCGCAACGGCAATGGGAGAACGGATGTCCTTTATATGCTTGAGCATGAAGACAGGATTTTTCTTTGCGTCTTTGAGTTTTTGGAAGAGGAGAAGAGGTTTTTCGTCATAACTCAGGCACCGCTCGATTCTATTACCTGGAACACAAGATGTAATTGAAGAAGACGGAATACAAGTTAAACCGTGACTTACTAGGCGACCCGTAACAGATGAACATCGCATAGTTTTGCCAGCTATCGTTGTTTATGCGGTACTTCTTGAGAGCTGCAGGTAACACTTTCCACGTTGGATCCTCCAAACTGACTTTAAAGCTCTTGAGAGTGTCTGAGCTTTCACGCCCAGGCTTCGGAGGTGCAGGTGAGGAGCTTGGGATGTCAGTAACCGGTCCCTGAGTTGCTTTTGGCTTGTCCGCTGCGTTAGAAGTAAATGGTAGCGACGATGAACCGCCATTTCGTGATGAATAATTAGAGGTATCGTGCTCGGTCCGTTGTGGGGAAGAATGGGGAGATTCAACTACATCGGCCTTAGTTGGCGACTTCTGCGGCTTGATGAATTGTGCCCATTGGAATGAAGGTTGTCTCCGTATGGGATTGGTCGAGTCATCCTAGTATTCATCAATAAGCGGAAACCAGGATAGTGGGAAAGTTACTTACCGAACGAATATTATTAAACTCTTCCACAAAAGACTGCATTGTCATGGTCAGATTCCGATTGTCCTCTTCCAAGGCACGTAGTCGTTGGGCTATGGAAAGAAGATTAGTATAACCACACAGTAAGAAGCTAGGTCAATGAGGTCAAGCATACCTTGAGTTTTGACTATCGAATGCAACTTTTCGATTGAAATATTTTCGATGCGTTCTGGGGCTTCGGCTTACCCACATGATTTACCAATGGAACGGCAGAGGATGAGGATTGAGGAGACTTACATGGAGGTACATAGTGATCCTCATCTATTGGTACATCGTGTGCAAGTTTAACCAGATATGTTGACTTGAGGATTGAAAGCCGTTGGCCTATGCTCGTGATACCCAGGGACTTAAGGCCTTCGGAGTCCAGTTCGCACAATGAATCTCCTTGAATCTTGTGCTCTTAAGTATAGTTTGAGTATAACAACTAAGGTTGGAAATATATAATAAGCGGACCTCTTATTTGGCTCTCATACTGGGGATAGCCAAGACTTGACAGCCAGTTCTGAACATCGTTTTCATCCCAGTCAAGAATATGTCGTTCAGCCGCGTGGCCATCCATCGTACTGGTAGAAAAATGAAATGACTGCGAACAATCAAGGTTGGGTAGGTCGGGAGAATCGAGGAATAGCGTAAGGATGGAAATGAACTTGGAAGGTTACGAAAAGCACCGTGCCCAGCACGTGATACCCTTCACAGCCAATTTGAATAACACCAGTTTGTTGCCCTGTCTACCATGTACAGACCTGCAATCTCATCAGGAAATAAGGAAGGCTAGGCTATACGATACTCACACATGCAAGCTTTACTTTTAAAGACGCATCTTTTGATATCAGCTGGCAACTAACGTATTAAGTTTATTCTATTATTTACAATGGTGAGGTAGTATAGGATCATTCGCTCCCAGCTATATTACTGTAATGAGAAGAAAGGATTCAGATAAAGAGACGCTCAGGATTGGGCACGATATAGTCTCGATCTAGTTCAAAATTTAAGCAGAGTGGTACAATAAATAAGTAACTAGATAGAGTATCATCAAAACAATGGATTACAACATAATTTGCCGAGTATATCGGTAAAGACATCTTGGAGATACCATATTCCTGGAAAGAAAACGCCGATACCTTAGATTCGTAGTTCGGATATCTAGACATGATTGATTTGGAGTTTGATCATGACACGCCCAGCCGCCATAAGCCAAGTGTCATGAGTTATGATAGACATATCCTTGATTTCGTTTGTTGACAACTGGCAACAGTCAGCAATGATGAACGAAGATTCATCAAGAGTCGGAGGCGCAAGCATTATAATGCGATCGTTCGTCGATATCTCTGGAAACCGCAGGTATCATCACCGGCGAGGGAAAACGGGAAAGACGCCTTGACCGATGATGATGTGTGACTTTGTGTGGTTTCATGTGAAGTGATGGAATATCATTGGCGCAGGTTCTGGTTTTCCTGTTCAGGGATGGATGAACGAAGATCCCTGATATTCTTCAGAACAAATGCCGGTTGGCGGTTTGCGTCTTTCAGTTTTTTGAACAAGTATAGAGGTCTTTCCTCAAGTTCCAGGCGTCGCTTGGTTCGATTTCCTGGAGCATAAGATCAGTATATGGAAATTAGGATTTAGAGAGGATACCATTACCAGGCGGACCATAAGTAATGAACATGGCGTAGTCATCCCAGTCTTCCTCTTTGATTTTATGTTTCTTGAGGGCTGAAATGAGTACCTTTGAGGTTGGATCGTCAAACCCGACTTTAGCATTGTTCGCATTATCCGAACGGTCTATCTGTGGAGGGGTAGAGGTTTCAGATGGAGTAGGGTAAGGCACAGCCGACTGCTCTGAATCTGGAGGGGTCCGAATCGATGGCAACGGACTACGAGTAAGTCGTTCCGGCCCAGCCTGCAAAACGTTAAATAATAAATATAAAGTCAAAGAGTCAACGAAAACAATAGGTTTACTGGGAGTCCCAACGTGGCACGAACTTGCGTTATTGCTTCATAAAACGATTGGTTTTCTCGCGACAACTGGCGATACTCTTCGTCTAAAACACGAATATGTCGTGCTGCAACAGTGTACTGCCATCAGTGATATTCACTTAGAATAGCAGGATCTCACCTTGGTCTTTAATGACCGAATGAAGTTTTTCAATGGAGATGTTGTCTACTCGCTCTGGCGCTTCGGCTGAACGAACCATCGTTTTAAGTAAGAAAACTTGTGAGATATAGATATTTGGACGAACATGGTGGAACATAGTCGTCTTCATTAATTGGAATACATTGTGCAAGTTTGACAAGATATATTGCTTTCAGGATTGAGAGCCGCTGTCCAATTGTAGCAATGCCCAGTGACTTGAGACCTTCCAAGTCCACGACGCATAACGAATCGCCTTGGATCTTATGAGCTGTCGGAGATGATCAGAGACTGGATAAATCGATGGATAATAAAGCAGTGGCACACCCTTGATTTCTGTCTCATATTGAGGGTATCCAAGACTTGTGAACCATTGGTGAACATCGGATTCGTCCCAGTCAAGAATATGCTTGTTAGTGACCAAAACGCCCAGATCCATGGTGGGCGCAAAGGAAGGAGCTAACACTATCTTTTAAATAAATAAGAGCAGTATTTACTTTATGTACATACTAACATAGCCACATCAACGTGCTAGGATGGAAGACCCATGGGCAAATGCATGGGGAGAACCGTCCAAATCTCAGCCTTCTAGTTCAAATTGGCCACCGTCCGTGTCCAGTGATCATGAAGATGATATCTCTACCCGGTCGTGGTCCGTGGAGCCTACAACAACTCGCTGGGATGAATCTAGCGTAGCGGAGGCCTCGCTTTGGAGTAACGAGCCATCCTCTACATGGCAGCCGGTACACTCGACATTCGATACCATACCACTAAGTACGGTTTCAGTCCCGCTCCCCCATTTTCCCACTTCAATATCCGAAGAGCCTGAAAAACCAGTGTCTTCTTCCTCACAGGATCGTACTACACCCACAAGTTCTCCAAGTTCAGAGACACCACCACTTTCACTTTCACTTCCATCCTCACCCAAACCTCTCCATCTTTCGAGGTCGGCCACACCTGATGCTTTTGGTACTTTCAAAAGCGCCGCCGAATTTGACGAGTCCACTCATGAATCATGGTCTCCTGCGAAGCCAACCTTTTCGCTTCCCTCAGTAGATGCTGATGCTTGGGGTCCATCATGGGGTGAATCAAATGAATCCGATTCGGTAGAAGAACCTGGAACAGCTGAAGAACTCAATAACGCTTGGGAGACTGCAAAGCAACAGAAGGAAAGACAAGACCGCCACGTTGTTCGTACAGTACCGTCCAGAATTATACATGCGTGGTCTAATGGTCATTCCAGCCTCCAGAATTATTAGCATCCATCCTCCGTCAGCTGGAAGAAATATCTGGTGAACTCTGGCCAGATGCCGATGCGTCCCCCAACACATCTGAATTTGAGAGAAGTTTAGATGTTGAAACACTTGTTCCGTGGGTCTCATCGCGTTGTTAAATTGTCAACGTCGCATTCTGACTATCGACCCAGAGCCTCCATCGCTCAAAGATTTATGCCAGATGATATGACCTTACCATCAAAAGTTCAATTTGCGAAGACGTTTATCTCAAAGCAACTGGCAGAAGCGCTGAAACTCACAAAGCACGCGCCTCAAACACCCTTGAGCCCCATGGCAATGTATATGTCATCGAAAGGATCCACTTCTTGGGAAGCTTCTATCAAATCACAACCAAACATCACTCACGACGATGTCGCCCCGGCAGGTTGGAAGATCGTAGAAGCTGCGAAGGAGAACACGGACGTTGACGACGGCAAGAAGAAGGCAGGCAGTGGATTGCTCTCTTTTTTTGGACGAAGGACGACCATTTCTCAGTCGGACGCCGTATCACGCTCTGCTTCCCCTCCCGTCAACAGCCCTGGCATACCATCTCTTATGACTGGGTCATCACCAAGGGTAAGTGTCGACAATACGAGGTCCACTAGTACTACGGTTAGTTCAAGTCAAGGTGGCGGGAGGACAACTCCGGCGTCGCCTATTGCTATCTCATCGTCGTTTTTCATCTCGACCCAGAAGAATGATTCAAACCCAACAGCCTCCAGTGTGGCTTCAGACTTCATCGCACGGGAGCCGACTCCACCCCCATCCGCAGTTTCTCGTTTTCTTGGTCGGTTTTCATCTCGTGCTAACAAAGCGAGAGATTCTTTGGCTCTTTCTCAAGACGACCTTGAATTTCTTTCTGACGTACCAACTTTCAACGAATCTGAATATAATCACGGCCCGGAATTAGACGCTTTGAGCATGATGATAAAGTCTCCCACTCTTCCTACGACGTTACCTCCGCCCTTGGCACCACCACCGCGACCTTCTCAACCGACTCGGACACTGTCTCAAGCTACGAAGTTTGAAAAAGATCCATTGAATAACGATACATTTTCAATCTTCAATTCGTCAGATTCTGCGTCAAAGCATACACATTCGCCTATGAAGTCGTTGACAACAACGTCTCCCCCACCTGTCGGAGCTCCATTGTTGAATTTGTCTCTGTCGTCCACCGCTTCACCGTTAGCACACAGTCGCAACTCTGGAAGCACTGGTACCAATCAGGGACGGTCGTTATTTGATGGCCTTCCAGCGCCGCCTCCCCACACTTCTTCGGCCCCACCGCCTGTCCACAAACCTAAACCCAATGCTGCTTTTCCAATACTTTCTCAAGGAAGGGATTCACTGGCGCCTGGGCCATCGGGCGTGATATCACCACTCCCGCCACCTCCTGGGTCCCGTTCTCACACACCTGCACATACCGCCCTCTCTTCGTCTGTCCAGGTAGCAGCAAACTTGGACAACGATGACGACGAGTTTTCTGAATTTCTTTCATCACCTGCGCAATCTCCACTTCCAGTTCCTCCATCATCCATCCACAACGTATTAGCGACGAACTTGGCCAACTCGTCTTCCTCTGTTGGTCAGATGCCTACAACGACCAACAGCATCTTTGATGGTTTCGATGGTTTTCTTGAGCCTTTTTCTTCGGACCCTCAGCCACCGCAACCCCCTGCGAAGCCAAAGCCACAGCCTTTTGCTCCTCTTCCTTCTAACAACCGACGAACTCCTAGTACACAACCCCCACCTCAACAGCAACATTCTCGCACAGTGTCAAAGGCCGACCACTCTCGTACCTTGAGTCTGTTAGAGAACGTTGCTGCGCATGGGCAATGGCTTGGACCCGCCACTCCACTTCCAGAAGCTTTACCACCACCAGTTAATTCCAGCATATCATCTAGTAATGACAATTATAAACATGGCTCGGCAATGCAAGCGCAGCAAGCACAAGCTGCGAGTGCTCTCCTGGCTTCGTTTCAACCACCGACACTTAGAACGGATGAAAAGAATCGTTCGCAGAATAAAACTCGTCAGCCAACTCCTGCACATTTATTTCAGCTTCCAATGTCGTCTCAGCCGTCGTTGTCAAAACCGCCAACGTTGCGCCCTTCACCGATGAATGCTGCCGTAACTCCGGCAGAAGTCAAGAGCGGTGGACTGTCCGCTCAAGATCTTTCTTTCTTCGAAGGTTTATAAAGATTACTCATTTTTTAATTCTATCCTTTTTTTGTTGTTGTTGGGTTCACAGTACCTATACCGTCGCGGCAAGATCGGAACGCAGATCCTGAAATAAGTCGGCGCTTTTTACTTAAAGCCATATGTTGCTTGAGCGCTCAGCGCCGGCCCAATCTACCATAATATTAACTCATCAAAGTTCTAGCTCCCGTTGACAACAATAGAATACATCAACTAGCACCTGAGCATCATTTATACACAGCTTGAGCAACAAGAAAAAATTTGCTTTGCAGCATCATGCTGTAAATTGGCTGACCTGATCTTTGATGAACTCTGTTCAGTAATAGCTAATAGTATGCTCTAGTGGCGTCAAGGTGGCGTTAAAACTCGAACCAAACCTGCAAGTTTGCACCGGATGGCTGAGGAGCGTACCAACTATCGTATACTGCTATCCATAGTAGCCTCTTTAGACAGGTAATTTCATTGCTGTTGCTCTCTACATTAGGAATGGGACAAGACAATATACACGCTAGTATCAGACTAAGTCTAGTTTAAAGCTACCTTTGTCTGCATATTTAGCACGTACAACGGTTATCTTGAAACTCCAACATGTCCTTGACAGTGACAGGCTCAAAATATTGGCCAATGCGAGGAAGTTGTGGCCGTAGTTGGCAACCAGTTCTAGTTCACCATCAGATCGAGTATCGTCGGGTGTATCTGGTAAACAGAGGATGAAGCTTGGAGGCGTCCAAAGCAGGAACTTTATCCTTTACACGACTTCTTTTTCTTCTTATTGGGCTTTGGCGGAGGAGGAGGCTCAGGTACGGATATTGAGCCACCAGCAGCTTCAGATTCGATCCCATCGCCTTGTTCGATTTTCGTCTTGGCCTCGAGGAAAAACATGACATCTCTGACTTGATCTTCCAATTCCCGTACTCTGCTGCCAAAGTCTTCCCTTTCCTTATCGAAGAACTCCGCCTTCTGCCTCATAATTGCAAGATTCCTCATCAATCCTTCGCTTACCGCTCGTTCTTCCCTCAATTCCTTCTCCAACTTCCTTGCCAACTCGGTGACTTTGTCCACCCTATGATCAGCCTTTGATCTTTCTTTTAATATCTGTGACATTCTTTCTTCGTGTTCTTTGTGTCGTTTCGATTCCTCTTCTCTATGGCGTGTTTGCTCCTGTTCAAAGTCGTTGTTGAGATTCTGTACTAGAGTAGTGAGTTCGTTGATTTGAGATTCCAGCCCAGTTGTTTGTTCCTCGTAGAAAGAGCGCTGCGAGTCTAGCTGTGATGTCAGAAGATAAGAATACTCAATCCCGATCGCTTCAATTTTTTCTGCGCTTAGAGCGTCTGCTTGACTGGGCCCAAGACCACCTTCCCTCGGCGTCGCCCCTGTCGACGACGCTGCACTGGGCAGTTCAACCAACTTGCCGTCGGCTTTGTTTTGGATTAGTCGGTGGACATATCCGTCACCTGCATAGTCCCATACACGCTGAGTCTCCAGTTCTAAAGCGTATAGATGCGTCGTGTTTTGATAATGAGCTTGAGCATGAGCTTGCCCATATCGACCACACCCAATGTTGCCACAGATGAGACATATCCAGAGATTTGTAGTTGAAGAGCAGCAAGAACAAACTGACTGGCTCGAAAAGGTTGGGTTGGCAAAGGGGATGGAATGTGAAGATCGAGGAGAGGACAAAGAGGAAGGATGGGACGACAAAAGTGTTTGAGAGTAACGGCAGACCGGACAACTGTACGCCAGGAAAAGAAATTAGACCATTTTCATTGACTGAAGGGACAAGGAACGAACCGACTATCTCCCCACTTGCTGAGGCACATGCAATGAAATGTATGAGAACAAGGCACAGTTATAAGGCCGGTTATCGCTGAGTCCATGCGCTCCAGACAGACTGGACAGGTGGGTAGTTCATATACAGTTCCTTGGGACGTTCCAAGGCGGGATATCGTTTGGGACACCGCGTCATCAACGTCTATCACTACGGAGAGGACATGAACCACATGACATATTTCGGGCTAACATTTAAGATATTCAGTTAAATCCAAGAGAGACGCGAATATAATATATTACCAACCTCCATGGAGTTGAATGGCTTGCCATTGTATGCTTCGGCAAATTCTACTGCGTCTGCGGGCTTGAAGAACTTCAAGACTACCAATGAACGATTTGGTGCAAAGTCGCTTGGAAACATACAGATGAGATACATTTCGTAATGCGGCTATAATCTCACGTACCGAATTATGCGAAGGTGACCAATGCCCTCCACAGCAGGTGCCACAAATGCTAGAAAGTCTGAGGGCGTCATCCATGATGGAACAGCCAGAACACCTAGCATAACACCGTCGGAATCGAGGTCAAAGCTATCGGAAATCGACATTTCCGAGACTTTAGCTTCCAGTTCTTCGGGTGAGGGTTTACTTGACCCATCTCGGAAGACATGCACGGTGCCTTCAGGTAAGTTGGTAGTTCCGGATTTGTTATGTGTATGTGGTACAAAAGTAGCTTCTGCTGGTCCTGTCATGATATCATGTTCAAAAGAGGTTCCGGTCAAACTAGATGACGTTTTCATACCTCGGCTTGTCTTCTTTCCACCGTGTAATATTGAGGTCATTTGATCAAAGTCAATCCAGTCAATGCATATAGGTCCGACCCTATAATCTTTATTCAGGTTCTGTCGAGAAAGTGTGTTTCTGCGAAGAGTGGACTTGGGTGAATGACTTGGAAGAGGTTGGAATAAAGAAGCGGGAACGAAGGATTCTGGAGAGGGTTGATGAGATGAGCGTGATGATGTATTTTCTGGATTCAATACGATTCGGAGGTGATATCCACGCATGACTACGCCGTTCCAAATAGCAGGACCCTGGGCAATAGGAGAGACGGCAAGGTCCCAATCCGGACAGGATTTGAGATTTTTTGACCGACACCTAGGTGCAATCCGGACAGGATTTGCTGGAATTTGGGGGGCAGCCAGTGCCGGAATCCGGACAAGTTTGGGGAAATCGGGATAGGTTAGTTGTCTATCCGGACAAATTTTAGGGTATGATATAGTCTGATAAAGTGTACTCTGTCACGAGCATATGAACATCTAACCATAATATTCGACAAGCCGTCTCAAGCCGTTGGTTCAATTCTGTTCAATTCCTTTTTTTGATTTGTTTCTGTATGTTTTCGAGTTCATGTATGCACGGCAATTCCGTTCTGTGTGCGAGGCGACTTCAATCTTTCAAACAAAACAATATCTACTGGCACCTTCAACACAATTCCTTTGTCTACTTGATTCCAAGATC